>JAABUO010000976.1_pt1 | contig 41601 bp, 43 predicted proteins | sample 5559291 | NCBI WGS metagenome assembly JAABUO01 (sample SAMN10711878, study PRJNA513372) | rock metagenome | isolation source: Antarctica rocks | place: Antarctica: Victoria Land, Finger Mt sud
GAAGCATCTTCACTCTCTTCAGTGAGAATGATGTAGATTGAAATCTTTTACAATCAGTTGTTTACAATCATTCTTGAGTAGTTTGTTCAGTTGAGAAATGATTGAAGATTCTTTTGTGAATGTAGTAGACAGTGAGCATGAATTGTAAACGTTTAGAAGTCTTAGCGTCTGCGTTTCGTTGTCTACGTTGCGAGTTAATATTCTGATTGAGCAAATGTTTGATTCAACTGTTTCTACTATTCATTAATTGAGTCTTAAATGTTTGTTAATGTATATGCATGTTCTTGATTGAGATGATGAGTTTTTCACTAGATGAAAGAAGTTGTGTGCTGAGCTAAATGATTGCAAGTCGTTGTTGTTGTGATCTTGCTTTTGTATAGTTACTATGTTGAATTCGCGAATTTCTCTATCAATTAAAAACGATTCTTGAATTCTTAATGATTTTCTGATGTTGTACTGTAGAATTCGTAGAAAAAACTGTTCTGTCATAGAGTTATTCATAGCTGTTGTTGACTCTGCGATGAGAAGACTCTTTGTATGCTTTCGATCATCAATGATCTTTCTCATTTTCTGATTGAACGTTTCTGAATCTGCTCAGATGTCGTCTCATCTGAGTCACTATTCACGTAAGAGAAAAGATCAACTCATCTCTTCTTGACTTCTACTACTTGTCAAGCTGATTCATCAGCAATTCAACTGCATGTTTTCAGCATGACTGTTGCTGAGTTCGAAAGATTCATTGAATCAAAAGAGTTCATCGAATCTGAAGAGTTCATTGAATCTAAAGAGTTCAAAGACAGCAAGAAGAGTGTGCAATTGTATTTAAATGTTTCAGAATATCTGAATGATTTATTTCTATAGATTTTAAATGCTTGTTTCATCTGCTATCATCACTTGAAACAGATGCATCTTCAGAGTTCGTGATTTTCATTGCAGTTGATGCAACGTTTTCTGTTCAAAGATATCACGCACTTCTTGATGTGATGCTTGTCTGCGCACTTTTTGCAGCGCTGATTCTTTCTGCAAAACTTAGTCATGTGATCAAATTCATGACATCTGAAGCACTGTGTGATGCAACAGTTCTTTTCAAATAGCTTGCATGCACATTCTTGATATGAGTTCAGCATGCTTACGTTCATTAGTCGATTTGTCATTGCTTCGATCGCGATCTCTACAATAAGCGATGAATGAGTCTTCTCGCTCTCTGCTATTTTCTTGAGTCAGACTATTCTTAAAACTTTCAGATCTTCATAAAGTTTCATGTTATTTTTTATCAATCTTTTAATGATCTTTTTCTGATTGCTCATGTCTATTGTAGTGTGTATTTCATGTGTCAGCATTGCAAAGATTTGACGTGCTATGCATGTTGAACTCGCGATTTCTTTTGCTCATATCTGAGTCTTTTTCAGATTTGCTTGAGCATCTGAACTAACTGCGTGAAGAAAAATATCATCGCTACTCAGCTTGCGAAGTGACACAATTAGATTTCTTTGATCTGTCAACACGTTTGCGATTCTTTGTAGAATTTGTTCAATCAACTTCTTCTGCATCTCTTTTATTTCTCTTCTGTTCATTATCTTAATCATGACTTCTCGTTTCTTGCAAAGCGATGATGAGTCATTTCTGAGACATTGCTTTCTCATCGCTATTTCTTCTCTTGTCATGTTTGCTCATGACGTGATTTTCGTTGAAAGACGCATGCTTCTTTATATATGCAACTGCTTGTTAAGCAGTTGAACTGATGTCTTCAGTTTCTATACATTCTTTATAATGAATGCATTCTGATTCTTGTGATGTTTTTCTTCTGAATCGAGTCGAAAATATTGAATCAGCTTCAATGCTATCTCTTTTCATGAATGATCTTTGCTCTTCTCTTTCTCTAATGTTGATATCTTTATTAGTAGATCAATAATGTTATCAACGTTCTATTCATCATTACGTGAGCATTTCGATCTTGCATCTTTGTTTTCTTGTGATGAATCAACGTCGCTCGCAATCATCTTTGAATCAGCGCTGCTGCAATTCATGCAATTCATCGTCATTAATCATCTTCTAGATTCACTCTGTCTTGTTTGTAGTGCTCTTTTTCAAAATTTGTGATGCGTGCGTTGTGATTGTTTTAAGTTGATACTAAACTACGATTATAAAATCTTATGCAACATATGTCTTTTAAAAAAGAAGATGATGAACGTTGCAAAAAAGTGAAGAAAAGAAGTGATTAATGACTGCAAGCAAGAACATTGAAGTGAAGAAAAAAGTTATTTATTCATCAATGAATCTTGTCACACATTGCTTGCTTCAGTTAATACTTATGAGATGAAGATGAAGTGACATGATGATGATGAGAAGTGATGAAGATGAAAAAAATGAGAATCTTTATTCAACTGTTAAATACAATCTTACATGCTGAGAGAGAAAACTATTCACTTTTTCATTGTTGAAGATGAAGAACAAGATGAAATTAAGTATGAATGATGAGATGTTGAATCATTGCTTACGTAACGTGATGCATCATCAGCTGAAGAAGACGCAAGACTAAATTCATAATGCAATCATGCTTTTCTTCAAAGCAATGCTTGCATTTGCAAGCACGCTCAATGAAAACACGACACATGTGAATCATCACTATGCTTAGATGATGAACGCAGCAACAGCATCAGATTTTCTAATCATGATGATTTAATATACATCAGCATTTATTGAAACATGCAAAGATAAATATGTTTATTAGAAGTTATGAATTCAATTATTAATACAACAGACGCAAAGAAAACAGAAGAAACAGACGTGATAAACATCACAATGACAACGACGCAAAGAAGAATGTACATCTCAAGAAAATGAACAGACTTCGCGAGCATGTTAGTATGATTTCAGTAAGCGCAAATGCTGCTACTTATCATGATAGTGATGATGATGATGATGATGATGTTGATACTATTATATCATTTACATTAATTCATAAGCTGACTTGCATCATAACAATGTTGCAATGAAAGAAGTTCATATCATAAGCTGCAAGCTATGCAAGATACGCATAGCAGATCTCATGCTTCGTCAATTTAAAAAAGCAGTACTCATGAAAGAGTATGCTGAAACAAGATAAGAAGAAAAGAAAGAAAGAAAAAAAGCAAAGTTGAAGAGTTGATATCAACAATCTTGCACTAGCTCTGTTTATGCTTATTAACATGATTAATTCACAACACTTTTATATAAATGTTAAAGTGCTGAAGATATCATTGCTATACTATCAACTATTGAAAGACATAATGATGTTATGAAGACTTAAGAATGATTGACATCAACAATTTTGCACTAACTTTGTTTATGCTCATTAACATGATTAATTCACGACACTTTTACACAAATGTTAAAACGCTGAAGAAGTTATTACTATGCTGTCAGCTGCAAGAAAACAATATGATGCTATGAAAATTCAGAAATCAAGTCTTTAAGAAAGAATGCAGTTGTGAGAATGCATCTCATCAACTATAAATGATGTGTATTTGCAAGACTAGCTTACAAGATTAGATTGAAGAAATTAATGAGTGAATAAAAATAATGACTTAACAGAAGATGAAAACTCTGCAAACTTTCACTTTCGTTTCTTAACAATTAATTCTATCATTAATAAAGTGCTATTTTATTATCTTTTACTACGCAGTTTCACGTAAAGAGATTTCATTGTCTCACAATATCTCACTTCTTTCATATGTATCAGATCATCTTTTTCTGCATGATTCATGACTGATTCTTGAGATAAACTATAAGATCATTTTCAGCTGTCTTAAACATCTTGCAAGAAACTGTTAAAGATCAGCATAAAGTGAGTCATATGAATGTCATTTAATTAGTAAATAAATGTTAAGAAAGAAAAGTATTTACAAAAAAGAACTTGCAGCTTATATATGTATTTCTAATCTTTGCGCTAAACTTGAAAGAATTGACATCTTACACAAATGATGCAGAGACTCAATGACATCATTTTTAGCTTAAATGCTCACTAAACTCAATTGAATTGATCGAGACTGAGCAAGCTTTAATTAATATGCAATCAACATGCTAAAGTTGATTGTATATTGATTAGAATTAAACTAAATCAGAATCATAATAATATTTCTCTTCTTTAATTATTCATGTTTGCATGAATGTATTTTCTTAGTGCGCTCAATTAAAATATCAAGTGTGAAAGTTATCAACAATATTCTGAGTGTTCATAAATTCATTGTTGTCAGCGTTATATCAGTTGAAATCATTGTCATAACTCTTTCATTTTACTTAATATTGAAATCATCTTCAATATCATTGAAAATTCAGTATATCATTAATCTTTCATTTATTCTCATCGTTTATCATAATTGACTTTGAAGAATCATTGTTTTGATCAAACAAGAAATCATCAATAATGAAATGAAGAAGTTCTGAGTGAAATACATCATGAATACACATAGTTTCTGATAGTTTCAATCTATACAAAAAGTCAACAGAACTGAGCATGTTGAATGAATCAAGCATTTTGTCATTCAGCTTTTTGAATTATCTCACTGTCATAATGATTCTTTCGTTCAGAAATATTTTTAAGTCAATTTTATAGTTAATCTTTTTTCTATGCTTATTAACTTGTTTCATCATTTGCTTTTGTGTCTTAACAAAAGTCTTGCAAGTGAATGTTAATGTTTTATTCATATGTTCAAATATATTCTTGATTTTAATAATCTGCAGACGCTCGCAAGTACTTTCATACTCAATGAAGTCAGAATCAAAGCTCATATGAGAATGAAAACTCTTGTTTAGAAAGAACAAGATTGAGAAAATGATTGAGAACATGCATTGACAAATTCTCAAGTGTTAATTAGTCAATCACACGCAACTAATCATCACATTAACATCATTGACATCGTTGACAGCTGATTAAATCAAAGATTCAATCAAACATCACTTACTTATGTCATTAATCTTATACTTAAATTTGATAACTGATAAATTGAATCATTTATCTTTGCGTATAAATAATTAAATGATTAACAGCATCATTAAACAGTTTAACAACATCTTCATTCTTTGCATTCTACATGCTCATCACTTTACTCATCACTCTACATGCTGATCATTCTACCTTTCATTTTACATGCTCATCATTCTACTTATTATTCTATCTACTCATTAGTTTACTCATTAGTAAACTGATTGTCAAGTTGAGTTTTGAATTGACATTTTGAACTCAAATCAATATCAAGTCAAATTACTCACATTTTCAATTCAATTCAAGTCAAGTTGCTCATATTTTCAATTTAATGCAATTCAACTCAATTCAACTCATCAAGAACTCAAGCTTAATGTTAAGAGAGTTAAATATAGAAATTTTTTCGATTTTTTGCTTTTGCATTACACTTTTGCATTATCTTTTTGATAGAAATTCATGAAGAAAAATATGATGAAGAACATAAAGAAAAACATGAAGAGAAACATGAAGAAAAACATGAAGATCATTTGATAAAGAATCATGATGAGAAACATAAAGAGAAACATGAAGAAAAACATGAAGAAAAACATGAAGAGAAACATGAAGAGAAACATGAAGAGAAACATGAAGATAATTTGATAAAGAATCATGATGAGAAACATAAAGAAAAACATAAAGAGAAACATAAAGAGAAACATAAAGATCATTTGACTTTGATAGAGAGTCATGATGAGAAAACATGATAGAAAGTCATGAAGAAAAATCATGTAAACTTAGACTGATCACGTCAAGTTGAGTCATTGAGATCGAGTCAAGTTCTTGACTCATCAAGACTTAATTCAAGTCAGAATTTTAAAATTGAGTATTCAAGTTGAATCACAATGTTGATATCAAGTATTTGAGTTAAATCATGATGTTGATATCAAGTATTGATTCGAATTCTTGATTCAATTCGTCAAGATATGATTTACTATTACTAATATTTATCTGATAATGCAATGAAGTAATGCAATTGATTTGATTGTATCTTCATGATTCATGAGAATACTGACTACTGTTGATAGAAATTTCTTCATGAGTATTGATCAGAACTCACAAAGATATTGACTACTATTAATACATGTTTTCTCAGCTTAGTAATTACTACGTAGTCAAGCATAAGCTTTAATCAATTGCATTATTCTGTTGCATTACTCTGTTGCATTATCAATAATATCATGAATCATGTTTGAGAAATCTTTATTAGTAATAGTCAGTATTTTCATGAATTCTGAAGATGCTGACTCTGCTCAAGAAACTTCTACTAGTAGTAATCAGTATTTCTTCTCATTGAACTCTGAATTTTCAATTGCTTAATGAATCAAGTTGAGAACTTGAATTCTGACTTGACTCAAGATTAATATCAAGTCAGGTCATGAGATTAATATTGAGTATTTGAGTTGAGTCACAACATTGATATCGAGTACTTGAGCGAGTCAAAAAGTAGGTATGAAAACTCAATTCAACGATCAGTCTATGTAAATTATTCAATCAAACTATTTACATTTATTTAATATTTTATTAAATCAAATTGAGTTTTCAAATTAAGTTGTCAAATCAAGCTTCGCAATTCAATTCAAGTTTTCAGATTTAACTTCTCAATTCAACTTAACACTTTTTAAAAAAAAATTCAACTTAACTTGATACTTTTCAAGTCGAATACTTGACTTGAACTTGAGTATTCAACTTGACGAACGCAGTCAACTCATTAATTTACTCATCAGCTTGCTCACTTTAAAACATGCTTCATGCAACATGTTTAAACACACAGCATTCACTTCATGATTTACTTCATGATCTACTTCATAATATGCTTCATACATACTTCATAACATATGCTAATTAGCTCAATAAAACACATTCTTTATGACTCAATATCAAACTTTCTATCAATTTTTCTATCAAATCTTCTATCAAACTTTCAATCAAACACTCTATCAAATTCTTTATCAAAATCTTTATCAAACTTTCTATCAAACTTTCTACATGCTTCAAATTATGAATGCATAACATGAATTACACAATGCTTCAAACAATGCTTTCTACATGACTTGAAAACAGTACTGTTATCTTCGTGATTAGTAATCTTCGCTCTCAGTTGAAGATCGACGTTAGAAAATTCAGAAAATTCAAAATATTTACTTTTTTTCTTCTTTTTTCTTTCATTATAATTTCTACTTTCTATTTTGTACAAAATAAAACAACAACAATCAAAATTTCAATATGTCTTTATATGATCTTGTATTTCAACAATGTTAACTAACTCAATAAAATGCATTCTTCATGACTTGATATTGAACTTTCTATCAAATTCTCTACTGAGCTTTCTACTGATTTTTCTATCAATCTTTCTATTGATCTTTCTATCAATTTTTCTACTGATCTTTCTACTGATCTTTTGATTGAGCTTTTTAGTGAGCTTTCTACTGATTTTTCAATCAAGCTTTCTAATGATCTTTCTACTGATCTTTCAATCAATCTTTCTACTGAGCTTTCTACTGATCTTTCTACTGATCTTTTGATTGAGCTTTTTACTGAGCTTTCTACTGATCTTTCTACTGATTTTTCTACTGATTTTTCAATTAAGCTTTTTACTGATCTTTTTACTGATCTTTTGATCAAGCTTTCTACTGAGCTTTCTACTGAACTTTCTACTGAACTTTCTACTGATCTTTCTACTGATCTTTCTACTAATCTTTCTACTGATCTTTCTACTGATCTTTCAATTAAGCTTTCTAATGATCTTTCTACTGATCTTTTCATCAAGCTTTCTACTGAGCTTTCTACTGATCTTTCTACTAATCTTTTTAATGAGCTTTCTACTGAGCTTTCAATCAAGCTTTTTATCAAACACTTTATCAAACTTTCTACATGCTTTCAATTACTCATCAATTGAATGCATAACATGAGTTAAACAGTGCTTTCTACATAATGCTTTATCAAGCTTTATGATTTTCTTCATAACTTTCTTCATGATTCTTTATTAAATACTTTACATAGTTAATAATTCATTCAAATAAATGATTAAATAACAATCATAACGTGCGCAAAGCAAATTTTTGAAAAGAGCAATACAATCAAGACAGAACGAATTTAAAAGATGAATAAATGATGATGAATTGCATAAACTGCAGCAATGCTGATTCAGAAACAATTACAAGTGACGTTGACTTGTCATGAAGAAACAACAATATAAGATTGAAAAGTTTACATAATGATGAAAAGTATGTTACTAACATTATTGATCTTCTAATACAGACATCAATGTTAAAGAAAGAGAAAAGCAAAGATTATTCATGAAAAGAAGTAGCAGTAAAGCTGATGCAACGTCTTTGAAACGATTCAGAAGAAAAAAACAATGAGAATCAAAATGCATTCATTGCAAACAATGTATAGAAACTGAAGACATTCATACAACTGCTTAGTAAGCAGTTACAAACATAAGATAGCATGCAAACATAAGATAGCATACACTTCTCATTGAGAATCACGTCATGAATGAACATGACAAGAAAAGAAGCAACAATGAGAAAGTAACATCTCAAAGATGAATTATCATCACTTTGCAAGAAATGAAAGATCATGATAAAGATAGTAGAAAGAAAGAAAATAAAAAAGATACAAAAGAAATTTATTGAACAAATTCTTCAAGAAATCACAAACATGTTGACAGCTCAAAGAAATTTAATCATGTCTCTTTGCAAGCTTGAAAGCGAAGACATCACACTTCATGCAGTAAGTTCAGAAGCTCAAGCAAATCTGAAAAGATTTCAGACATGAGCAAAAGAAATCATGAACTTGATGCATATAATATATTGAATCTTCGCTGTGCTAGCACATGAAATACACATCACAATAAACACAAGCAATCAGAAAGTGATCATTAAAAGACTGATAAAAGACAATGCAAGACTTCATAAGAATCTAAAGATTCTAAGAATAATCTGACTCAAGAAAGTAGTTAAAAGTGAAAAGATTCACTCATCACTCATTGTAAAGATCACAATTGAAGCGATGATGAATTAATTAATGAATGAGAGCATGTTAAACTTGTATCAAGAATGCTTATGCAAATTGTTTGAAAAGAACTGTTACATTACTCAATGTTACAGATGCTTTGAATTTGATCATATGATCAGATTTTGCAAGAAGAAACAACGTTGCACTAAATGTACAGATAAACATCACATTGAAGAGTGCATGATATCTTTGAATAGAAGACGTTGCATTAACTGCAATGAAGATCATGAATTCTGAAGACACATCTGTCTCAAATGATGACAGCAGATGAAACAAGCATCAGAAATCTATAGAAACAAATCGATCAAATATTTGAAAGTGTTGAAATACAATCATGCACTTCTATCGCTGTTTCTGAACTCTTTAAGCTCAATAAATTCATTGAGTTCAACAAACTTCGTAGATTCAACGAATTCTTTGAACTCAGCAATCATCATGTTGAAAACACGTAATCGAGACGTTGAATTAACATGACAGATGATAGAAGTCAAGAAGAGATTAGTCAATCTCTTTTCATGCGTGACTAGTGACTCAGATGAGATGACATCTGAGCAGACTCAGAAATGCTCAATCAGAAAGCATGAAAGACTCTCAGTGATCAAAAGCATACAAAAAGTCTTTTTAATGCAAAATCAACAATAGTTACAAATAACTTTATGATAAAACAATTCTTTCTATAAATTCTACAATACAACATCAGAAAGTCATTGAAGATTCAAGAATCATTCTTGATCGACAGAGAAATTCGCAAATTCAACATAGTAATTATACAAAAGTAAGAATGCAACATTAATGACTTGCAATCATTGCTCACAACTTCTTTCATTTAATGAAAAACTCATCATCTTAATCAAGAACATGCATATATGTTAACAAATACTTAAGACTTGATTAATGAATAATAAAGACAGTTGAGTCAAACATCTGCTCAATCAGAATATTAACTTGCAACACAGATGATGGAATGCAAATATTAAGACGTTTAATTGTTTACAATTCAAGCTCATTATTCATCACATTTACAAAGAGACTCTCAACTATTTCTTGCTTGAATGAACTACTTAAGAATGATTGCAAACAACTAGTCATAAAAGACTTTAATCTACATCATTCACATTGAGAAAGATGAAAATGCTTCACTCAACATATGATGATTGATATTTTACTAAACATCATTACAAATGCAAGACTGAAACTACTGCTGAAATCAGACACAATCACTCACAAGATTCACAATCAGTTTATGATGATAAATTTAGTCTTTTGCAGCAAGAAAATACAGTTTATGACATGCAAGTGCAAAGTACGAATTAATCTACATCAGAAATCAAATCATCTTTCAATTATTACAGAGTTAAATTTACAAATAATCTCAGTGCAGCTTTCAACTTGTTGACTCTGAAAAAAAATGAACACAGAAGCATTGAATGCTTATCTGCAAATACATCTCTCATCAGATCACTCTTTGAATAGCAGAGCTGAAATAAATGACAGAGTGACAAAGATCATCAAAGTATTACAAAAAATCATTGAGAAGTCTACTCTTTGAGCAAAATTATTAAATTAAGCAAGAGACTTCTGAAATTAAAGCTGCTTTGAAGTAGTAATAAAATCAAGATGACTGCAAATTATATGAAAAACATAAGATACATTAAAGACATAAAATGAATATCTGAAACATAATGATCACAAAAACAAGATCATCAGACAAACAAAATATGCACACTTCAGATCACAGATGCATGAGTTGAACAATGCATTGAAATCAATATGATGCTTTGCAAAATGAGCTAGAATTGAAAGTCAGTTATTTAAAAAACTTTCTCAGTTTTCGTCGCTGAAACAAAATGATACTGATCATATGATAATAACGTTTGAAGAAAAAATTGAGATGCTGCAAGAAAAATTCTTCTCTTCATTCTTATAAGCAAACATTAATAACATTTCAGATTCATTCATATCTTTGACAGTATCATCAAATTCATGCATTTTAAAAAACAAGATAAAGTGAGCAATTAAATGAATAAAAGTGAATAAAGCATCAAACATCTTGGAAATTTCAAACAAAGCACTTCAAGCAGATTTCACAAAATTGATCTCAATGTTGATGAGTTTATTCAACATATGCATAATACATAAATATCATTTGAAGCAGTTCAAAAAGACTCAAACAATAGTGTTATATAAATAAAAAAAAGCGACTATATTGATTCAAAGACATATTGATTCATTGCTTTGCTTGATATCATGAACAAAACTTTAGAATCAATTATGATCAAAAGACTGAGTGATATAACTGAGACTCATTATATGCTTTCAAATGCTCAAATGAGAGCGAGATGCAAGTAAATTGATTATCAAGTTGAGTTTTCATATTTACTTTCTGACTCGCTCGAGTACTCGATATCAATGTTGTGACTCGACTTGAATACTCGATATCAATCTTGTGACTCGACTCAATATTAATCTCAAGTCGAGTCAGAATTTGAGTTCTCGACTCAACTCATCAAGCAATCGAAAATTCAGAGTTCAATGAAAAGAAATAATGATTACTACTAGTAGAAGTTTCTCGAGCAGAGTCAGCATCTTCAGAATTTATGAGAATACTGACTACTACTAATAGAGATTTCTCGAGCATGATTCATAAATAGTGATCAACATCTTCAGAGCTCATGACTCATGAGAAGATTGATTACTACTGATAGAAATTTCCTGAGCACTATTGATAATGTACTATTGATAATGCAACAGAGTAATGCAACAGAATAATGCAATTGATTAAAGCTTATGCTTGACTAGGTAGTAATTACTAAGCTGGAAAAACACGTATTAATAGTAGTCAGTATCTTCGTGAGTTTTGATCAATACTCGTGGGAAAATCTCTATCAGTAGTAGTCAGTATTCTCATGAGTCATGAAGATGTGATTGAATCAATTGCATTACTCTATTGCATTATCAAATAAATATTAGTAGTAGTAAATCATATCTTGACGAGTCGAATTGAAAATTCGAGTCAATACTCGATATCAACATCGTGACTCAACTTGAATACTTGATTTCAAAATTCTGACTTGAATCAAATCTTGATGAGTCGAGAACTCGACTCAATATTGATGACTCGACTTGACGCAATCAGTCTAGATGCAAGCAATTCATGATCTCGACATTAAATCTACTAGTAAATTAAGTTCACATTGTGTGAAACTGCAAGATTAAGTACATGATTTTCATGCTAAGTTTAAACATTATTGAAGTGTTTAATCAAGTCTTGCACATCAAACTGTTACATATGCTGAAAATGAGAAGAACGTTAAGTTACATAGATAAATGAGTATGCAACTTTCTAAAAAACAGAGAGATATCATTGATATTTGATGAATAAATGAGTACTATGCATAAGATTAATACAGACATATCTTAAGAATCTTTCATTTCATCGATTCTCTTTCTATTTTTCAACGCAAGTTTAATTGAAAAATGCAAAGCATTGAAAATCAAAATTGAAGTGCTTGACTTCATAAATGACATCAACATTCTAGTTTATAACAGATTCATTAAAGAAATCTGCAAAACACTTAGTAAGATAAATGATGTTTGCATGAAGTGAGTTCAAACTCATGATGCAACGTTTGCATCAGAAAAATATTAACTCACACATTTCACTAGAAAATCAAGAAAATTCAACATGATGACTAGCATATAAATAGAAAGTTCAGTAATCAAGTTAAAATCAGATGTGCAAGTTTTAAAGATTCAACTGAACATGAAACTGTGATGAAATATGCATCTTTGACAGATAAAAGTGAGTCACATCACAAGAATGCTTACGCTTAATTGTTTAAAAGTTTTTACATGAGAAACAATCTTCACAAAAGCGAAACAAGTGTAATCAGCTGTAATGAGATCAGAAATTGCATTCAAAGCATTCTTTTGACATCAGCGTGACAAAGAGAAAGAACTGTCAGACAAGAAATGCAGATTAGAAACTCTGTAAAATCAGACTTTACATCACGTTGCAAAAGCATTTAAAAGAGTAAGCATTGAAACATTAGAAATTGAAATGTACATAAGTTTGCTGCATGTTCATTTGAACATGCTGCAGAATAAAGTTACATTACGCAGTCAAGTCAACGACAAAATGCAAGAGATTAAATAAACATGCAAACTCATACACACTCAACTGATGAAAATTAATCGCTTCATCTTTTACTCTTCTGTTATCAAGAAAATAATGCTTTTGAACACATTTATTCAAGAAGACGTAAGAATGCAGTTTAAACACAAATGATTCAATCTTTTTATGATGATTTCAATAAGCAATAGCATCGCAATAGTTTTATATCACAAAGATCAATGAAAGCAATGATGAGAAAAATACAAATAATGCATTGCAGACATTAATATAATTTCAGCACAAAGATCTTATTTATTCAACAAACTGATAAAGATGCATGATGATTTTCAGAAGATTAAAAGCACTTTCACAACTTATATCAGAATCAAATGCATAAATCTTAATATTTATCTGCACTTGAGAAACATTTCAAGCATGAATAGTTCACGATGTAACTGCGAACGAAGTCATCAGACAGCGAAGCATGTACTCATGCATTGCTTGAACTGAACGCATCTGCGATCAAGAATGTTATGCGACATTGACTTTTCAAACTATCAAATAATCGTCGCGATCATGAAAGATCTCAGAACAGCAGCAAGAATGATGATGAAAACGAAGCTTCTAAAGTAATTTAAAGTGATTAAAACACTCATTCTTTAACATGTGATCAACGTGAACAAATTTGATACATAGTTTTAATCTTGTTGTTTCAACTGCGTGAAGTAATCATATAAATAATAAGTGATTTTCTATCTCAGAGAGTTTTGTTCACTCAACACACATAGCATAAAGTCTTTCATTAGTCAATCTAATTGATGTCACAAAAATGTATGAATTTATTATTATTATTAATAATTAAATAACTAGTTAAATAATAAATTCATTGATTTAATATCTTGCTTTTGCATGCGCTTAAATATATAGAATTGAGCATATAAAATTAGAATAATCAGTGTCAGCAATGTTATTTTGATGCTTTATGTCATTTTAATGATTCATGTCATTTTGATGATTTATGTCATTTAAGTTATTAAACATGCATCTGCAACTAATCACATTAAAATGATCTTATAAGAAGAGAAATTGATCAAAATGATAAATCATTTAATTTATCATTTAATTACATGATTAAACACTTAATGAAATTTGTTAATGTGACATTATTGTTAATAAATTCAATCATGAACAGTTATTTGAATCAGTTGTTTTCCATGTATAAGCAGAAGAAACAAAGATATCTCTTAATGTTCTAATTTGCTCATTCGCTCTGATTATTAATCTGTGAGTGATAAACTATGAATAATCAAAGAAAAATGCTGAAACGTTTGCAAAAAGACTTTCAAAGAATGAAAATGAACTGCAAATCTTGATTGAACATGTTAGAGATCAGCATAGAGCGAGTCATATGAGTGTAATGTAACGAGTATATAAATGCTAAGAAAGAAAAGTATCTAGAAGGAAAGAATCGACTATCTATATGACTCAGAAGAACATAAGCTAACTCTGAATAGAATTGACTTCGAAACAAGTCTATGCTCTAGCGGCGAGCGATCGGCGATAGCTCTTAGGATAGTCATCAACATAGTCATCAACATAGTCATCAACATAGCTATCAACGAAGGTGCGTAGCTAGAATCGTAACATTACTTTCCCTCTTCAACGATTCATGTTCGCATGAATGTATTTTCTTAGTCTTGTGTAGAATCGAAATGTCTATTGTAGCAGGCTCACTATGCAAGATAGAAGTGTCATTGAAGCAGGCTCACTAGTTGCATGCGAACGAGTCGACAGATCGATTCACTGATAGGTAGAGCGATGTGAATAGATAGATCATTGCATTGACGGAAGATGTCATTGTAGCAGACTCACTAGTTGCACGTGAATGTATGATCAGGTTCACTGATGAGAAGATAGATCATTGCATTGACAGTGTCATTGAAGCAGGCTCACTGATCGACTTGCTCATCGAAGAGATCGACTTTGAACTCGTCATTGTAGCAGACTCACTAGTTGCACGTGAACGTATGATCAGATTCACTGATGAGTAGAGCGATGAGAGCGAGTAGGTCATTGCATTGACGATGTCATTGAAGCAGACTCACTGAGAGTTTGCTCCTCGAGATAGAGACTTCACGCAGTTCTATGACTGACCTCGTTTGATTGTTCAACAAATTCGAAGAATTTCTTGCGAATCTGAATGAACGATTAATTCGCTGATCTTTGATCTAGTCGGATGGTTTCAATCGTTTGTTTATACTCGCTGATCAGCGCACGAGTTCGAATCTTTTGTTTATTCTCGCTGAATCAGCTCATGAGAAGAGAAAGATGAGTGCTGCTGCACGAACGCAAGTCGCTAGATCAAAGTCGATAGAGAGTTGAAGAACTACTAGCAGAAGCATTCGAAGAGATCGATGCAGATTATTTCACTTCGCCTGTAACGAAGAAGCATTTATATAATGTTAGAGGTCAGCATAGAGCGAGTCATATGAGTGTAATGTAACGAGTATATAAATGCTAAGAAAGAAAAGTATCTAGAAGGGAAGGGTCGGCTATCTATATAACTCAGAAGAACATAAGCTAATCCTGAATAGGGTTGGCTTCGGAACAAGCCTATGCTCTAGCGGCGAGCGATCGGCGATAGCTCTCAGGATAGCCATCAACATAGTCATCAACATAGCTATCAACGAAGATGCGTAGCTAGAATCGTAACAGAACACAATGAAGTTGAGTAAATCATGAGTTCAATATACTCATTGAATTAACAGCTCAGCTGTTTTTTCTGCTGTGATATCTTCATCATTAATGATGCAAAAAATGTAATGTCTTTTCTTTAACAATCTGCAAACTACAGTCAAAATTGCGTTGTAATCATCAGAAAAAGATAAATTAATAATAAAATTCATAACTATGTCACGTCATCATTATTTAAGTATCAACAGAGAATGTAGTAGTTCATTGAATTTATCTTGAAACATCTTTGAGCATTGATAGATATAGCAGTTTTTAAAATAATGATTTACTGTCTTTTGCATTGAGAATCAATAGTAGTATTATTTTATAATTTTCACAGTTTTAAGAATATTGAAATGATCAATTGAAAATTGATTATACATTTTACAAATCAAATTCATTTGTAGAATCTTGTTAAATGAAACTCATAAATGATCATTTTGATACAAGATTTTATTCTGAATTCAACAATTCTTTAATCTGATGTCTTTTCATTGTATCTCATCTTTTGATACAACTTCGCGAAGCAGAATACAATTTTCATTGATTTTATTTATTTTAAGAATTTGTTAATAAATTGATTGATTGACATTCTTCTTTAAATCAGCAATCTTCATTCAATTCAACGTCAGAATCATGATTTATTAATAACAACAACGTTTATTCTTGAAATCTCTGAGCACAACATTAACTCAACGAGTTAATGCACTGATCTTGATGTTCTGTTTGTCAGATCAATACATTGACTTAAAGTTAAAATCAATGAGCTTTTATACTCAGCGCATCTGTCATTTACTAAGCTCTTTATTCTTCATCAATCATGTTAATGCTTGATAATTGATAAAAATCTTGATAGAAATATCAGTCAGCTTTAGCTCAGATTATCAATGCTTAAATACTTAAATGATGATCAGCAGTTTCTTATCATATATTTCGTAGTTGCATTCAACGAAAGACAGATTCTTGCTATAAAAGATAACAGAATGTAATGTTTTTTCATCATTATATTGAGACAGAACTTCATCATTGATGTAGTTGAATGAATCAGTTTCAAGAATTGTCTTGCAAGTCTGATTAAAATGACGAAGTATCAAAGTCTTGATTGTGAGAATGCATTTCATCAACTATGAACAATGCATATCTGCGAAACTAGTTTGCAAGATTAGTTCAAAAGAGATTAACAAGTGAATAGAAATAATGATTTGACAGAAGATAAAAATTCTGTCAGCTTTTGCATTTGTTTCTTAGCAATTAGTTCTATTATCAATAGAGTGCTATTTTATTATCTTTTACTACGCAGTTTCATGCAAAGAAATCTCGTCATCTCACAGTTTTAATTGCTTTATTTGCATGAAGCTGCTCAGTAAGAGATGTTAAATGCACAGTGACTCATTAGAAGTTGCATGATTGAAAGAAGTGATAACATCTTTTACATTGAAAATTCATCATTTCATTGAAACAAGCTTAAAAATCATGCAAATGAGAAGTTTAAATCGCAAGAATCTACTGAATAAACAAATCATATTTTTCGTCAATTAACAAGCGAAGTACGTCAACAGCTAAAGAATTTGAAGACACAGAATATGTTGCTTATCTTATGACTTTGCATATTGAAACTTGAGTGAAAGACTTGATTAATCTTTAATCATTGACATTAACATAGTGATGATCACTATTGAAGTGATGCATGCAAGCATGCTAATTGATCTTATGAACCCAAGAAGCAAAGCATCATGAACTATGATTTCTTAATGTTTTGACTGTGAAACTGTGAAGATTTCGTGATCGCGACGTCAGCTAACTTCATCACAAAAGAAGAGAAGCTGCAATGATTTATATCATACTTGTTAGAAAAGTCTTGCAATCAATGATGAGATCATATGATGAACATATGTAATCATGATGAGATACTTGACTGAAAGTATTACATTGAATACTTGCATGCTAAACTTAGCAATTCTGAAATTTGCTACTTTTAAACAAAATGTTGACTCAAGACTGCAAAGCAGTGAGTTGATTAAAGCATCATGAATTTCAAGCAATATTTTATTAAACTGTATGCAGATCTGAATTATCATATATTCAATAAAACTTGCATAATGTACTTGCAAATGAAGATTAACAAAATCATCATGAATGAGTCTCTTCATATTTTATATATCTTTATCAATTATATTGATTTGCTAAAACATTTTATAAACATTGACTTGCATTTGCAAAACATTGACACGCTGTCAAAGTTAAATTCACAGCAGCAAAATGAAAATATAACATTTCAGAAGAAATCTTGATTCTTACATAAAAAGATGAGATCTGTTGTTGCAACAGAGAATTCAAAGTTCTCTGCTTTAAGCATGCAGTTTAAAAATGATGTGACATTCAAGTTCAGTGAATTTAAGCAAAATGCTATTTCATTCAATCTTACATGCTGATCATGCAAGAAGTTGAAACATAAGATTGATAATTTGATGTGTTTTAACTATGCATTCAGACAAGAGACTTACAATCATGATGAAGAAATGAGAAAAGAGAAAGTCTGATGTTCATCATTGAATCATTAAATATAACAATGAAAAGATGATTATCACATGCAATGATGATGTCAATATTGACAAATGTCTCTAAGAGAATGCATGAAGCTCATTGTCTTATTGACTTTGAGATTGAGTGAAACTTTATATTGCAATCATGAATAAAAGGGCATAAGTTATTGAAGAATTATACAATTCTGAAACAGATTTAAATGATCAATGATTATTGAATTCTCTGTTATGATACACATCAGATTGATATTGAGTTGATCAATCATGAGAAAGTTTGCAAGAGCTGAAACACTCAGTTTTATGTTGTGAACATGCAAGAATATGATATGATTCTTGATTATTCATGATTAAAAGAAATCAATTCAAATATTTGTTGACACAAGCATCATTGATCATATTGAGAAAACAGCACTCAGCATGCAAAGCAAGTATAAGTTAATCTGTTTAAAACATTGAAATTTATTAAGTTGACAATGCTTGCAGCTAAGAAAAAGAGAGAGATTTATGTAACTCTATCATATCAGCTGCTATTTACAAATAAATTATTGCAGAATGCAGATTGATAGACTGTAAAATGCAATGCACTTCAAGCAAAAAAATCAAAGATACTTTTTGTTATTCAAGATTTCAAGAAAGTATTTTCTGAAATTCTTTCTGATAGTTTGAACACATATGATTAAATGAAAGATTTCATTAATTTGATGAAGAACAAAATGTCTTGCATTGACTTTATTTATAAAATGACATAAGATGAGCTTGCTGTGATATGAAACTATTTAAACAGCGCGCTAAAGAAGAAATAAATTCATTCATCAAGTAGTTTTGCAAAAGCACTCATGTTGTTTGTAAAGAAGTTGAACAAAAGTCTTCATTTATGCATAAATTATTGTGATCTCAATGAAATAACAGTAAAGAACAATTACTCATTATATTTACTGTCTGAAATGTTGAATTGCTTTGCTCATGCAAGACACTTTATCAAAATTGATATTTACAACGTTTATCATTGCATTTAAATTCATAAGAGCAATGAATGAAAAATGATTTTTCACACACGTTATGATTAGTTTGAATATCAGATGATGCTCTTTAAACTGATAAATGCTTTTGCAATCTTTCAGTTTTATATTAATTACGCATTTAAGTCATTTTTGAATATTTATTACATGATATCTGAATAACATCTTAATATATTCTGAGATAAAAGAGTAGCATTGAGAGCATATGTGCAAGATTCTTTGCACATTACTGAAACATCAACTATATATTAAGTTGTTGAAATATGCTTTCAATCATAATGAAGTTATCTTTCTGAATTTTGTGATAAAGTGAAGAGATATTCAAATGAAGTAATCTCATATTGATGCAATCACTAGCTGATTTGAGCTTAAGTCTGCGAAGAATATTCTTATATTCTTGAGATTTACGAAGTTTTATTGATGATTAATAAAAAGATTCTTTCAAATCATCACGTTCTTGACAAATTTAATCAAGAATGCAAAGAAAGAAATGATGCATTCATTCTTTGTAATGACAATAAAAGCAAGAAAAACTTTTGAAAGATTGAAAGCAGTTCTTATTAATGCTTTCATTTTGAAACACTATGATTGAAATGCAAATCTTCGCATGAAGATTGATGCATTCAATCGCGAAGTTGAAGATGTACTTAGTTAAAAGAACAAGATCAATTAATGATATTTCATTATGTATTATAGTTACAAGTTCAAGAAAGCTGAAATACAATAAAACATGCATGATAAGAAGTTGTATGTTATAGTTCTTGATTTTAAGAACTAACAACATTATCTTTAAAGTAGTAAGTGATTCATATGTGTGATAATAAATTATAATAATCTTCATTACTTTATAATGATAAAGAAGTTCAACGTATGACAGATGCGCTGAGCTGAGAAATTAACTGCGTTTGACTTTAATATAAAGTATCACAAAGATAAATTAAATTCTACAAATGCATTATTAAGAAGATTTGACATTATGAAATTGAATAATAATGAGAAGAATAATGATTGTTTTCTATTTACTCTGTGAAACAAACTTCGCAATCAGAAATGACAATTTGAGCTGCTAAAGAATGAAGAAGTTTCAACAGCAGTTAAACTTGCAGCGTTGATGATGCAACTGAATGACATAGTCATTGCAGATACTTGAATCATATGTTTGAATGAAAGAATACTCACTAAATCTTGCAGAATTCTAGGTACTGCATCATCTCAACTTCTGATTCATCAAATTATGAAGTTGAAAAGATTCTATTTGAAGATGAGTGAATCAATGATCACATGATTGCTGAAGTTATAACAAAGAAACATCTTTGTTACAAATGAGAAGTGATGTCAATGATTTGCATTTAAAAAGAATGAGCTTTTGAAATGAAGTATGAGAAATGATGAATTGCTACGTCGTGATCTTGCAGTTTATATATTCAATGACTCTGTTACAAGAGATGAAATTCTGCGTATAAATCATGATGATTTTGAAGCAGATTATTTTGTATATGCTTATATTAAGACTGCAATAAGAAGAAAATATTATTGATCAAAAATGTTCAAAAAGATGATGAAATATGTTTGCATCTATTCAAATTGTTAGTGAGTGCAAGCGCATCATCATAAGCTTTATGAAAAGTTGATGTTTATATTTTCAGAAAGTATGAATTCATTTCACATAATGATCATGAAGATTGACAACGAGATTCATCTGTACATGATGTTGACTACGAATCTTTTGATTCTATTCTGTGTTTGAATAAAAGTCAGAAGAGTCAAGAAATCTCAATTCGACGCAGTTTGAATGATGTTAGAACGTTGCATGGTCAGAAAAGTCATCATGCAGAGTTTTCACTCATGTGACAACATTTCTCTCTAACAGTCACAATTGATCTACGAAGAAGATTAATGATATGTCGATGTCAGTAAGAGATGAAAAGATACTACTAGTAGAAAAGTTGATTCAGATGAAGAGTCTGAAAGTCATGATTACAAGTGATCAAAGAATTTGCAACTCATCGATTGCATTGATATTGAAATGTCTTCATTACATTGACAGTGTTATCAAGTAATTAGTGAAAAGATATCAGATAAAATAAATGAATCAGATGATGAGTCTTGAGTTTGTGATTACATGTGCTTGAAGAAGTAGTGACTCGTCGATCATGCTGATATACTGAGAGAACTTGAACTCATTTTCTTTACTTGACGTCAAGTCATACATCTATCTACGTGAGAAATTAAGAGTGCATGAGATCAATCAGAACACATCTCTACTATTGATCAGTTAAGCATTGAATGATTGCGATTGCACGTCTATACTAACAATTTATTCAACGTCTACGTGACATAAGTCAAATCAAGAGAAGAAAAGAGTTATTTAGTACAATCACACTCTATCTTCTCATCATGTGCATCTTTCTTTCATCACACATTTCTCTGTTCAATGACTGACAATCATTGAGCAAGAAAACACAGTTTCTGCGTTACAATCATGAGCATCATGAATGCAAAGAAACATCTTTCATCTTTGAATCAAGAATTGAATCGAAACATCGTTGTATAAAATATCATCAATGAAGAGCAGAGCAAAGCTGATGCATTACAATAAACAGCACAGACACTCGTAAGAGTTTACTTGAGCGTCACATATTGAATAGAAGCTATAGATTTATTATTAATAATATAGTGTCAATTTTATTGTTTCGACAATGTGAAATCATTGTGTAGTCAACGAGCGATTTTCTCTCTCAGAGAATTTTGTTCATTCAATACATATAGCATAGTTTCTCTCATGAGTTGAATTTAAATCAATGTCACAAGAATATATGAATTCAAATCAAATCAAATCAAATCAAATAAAATAATAATCATGAATTTTATAATAAATATGTCATTTGCGAAGAATTTGTACATTGAAAAAACAAGTGATACTATATTGATAATAATAAATAAGTTGATTAAGCATGCAATTTACATTTTGATGATCAAAGATTTGAACATCAAAGAGTTTGCAGATCTGTTATGATGAAAATTTGTATTTCAGCATGAAATGATGCAAAGCATTATATCAAATTGAGACTCACTATTTATCAATTATTTTTGAATCATTCTTTGCTGACATTTAAAAATGAAGCAAAAGTTAAGCATTACGTTTTATTTGCAAATTAATGATCAAACAGAAAGATAGAATCAGATGCTTGAGCACTATCTGCAAATGTATTTCAATTACAAGATGAATAATTGATCAGAGCTTTTATCAATGACAACGTTTACATATAACAATAGCAAACACGCTAGTATTCAAAAAACTTCACATGAATTTTTAAAGAAATACATTGCAAGCTTTGCAGAAACATCTGAGAATTAAGCTTTAAAAAGAAAGACATTCTTGACTATAAAGTGAGCAGAATGATTACAAAGTATTAAAGAACATTTAATGAAACTATGAAAGCAAGTAACAGAGCAGCAAGCAAAGTATTATAATGCTCATCATAAGATTGCAAGCTTTCAAATGAAAGACAAAGTGCTTCTGTAAAGTATAAACATTTATATGCTTTGTTCAAAGAAAAAGATTGATCATAGATAATTAAAATCATTCAGAATATTCAAAAAGATTAACATGCAAGTATATAAGCTTGAACTATCTGAAAAATATGATGTAATTCATTCAATCTTTCATGTTTTTTCATAGAAACTTTAACACTCACGTGATGAGAATTCAAAGTTGCAAATCATTCTTGTAAAAGAAAAAGAGAAATGAAAGATGAAGAAGATAATTGATCAGTGAATCAAGAAAGAGAAGATTAAGTATTTAGTTCAATGAACTGATTCATCTTTTTACAAAAACTTCTGAGAATCAATGAAAAATCTTAGCAATGCAAAGAAGATCATTAAGAATTACAAGACAGAAAGACAAGTACATCAGTTAACTGCAAAAAAGTCAAAGAGAAAAAAGAAAGATAAATCATGTAAAAGTCATATTTAAGAATGTATTAAAAGTGCAAAGATGCAAATTTAAAGTTTAATGTTAATTATAAATTTTAGCGGGGGGACGGCGCAAAGGTTGCCGTTTCCGGCAGGTTCGGACGCTGCTTTTGACAGCCTTTTGGCCAGGTGTCCCTCACCGCCCTACCGCTTCCCCCCAGCACCGCACCCCCACTAGGCCATCTTGCACCTTGCACCCTGCACCCCACAACCATGCTTCTTTTCGTTCCTGCATCCCGCAAGGCGCTTCGGTCCAGTCTTTCATCTTTCTTTCGTGCGACGCTACATATATAATACCCTCGCCCCCCTCTCTCTTCCTCTCTTTGTCTCCAGAACTGGCTCCTGTGCTCAGCCACCCTCCTTGTCCGATCATTCCTGACGACCTTGTCCTTCTTGTAACTCTACCCCTCGCCTCTTCCTCTCCCAATTCGCTCTCACAGCTCTGTCCTTGTCTTTGGACATCCCCCTCGACCACGTACCGCTCATGCATGCCGGGCTTATGGCTCCTCGAAGGTATGGCGAAGCCATCGAACACACGAGGGAACACTCGGCGGAATACTACAAGCAGATGGAAAAAGAGTTGGACGTCTTGACTCTCACCCAACGGGTCTACGCGGACAGCAGCGAGGATCTGCAGAGCTGGATCAAGAACCTTTGGTGCGGGTAAGGAGATCTTCCCTGCTACCAACCAGTGGACTGACGAGATCTGATGGACGCCTGGCAGATACTGCAAATTCACTGGGAAAGACTCTCTTACGACTCTCAAGGAGATTTCTATCAACGTCCTCTACGTCTTCTTTGACTGGGTACTCTCCAGTCGAAAGGATACCGTGGGTGCGGCCAGCACTCTGCAAACATATTGGAATGTGTTTTGCCTGGTGCGAAAGAAGGAGACGGGCTATCTGGAGATCGATCCGCTCGTCAAGAGCCAGATGCACGGAGTAGGCGAGCACCTTCTCACATCTGCCTCTGCTAACAAGCAGTAGGTGAGACAGCGACTGGCTATCAAACATGGGCTACGTACGGAGAAGAAGAAGAAGCCGATCATGCGGGCCGAGGACGAGTTCGAGCTTCTCAAGACGCTGTACCTCTCCACCGAGATGAATTTCAATCACGAGCGGCACCGCGTGCAGCTGGCCTTGATCATGCAGCTGGCAGGGATCACGGGTAACCGGCCTGCCGCTCTCTTAGCGGTCCGCTATGGACACGTCAAGGTCACTTTGCTCCCGGATCCCCAAGGAGGAGAACGGCCCCGAGTATTAGTGGAAATCGCATACAAGTATACGAAAGGCTATCTTGGCGAGAAAGACTCGTAAGTATCTCCTTCCATACCCCTTTGCTGCCATGCAGCGGCTTGGCGTGTTGGCTAATGATTGTCGCAGGAACGAGTTCGGTATTCCTGACGTGCCGAACGAGCCATGCTTACTACTCTGTCCTCACATAACCATGCTGGCTTTGATCTTCGCCGATCAAGCCTTCGCCGTGCCCGAACTGATTTCCGCCGAAGAATTCTTCCGTCTCCGAATCCCCTCCGGACAGCATCAGCTAGAACTGCCTATCAAGGAGGAGATGCAATCTGTTCCTCTGTTCCGCCGATGCAAAAGCATTTTGAACGGGGTGGGAATTTCGGACAAGGAAGCTCTGGCAGATAGCACCCTCCGCCCTCAGATGATCAAGCTTGGAAGTGTCACCGGCATGGAGCTTCCGACCGGTCCATATACCTTTCGACGCGGCAATGGCGAGGCTCTTGACAACAGCAGTGAGTGACACGATCTTCCGTTGATCTTCCGTTGAGCTCTCAGTTAACGAGTGTACAGGCTTCATCAGTGAGTCGCAACGGAATCTGATCCTGCAACATCACAACTCCACCGTCTTCCAGAAGAGCTATCTCTCGAGGTATATCACGGCCGACACCCAGGCAGCGTATCGCGGCTTAGAGCCACAAACGGCCTTGATGAGAGCCGCCAGTGGAATGAGTCGCACAATTGATCGACGACGGCCTCGGAAACTCGAAACCGCCCAAAAAGCGGAAGTCGATCGTCACCCTGAGGTGAGGCTTTTACGCCGGAAGCTGAGATCACTGAAGAAAGTCTTCCAAGACCAAAAAAGATCCATCGCCAGCACCAAGGGCACGCCCGTACACGAGGAGTATCAGAAAGCCTACCGCGCTCACCGCAACCAAAAACGACGGCTCGAGGAATCTCTCTTGAAAGAGGTCAAAGCCAGATACAAAAGGGAGCAGCCGGTGATCGATATTCAACGGCAACTGAAAGGACTGCCGATTGTCGCTGAGGAGACGGTAAACGCAGAAGCTTACGTCTTTGCCGAACGCGTCAGAGTCATCGACACGCTCTTCGCCTTCACCACTTCATCTCCGGAAGAAGAGTGCAAACGGCGGGTGGAAGCCATCAACGCCTTGACAGCCCTTTGCAGCTTGCAGGAAAGCCGTCATTTCCGTCGTCAAAAACCCTCCTCCGCGGATACCAAGCTCGAACGGGATCTGACGCCGCCATCCGTCTTCCAGGCGCCGAGTCTTTCGGACGCCATTCCCATCGAATGCAAGCCCACTCAATGTATTTTCTGCCTCGGTTGTGAAGGACTGCCGACAGAGGCACGCTTGAAGTCCTTCCGCAGCCACGGCGACCTGAAAAAGCACTTCCATCGGAAGCACCTCCGTCATCATCCGAACGGTCAGCCGATCGCATGCCCTCATCCGAGGTGCGACGTTGATCTGAAAAGCAAAATGCATCTACAGAATCATGCGGAGTTGGTGCATAAAACACCCACTTAACCGTCAATCGCTGTCGCGGACAGATCAGGTGTCTCTTAACTCCTCCAGAGATCATCGTACACTCTCCAATCACCCTATCCTCTCAGGAGCTTCGATCTGATATCGAGCTTGGCTTATTTAGTTTCCCTCTGCTATTATCAATGTGTTGTATTGCCCTGTTCCCCTGAGCATTACTATTTTTGTTTACATTGACGCTAGATTGTCGATATTTTCTGTCTTCTTCTTAATGTACCGCTAGATTCCTCAATATTAGCGAACATCATCTGTACTTCGACAGATGAAAGAGCTGTTATTCATTCTCCCATGTCTTTGCTTGCGCGATTGAAAGGTTTCTTGTCACGATCTACAGTTGATACGTCTCGTGCATCCTGGAGCGGAATTGTGGGTTTTTATGTACAAAGGCTACCGTCGGAAGGATTTATGAACATCTCTAACCTGGCGGCATACACCAGGGAATACGTCCGAAAGTCAGGACCGCATAGTTGCCTTAAATGCCAGCGGTTTAGCCATAGAGCTCCAAGATGTACTGACTCTGTGTATACCTGCAGTTTCTGCCCCGATATGTACTAGTAGAATGCGAGTTCCAGCGCTCTCTCAAATTTATAATCCAACTTTGACTGCTCTCATCTATGTAGCGATATACAAAACGTGTTTTGGTTATGATATACCATTAGTCAAGTTTCCCCAGTGGGCCTTATTTCACAACATAATTATCCCAGTGTGTACCGCCATGGCCACAATGAATACAATAGTACGTACTCTCAGATGGAAGCACTGCCTTCCAAAGATTCCCACAACGTGGGCAATTGTATTCTTTGGGGGATGAGTTGTCGCTTTGAGCCATAAGCTGGGTGACATCAGCCGCGAACCCAGCAGTTTCCTCAAGTACACTCCGGAAACCATCCTTCTCTAAAAGTGCTCCGATATGCTCATGGGCGACCTCAACAACTGTGTCACGGAGGGCCCGGTCTGTTGAAGGTGTCGAGCTGTAGACCTCAGTGATACAATGAGCGAAGTCGTCCATGTCCCAGCAAGTCCTCACAGCTTTGTTGAACTTTTCCTTCGCTCGTAGTTTCAGAGCCAAATTATCGTATTTTTCCGCAGTGCTATACACTTCCACGTTGAAGAGCATGGGTGAGATGCGTTCATGATCGTTGCCGCTACCGTCATAATCGAATGTGTACATAAATCGGAGCATTGCTTCAACAGCGCGGACATTGTCTTCTTTGAGCTCTATTATGCCGTCGGCCGCTTCCTAGTGATCGTAAATTAATATTGTGCGCGATACCAGTAATCATGGAATCAAGATATCCTGTTCCCAAACGTACCTTCCAGTCGCCATCACATATGTTGGAGAAGTATTTTGATTGACCGCATACGACTATCTTGTGGACTTTGAACTCCTGGGCCTCACAGCGGATAATAAGGTCCGAGTACTTCGAGGAGCCGAAACAGCTGAAAACATTAGCATTAGGTAACCACCAGCCCCATAGGCTAAGAGCATACTCGTTCAGACTAATATGCAAGGCATCAAACGGATTCTCCGCAGCCATATGGTGTAGACTATCAAGCGCTACTGTGTTAACTCGAGCGTTGCATTATTCTAAAATACGGTAGTGAGCATAGTACCTTTGTTGCACTCGCTAGAACTATAAGCTAAACCATTTTAGGCCTTGCTTTGTAACTTCTCCCGGTTTCAACTGGCTAAGATCACTTCAGCAGCATCTCGTTTCCCCTGCTTACGCTGCTTCTTATGATTGCGATAGCTGCGACCGTTTATTTGGCAGTGAACATACTTTGCAACAACATCTGATCTCAACAGCTCATACTTGTTCAGCTGAATGCGATGATTGCGATCGGGACTTTGGTTGGACCAGAGGATGAATTTGATGACCTTTTCACCCTGTTCCCGCACTTTGACAGGTTTTGTACCAAGATTGATAACCAACTGGTTGGCTTCGCGGTTCTGTAACTTTGATTTGACAATTGTCTCAATAAGCTCAGGGCTTGGAGAAGAATCTGCGAGATTGGTGGTGGTAGGGGCCAACAGACGCTTATAAGCTGCCACCAAATCCGGTTCTCGAAGTTCCAATGCCTCATATGCCTGTAGCCACAGATCTTTCGACTTCTTTGCATCTCCAATAGCGATCACATCATTGTTATGACCGTGCTGGGTTGACGGTGAACGTCGTTCTTGGCCTGTGGCGAATGTTGACCCTTGACGGTTAAGCAAATTCCCTGGCGACATCTCCGGCTTCGGGGGTTGCAACAAATCCAAGTTATTCTGTGTAGATATTAGAATTTGACTAGATCACAACTCTTGACTGATGTACGCTAGAGCCTTCGTCAGACTGTGCCGCTTGGGACCCTCCTTGTGGTGTAATCATATTTTTCTTGTGCCCCAAACACGCCTTTAATTTTATGGCGCATGCCCTTATGTTCGCCATCGCTACGACAGGACCGTGAATCTTGCTTAGAAGTCATTCTGCTCGTTATACCGGACCTGCATTGAGTCTAGACTTTACTCAGATAATGATTTTTATAAGTAGAGATCATAACGAGGCTTTTAAGACAGAGCTGACCGTATGGAGCGGGGTAAATATTTAAGGCTCGGCCCGTCCACCAAGACCTGACTAATTATAGCTCACCTCGGCTGCCAAGAGAGTTCGAGATATCATGACCCTGCTCGCTCGAACGACTATCCGCGACTGACGGTTTGAGAAGTTTAGATATGCGAGTGAGGAGATGACTGCTGATAGGTATAGTCATGCGTATTTCACATCTGCATGTTCTTCTTTGCTAGTTTATATGCACTCCAGACGCCTTCTACATTGACATGCGCATACGTAATCAATCACCATGGTAAAGGTACCTTGTACAGTAGGCAGCGATCCAGGCTGCCTTCTTCGTTGGGATAGAGGCGTGATTCATCTCTCATGCGATTGCCTTCCTTCGACTTGAATATACTATGCAGTACAAAATCTCGCATCGCCTACGAATCCTGCAAAGACTCGAGCCCCGTCACTTTCAACGTCATTGTCGACGGCTCCTTCGACCTTTGCTGACTTTTATGATTGCGATTGTCAAAGTCTCGAGGGAGCAGATTCACTGGCAAAGGATACGATTCTTTCTAAGGTTGATTCAGCGCAAGGTGAATATATCTATCAGGTTCAATACATACAACATCTGTAATCGTAGAAGGCCATTGATCGTGTTCGATTGATCGATATGTATAATACCTGTCATTCTTGCGAATAATCAGTGCAAGGTCCGCGTGACACAATCGTACCAGCTGATCTGCTTTCTTTACGAGATTTGATTTCCTTCTGGTAAATTGTTAAGACTTCGCTTTTGTTGCATATAGCATGCTGTCTGATTTCCAGCATAGAAAACGAACTGGGATAAAATGCCAGCGATGGTGCGAACTGTGTACATCGTAGATCAAGCGAAAGAAATGTTGAAAGGGCGAAGATATCACTGTTTACCTTCTACAGAGAATAGAACTCATTTTATTAATTAATTGAACTGACTTCTAAGAATGTTCAAGACGGTCTCTAAGCTTGAAGGAAAATCGTATAATTTCATAGATTATACGATAACAGAAAGAATGAAAGTCGTATAATTTCTTAGTTCATAGAATAAAAGAAAGAAGGAGAATCTTATGATTTCTTAGATAATACGATAACAGAAGTAGGAAAGTCGTACGATTTTTTAGATCTTACGAAAACAGGAAGAAGGAAAATCGTATGATTTTCAAGATCATAGAATAATAGAAAGAGGGAAAATCGTATAATTTCTTAGATCGAACGATAATCAGGAACAAGGAAAATCGTGTAAATTTTCAGATCGTATGATTTTTTAGATCGTACGATAAAAGGAAAGAAGGAAAATCGCACGATTTCTCAGATCATACGATAACAGAAGTAGGAAAGTTCTATTATCATTCTAAATAGAGACTATTATCAAGTCTTTATACTTGCTTTCACATTGCTGCACGCACCCAGGCAACACCTATAGCCCCTCCCTAAAGTTTTTAGCTTATGCAGAAAGCTGTGGAATTCTTGGCAAAAGTTCCCACGTCGATTGGGCAGCGATACAGCTACTAATTCCTTAGCTCGATCTCGGCTACGAATAGGCAAGATCTGCTTGCGACATAATATGCACCGCAGAAGCGTACCGGACGTAGATGGCAACAGCTACAAGTGCAACCAAAGTTCGTAGTCATTTTGGGCTTGAGTTCACCGCCGAAGCAACCAACTATAGGTAAAGCCACACCAGATTTTCATACCTTGGTAGGAGCTGACAAAGAATGCTCCAGACAATCCAAACACCGTAGCTCTACCGAGCCAGACCCTATTTTCGAAGAATCCTAATCTCCGACTTTTGCGGGCTTTCGTAAACGAAATCTCGAATACGCAGGAATACAATGCCATCATGAACAATGTAATGTCCAGAGGCACATCTCACAAGAGTCTGATGGAGGCGGTCACTCTTCTATACATGCTGAACGAATGTCCCGAAAGTTCAAAAGACAATCAGCCGTCAAAAGCACTTTCAGTTCTCTCGAGCATATACCAACTACCCTTCCAGTGTGAAAAACAGATTGTGGAGAATTTGGCGTTCTTGTCAGCTACTACACATGACTCGGCTAGGGTCACGGCGGTCTGCCTTGAGGAAGCTCGTGATTGTCGCAGCTGTACAATTCGATTGACTTCGAACGATGGTGACATTGATGAGGTAGTGCTTGGGTTCAAGCTTATGGCAAAAATCTTGGAACAAGCAGCGTCAAGAGGTGTACACCCTACATTCGATTAAACATGGTTATAGTAAACTGATGATGTTCTAGCGAATAGCAAAGATGATGATACGAAGGCTCTTTTCCGATGCATAGTCACTTTAGATTATTACCGTATCCTATCTCGGCTACGATCAAGGCATGCTAAGAAAACTTCGAGAAACAAGGACAAGTCTGCGCTAATCACGTTGCTGGATACCGTCATACGAGACCAACCTATAGAGCCCAGTCCGAATATCACAGTTATGCAATTGGCGGACATCCTAACAAAGATAAAGACTCTCAAAGCTTTGTTCATGAAATTAGAAGACATTCAAGAGCATTCTGCAGCATCTTCCGAGGTACAAGATGTGGCCATGGAGTTGATAACTCAGATGCATGATTTGGCTTCACAAACGAAGCTTAACTTGGCTCTCAATTCCTCGAAAAGGCTAAACCCTGAGCTCAAAACATTCCTCCCTGAAGCTGTGGGGAAGCTTGGTCGATACTATTCAATCAGCTACGAGCTTGTTTGCGTCGCTCGAAGCGAGGAGTACTCTATATTCAACAGCATTACAATTGAGACTTCTCCAACCCTGCGTCCCTCTCAACCTTCACACGTAGATAAGAATGTTCATCCTCTTACAGCACTCCAAAACATACTTCGACCTGGAAGTGCTGTGCAATCAAGGTCACTCAAGCCCTCGCTAGAGAGATGTTTGGGGAAGCCTATCCAAGTCATACTTGACGAGTTCCGTGTGACCATCGCAGATTATTATAAATCTGTCAAAGTGCATGCAGAGATTCAGCTTCTCTTCTTCTACGAGCTGAATTCGGAAAGGATACGACCAAGGACAATCAGTTCCAGCAAGAGCGCATGCTATCTTTGTGATCTTTTCTTCAGGCTTCACGGTCAATACCACGTTCCTAGAACTCATGGCCGTCTTTACCACAGATGGACTCTGCCAGAGTGGCACATATTACTACCAGAGATGCGTCGGCGCGACTTTGACGTTCTTCTGAGAAATTTCAGTGACATTCTGAAAGTCAAGGTCAGAGTAGCCCTAGATAGGGGGCCAGTACGGGCTGATCACCCAAATGAGAGTACCCTGGCCAGGTCTTTATCCCGTATCAACCAGGTACTGCCCCCAGTTTCCTAATTATCAACTGGTCTTCGCTTGGCACTAACCCGGGAGCAGTTACCTGATAGAGTTATACCCAATTTTCCGATCTCCTCGGAAGGTCCTGCTTCTTTAGGCTTGACGAGCCCAGACCCATTATTATCCGAAGTACCTCCACAAGGCGAACTCCTAACTGGTGCAACATCGTCCATTTTACCAAGCACTTCAACCCTTCATCCACCAGCCCAAGCACCTATGACCGCGAGAGAACTCCCATCACGAGACGCATCTACAAATACCCCTACCGCATCTCCTCTCCCACCCCTGAGCCCTTCTTCTACAGCATCACCAAAACCGCATCACGAATTGACCGAAGGCGAAACCATCCGGCGCCCACTCTCATACCCAAACATATCTATCAACGTCAGCACCACCCGCCTCAATCTGCACTTGTCAAGTGACACCACTGCGTCCCCCAATCCAGACATAGTCTCTAATCCTAGTAGTCGCTGTTTGGTACGAGTCAAATGGCTTCAAGGCACCGAGACCAGAAACGTTAACTCGCAAGCGATTAACGCGGAAGGCTTAAGCTATGACACCGAAATGGAATTCTACCTTGGCGCTACATGTACTCCGACAGAACTTCACCTGAGGCGGGGAGAAGATATCGTGTCGATTAAGTATACGTTCGACGAACCGAGATGAGATTGAAATTGGTTAGTTAAGTTATAATTTACAAATTGGATTAGGTATTAAATTGTTTATAGCTTTCCACGTCTTACGTTTAAAATGAACTTTGATACTTGTAAAATTTACTCTATAAAAGTCATTTAGTTCAATCTCAAATACACTAAGATCGGTTGTATAACGGGTCGTTCCGCTAGGACTTTTCTTATTGGCGACAGATAAGGAAGTTGCGGTCGTTTTCGAAAATAAGGTAATTCCTTGCCTAGGCTCAAGGTCGTTGAGATCCTGCACGATCTTAGAGATTTTACTTCGCTAGTAAACCCCTGCGTCCCTCCTTACGAATGTATACAGCGCAAGGCCAGGGAGCAAAAGCGGAGAAGAGGGTAGCACCACAAATCGTAACGGAACTGTTTTATCTCAGGAGAGTCCATGAGGACATAGAGCACGATTAGAGTGTGTTACCTACTTTCTTCGCAGCGTTTTAAATCAAATGAACAGGACTAGAGTCTGGATAATGGGGATGTTTGAGCGAGTAAGAACTTGAAGGCGTCCAAGGCCTATAAGCTGACTTGTCGGGAGCCAAAAATCAATGACTGGTCTCAATCGAGACCGGTCGCCAGATGGCAACTGTTGATTGGCTGCAATTTGCACAGGAGCTACCAGACAGTGTGACCAGTCATAAGCTGTTCCTTCCAGCTTCGTAATCCTTAGTGACTAGTCACCACTCGGTGTTATAGACCATTCCCGCTTCGGTAAGGCTGACACCCGCCCTAGAACGCTGGAACCAGGAACTACAGGTACCGGCTTGCGGTAAAAGGCAGTACAGAAGCAGAAAGATGGGAAAGGAAGTGGGCATCCGTTTGACCCTGAAAATAAGGCTCCTGTTTTGACCGTCAATCACATGAAACTTCCAATATATAAATAGCAAGAGGATGAAGCTAGCACTGGTATAGACAGCCTTATAAAAGCGCAGCGAAAGCCAAGACATGAAAGGCCGCACTGCAAGAGCTAGTACCGTGAAAGGCAGTACCGGGGAAAGTAGCACGGTAAAAGCCAGTAATATAGAATGTTGAAGGTGTAACGTAGGTCATGTTTAACTCTTAAAGCGCGCGGCTTGCTTCTGAGCGGAACATATACAAGATAAATGGAGGTTGAGAAGCTTCTAGAATGTGAGTTCTAAGTTTGACGCCAGACTCGTTTCAGCTAGGATATGAACATGACTGCGCCGAGAATATGAGTCATAGAGCCTGGGGGGGGACTTGCCTTTCACAGTACTGGCTTTTATAGTGCTGCCTTTCACAGTACTGGCTTTTGCAGTGCTGCCTTTCACTGTACTGCCTTTCACTGTACGACCGTTTCCAGACGTATAATGTCTTAAGACTGGTGTCTTCAGACAAGGAGTGTCTGCGGACAACACTTGTCCGCAGACAACGGTCTCCAGACCAATAGTGTCTTGAGAATAGTGTCTCTAGACAACACTTGTCCGCAGACACTCCTCGTCTAAAGACACTAGTCTCAAGACATTATTGGTCTCGAGACAATTGTCTGCGCGTTACCCCAGTCTCCGCAACTGCACATAAGAGTCCCTGCGGCATAAGCATCCCTTGCGCCACAAAAGCCCCTGCGGTGTGAAAGCCTGGGGGATTTAGTCCAACTCTTACTCCCTTAATAATCCCACTCTATCAAACTTTGTAATCCTACGCGCTCACAGATCCTGCTCCCTCAGAGTCTCCTGCTCGCTTTAGATCCCTACTCGAACCTCCCTCAATCTACGACGTTCTGCACACGACCTACAGTATCAACCTTGAAAAACCATTATGAATAACTGGGCAGCTGGGAGCTCAGTAAGCTTTGAAGAAGAGAGTGGATAAATACGAGTGTGTTGCAGTTTGCGAGCCGATCTCTTTTAAGATGGCCAAGGAGCCGGGCGGCAATTTGCTTCAGTTCAATTGTGCCAAATAAGTAACAGCGGTACGGACGACCAGCCGTCCAACTAAAATGCGACTCCTCCATACCGATACCGCTATTATCAAATTCTCCCATCGCTGGGATGACGAGATCCAAGAATACGCAATTTTATCTCATACATGGTATGACAATGAATCCGAGGTTTCTTTTCAAGATATGGATAAGTCCGAGTCAAAAGCATTAGCCGGATACCACAAGATCCTGAAATGTTGCAGCCTGGCACAAAGTCAAGGTTACGAGTATGTCTGGATTGATACTTGTTGCATCGACAAAACCAGTAGCGCCGAGCTTTCGGAAGCGATCAATTCGATGTTTCGTTGGTACGAACGTGCTACCGTCTGTTATGTATATCTGGCTGATGTCTCTTCTTCAAATCTGGACTGGAGATCTGAGTTCCACAAGAGTAAATGGTTTAGAAGAGGATGGACTCTTCAAGAGCTTCTTGCACCCTACAAGATGATATTCTACGACTGCGAATGGAAGGAGCTCGGCTCTAAAGACACTCTGCGGTCCGAGATTTCATCCGCGACAGGTATAGAATGGAATCACCTGGTCAACCCTCGTATTGCAAGTACAGCACAGAAGATGTCCTGGGTATCAAACCGAGAAACGACTCGGACTGAAGACCAGTCATACTGTTTACTAGGTCTTTTCGATATCAACATGACCCCGATCTATGGAGAAGCGTCGAAGGCGTTTATAAGATTACAGCAGAAAATCGCAAAGAAAACAGATGACGAGTCTCTTTTCGCCTGGAACGACCCAGATTCCGGTCTCCCAAATACATTTACGGGCATGTTCGCGGAGTCCCCTAAATTTTTCGCTAAAAGCGGAAATATAGTGCCGGTCTCGTTACCGTTATCTTATAGGCCGCCTTGGAGTGTGACCAACAGGGGCCTAGCGATCAGTCTATACGTCAACGCAGCCTTGAATAAAGACATTGGGGGATCCTCCGAGGTCTCGCGGTTCGAGTTGGCTCTCTTGAACTGTGCTCGTGATACCTCTGACAATATCCCTTTGTGCATCCGGCTAGTCAGGTTAAGTCGAGACGAACTGGCCAGACCAGCACTGGGTGAGATTCCTCTAGAAGGGAGTCAACTATCCAAGTACCTGAGTACAATCAATGGCAAGGAAGATTCGTCGCCTGAAGCCTTATCCTTAGAGCCTCGGCAAGTCTATATTCGCCCAAAGCTCGCCCATGATCGTATAGACTCTTACGAGTTACTTCCGAGATTTAATATCCAGACTTTTCTATTTTCGCAGAAATCACGCAAATCAGGGCTCCAAATTTTAGATTTCTACTGTTCTCATCCATCCCTCACGTTATACGATCCACAAAATTGGGATCTAACCCTCGGTGAGGGCTACGCAGGCTTTATGTTCAGTCAAGTCAACTCTAAACAAACGGAAAGATTTTTACTGATCATACGTTTGGGAAGGACTGAAGCGAGCATGGACATTGTAAGGAAAGGCTGTAAGGGCAGACCACCTAGAAACCCGAAGGTATCGCAAATGTACGGGGACCCAGAAGCTTGGCCAGACACAAAAGCACGATATTTTGAGGGCTTTTTACAGAGCAAAAGGAAGTTATCGGTCGCTCTAAGGCAAGGTGATGGACCAGGCGAGCAGCACTGTTATGTGGACATGCAAGTTTTCGAAAAAGATAAATATTGAGACAACCTTCGGTTCAGGAATATTTAACGTTATTATTATGAAATTTTAGCACACCACTTTAATTGCATGCTTATCCGTAGAGGATACCTGAGCCTGGCAAGTGAATTCTGTAATGCACATCCTCCTCCCCCAACGAGCTCCCTATATCCAAAAGTTGAGGGCTTTGCTGGGAGAGCACTCGTCGACGGAGCACCCGCCAGAGGAGTAGATACTTATATACTTCACACCTGATCCTATTCGATCACAACTTAGACGTCCTTAACGAATAGTAGGATGTCTAAAGCCATTGACACCGCGTTCACCAAACTGATGAGCGTTAAAACCGCGGCTTCCAAGTTTTCAGCCTCAGCTGCGGATGGCAACCGTATTATACCCCCCCAAACGAAGGACAAAGGTGAGGGACACTCACATCGGACGCGAGGAGGACAACCGCAAGAACGGGAAAGAGAACTACCGATTACGTGAGCCCATGTCTGACTCCGTTGGCGAGTGAAGACTGCCGCTCTAGCGCGTGATAGAATAGAGTTCATTCAATTTGATGTGCCTACCAATATATGGTTCGCGAGATAAGTGCAATCCTAGCAATTAAGAAATCCCCAGAAGAGAATAGGGCGGTTTTGAGTATATAAGATTCAGTGGGAACTCCTCAGTTTGATACCCTCCAGGCCGTCCGTAAGGTTATGCTCAACTTCGTCCGTGTCTTTCTTCAATTTGAATTGGAGGGACCATTCCTGCATATTCTCTGGCCGATGACCATCCAACAACTCCCTTTTGATGTTGGCTTTTGCGACACAAGCAAACATTTCTATCCAATCCGATATGAAGGATTTTGCCTGTGCCAGCGTCCGAAAATGCTTGTAACAAGCGCCTGGAAAGTTCGCCACCTCTGGCTCCGTACCGCCATTCCCACTATCCGCATTAGAAGAGTTGGCTGTATGCGGGATTTGGAAGCTTACTGATAGTATGGCCTAATTCCTGGTCTACGACCATTCGCGACGGCGTAGTAAGCAGTCTGACCATTTATCGGATTCGTTTTTCCAGCACCATATTTGATATCGTAATTGTAGAGCGTCACACCCTCTCTGTCCATGTAATCCTCGGCATCAGCTAGAGTCTTGCATCCGAGGAAATCTGGCTTCGAGAAGCCGGTCACCAAAGGGTGTGCATCACCCCTGAAGTCAATGCCATCTATTAGTACGCAGAGGATACGCTGGTCTCATCGTTCGCTGCCCGGAATGTGGGGCTCCTGTTGGTGGACAGAATCATGTGGCTATCGACGGGGTCACACGTGCAACAAACATGGAAGCTTAGGGATTGCTAAGAACTTCAAACGAGCTTTATCATTCGAGCAAAGTAGAGATTAGAGACTTGCATTGCTATTTAATTTTAGATTAGACAGCGACGTGATGATGTGGCTATGATTGTTTCAGGTTTTGGGCGGGAGGGTTGTGTGGGATGGATGTTTCTGGAATGGGCTCGGTTGATCCCTGACTTGCGGAGAAATTGGTTTGTAGATCAGTGCTTGAAAACACATGTAACGTCGACGCAATAAACGAACACAAGAAGTGCAAGTAGGGCCTAGATCCTAGACCCTGCAGCCGTTGGATAAGCGCAGACATTCACGATTGAAACCATTCAGCATACTGCGCTCCTAACCCAGCCCATCGCTCGAATCCGTACGGTCATGTTGTTTTGCATTCTCCTTCTGTCCTCGTCTGCCTGCTGCCCTCTCTGCTTGCTTACGCGCATTCTTATCGAAGAACCGACAAATATCAGACTGATCCAAATCAGGTTCCAAATGAGGCACCTTTACGGAAGCAGAAGCTAAGGCGTGATACGAGTCTGGTGGAGAGCCGGGCGAATAGTCGACGTTCGGGTGCCTGAAATCGTTGGTTGTGCCACGACTGGAAGACGGGTTACGGTGGCGGCGGCCTGCATTGCTGGGAGCTCGATGGTGGCGCTTCCGTTGGCGTTCGTTGGGACTCGATGGTGGGGTAAGTATGGGAGGATTGTCGTCGTCGATGGTGGCTTCAGTAAGCGTATTGAAGTATGGCTTGTATTGCTGCTCCGGGTAGGTAGGAGTAAAGGTAGATTTTGAGGCTGACTTTGAGGTAGGTCGAACCTGACGTGTGGATGATGAGACTTGAGCTCCTCTTGGCTCGAGCGTCGTGGTTCGACTGCCGCGTACCCTGAGATAGAGTCTTCGATGTGATCACGGATTCTGATGTCTCCATGTCTCGGGAACAATCGCCGTGATATTTCCTTTGGGAACCTCTCTTTCTTATCGTCTGAATTGCTGATTGGCATTTCTAGAACGGCCTTTTGAAGCCTTTCGTACTCTTCTTCAGGATGTGCTTGGATGAGAAGCGTAGCCCATCTCGCAAAGCCAACCGGAGTAAGGCCTGGAATGTCTGGTCTCTCATCATATCTTTCTTGAACCAGGTGGTGCTGACACTCAAAGTCTCTGTATATCCGGGAGATTGACGAATGCTCGTCAAAAGACAGCTGGGGGATCATGTCAGCGGCATGATACTTTGTCTGAGGTGTTGGAGCATACTTAACCAAGGGTACAAGTCATTGGTCAGCTTGACAGCTTTACAGCTTTGTAGTATCTTGCCATCTTTATCGGCGTGATGACAGTGCTATGACGGGGTTCGTAGTCCTCGATCTAGAGTGTGCAGTCAGTGATGGCTCACCAATATCGAGCTCAAGGAGCCATACGTACGATATGCACTGCGAGCCCTCGCAAGAGTTGATCAAGCCTGATTGTGGGGTGACTATCTTCGTCAAAAAGCTGACCCCATACCTTTCCCAGTATAGTCGCCTCTTGGCCCGTCGAATGCCTCAACGAACCTCTCGCTCTGATATGGCCCGTATCGCTCGAGTCGCTCGCTGAGCTTTGAGAGGAAGGGGACCTTTGAGACAGGCTGAAGTGAGCTGAAGTCTGCCCTCGCAGGCTCTGCGGCTTATCTGATGGATATCCTGACTCCGAATGCGGCGAGATGTGACTTTGATATATTGAAGGAGGTATGTATATTCGGCTTGGCATGTTGGATGATATTCCAGAGACGGTGGATATTGATAGAGGGACGGGTTGCTGCACGGGTGGTTGAGAAGGAAGGGAGAAGCGCTTGGGTACTGGGCTTGAATCGTCGAGTCCTTCGTCTGACTAATTCGGGGTCTTTGCTCATGTTCTGACGAGAGTTGAAGTGACAGCCTCGTCGACGTTCTTAGGTTAGTTTTGGTGCGGCATTATAGGTTGCGTTAAATGAAGACATCGTCGTCGCTGCAATCCTGTCCGTGCAGAGATACTCTCAAACGGGGCGAACAAGGCATCTGCTGCAAGCGAAACAGGGCGTAGCCTGGCCTCATCCTTTACTCTATCGGGGCTAGATCTTCGCTCCATTGCGAAGCTTCTAGGCAGAGATCTATGCGACATCGTCAGAATGAGAAGCCCCGATACATTCAGTAACTGTTTGATTGTGGTCGTCTGGCAAGGAATTGATGGGTCCTGTGCCAAGCCATGGTAGACCTTCGCCAAGATTTTCGATCCGACTGCTTCCCCGCTATGTAAAGTCGACTACCATACTCCACGATTAAATCAGTTGACTATAAAGTAACTCTCGAAGTGACTGACTTGACTGGCCACCTTCTCGTTTTCTTCGATCAACCGAGGTTCAAGTCACCGAAATGGCCGAAGCTGCCTCAGCCGAAGAGCTGTCTCAATCGAAGATGCGAAGGTTGAGGTTCATCAGGTAGACATTCTGCCAATATTTAGCTCACGACCATTCTGACAATGTTTACCAGGGCATTGCAGAGCGATCGCTTCACCGTCATAGTTGGACCGTGCAAGGAGGTCTTCAAAGTCTCACAAGATTTATTGATTCAGTGCTCACCGTTCTTCGAGAAGTTATGCAGTCTACCGTTCAAGGAAAGTATAGAGCAAGCCATTAACTTGCCTGAGGATGATCCCTTAACCTTCGAAGACTTTTTCATCTGGCTCCATAGTCCCAAGCTTTACATACCATTCGACAACGATGAGAGTTCCCTCATCAATCTAGGTGTCTTTGCCGAGAAATATCAAGTCCGTCTTTTAACGAACCATATCTCCGATTTGATAAGGAAGGCGGTAAGCGAGGGTCGCTGGAAGCCTAGTCCGGATATGATGAGGACGGTGTATGACGGCGTGCCAGCAAATTCAATCTTACGCCGCCTCTGTGCTCTTGGTTTTACGGTCAGCCTGGGCAAGGCCGGTCATCGCATGGATTACAGTATATGGAAAACAGTCTTCAATGATTTTGTGGACCTTGGATGGGACTACTTCTGCCGCACGCTGGAAGGGCAAACTTCAACCAAGGATGTCACTTCGCAAGGAGCCTGTCGTTTTCATGATCATTCAGACGTCTTTGGCTGGGTACGTCAAGATGCCAGCACATGTCCATTCCCTGAAGGAGCACCGGTCGCGATCCTGAACCAGAAAGATGTTCCCATATTGGGCTCTGGCTCTGGATCACTAATCGAGGAACTTTGACTGATATAGCTTACTGATTTCACCGGCTACATTTGCGGGCAGCGCTGGAAGATCTGTCGTTGTGACCAGTGGAACGAAGATCGCCTCATAGCCCGAGCGAACCAAGTCCTCGCTCGCGGTCCACCTCAAGTGGGTGCAGCTAGAGAGCGACAAGTTGATCAAGCTATTGCCAACCTCCGAAAACGTCATAACTGCACACATGGAAATTGGCGTTATGTCCCTGGACCACACCAATGTGAAGAATGCTATTCCAACCTGCCGCAATATATCTTTGAGTGCAGGCAGTGTCGAATTTTGGCGTGCCATAATAGGTGCAGGTGAAACAGATTATGAGACGGTCATCTGGGAGTGGGCGTCGCAAGACAGCATCATGAGGTGTAGGGGCGGTGGTAAGAGTAGGGACTGGAGATGGAAATCAACGCTGCGGCACGTGAACTTGTTCCATGTAGACTATTTATATACTCGAACATTTATAAACTAGAAGTTCGATTACAAGGTTTTTCGTTTCGACGCCACAAATTCTCTCCTCCAACCCCTATCCCGCTCAAAATGAATTTCCTACTACAGTCTGCCGTATTCTCTTCCTCCTTTCACCTCACTTCTCAACCCCAGCCACATGCTCCAACCAGCTGAGTGTTACACGGCCGTC
>JAABUO010000977.1_pt1 | contig 41579 bp, 35 predicted proteins | sample 5559291 | NCBI WGS metagenome assembly JAABUO01 (sample SAMN10711878, study PRJNA513372) | rock metagenome | isolation source: Antarctica rocks | place: Antarctica: Victoria Land, Finger Mt sud
AGAAGCCTTTAAGGCCAGGCAAAGAGCCGATGCGGGCCTGCAGGATACCGACCCGCTGCCAGAGCAGGCAATAAACACAGACGCGGTAGTGGATGCACTCAATGGTAGCCAGAGAGCTGAGGAGGCGCCGCTCCCGCCGTCGCCGCCCTCACCTATACGAGTCGGCATGGCCATTACACCGCTCCCTCGCGCGGAAAGCAGCACGCAGCAGCTGGACGTGAATTTGGATGAAGTGGATCTGGACGACATAACGGTGGAGCAGTGCAAGCGTATCCTTCGGCACTACAGGGAGCGGGCAGCCGGACGCAAGGAGAAGCTGGTGGCGCGCATCCGTGAATTGCGCGAAAGCAAGCACGGGATAACGCCCTACTCATCCTACTCGCCGTCTCGGGATTCCTCGCGCAAGTCATCCCGGGATTCTTTCCGTCCATCACCTGCGCGCTCCATCACCCGCTCCAGCGAGGCAAATATGTTTGAAAAGTAAAAGTAATTCCTGTACCTACAATTATAATATAGATTCACCTCCTTTGAAAGGGAACACGTGCCGGCATGGAGTGCTCCTGCTGCGCAAGGCGTGACACAAAGGTCGAGCCAGCGGGAGTGCGGAAGGGCGATGCAGTCGTGCCGGGATGCTGAGTCGGCGGTCGATATGCCCGTGCAGGTGATGCAGAAGGTGGCCTAGGCGATCGTGCGAGAGCAGAGGGCGACCGTGCAAGTACGGAGGGTGATCGGTGTACGGAGCCATTTCGAGAAATTGGTGGGCGCATGGCTTGTGGTCGTGGCAGAGCATGAAGTGGCGTTGGGTGGAAGGGCATCGGTGTGGTGGTGCCGTTGGGGGGAATGGGCGTTGCCACGCGTGAAGCAAATGGCGAAGGACGCGACGCGTAGCCCGAGTCCGCGCTTGGCGGAAGAACTGGTCGAGCCTGGTCCAAGGCTAATGTAAATTGCTCATTCGTCAGCCCACTGCTCGCTCGTCCTGAGTGCGATCGTCGCGCCTGCTCCCGCCATGTTCGCGCCTCCTCCAGCTCCTTGCCCACGCGCTGCAGAAGGCGAGTCTGGTGTTCGCACTTTTGAGCGTACTCCTGTGCCAGTGTGCGATAGTGCGACATGGTGGATGCTACGATGCCTTGCTGAAAGCGCACGGCCACCATGACCTCCTCTAGTAGCTGGTCCAACGGCCGAAAGTAGGTTTGTAGGTCGGGGCGCAAATTGTCGTCTACACATGTTATACTGATCTCGGGGGCGCTGCAAAAGGTACAGGTATGGACGCGGGTAAAAGCGTCTTCCGGGAACGCGGTTTCGTCATTCGTAAAGAGGTGGCGCCCACACAGCAAATGGCCACACGAGGTTAAGAGGAGGTGCTCAGGCGACTGGGCAAAACAGATGCAGCAGACAAAGAGATTTGTGTTCATTTCATGCTTCATTCGTCTCTCGCCCTTCGTGGTGGTGACGAGGGATGGATTGATTGATTGATTGGTCGTCGTCACGTATCAAGGCACACAAATCACCCAACCACCAACAACAGAACGCCACGATTCCTGCTAGCCGGAAGGTGAGCACAGACGCAGACGCAGCGACGGCACGCACCCGTCTCCAACGCCTGGAGGAATGGACGAGTATCCGATCTTCTCCCCTGAGCTGGAGAGAGCCTCGTCGACGGCCATCAAGCAGGTTGCGGCGGACGAGGGTGCCACCGTACCACCCTACAAATTAGTGCATGGATTTGTGGCCCGCACGCCGAAGCGCAAACGACTCAGTCTCGATGACGAGGATTTGCAGGAGGCGCAATTGAGATATTGCCTCTTCTCGGAACCTATTCGGATCAAGCGACTCACCCTGAAGCTGCCTCCCCCACCACCCACTCCTCTCCCCCGCCCAGTCACAACACCGACCACAGCAGCTGCTTTCAAAGTCGTCAGTGATTACGGACTGCGGCGGAAGGTGTCCCTGCCCGACCCCGAGTCGTACAAACCGTGCATTGCAAACAGCATTGCAAAGAAGCAGCCGCGACATCGGCATACTTTCTCTGCAGTTGGTATGCGCGACCGCCCTGGTATGACTGTTGCTGAGCGGTATGCGCGCAGAAGAGAAGCTGAGTGGAGAGAAAGTGAGAAGAGAGAGAAAAGGGAGCAGAAGGAGAGAGAGGAGAGGGAAAGAGAAGAAAGGGAAAGAGAGGAAAGGGAAAGAGAGGAAAGGGAAAGAGAGGAAAGGGAAAGAGAGGAAAGGGAAAGAGAGCTAGAGTGGAAGGTAGAGCGGGAGAAGAAGGAAGAGATAGATCGAACGCAGGATTCACCAAGCAGATCCGGGAGCCCCGGCAAAGAGCTCGGAGACTACCCCTCGCCCAGCGCCACTACAGATACTCGGCCGGACCCGTGTCTGCGCAAACGAGGCAAGGGTAAGAGGAAACGCCCGAGGAGCAATGGAGTCCCGGCAGCGAAGCCGCGTAAGACGAGGAGGAGCCTTCCGACCCCGGAGACCACACAGTCGCCTGTCGACTCGCCTCTTGGCTGAACTGTTCACCTACGGAGAGTATAGTCTTATGCCGTGGAGTCTACTATCTACATGATCGTAATTACTAGGGGTGTCATTGTTTCTAGCCCTCCTTCTCCGTCTCGCCTAAACCTTCCTAATCCGAGTACCCGACGAGACCCGAAAATCTCTTTCGACACCGTCTTGCCACGGTCAGACTAGAGGAATCGACGTGCGTTGGAGAATATGAAAGCATCGGATTTGCAGGCATTGGATAAGCTGCGTCCCCCGCCTCGACCACCGAGCGCCGGCCGCAAGCCCCGCGCATCCTCCTTCGCGTCGTCTATATCCGATGTCCAGCCGGAGCTCCCCTCCTTTGAAAATCCAATCCGGCAAAAGAGTCATGCGAGAGTGAAAGACTTGCTGCATGTCGACGAGGCCAAGACGGGGATGCATAGCTTGGCGGAGTTCTTCCGACGCAATAGCGGGCTCTGCTATATGTGTGCATCCCAGTTCGGAGGAGCCATCATGAATGTCTCGACGAGGGTGCTTGAGACCAAATCCGCTTCGCATATGCACCCGCTACAGATCCTCTTTGCACGCATGATCATCACGTGTGCCGCCTGCTTTTTTTACTGCTATGTGCGACACATCAACGTGCTCGGTCCAAAGGAGTTCCGGCTCGTCTTGCTGGGTCGGGCTGTTTTTGGATTTATGGGCGTCTATGGACTCTATTACTCCCTTTCTTATCTCTCGCTCTCCAATGCAACTGTCATTACCTTTCTTGGCCCCATCATCACCGGGTTCGTCTGCTGGGCCGTCCTCCACGAGCCCTTCACGCGCAATGAGCGGCTCGCTGGTGTGTTCTCTCTGGTCGGCGTCGTGCTCATTGCCAAACCGGAATCTTTTTTCTCTTCTTCCTCCGATCCTACGACATCTGCCACGGCTGCCGAGAGTGGCGTGAGTCCTCATCAGCGACTCATGGCTGTGCTAGTCGCGTTACTGGGCGTCTTTGGCGCCGCTGGCGCTTTCACCTCCATCCGCTACATTGGGCGGCGCGTGAATGCACTCATCAATGTGCTCTACTTCTCCGCCATGTGCGTCCTCGTCTCCTTCCTCTCCCTCATCTTCATCCCAGGGATTGGGTTTTCGTTACCTGCTGGACGGGAGGAGTGGCTGCTCCTTCTTCTCTTGGGGGTAGCCGGCTTCGCCATGCAGATCCTCTTGACTTTTGCCATCCAGCGCACAACGGCCGGGCGCGCAGGTGCTATGGTCTATCTGCAAATCATTTATGCACTTGGCTTTGAAAAGGCCATTTGGAACACGACGCCGGATGCGCTGAGCATTGCAGGCAGCAGCCTCATTCTTGGCGGTGCGGCATGGGTTGCCTTGTCGCGATCGAGTGCGGAGGGCAAGGAGGAGCCTGCGGATGAGGAGGAGGCAGTGGCTATGATGGACACTATGACCCCAGTCCCGGAGGAGGACGACGATGACACGGAATAGGATGATTACAGCAATGGGATTATGACATGCATTAAATCTACATCATGCCGCGTGCTACCTGCTCCTTGCGCTCCTCCCACACCGTCTTCCCACTGCAACTGCACACCGTCTTTGCATTCTCCCATGCCCCCGCACTCCGTGCAATCACGCCGAGCAGCTGATCCCCGGCGGCCACGTTCGGCTCCTGCAACTCCACCAGCATACCCCGCCCAATCAGCTCCGGGACGCTCAGGTTCCGCTCCATAATGACCTCGCCCACGCCCTCCCTGTCTGTCTCAAACCTGCCCAGCCGACCGCCCACTCCTAAGACGCCCCCCGCGGATGCAGCCCCGCGCGAGACATCCCCCGCTTGGCGCACGGTTGCCTCGTAGATGCTGCGCGGGCGGCCCTTGATGTTGAGATCGACCATCGTAAGGCCTTTGCTCGTCTCCACCAGCCGGGCCAGGCCACGCACCGGCGACTCGGTCGTAGTGGGCGCACACGTCTCCAGGATGCACACGGCCGCTGTGTCGGGGTCGCCAGTGCCGCGCAGAATGCAGTCCCGCCCGCTCGCTTTGAGCAGCTTGTGCACGCTCGAGGGCGCAATGGGGCCCTCCACCGTCACCCGCTGTGCGCGCAGGTCGACGTCGAACCGCTCCACTCCCGCAGCACCGCGGAGGAGGGCGCCCACATCCTCGACGCAGCTGCCGCACTCCAGCGGCACCGCAAAGACGGATTTCATTGTCGTCGTCGTCGTCGTCAATTGAATTCTGGCTTGGCTGATTGACTGATGCGGTTTGCGGCGTATGCAGCAGCGTCGACGGCGCTGGCCGGGGCCACGCTGCTGGTTGCCCTGTGCACGCGGCCCAACTTCTACTCGGCCTTTGTCTGGCTGAGCCAGTCGAACCTCTGCCTGCTGGTGCTTACAAACACCTTCCTCTTCGTCACCCTGCTCACCACCAGCCTGCTGCAGAAAGTGCTCTTTGGCCAGCTGCGGGCCATCGAGCGCGACCACTTGTACGAGCGGGCTTGGTATGCCGTCACCGAGACCTGCCTGGCCATGACCGTCTTCCGCGACGAGTTCGACGCTACTGTGCTCACCATGTTCACGCTCCTGCTGGTGGGCAGGATTGGCAGCTGGCTGGTCGGGGACCGCGTGGACTGGCTCACGACGACGCAGCCTACGCCGCTCATCTACACCCGCCTCTTCAGCACCCTCGCCCTACTTATCGCCATGACCGGCCTCTTGGCACGCTATGCGCTGATGCATGTCCTCCACAACGGCCCGAGCATGATGGTCATGTTTGCTTTTGAGTTCTCCATCCTGCAGGTGAGCGTCTTGTCCATCTGCGCCAAGTTTGCCTTGCGTGTCTACTTTCGCAATGCCGTCGAGCCCTCCAGCGTGGGCACGTGGTGGGTGGAGATCACGACGGACTTCTTCAAGCTCCTCCTCTACATGGTCTTCTTTGCCATCATCTTTACCTTCTACGGGCTTCCCCTGCACATCATCCGCGACCTCTACATCACCTTTCGCTCCTTTGTCACAAAGATCAGGGACTTTATCCGGTTCAAAAAGGCGACGGCGCGCATGGACCAGAGGTATCCGGATGCGCTGGAAAGCGACATCCAACGAGATCGGGTGTGTATTATTTGCCGTGAGGAGATGGTGCTCATTCCGCAAGGCGCTGGCGTCGAAGTTGATGCAAACAAACCAAAGAAGCTGCCGTGTGGACACGTCTTGCATTTCGGGTGCTTGCGCAGCTGGCTCGAGCGGCAACAAAGATGCCCCACCTGCCGCCGAACCGTCCTCGACGAGCCCGCGCCAACACCCACGCAGCCCGCCCCGCCCCAGCCCGGCGATGCTCCGCGCCCCCCGGCTCCTCCCGGCCCTCTTGGAGCCGCTGCGGTCGGGGCAAACTGGCTGCGCACGCATCCTTTGAATCCGCTCAACAACGTGCCCCAGCTCCCGGCCGGGCTGAGACTTCCAGCTGGGTGGGCCGTTATTCCGGCGCAGAATATCAATGTCAACATGCAGCAAGCCATGCGCTTCCCCATCCGACCTGGCGTCATCCCGCCTCAGCCCAACAACCTTCATCCTGCACATCCTATACCTCCACCACCCACACCTGCAAATCCATCCACGCCTACGCCGGCCGGTCAAGCACCCAATCAGCCTTCGCCGGCTCCTATGCGCCGCAGGCCGAGTCAAGTCCTGCGCGAATTCAATCAGCTCAGCAATAGTGCAGAGGGAATGCATCGACGCGTGGAAGCAGAGGGGCAGGCACTGCGGCACCAGTTGGCGGAACTGCAACGAGAGCTTGCCACTGCCACTGCCATTATGCCTCCGGAAGCAGCCCATTCTGCTGGAACCACCCCGACTACATCCGCACGCGGCACTACTCCGTCAACAACCACGCCCGCCCCTCCTCTTCAGCACATTCATCTCCCGGCCGTCATCCCGCTCAGTTCCCTGCAGCTCCCCTCCGCCATCCCGCTCAGCAACGGCCAGTTGCACGATATGGAGGAAGAATCGCGCGGCCTGGCGGAGCAGATCCGCGCGCTGCATCAGGCGAATGTGCAGCTGCAGACTCGTTTGGGGGAGATGCTGCGCGTGCGCACGACCATGACGGCACGTACGCGCGACGCGGCAGCACAGGCGGATCCACCGGACGAGAGAAGGGATGTTGAACGGACGGATGGACAGGAAACGGAATAAGAGCGGATAGAGGAGGGAGGAAGGAGACGGATGGAAAAGACAGATTGAAGTACATGTATCCGCCACCAATCCCTACATGACCATTGAGTCGTCGAGAATAGCACTGACCTCGCTCTCGTCAACGACCCCCTCGTCGCTCATGAACCCTCCGCGCTCCGCCACGAAGGAGGTCCATTCGTCCACCCAGCACCGAACCACCCACCATGCTCCAAACGCCTCGCCGCCATTCATTGTGATTGCACGCAGAGCCGCACTGGCCACCGCCCCGGCGCAGAGAATGTACATGCGTGGATTGACGCCGTGGAAGCGGAGCGGAAGGGTTTGGAAGTACTTTGCCCATTTATCCAGAATGCTCTCTGTATTCACTTCCTTCCCGTCCTCGTCCTCCTCTTCCTCTTCCTCTTCTTCGTCCTGCGCATCATCGTTTCCAGAGAGCAGGCGCAGAATGTCTTCTTCGAGAACTTTGCGCGCACCTTCATTCCCACAGGGGATCTCGCGACGACAGATGCTCGCGCAATCGACAAAACGCGTCCAGTCGCGTCGCATGATGGCGCGATCAGGCGGGTGCGCCAGAATCTTGGCCGCGGCGTGCGCCGTCGCGTTGACGCTGAGCATGCGTGTAAGAATGGATAGGAAGTGCGTTGCAGGGAATAGTTTGGCGCGCAGTAGGGATGGAGACTGCTGGTAGGAGTTCTGCAGATGGCTGAGCAGCGTCCCTGAGAGGTTTCGTAGGGCCGTCAGAACGGCAGGGGGAACGACCTGCAGTGCCAGCGGCGACAACAGGATCACGATTTCCTAAGGTTAGTCTTGCCGGGGGGGAGATACTCACTCGGTACATGAGCCAGTCTGCCTTTTGCACCCAAGAGCCAATGGTCGGCGTGCAAAAGAGACGCTGCACGGGAGACGTCAGCGAGCCGTAGAAGGAGGCTGACAGGTTGAGGAACTGCTTGAGCTTCATGTAGCGGATGGATTCAATCTGCGTGACGCAGTGCGATCGATAGAGGGCCGCCAGGGCCGCTGCCGTGTCGTCGTCGGATCCGTGAGGGAGGTAGGGATCGATGTCCGGCAGCACAAACGTGCCTGCCGCCTCCTCCAGCGGCGAGAACTTGAGCCGCAATTCATCCTGCATAATTGAGGTTTCGAGAAAGGCCTCAAAGGCGACAGTATTGGATGGAGTAGCAGAGGGATCGAGAGCCGCAGAATGACCATTTCTACATCGTATTATTATCAACTCCATAGAAAATAAGAGGGGGAAAAAGAAAAAGGGTTTCTTTACATTTGTCCAAGTGCCCCCACTTCGTGAGGGTCGGGCTGTTCCCCATCCTCGCCACGCAGGCCGACGCCGCAGTAGTGGTACTTTGATTGGCCCCTCACCCCCAGCCGACGCGTCTTGATGTCGGGGAAGACCATTCGTACCAGCTTGCCAAATGACGCGGGGTTGAGGGGCTTGACGCGCTCGTTGGCGCAGACGCCGACGTAGCGCGCGTAGATGCGGTTGCGGGGGACGTTCGCCTCGGGGGAGGTTTCGCAATGCTGAAGTAGCCTGGGTATTAGTAAAGGAAGGCAGCAGGGCAAATTTGCATACCATGTCACACCAAATACCTGACGCTCTTTCTCTGCATGCTGGCCGTTCTCGCCTGCGCGCAGCCTGTCCGCCAATTCACTGGTCGAGAGGTGCACGTTCTCATTCGCGATCCTCCGCAGCTCGTGACTCTCATCTTCATTCGCGCCGCCCGCGCCTGTGCTGGAGGGAGCTTTTCTCTTCCGCAGCGGGAGGGTCGTTATCAGCGAAAGGTCGTCGGGGTGGTGGGGCTGGGAGGGCTGAGGGGGCGAGGCTTGCGGTTGCTGCTGCTGCTGCTGTGGGTGCTGGTGGTGGTGGTCGAAGGAGTCAAAGTCGGGCATGGGGGCGATGTGCGTGTGACCGCCGAGGGCAGGGTCGAGGAGGAAGCCCTGCTCGTCATGGTGATGCTGGGGGTGGTGACTACTGCGGTCCATGGCAGCACGGTCGGTTGGGAGGTTGGTCGTCGTGGGAACGTGAGCGGGGAGGAAAATTCCAGGAACAGAGGAAAGTGGAGGAAGCGAGCAGTTTGTTGACAGAAAAGTATACAGAACGCACTGATTGCTCGGCGGGCTAGAAAGGGTAGGAACGGACGATGAGACCAGTTTGAAGCCTGCCCAGATTCGTGATGCTTGCTTGAAAAGGCTACATTATTTCGTAGGGAACATTGTCAACAGGACGATCCATCTTTGTAGAAGGCCACAGTTGCTGGAGATCCCCCTACACCTTGGTTAATTTATTGCCCGTAAGTTGGCCAAGCGCGGTAAAGGCGGCGATAACCCTCCCCTTTGTATCTACCAAGTACGCTCAACTGGCCAATGAGTGAAAGCTCTGGTTCGGGCCATCGACGTCTGATAATAAGCCACTGTAGAAGAGGTCTAGATCGCATACTTTTGTGGTTCAATTCTCCGACCATGATACTCTCAATCTCCAACGAACGTGAAACACAAAACAATCGAGCCTTTCATCCCAATATGTACTCCACAACTACAAATCAAATCCTTTGAGTAGCTTTGCGGAAAGGAATAACCCATTGTGCACAGACTTGTAGTCATTATTCGATTCCCCGTCAAGGGATCCACAAATTCCTCTTCAAGTGAGTGCGGGACGATATGTGCTGCACCACAGTAAAGAACAATGACGGCATCAAATCAATCTTAAAGCTTTAGTAGGTTCGAGTGTACAAGATCCCCATTCAAGTGCCAATTCCCTTTCCTTGCAGTCGTCTCCGCTAATGATGATCTCGCCTGATGACGTTGATGGTTCCACAAAAGAGAAAACAAGATCATGTGACTGGAAAAAGTGACCCTTACTCCTTCCATCCGCCCCATCCGCGCAACTCCATCATGCCGTCCCTCCTCCACGCCAGCCCAGCCAGCAAGAAGAGGGTCTGTTTGCAGGAGAGGTTCTACAGCCAGCAGCCCCGCAGCTACATCTTCCCGCCAGAGATCCTGGAGCAGATCCTGGGCGAGCTGCTCAACGACCGCAAGAGCACGAGCATCTACTCTGCTTTGCGCAATGTCTCTTCATGTCTTTTGGTCAGCAAAAGCTTCTACCTCGCCAGCCTGCCCGTCCTCTACACCCACATCCCCGTCTCCCACAGCGCACAGTTCTCCGCCCTGCTGCACCATCTCAAGGAATACCCCTACATGGGCAAGCTGGTCCGCTGTCTGGACTTTTCGGGTTTCAATCCAGTCGGGCTGGGGAGGACGGAGAGGGAGAACGCACAGGTAATGGACCTGACGGCGACTACCCTCTCCGAGTGTCTCGACCTCACGCCTAACTTGCAGGAATTTTTGGTGAACGTGCACATGGAAAACGATATCGACGAGCTGGTGCTGCGCAATCTCTTCTCGCTAAAGCGGCTCGAGGCAGTTGACTTTTGTGCCTGCTCCTCGGAGAGCTTCATTCAGGCCTTCCAGCACATCTCGACAACCTCCTTCTTCTCCCCCTCCCTCCGACGCGTCTCCTTTCACGAATGCTCGCGGCTCCCGCCTTCGGTGTACGAGCACATGATCCCCTATCTTCCCAATCTCACGCACCTCGACGTCACACATACACAGATCTTGGCACAGACGCTGCGTGCCATCTCGCCATCCGCCCGGCTCACCCACTTGAGCATTGCAAAGTGCCCAAACATTCCCGGCGATACTATTGCAAGCTTCCTCATGACGCACCCTGCAGTACAGGAACTCTTCTACCTCAACCTACATCATGACCCTACCCTGCAACATCCTTTGAGCGAGGAGCTGCTCAATCTGCTACTTCCATCCCTCCCCTCCACCATTCAACAACTCATCCTGGACGGCGCAGTCCTGTCCGCAGAGCAGCTAAAACTCCTCCCCCACACCCTCACAGAGCTCTCGATAGCCTTCTCTGGCGCTGAGACTGATGATGTTGTGCAGCTCTTGGAGACAGACGGCTGTCGACTCGAGTATCTCAATATGACCGGGCTCCAGCTGGACGCATTCACCATGCACCGCAACGGCATATTTCTGCATGGGCCGGTGCGGGTGTATGAAGTGTCGGAGAAGCTGCGCACCTCTCTGCTGGAGGACAGGTCGGATGTGCCGTGGGAAGTTGTGTTAGGACGGGGAACGCGCGGGTGGTATGTCCACAGCGACGAGGTCCGGGCGTCTGGTGGAATCCCCAAGTGGTGTTCGCATAAAGTGGACTGCTGTGAGTCACTGGAGAGAGTCCGCGGGATGTATTCATATTACTCCTTTTCGCGTCTCTAATATATACTCGAGTTCGGCAGTCAGACGACCCCGCAAATATTAGTCAGGTCATGTGCATAAATGTGGGGTAATTAACACCGATCGACCCCATGTTGCGCAAGATCTTCCCTGTTAACGCGCACTTGGAGGACCTGAGCGCGGTTCGACCCGCCGAGCATCTCGTCGGTGCAAACTACCATCCCCCGCATCGTGCACTGAGCAAGCGCATCATCAGCAACGTCTGGTTCATCTGCATCTTCGCCACGGCGGCGCGCTCTTTGGCTTTGACGTATCCAGCATGTCTGCCATCCTCGACGTCGAATCCTACAATGCCTACTTTGGACATCCCTCGGCTGCGCTACAGGCTGGTATCGTTGCCAGCATGCCCGGCGGCTCGTTTATCGGTTCTATTGCCTATGCCTTCACAGGCGAATACCTGGGTCGCAAAGGCTCCATCATCCTTGGGTGCGGCTTCTGGCTCTTGGGAAGTCCGCTTTGTGCTGGTGCGCGCAATGTAGGGATGCTGGTGGGAAGGTTCTTCAATGGTGTTTGCATTGGGTTGTGTTCTTCCTCGGTCCCCGTCTACGTACGTGGTTTGATAGCCCTTCTAACATAGCAATCCGAGCTGGCGCCACCGCATCTAAGAGGGAGACTGGTGGCCTTTCAGCAACTTGCAATTGAATTTGGAATTTTGATCCAGTATCTAGTACAGTATGGCGCATCATTCATTGACAACGGACAATCCCCGCTCAACTTTCGCATTCCATGGGCTGTTCAGATCCTTCCAGCTCTCATACTACTCATTGGAATGGTGACCCTCCTGCCACGGTCTCCGCGATGGCTGGTGTCAAAGGGGAGGTTCAAGGATGCGCTGGTGGTGCTTGGGGACGTGCATGGACGGGGAAACATGCTCGACCCCGTGGTCGTCGCGCAGTACGAAGAGATGGTGGCAGACTATGTGCGCGAACGAACAACGAGGACAAAATTCACTGACCTCTTCAAGGGAACAAATCGCCACCGTTTGGTCCTTGGCGTCAGTATGCAATATCTCAATCAGCTGGGTGGAATCAACGCCCTGATGTACTACATCACGTATATCGTACAGGCTGGTGGACTCAGTGGTCGGGTGGCAACGCTGACCGCCTCGCTCGTGCAGTACGTGTGCTTTTTAATTGGGACGGGCATTGCAGTGATCTTCAACGACGACCCTCTGGGGCGCCTTTCTCGAAGGCTGCTGCATCTTCATTGTGGGGATACTTCAAGCCACGCTCGGAACCTCAGTTCCAGAGGCTGGCAACTCGACCGTTGTCTGGATCATCCGTGATAATCGCACGGCAACCTACTTTGTCCTCATCTTCTCCTACCTGTTTGTCTTCTTTAACGGGCTTCTGTGGGGACCTACCAGTTGGTGTCTGCCCGCCGAGATCTTCCCCATCGGAATCCGAAGCAACGCGATTGCCATCTGCACGGCGAGTAATTGGATCACCAACTTTGCTGTTGGGTACTTTACGCCGCCAGCCTTCAATAACATCCAGTGGAAGACGTATATGATCTTCACGAGCTTCTGCTGGCTAGCTGCCATCCAGTTCTACTTCACGCGCAACCTGAAACAAAGGGCAAGACGTTGGAGGAAATGGATGTCATCTTTGGCAAGGACGTGAAGCCCTGGAAGTCGCGCCATATCCAGTCACGATTGCAGCGAGAAGTGCAGGAAGTCGAGGCGCGCTTGTATGCGGAAGGAAAGGGACCAAGTGATGTCGAGGTGCGCCACCAAGGACCCAAGGAGGGGTAAGTAGTGCGCGAGAATAACCCCAAGGAGGAGTAAGCAGTGTTTATTAAGAGGTGCGTAGGGAATTTTTGGTCCAACAGAATCGGATGAATCGGAGAGATTATTTCCGGTCACGAGTTGCCGCTTTTTATCGTATCAATCGCATCTTCTCAAAAGTTTCCATGCCACTTCCGTGGGCCAAAAAGCCAAGAGACCAGGTGGCCCCTGCGGCCTACGACCTCTTCCCCGCTGCCGACCCAACCTGTCTGGAGTGCGCGCACCCCTGCCCGGAGTTCCCACCGAGCATACAAGACAGCATCGACCACAAGGACGTGCTGTACGGCACCGTGCGCGACTACGGCCCGCATATCCTGGTCGCGACCGGCAAAAGCAACTGGCCGCACACTATTGAAGAGGAGAAGGGAAGCATGGCAAACGCACTCAGCAAGGCCAACGAAGCCTCCTCTACAGCTTCGAAACGACGACATCTTATAAAGATATCCAATTGCAGTATCTCGCCACCGCACGAGTTTCATACGGACGATGAAAACAAACCTACTGATTTACTCCTTGTCTCCTCCTTCATCCGGGTCAATGGCGTGCCACAACGCCGGGCGCAGGAGTTTGTCGACAGCTTCGTGCATGGGATGGATGTTCCGACATCGCTCACACCCATCAAGATGCAGTACGATGCCGTGGTGCTCTTGTGCTCACACAAACAGCGCGACAAGCGATGCGGTGTGACGGCGCCCATTCTGCGCGCGGAGTTTGAGCGCCACCTTCGACAGCAGCATCTCTTTCGCGATGCACACGATAGCAGGCCCGGCGGCGTCCTCGTGCAGTACATCAACCACGTCGGTGGCCACAAGTACAGCGGCAACGTGCTCATCTACCGCAGAGAGCCGCGGGAGTGTATGTGGCTTGGACGAGTGGAGCCACGCCATGTCGAGGGAATCGTGGCGCAGTCTGTGCTGCAAGGTAGAGCCTTTCCACAGCTCCTGCGCGGCGGATACTCTGCCACAAAGACCTCATGGTGACGCCACTCACTCATCCTGCATGCCAATAGACGCGACTAGTTTCGGTAGGAGGCTAGGATCGAGTTGGAAACGCTTATTTATGAACGCATGGTCGTAGCCTTGCTCTTTTAAATGGATGACTTCTCGTATTGTGTGCACATCGATGCATGTCTTTGGCGTGCTGTGCTTCTGGCTATCCGCCTCGAAGCGATCGCGGAGTTGCTGTCGGTTGTGCAGTGTCTGCGGGGCCGGCGACGTAGAAGGTGCCCGCGACCCAGCTTGTTCCCGCTGGACGTGGCCAATCTGCTGCAGCATGGAGTCCAGGTCTCGATCCTGGGCGTCGCTCATGATGGCTGCATCCTTTGAATCATGCGCCCTCCCACCAGCTGCAGACGCCTCCTCCACTGCCTGCAACGGCCGAACCACTCGGTCCTGACGCGGATAGCGACGCGCTGCCTTCCCTGCCGCCTTTGACGCCTGCGAGCCCATGCGGACCCTGTAGTCTGTCAGATATATTACTTACCAGGTTGCGCCACGATGAGCACGAGAATGGATGGAGGGCGATGAGCGCAGCCTTCAGCCATGACAACCTCAAGCACTACAGCACCGCCATCGGCGCAGGCACCGCCTCCTTTGCCTCGACGCTGGTGGGCTTCCCCTTCGACTCGGTGAAGACGCGGATGCAGACGTACCGCTTCAAGTCCCTCTGGCACTGCGTCTCGTCCACGTATGCAACCGAAGGCGTCCCTGGCTTCTTTCGAGGTGTCGGGGCGCCCATGGTGTCGGTGAGCTTGGTAAGGATGGCGGGCATGTCCATCTACGTGGCTGCAAAGGACTCCTACGCTCAAGCCTACGAGCGGGCCTTTGGGACACATGGTCTACGCACCAGCAGCAGGTTCCCGACACCGGCTAATCTTGCTATTTGGGCCGGTGCAGGGGGGACCGCTGGATCCGTGCTTGCGCTCGTTGCCTGTCCATTCGAATTAACCAAGCTCTCTACGCAGATCGACTTGCTTATGGCAAAGAGCAGGATGGCAAACACGCCTGCTTCGCTAGCAGCGCCTGTCGCGGAGTATACGCCCAAGGGCACTCTCTCTGCCGCACAATCCATCTTACGGCATCGGGGGTGGCGAGGGCTGTATTCTGGGCTGTCGTACCATATCGCCAGAGACGGGCTTGGGGTGTCCATCTATTTTACAGTCTACGAGGTAAACCCCTCTCCTCCAAGGACTAACGCAAGTCTGTGAAACATCTGCTTGCCACGGATCGACTGACGAGTCCACTGGGCGTGGCCATTGCCGGCGGAATGTGTGGCATATTCAGCTGGACGCTTGTGTTTCCCCTCGACACCATGAAATCGATTGTAGGGCGTCGAGAGGGTTCGGGCTAATCCTAGGTACAGAGGGACATACTCAGTCTTCCGCCTGGCGAGCGCTACAAGCGGAAAAGGCGGTTCTCCGTCCTCACAAGCAGAATGTATCGCGGGCTTGGGGTGTCGATTATGAGGTCCGGTATTTCAAACTCCGTGTTCTTCTCCCTCTACGAGCCATTAACAAAGTACCTAAGAGACCTGTAGTGCTGTATCTATATTGTCGAGTAATCTACATGGTCAGGCCAGCAGAGGCTCCGCGTGTTTCCTCTCAGCTTCTGGCCGTCGCAATTGTCCAGATGGCTCGGATTCCGCATCAGCGACCTCTGGGAGAGGCTCCGAAGGCACCTTGGGCAGCGCTTGTCTCTCCAGGGCTGCCAGCTCCTCCAAAACATCTTCCTCATCTGCGTTGGTAATTCTACTAGCGAGCATATCGGAAACCTCATTCTGATAGGCAATTGCCCCTTCTGTTTCGTCCATGAGCTGCTCAACAGACTCCAGAGACATTTCCTTGTTGATCTCTGTCAAAACCTTATTACCTTGCTTCAAGCCATACACCACATCTTTCTCGACAAGCGCAAATTCCACCGAGTTGGTGAGCCTCTCCAGCGCCTCCAATTGCTGATCCGTCCGCAACAGGAGCTGTTCTTGATACTTGCGCCGGCGCAAAGCCAGCAGTGCACGACTCTTGTCATTTTGTCCCAACCTTTCTTTGGCGATCTCTCGTTCGCGGTCAAGTATGACTTGGATCCGCTTCTGATATTGCTTCAACTTGTCCCGCTGGATCTTCATGTCCAAGATGGCACGGTCTTGATTCGTTATCTTGGACGATCCAATCCCCATTCTCTGCTCTTTTTAACAAAACTCACATGGACATGCAAACAGCAAAAGACATAGTTGCGGCTTGTGTGGATTGAACACACGACCTCCACATTTCCATTCGAGACTTCAGTGTGGCGCTCTCCCAACTGAGCTAAACCCGCTGCTGCAACGACTGCTGCAATTGCACTATATATGCTTCCTTTGATATCACGTGAATAGCACGTGTCGAAAATTTGAAAAGAGAACCACACTCTACTCTCGAGGTATGAGATCGCAAATGTCGGAGAGAGAGCTGTATCACAGGGTGTCTGATGCTGTAAAAAGATATGCTGCGGAGCCAGACCCCAAAATTCCAGTCGATGAATTCTTCAGCACGTCAAGAGTATTGAGATTCATTCAAGCCAGGGATTTTCTACTCGCAAGAACTAAAAAGCGCCAGCTTGAGCCTGTTATTGAAGCTGTCGTTGAGGAAATTCGAGGGGTGCTGGATTCAGATGAAGTAAGCACTCAGTCGAGCGAGCTTATGGAGGTCAAAGATACGAATGCTATGAACAAGCAAACGATAGGCTTATGGGCTAGCGCTTCAAAGTCACGGTACAGGCCTGATGCAGGTGGAGGCGACAGTGCGCAGGACACAGAGACAGGAATAATAAATGCAAAGAGAAAAACCGACAAACCAGCGGAGAAAGAGCTAGCCAAGAAGAAGCAAAAAACAGATCGCAGCCCGCCGTCAAATTTGAAGCTGGCTCATCTTGGCGGGATAGATGATATTCTGGAAGAGGTACTTGAACTCATTGCAATGCCAATGAAGCACCCGGAGGTCTATGTGCATACCGGTGTTCAGCCTCCTCGGGGTGTGCTACTCCACGGGCCTCCAGGCTGTGGAAAAACCCTGCTAGCTAATGCAATTGCCGGAGAGCTAGAACTACCCTTCATCTCCATCTCCGCCCCGTCCGTCGTCTCTGGTATGTCTGGTGAGTCGGAAAAGAAGATCCGCGAGATTTTTGAGGAGGCGAGGTCTCTCGCACCTTGTCTCCTGTTCTTTGACGAGATTGACGCCGTCACGCCAAAGCGAGAGAGTGCTCAACGCGAGATGGAGAGGCGCATTGTGGCACAGTTGTTGACTTGCATGGATGACTTGAGCCTAGAAAGCACAAACGGACAACCCGTCATAATTATAGGAGCTACAAATCGGCCAGATGCGCTCGATGCCGCTCTGAGACGAGCAGGACGCTTTGATCGGGAAATTTGTCTCAACGTCCCGGACGAAGAAGGCAGGGAAAGAATCCTTCAGGTCTTATCGAAAAATTTACGCCTCTTTGGAGACTTTGACTTTCAAACAATTGCAAAGATGACTCCGGGATTCGTTGGTGCTGACTTGAATGCATTGACTACTGCTGCTGGTGTTGCTGCAATCAAACGAATATTCGCGCAGATACGAAAGTCAACACAGGTAGACTCCATGGAAGTCGACTCTCACTCACTTCTGGATAGCCGAAGTAATATAAAGCAGTTCTTGGACGCACATCCCGAGACTCTTTCGGAATCACAAATGGCTCCGTTGGCAATTACTCTAGATGACTTCCTCGCTGCACTTCCCAAAATTCAACCATCTTCAAAAAGAGAGGGATTTGCCACTGTGCCAGACGTAGTTTGGGCAGATATAGGGGCTTTATCTGCCGTCCGTGAGGAACTCATCATGGCTATCGTGCAGCCAATAAAGTACCCCCAGTTCTTTGCTAAAGTTGGTGTGACGGCTCCGATTGGAGTGCTTCTATGGGGCCCTCCCGGCTGCGGAAAGACACTCCTCGCTAAAGCCGTGGCAAATGAAAGCAAAGCAAATTTTATCAGCATTCGGGGTCCAGAACTGTTGAATAAGTATGTTGGTGAGAGCGAAAGGGCCGTAAGGCAGGTCTTCTTACGCGCCCGTGCATCTGCTCCGTGCATCATATTCTTCGATGAGCTGGACGCTCTGGTTCCAAGGAGGGATGATTCCTTGTCTGAATCGTCCGCGAGATTGGTCAATATGCTACTCACGGAACTCGACGGTTTGAGCGACAGGAAAGGTGTCTTTGTTATTGCCGCGACAAATCGGCCGGATATGATCGATCCTGCTATGCTCCGTCCCGGCCGATTGGACAAGCCGCTCTTTGTGGCACTACCCACCGAAAGCGAGAGACATGAAATCCTAAAAACCGTGACAAAGCAATCTCCTCTCATGGAGGATGTCAATCTCGTGACTATTGCTGCCGATCCTCGCTGCGAAAACTTTAGTGGCGCTGACTTGGCGGCTCTGGCACGAGAAGCAGCCATGCAAGCGATACGCGCTGCTTCACTGACTGCAAATTTGGAGGAATCGATGGATGAGGGGATGTCTTTGCGGATTACTGTTGCGAATTTTGACAGTGCGTTCTCAAAAGTGAGTCCGAGCGTCAATAAACGCGATAGAGAACGCTACTTGACCCTGGGTAGGCGGTACGGTTGGGATAATGCTTCTCCCGATGCATGAGAACTGTACATGTGCTGTGTGTATATATATTCTTCACATAAAATCGAACTCATCATCTTGGGTCGGATGGCCTTGATTGCTCGAATGTCTCAATGCCTCGTCGTTAAATACTCGGTCGTAAGAGCGCAGCGCGGCTTCCTCTTGACGTTGTTTCACCAGCTTCTCATCTGCACTTTTCCGTGCCCTTTCTGCTTCCTTCTGCGCTTTCGTCTTTGACTTTTCATGAGCAATTTTTTCCATTCTAAGATCGGCTATCTTTTCGAATCGAGTCTTGTGTAGCCGATTGATGATGGCATTGTTTCTCTTCTCCACGTATACTTTCTTCATTTCATTTTCCTTGTGAAATGCAACCTGCCCCGTTTCCATGCCTGGTGTCTTCTTCAGGTTAGCCCAGGGCGTGTAAATGACCGTGACATGGTCAATTTTGTTGCCTTCAATAGAATTGCCTTTCGTCAATTGAGCACAATCCTCTAGTAACTTCGGAGGAATGTTATCGAACGAGTCGCCTTGCTCAGGTCGTAGCCGTAGATACACATGTGCAGAGGACATCTTGTCTGCGTGAAACCATAGGTCTTCATCCCTTCCGTACTTTATGAGCTCCTCATTCTCCTCCTTGTGCTTGCCCATATAGATGACTGCCGCAGGATCCACCGCATTGGAGGTGAAGTAGTATACCATTCGCTAATCGTAATCAACCACCTGTCAGACTGGAAATCTTGAACGGGCCGCGCTTGCACGTGACTTAAGGAAGCTGAGTAATTGACGCCTGAATGCATTCACAACGGCCGCTGCGACATGGTAGACAGTCAAGGTCGGTTAGCCACAGACGGATTGTAAGCGTCGCATCCAAGAGTGCAGTGAGCACTTCATTGGTGGAGACCATTAGTGCGAATGATGGCTCTGTAGAATGGTCCAAGAGTGATCACACCAGTCTCAGCAGACTACCAGCCTACCCACAAATCCTGAGAGCAAACGACGAGATGCAATTGGCTGGATGCATTGATTCGACCTGCAAATGTGCAATGGTTGTGAGCCGATCCAATGCTTACGTATGGCAGTACACTTCACCATCCACTCTACCAACTACAATCTCATTTACATACCCTTCCAACGATTTGGAGTCCACTCAACTACCACTTGGCTGTTTTGTTCAGCCTAGCTCAAATATAAATGACCCGGGTCTAGTATTTGTTTTACCGGATAATGGAAATATTGCATACTACGAAGCTATTAGTGGTGCCATGACCGACGGCCTTCTCTCCAGAAAACGACTTCTTACAGCCTCATTGGGCCTGGTTCCATACGAATCTGTATTTGGTATATGTAATGTGGAGCCTGCAGGCCTTGTATGCTTCACCTCGAGTGGCCGTTTCTTTCTCATATTGGTAAGAGATGGAGCAGGACGATCGATTCTACGCGTAGTGCCTATGCGATCTGGCGGGTTCTTGGGAATGCTCAAAACTAGTAGCGCCAGAAGAGATGTCGTGGCCATGTCACCAGGAATGGTGACTGGGCATGGAGAGCGACAAATCGCGTCCATTACGGCTTCTGCAGTCGTGAGCTGGTGGGACGTGTCGAGGTCTGGGAGCTGCAGTCAGCTTTTTGAATGTGACGCAAAAGAAGTTCTACTTAGCTCTTTGAGGACCACGAATTCCGCAGTGAGAAATCTTGATCCAGTTGTGCTGGATATGGCAGTCTACTCGACAATGCCATTCCGAATGGTTGCGCTAATAGATTGCGGCGGTATGTCTTATCTCTTTGAAATGTCTTTTGAAGATGCAAAACCCACTATCCGTCTTGGTCTTCCTTTGTCGCTCCCGCTGGATTCATCAGATTGGAGCGACGTAAGTATATACTTACCCAAGCCAGAAGGATCTGTTTTTATACATCTTCCGCGACTGCTAGTTTGCGTGTCCATAGATCAGACGAGTGGCGCTGCGAGTACTTCGGTCATTGGCTTACAGCCTGGCAACGCAATAATAGCGTCTGGTTGTGAAGATGGAGCTGCACAGAATAGCATGAAAAGTACCGATGGAAGTATGATCCTCGTCACTAGCGATTCTGGGGTACTGAGACTGGAAGGATATGGATTTCAATCAACAGACAGTGATAGCGCAGTCGCAACTATGCTAGAGCAGAGTGTCTTTTATGGATTTTTGGAACAAAATCCGCTTGATTTTTCGATCCTAAAGCCCCAGTTTTCGACTGACCAGGTGTCCGCTGTTGCTATCAGATTTAGCCGAGAGATACTAACTTCCAAGTGTCGGTTTCTACCAGCTCTACTCTCGTCACTAGAAGAGCATCTCACTCTTCGTGCGGAAGCTTTATCGCGTTTAGCAAAGGTTGCGTTGCAACTATGTCCCGACTGCAACGAAAGCACGCGAAGCCAGCTTCTCAGTGATGCTGAAAAATGCGAAGCTGCAAAGTGTAGTTGGGTATCATGGGACAAGCGAGTTCAGTCGCGACGCATGCTGCGTAGTACAGATCGCGTTCTAGAAAAGGTTCTAGCACAAAATTCCAAAAGTGGAGATTGCGTTAGGGAATGGTTTATAGATGAAGTGCCAAACATCGACTCACTGATTTCAGCTTTATGCCATGAATGTTCCTCTATGCACACATCTACACGTTCAAAGTTAATGGATGTCGCAGCTGCTGCCGTGGAGGTGAATGAGATAGTTATTGCCTCCCTCATTGGAGCTTTTTTGCTACGAGATATGGAGCGAAATGTTTACGGCCCACCCTTTGAATTCTACCAAACCATTGCGCCATGGACTTCCACCATGGAAATACTCACCAATATAACCCCTCAGTTCGAGTTCACAAAATATTTGCTAGTGAGTCTCAGAGAGACTAAGGCCGACCAAGATGAGGATGATGATCTCATACATACTCTGTTGGAGCAGTTGGCCGGTCTTACCGAGATCATCTGCCACTCATTCGTTGAACGAAGCGCCTGGTGCAGCAAGTCATCGGATCCAGCTATGAGAAACGAATCCGAGTCGTTGATGCAATCTTATTTAAGTGCTCGTGGTAGCTGGATAAAGCCGCTGGCGGCATTTGGAATGCCAGAAAAGGCGTATGAAATTGCAGAAAAGTACCATGATTATGGCACGCTTGTCGAACTTTGCCATGAAGAGCGCCCAGTGACTGATGTTGAGAGAGAGCAGATCGTTGCGCGAATGAATTCATATTTTGCAATGTTTGGCAGAGACTTTGCATTTACGTTGTACTCGTTCTTAATGGACCATCGGCAAATTGAGATGCTACTGAATGAGTTTCAGAACTTCAACAACTATCTCACTGAATTTCTGGCGGATAGCAAGTTTCAGCCGATAGCATGGATGCACCAACTGTCTTTGTCTGATCCTCAATCTGCATCACAGATACTCCAAAGTGTCAGTGAGAACCCTTCAGTGACCACCCCAATGAAATCCGTTGCGTTAGCAATCAGCATGTTGTGCCTTGTGAGGGAAGCGGAGGTTGATAGCAGTGATGTTATACGGACAATAAACAGCATAGATGAGACTAAAGTGCAGGAAGAGCTATACGAAGACATGCGTCGCTGTGCATTGGGTGCAATTGATGGAGACACAAAGGTTGATCTTGTTGTCAAAGAATACGGCAGTCGGATGCTGAAGAAAAATGGCCTCAAGGAACTCTTTCGGCGCTGCATAAGGAGACTGTGCTCACGCATCGTCCTGCAAACGACGGAGCTTACGGAAATGCTCACATTACGATATGACGAAACGGAGACCGACCAAATTAATCAATTCTATCTCGCACTACGCGTGTTGAGTGTCGCAGAGGTAGGAGATTGTGTGGCTGACTAACGAAAGAACCAATCGGAAACTCAAAGGATGCAACAAACCATATGGCGAAGATGTTATCTGTATGACGAGTAAGACGGATTTTGAGTAGTTCTAACATGCAATAGCTGGATGAAACTATTGGATACGAAGCACAAGAGTGACGAAGAGCTCCAGGGTGAGACCTGCCAGACGGCTCTTTTCCACACTGTCCGGCTAGGAGCTAAATCTGAAATTCTCTTCAACGAGCGCTCTCCGCTTAGTGTCCTCTCGCCATCTGAATGCCACCTCAGTGGGACTGATGCGGATTTGCCTGACTGTGCCTCTACGATGAGTCAATCGGAGCGAGAAGCACTGCTTGCTGATTTGAAAAAGGAGAATGATGCTCTTACAAAGCTGGAATCAAAGACCAATCTAGAGACATGGCTTGCAGGCATTATTCGACAGGCCCGGTCGGCTGCAATGGAGAACGGCTCTGAGAGCGACAACGAGGAGAACAACGACAGCGTACGCGTCATGGAAATGTAAATGAGGACAATGTCTGTATCATAGTAAACATAAGCAACTCATTGATTTCTGGTGCATTGTTGTGATTGGCTGGTTGCCCTGCCCCACCTTTGGAGAACCAGCACGATAAGTCGCCCACCAAAAACCCGCTTGCGGCGGAAGTAACGCGTGCGCAATTAATCCTGCAAGCGCTGTCTGAGAGCACATCCACTCCACATTGTTGCTCATTCATTCTATATCACTCTACTGCGGGCCTTTGTAGTGAAGTGGAGAGCACCTTCTTTGTGTTGGTTGACGGGGCGCTTACCACAGCTGGGATACAGAGCCTGCTGTGTGCTTTCGACACTTTTCTCAATTTGGCGAGCAGGTGGTGAATCGAACGCTATTTACTTCGTCCAAACTCTTCCAGTCTACATCTACAATTGAAAGCGTCCCTACGAATGAGTTCTCATTCACAGAATGTGGTAGGCGTACACTATCGCGTCGGCAAGAAGATTGGAGAAGGGTCTTTTGGCGTTATCTTTGAAGGAACCAACCTGCTGAATAACCAGCAAATTGCAATCAAGTTTGTATGTTTGCACTTTCCTTCCGAAGACTGACTGCAGGAACCACGCAAGAGTGATGCTCCCCAACTACGAGACGAGTATCGAACCTATAAAGTGTTAATCGGCGTTGGTAGGGCTACATTGAGTGAGCATTGCTAAGACGTAGTTGGGATTCCGAGTGTTTATTATTTTGGTCAGGAGGGGCTTCACAATATTCTCGTCATTGACTTGCTAGGTCCGAGTCTGGAGGACCTGTTCGATTGGTGTGGACGCCGTTTCAGCCCAAAGACGGTAGTCATGGTAGCAAAGCAGATGGTATTGCCTCTCCCATGCTGTCAGTCTAACTAACGATAGATTACGCGAGCGCAAAGCATTCACGAAAGAAATTTAATATACCGAGACATCAAACCCGATAATTTCCTCGTTGGACGCACTGGCACAAAACATGCCAATACGATTCACGTTATTGATTTTGGCATGGCGAAGCAGTATCGCGACCCAAAGACGAAAGTCCATATTGCATATCGAGAGAGGAAGAGTCTATCTGGAACGGCGCGTTACATGAGTATAAACACTCATTTGGGCCGGGGTAAATATTTGAGTTGATAGCGTGCTAATTATTAGAGCAATCGAGACGTGATGACTTGGAAGCATTGGGACATGTATTTATGTATTTCCTTCGCGGTGGATTACCGTGGCAGGGCTTGAAAGCTGCCACCAATAAGCAAAAGTATGAAAAGATTGGGGAGAAGAAGCAAACGACGGTGATTAAAGATCTCTGTGAAGGTTTCCCAGAAGAGTTCAATCAGTACCTCAGTTATGTTCGAAATCTCGGCTTCGAGGATACGCCTGATTATGACTATTTAAGAGACTTGTTCACGCAGGCCTTGCGACATACTGGTGAGGTTGAAGACGGAGAGTATGACTGGATGAGGCTCAACAATGGGCTTGGTTGGGAAGCGTCCGCCAAGCAAAATCAGAGCCAGCAGCAAATTGGGCCCACCTATATTTCTCCCTCAAATCAAGATCTCAGGACATTCCCTATCCACAGCACGACCCGTCATGGCCCGGCTGGCGGGGTCTCCTCGTCTCGTCTAAATGCGCCACAGCCACTTCCACCGTCGCCAGCGCTGGTACGCGGATCGAGTCGGAACCGCAGGGACCGTGCAGGTGCTGGTGGCCAGCAGCCCAAGCGGACCAGCGGCCTTAATCAGCCCATTTCGAGTGCTCCGATAACCACGCAGCAGCCTTCGCGATTAGCAGCAACCACACAACCAAGCAGAAACTCGGCACAACCGCTGCAGAGAAATGCAGAGACGAAGAAGACCTTCATGCAGAAACTTGGATCCTTTTGCTGTGGTATGGTTGCACTACGAGTCATCAACTAATCTCAGGCTAATCCTACCCATCCTGCAACTCTTGATTTCTTGCCACTGTGGAGGCATCCCTTTTCCATGTACATACTTGCATCTAAACTGTAAACCTCTTGCATATCACATACATGTCACGACCAGTACGTATACGACCACTCCCAGGTAATCCAGGTCTACACTCACATCCTCTAACGCTGAGATCCAAGGTCATATCGCAGGGGCGTCGCATATGCTGCATTTGCTGGTGTTCTTGGAATTGCAAGTGGACGTAAGCCAATCAAGTGGACTCATGCTCATTCTCAGTCATCTTGAACTATCAAAAGGTCCTCTCACCTGTCGTCTCCTCGACACTCTTCTCTGTACGACGGAGTGATGCCGCAAAAGACCTTCTGGGCGATAGCATTGGCTTCCAAAGTCCTTGGATGCCGTGGATCCGGGGAGCAATCAATCATAACCAAGGGGAAATAAGCATACGATACCATGTGAAGGGAAGCAGTACGTGTTTCACGTAGAGAGCAGAGAAGGCTAATGTAAGAGCAGGCTGGGGTCGTTTCTTTCAGGAGTTTACGAAGACAACGTTCTGGCAAAGTAAGGCTACCATAGTCGTTGTTGACCAAAGTGGGAGCTGCAAGACTTTTCTCTGCAAGCTCAAGACCAAACAGCGCTCTCTTTTACAAACGAGTCACACGTGGCTCGTGTGAATTGAACTTTGCTACATACAGGTGCCTATTTGCTTAGACGTTGACAGTTTCTTGGAAACTCAGTACCAACTTATCACAATGACCGTGAATGGCAACTTGTGCAGACTGTGCTTCGTGCTCATCTTCATCAATGCCAATGACAATCAGCTCGGATTCTTGTATACTATCAGCCAGAGCAGGCACCCTCTCCTGAAATGTTAGCATGGGAATGTCTCCAGACATACCAAATAGGAGGTGGCGCACATTAGGCCCAAGAGATTATTGGCAGTGGCAAAGGATACAGCATCTTTGATGGAGAGTTTCTTGCCTGGCGTGAGATGGTCGTTGATGTAAAATACAGCATCTTGGATTAGAGATAGCGAGAAATGGGACCTACAATTTGGCTGTTTCCAATTCAGAGCCGTGCATATGTCTGGTCGACTTGAAGAGAAGATGATTGACTTTGACCTTTTGGCAGCCATTCTTACCTCGCGCGCATGGGTAAAGACGTCCTCCAAAATTGCATCGACAATTGAATTGATATCTGTGCTCGTACCTGAATCCGAATGTGGTGCAGGGTGTATGATTAGTTCCAGTTTGATATCATCCTGAAGAAACCCGAGGAACTCCTTTAGCGTCACAAAGCATTGGAGAGCAGCATTTGATACTTCCCCTGCAGTCCTTGCGTCGCGGACGCGGCTTTTTTGTCGTTCAAAATCCACCCGAGAAAGCCCGATTGCTGTGAACTGTTCAATTGTGACTGAACCCACCTCGACTTGGACATTAGGGACTGGCAAGAAATCTCTGGAGTAAACGACCGGAACTGCGTCTTTTGTTGCCTGCAAATGTATCCTTGCAAACTCTCCCGACAGAGAAGAGTCTGCAATGTACGAATTGCCCGACGACCGGATGTTTGATCGCGGTTCAATTTGACTGGTTGACTTCCAATACGTAGCAAAGTTGTTGATTTCGAGTGGTGTGCCCTGGAATGGTTGTATCACATTCGTCGAGAATTGAAGGAGCCCAATAGCTTGGAGTCGTGGGTCGAATAGCGGTAGACTACATGTTTTGTCTCTTGTCGCGATTTCAAAATTGTGCTGTAGAGCCACTGATTTGGCAAGCACTTTGGACCCAAACGACGGATAGATCTCAAAGTCCAACGTCAGCGATTCGAGATCAGCGATTTGAAAGGAACATGCTTTCGATTCCTCGGAAAAGGGTAATAGAAGATTATGAGGCAACAGATCTGAAGAAGATTTTGAAGAGATGGCGAGTCGAGTAGCCGGTAGATTTCTCTCCTTGAAGAAGTGTATGGAAGCATCCCAAAACTGCAATTGAAGGAGGCTCTTTGATTCCAGGTAGTTGTGGCCATACCGCCGCACTGGGATCATTGGAGGAGGCAGCGAGAGGTCAGGAATAACATCAGAGTCTATAATGCCGGATTCTGCTGCCACAGATACTGTGGCTAGACTCTCTGTTAGGGAAGTGCCCAAGCCCGGCTTGCAGCCGGCTCGATAAAGTGTGTCCATACACTTTATGTGTCCCTCCCAAGCAGCATAGTACATTGGAGAGAGATTCTTCTCGTCTAGAATATCAGTCCTCGCTCCCAGGTTGAGTAGCTCTTCAACAACGGCTAAATGCCCTTCGCTTGCTGCATGGAAGAGTGGCGTCCAGCTATTCAACTTGTCTTGTTGGTTCACCGACGCTCCGTGCTCGCTCAACAGCCTTAGCGTCTTGTGATGGCCACTCCGCGCAACGAGATGTTGAGGATAGAGTCCCTCAGCATCCGCCACAATTTTTGATTCTTCCTTCAAGAGAACATTCACAATGTCGTCTATTCCATGCGCAGCAGCTAAGTTTAACGGCACATACCCATTTGAGTCTAAAGCGTTGACGTCCGCCCCAAGTTTTATGAGGAAACTTACACACTCTGCGTTGTGATGAACAATTGCATGAATGAGGGATGTGAAGTTGTCATGGTCTAGCGCGTCGATGTCCGCCCCCGATCTCACCAAGAGATCAGCCATTATTGTGGATCCCTGAATAGCCGCGTAATGAAGTGGCGTCCGCCCATATACATCCAGAGCATCAACTGTTGTTCCCATTGATATAGCAAGTTGCATCACCTCAATTTTACCGGCAATAGCCGCTTCATGCAGAATCGTCCTTTCGTTGATCTCATCTTCATACTCAAGATCGACAGCGGTTGCCTGAAGAATCGAAAGCAGAAGTTTTGTTGGGGCCTGCGACATGGCGAGGAAGAAGATACGCGTGATCCTATGTTTATTGTCTTGAACATCATGCAGTTTCGAGATCAGCTTTGCAACAGCATTCTCCTCCTCCCCGATAACCGCACTCAAAATCTCATTGTCCACGTCATCCGCAGTCCTTTGTGCCATCGGTCCATGGAGCGCCGTATTTTCCACTAGTATAAGGTCGCCATTTGCGTGAGCCTCCAGTTGAAGAAGGCTTGTGGTTGCCTCGTCGGAGAGCCTGGCTATGATATCGCGATTGAAGACCGGTTTGACTTCGATAGCACGAGACAGGTAGAGTTCTTTCGTCTGAGACTTGGACTGTTTGTCCCACTTCTTCAAGACTTTCGAGAAGCCAGTTGCATTCAGCTCGATGAATTGCTGTAGTTTTGCTAAATCACGACTGAATTGTTGAAATCCTTCTTGCAGCGCTACAAAGGACGCAGTATTCTTATGAAGACTAGTAGATCCCTGAAACATCCTCTTGTTGTCGAGTAATGTATCCAAGCGCAGTTTCAACTGTTGTATTAATTCGGCTTATTTTGCCAACACTACCTCGGCCTCTTTCTGTATATAACATGCATTCACCTTGTCTAGTTCACGCTCCTGGGCAATCAGCAACTGCTACTCCAAAGATATACCAAACGAAAGAAGAAGGTAGCCTTGTTGGCCTGCAAAGCCAGCTGTCTCTCATGACTATCCTTTGACGACGCAACAGAAGCCGCACCGAGAGATTTGATGAGCTGCACAGCATTAATCACATTTCACCCCACACGGCTTACCTTCTTTAAGGCCTTGTAATTGATCGAATGGGCAGAGTACTCTGGGATCTCAAGCAGCCTCCTGGCGATGTATTTGCCGAATTTCCTGTTCCCGTTAGAGTAAAAGAGGACAGACACACATTCAGCGAGGCTGGTGACCCTCTTGCCAAGCGATTACGTCTCGTCCCCTCCGTATCTAACTCCGTTCAATGGTCTCGGTAAATTAGGTGCGTCGCGCGCACGTGCTCGGGGCGGGATGCTCATTCACCAAACTTAATCACCTGACTTTGTCTCTAGCTACAGGGTAGTTATTTGAATGTACAGAGGGACTATATACAGAGGCTGCAGCTAGAGAGTTGGGGCCAGCAGGTCGGCTATGTAGGGTGCCAAGGGGTGGTTGATGGCTGCGACGCGGATGAGGTGTTCTTCATGGACATGCAGAATGCGTCTCGGCTCCTCGGCGGCACACAGATTTCGCAACACGAGGGCGGCAGTCAGTGCGAGGCCAGCTGCATCGCCGTGCTCATCCACAGCGGTCATCAGGTTCGAGAGGTAGATGCTGTTCTCCGGAGAGTCTGGGTCTAGATTGTGCTGCACATCCGACGCGCTTTTCGGAATATGAGTGCGGATGTGTGCCACAGCCTTCTTGAGATCATCCTGGTGGTTCTTGAGTGCCGAACACCCGGCCCAGTGGCACTGTATGGAGGCGTCGCCCTTTTCCAAGTGATAGTCGATGATATGTAGGAAGAGATCTTGACCCGACGAGAAGAGCGATGGGCACCTACCTTCCTGGTCCACCAAATCCTGCCATTTGCATGCCATGTACTCCACTCCTTTGACCGAGACAGGCGTCACTCGAGGTTTGATTCCTTTGATGATGAAGCGCTGCCCGTTAGCAGTCGTTTGCACCATGGCGGATGCACGGGGAAAGGCCTGGCTCACATTTTTGATCAAGTCAGCAGCTTGTAGCAATGGGCGTCCCTGGGGAATATACTCGTTGAAACGTGCTTGGTAGGCTTGCCACAACGAGATTTGAGTGACGTCGGCATCATCATCTTCAGCAAAACATACCTTCAGCCATCTCAATGCGCGATCAGGCTCTGTATAGCTCAGAAGCTCCTGTAAAACTTCCGGGGGTAAGGGAGGCGGGTGCGAGGGCTGTGAGTGAGGAGGCTTTGGAGCACTATGAACCCTTCTCCGCTCTTCAAACGGCTGGGCTTGATACATCATAAGACGGACCAATTGGTGTATCAATCCTGAAAATTTACTGCTCGCAATCAATCTTTCGACATTCTCCATCAAGCGGGTAAATTGATACAGCACGTCCAGGCAAGCAGACACGAGTTCTTCATCATCCAGCAAAAGGTACAGCTGTATTTTCTCAAGCACGTCCGCGGAAAGATCTTGCAGCTTGTTTTTGTCGTCACCAATAACCAGCCTTGCCAGAGCTCGCAGAGAGGCCACCAAGACTCCTCTGTCACTGCTCTCTAAGGAGTTGCGTAGCACCGTGTATAAGCGATCCTGGGGGCCATCCATACCAAGATACGGACTCATTGTTTCAGCAATATCGTAACAGTATTGTCGCAATTCAATGAATACCTGATGATCCGGGACATCAATACCACTCACAATGATGTCCCGACTATACCCTAAGCGCGCCAGATATCTCGCGTTATCACTCTGCAAAGACGCATTCCGCAGAGCTAGTGCGGCCTCCAAGATTTTGTCAAAAGAATCCCGAAAAGCACGGCCATCAAGATTCGCAAAACTATCTCCATCTGTTGTCGGTTTGGACAAAGCCACGTCAATCACTTCTCGTGCCGACGCCAATTTGGAGAGCAGCGCCTCTGCCAGTCCAGGAAAAAGGTCGAGTCGGAGCGAATCGGCTTCCTGAAATGACATCCGAACAAGGTGATGCAAAGCCCAGTCGATCTCAGCAGGGAGACCAGACTTTAGCGACAGTGCGACTCGAAACATCATTGGGGGCCCGATAACACCACCGCCAATCTTTGCATTTGCATTTTGCGGGAAGGAGTAATTATTACCAACCTCGTAGTTTGGCGTTCCGTTTGTGTACGGTCGATACCCATTCGTTTGGTCTCCTTGGAAGGGACCAGCTTTTGGCGGTTGGTAGGAGAGTGATCTCGGCGTTGGGCCTCGGAAACTTGAGGAGTCGTTCATGGAACTCATTCTCGGCGTGTTCATCTGACGCAAATTTCGAGTCGGAGGGATTGGAGAAGGCGACGCCAAGTCGTCGCTGAAGTCGCGCTTAGGTGAAGCTTCCGCATAGAACGCTTCCGTCCGCGTCATAATGGGTCCTCCGGCAGCCGATCTATCTTCCAGCCTCTCCTTTGGCGGCGGTGTTTTATTCCAATGGTTTCGGATCTCGTACGCACTTGGGGGTTAGTCTAGCGTGTGACTCGACATACACTAAATTCCTGTAGTAGATCTGCTTGAGCAAGAAGCCAGCATTGGTGCTGTTCGCATTGAGCTTGTAAGCAAATGCGATTGCCTTCCATGAGCCTTTCATTAGCCGACCCGGCCAGTCATCCTACCCTTGTCGTCCGTCACCTTGTCGTATCCCCCGAGGGAAACAATGTTGCGATAGAGCTTGAGAAGATCCAGCCGCTTTCGCCCTAGATCAGGTTCAATGTTCACATCAGTCCTCCGTTGGTGGTGGAAATTTATCAGCGCCTCGATGAAGTCCTCGTAGTCCGGAGTCCGATCAATATCCGAGTCATCCTGAGACTTGCCCCGCGTCACATTGGGCATGGTTGGGACCAGGAGTTGTGGCCGGCAACGGGGGGCGAGAAGAGCAGCTGTTTTGGTTGGTTGGCTGGTTCAGGAACGAATGACCGCACGTGACACGACCAAATGAGGAGATACAAGATACATGCTCTACGTGGTGGAACGCCAAACCCCTCCAATCCCAGGAATGAATGATGAGTGCAAGGTGGCAAGGCGCGCTCAGAAGGCAGCGTGAATCCCGTTGGCAAACTCCAGCGACTGCCGTGTGGGCGTAGTGCTCTCACTGACACTCCGTCGTGCAGTGTTTTCGCGTATGATCGGCGGTAGTTCGTAAGATGCATGCTGTTGGTCGTAATAGTCGTCTCCTTCCACGAAGCTTTGACGGTTCGGATAAGTGGTGGCTTTGTGCTCCGCTGAATGCTCCCCGGAGTACTTTGAGGAATGATCGTCGTCTGCCATGGCAGCCTGTTTTTCGTCCATATCGTTTCGACTTGCCAAAGCACCACCAGCCACCGCCCCCAGTCCCATCCCGGTTCCATAACCCATCTGTCCATTCGGGCTACCTCCTGGAAACATGGATTGTCGATTGGTGTAAGCGTGACCATCCATGGGTCTGTTTTGTGTGCTGCCCCATCCTCGATACCCGTCGGCAGAATCATCGTTTGCATACGTCTGAGACATTTCAGGTCTTCGCGAAGCAGCAGCAGCGCCAAGTGCAGCGGCACCGGTACCGGCTCCAACTCCAGCTCCAACTCCAGCTCCAGCCGCCATACCAGCACCGCCTATGCCTGCACCCCCAGTACCGGATTCTCCCCCGCTGTTAGGATTGAATCCGTAATCCTCAACTTCTGCTCTTCGGGCCTCCTTCGCCGCTTTATTCCGCCGATGCCGCATGATAAAGAATGCTGCCAGGACAGCAATAATTGCAACTACGCCGATGGGGACTGCAACTGCCACCGCTGTCTTTGCACTCCCGTGAAGTCCGCTTGTCGTTGCGGTTTGAGAAGGTGACGACACAGCACCAGCCGTTGCACTCGATGTAATCACTGTACGTGATGCTGAAATGGTACTTGTGGACGTGACAAATACCGTGACCGGACCTGTATCAGTAGCTGAAGAGGTAGTCATCGGTATAACTGTCGTGCTCGTCGAGGCCGGCACGGTCGAAGTGATGACGTTTTGACCTGAAGGAGTAGAGGCCGATGGTTGCGTAGGAGTAGGTGCTACAGAAGTAGGTGCTACAGAGGTGTTGGTGGCGGCTCCATTAGCTGGCGTCGAAGAGGTGGTGGTATCCGAAGCTGTGTTTGTCAACGGTGAAGAAGTTGCAGTACTCCCAACAGGCAATGACGAAGATGAAGTCGATACAGCCGTGGGCGTACTTGTGATCGTGGGCGTACTTGTGATCGTTGACGTACTTGTGATCGTCGTCGTAGATCCTGATATCGCAAGGGTAGAGGTTGACGTGACCACGCTCATCCTGTTCGAGAGCTCTCACGCGATCCGGCAGATTGAATTGCTGGACAGCGACCAGGATACGTCAATCTTCTGTGGCTGTTCTCCAATCGACTCTCCTCTAGACAAACAACCTGCTTAATAGCAAAAAGGAAATGTCCGTGTTTCGTAGGACTTCGTCGGAATGGGTGGGTGGGAGAAATTTTCTGGACAACCGACCCCACCACCCACGTCCCTGCACCACCGGTTCATGATGACTTATTAGGTATTAATGATGGCATTGAAGCGAGCATGGCGTGGAAGGAGGAAGGGAGGCATTTACAACATCGTTTAATTGCTCTATATGAAGGTCGGTAAGCCATAACACAAGCATCCCAAAGGCCCATGAATAAATAATCTAGATAGCTGGCTCTCAGATGGCCAATGGAGAAGGCTTTCGCGTAGAAAGATAGAGAGGAAAAACCTAAGCGTGCAGTTTGGTGACCAAAAAGAAGATTCTGACGACAGTTTTTTAGATGATTAATCAACTCCGCTGGTTCCACTGTGGCCTGAGTTGCGAAATCATCTCAGCCTTCGTCGGCACTAAGTCATCGGCAAGTCTGCTCGATCTCCCTGCACCTCGATGGGCGGCAGCACGAGTGGGTGCAGTCCTAGCTGAACGTATACTACCGGCATCGGAAGATACTTCGCTCTGTGCGATACGTCGCGGTGGTGCAAAGTCTAGTGAGGTGAAGGTTGAGGATTTGCGGAGATGATGTGGTGACGGAAGGTCAGGAAGATCCGTATAACTAGATGCCAACAAGTATGGCGAAGGAGAGAAGGCTCTAGCATGGGAAGTCATACTACCAGAGTCACTGGCAGCTGCCGAACCATGCACATACCCTCGTTTGACCGGCGCAAACCCTAGCGGGTCCATGATCGGATCAAGGGCATGCTGAGCAGGCAGCGGCTTCAACGGTTTCAACGGGCCAGGATGCGCACGACGCACCATGCCATTTCCCATACTTGAGCCGATGTTGGAGGAAGCTCTAGAGTCTGCATAAGCTCCTGAATGGGACGATTGGCTCCGCCCTCCAGCATAGCCATGGTAGTATCCATAGGCTGGACTTTGACTATAAACGCGATTCATGGTAGCAGAAACAGCCCGTGGACGTGATTGAAATGACGCAACTTGACCATAGAACACCTGATCGTCAGAGCTAGGCTGACGGACCATGGATTGAGAAACAAAATGTTGCATTGATTTATCCCAAATGGGGGCATCGCTTACTTGCAACGTGGGTCTTCGTGATGGGGTTCCCGAGATTGATCTGCTATCCTCAAAATATTCCCGATAAAACGAGCGTATCCGGGAAGCTCGCTGATCGGCAGACTCTTCAATTTCTTGGTCGCCGTCGGGAAGCATGTACGTGTTGTCGGCATACCTTTGGGTCTCTTGAAAAGGTTGCTCATGTGGTATTTCTTGCCCTCCAAATGCAGAGTCCTCGTAGTAGCTTACGTGTTTCTCAGCGATCGATTTGTCTTCATCCTGCTTGTGCAACGATAACGGACGTGTTGCAAATGTTTCTGTCGTTGTTTCATACGATGCGTCGCTAAGGCAGTTACTTGCGCGACTGGATCTACCTTCCAATTCATCTTTTGGCGGTGATATGAAGGCGGGTTCTGGTTTCTGGACAAGTACCGTCTCGTCATTAGACAACGCAGGCGCTATATCTCCTGTACGTTCCAGCTCACCTACTTGGCTAAGTTCAGATATTGATCTCTCGTCAGATGTAGAGACTCTCTCCTCCGTCTCAATGGCAGCACCCTGGACGGCAGGTGCCTGCTTCGTTGTGATGGAGGATGGAGACAAGCTGGTTGTGTCTGTGAATTCCTCCTTGGTGGATGCTGGAGAACTTTCAATTGGCGAGCCTTGTGGCATCTCGCTCGCCTCTCCGATCAAAGCCATGCCGTCATCTTGCGTATCACAAGTTCTCAATCTCGACCTACCCGCATGTCTGTCAATCGAACCGGCCCGAGACAAGCTAGAAATAGGTGATTGCGTTCGTGACATTTGGTCACTATCGGCAGAGCGCATATACAGTGAAGAAACCAAAGCTGCTCGGTATTTGTCATCCATATTATACGCTCTTGATAATGAAGTGAGGGACTCTTTTGCTCGTGCTGGGCTAAGCTGCGTGGGAAGTAAGTAAGGGTCGATTCCTTCGCCAAGATAGCCAAAAGAAGCCCTTTTCTGCATGTCTATGCCGCCTTTTGCAGACGACTCAATTGGCAGATTCCCAAAGTCGAGGTCCTTGTCATCCGCAAGCTCTTCTCGACGAAGACGCAAAACATGTCTCCGGTGGAAGTAAAAAAGCACCACGATTGCAAAAATAACAGGGATGATTGAGCCTAGTATGATTGGAAGGAGAGGAGTAGTCGATGCAGAGGAATCATTGGAAGAACATCCTGGCGAGCCGACTCCATTCTGGCAATCCGAAGAAACGCTGTTCCGAATGACAAGTGTCGGAGCCATATTAAGAGGTGCCATGGGATGCGGATTCAAGTTTCCAACTTGAACAATTTCCCCATGCTGTGGGGGATGAAATGGATGATGCCGATATTGCAGATTGTGCGTCTGCATGAAAATGCCCGAACCTCCTTCCCTGCGCTATTGGCGTGAGAAAATGAAGAACTTAAAAATTTGATGCTATAATCGAAAGCCAGATAGAACCGGGGGTTTGTAAGAGTGCACTTCGAAACTTCAAATGCAGACAGAAGAAGTGATAATGAGGGCGTGGAAATGCGTAAGAGAAGGAAATAAACTAACGTGAAGAAGCACTGACACCAGCCTTCTGTGCCTGCGGGAGGACCCTTGACCTCTCTACCTAGTCCCTTGCAGAGTAGGGTCTAGCCACCAAAGTACCGTGATTAGAATTGCGTGATTACAAAACGCAGACTGCAAAAAGGAGTGTGGGAGAATGTGTTGATTTTGGGAAGGGGGAGATTTCTCAGTCCATTCCTCGGAGACGACGACACACGCAACACGACCATCATGAACGCGTCTCAGGAAGTTGCTTCCGACGAGGAGAGCCAATTTGGAGCAGGAAGAAAGTGAAGGAAACGAGCTAATGGACCCATTTGGTCCTTACTTGGCTCCTGTCCTTCCAAAAGAGCCATACTCGACCTGGCCCGCCCCGACAAGTTCTTGTTTATCACCGCCTCACCAGTCGCCCGTGCCACGTAGACCCCATCCCATCCCCTCCCCCGCCCTGCCTGCACCCTCCACCTGCACCTCGTCACTCTTACTACGTAGAAGACTGATCATGGATTGGCCATGTGCTGCCTGAACAATCGTCCGTCGCTTATCCGACCGTACCCCCAACGTAACCTACAGAATCTCTGAATCCCGAGCCAGGCAGACAATAGATAAAGAGGGCCCACTTTTCACTGCGAGACTCTGTCGTGGATGGAAAAGGTCCTTGATTTTGACAAGGAGCTCGATGTTGCTCTTCTTGACAAGGTTTGCGAAGCCTTTTTCACAGGGCATGGCCAAGAACAATCTCAGGCCGGCCAGATCTTGACCCAGTTCCAGGAGCACCCAGACGCGTGGCAAAAGGTGGATGTGATACTAGACAAGGCCCAGTTCCCGCAGACAAAATACATTGCTCTCTCGGTCTTGGAGAAGTTGATTCAGACCCGCTGGAAAGTATTACCCAGAGAGCAGTGTCAAGGCATTCGCAACTTCATTGTGGCCATCATCATCAAGGTCTCGAGTGATGAGGAAAGCATGGCTAGGGAGAAGACATTCATTAATAAACTAAACATCACGCTGGTACAGATCTTGAAGCAGGAGTGGCCCACCAACTGGCCTACATTCATACCGGAGATTGTCTCCTCCTCCAAAACCAACCTTACTCTATGCGAGAATAACATGGTGATTCTGAGGCTTCTGTCCGAGGAGGTCTTTGACTTCTCCGCCGAACAAATGACCCAGAACAAAGCGAAAAATTTGAAGGCTCAAATGTGGAGAGAATTCGCAGAGATCTTCCAACTCTGCTCTGAAGTTCTCGAGAAGGCCAACAAAGCATCCCTTGTGAAGTCTACGTTGGAGACACTTTTGCGCTTCCTCAATTGGATCCCGCTCGGTTATGTCTTTGAGACCAATATTGTCGAGAATCTACGAAATCGATTCCTGGAAGTGAATGAATTTCGTAATGTGACGTTGAAATGCTTAACGGAAATTGCGGTCTTGCAGGTGCCAAGTCAATTTAGTGAGAGGCTCAACCTCATGTTTACCGGTGTCATGGAAACCATCAACAACATCATCCCCCTCTCTACTGATTTGCGAGGCGTTTATGACAATAGCGACTCACGTGATCAAGACTTTATACAAAATCTCGCCCTTTTCATCTCTACTTTTCTCGGTTCCCATATTGCATTGGTGGAGAATGAACAAAACAAGGAATTGCTGCTCAATGCTCACTTCTACCTCATCAAGATCTCACAGGTTGACGAGAGAGAGATCTTCAAAATATGCTTGGAGTATTGGAACAAGCTGGTCTTGGAACTGTACGAAGAGATTCAGCGAATCCCACTCAGTGATCCGAACAGTCTAAATATCGGCATGGGCGGTGCTGCACACCCCACGGTGCTGTCCAATCTCCCCCTTCGAAAGCACATCTATGCTGAAGTTCTTTCCAATCTGCGGCTAGTGATGATTGAAAAGATGGTCCGGCCAGAGGAAGTTTTGATTGTTGAGAACGACGAGGGGGAGATTGTGCGAGAATTTGTCAAAGAAAGCGATACAATCACCCTGTACAAGAGCATGCGGGAGTGTTTGGTCTACTTGACGCATCTGGATGTTGTGGATACAGAGATCATCATGACGGACAAGTTGTCGCGGCAGGTGGACGGAAGCGAGTGGTCGTGGGCGAATCTGAATACGCTATGCTGGGCAATCGGGTCCATCTCCGGCGCCATGAGTGAAGACACCGAGAAGAGGTTTCTGGTCACCGTCATCAAAGAGCTCTTGGGCCTCACTGAAATGAAGCGTGGCAAGGACAATAAGGCAGTATGTGCATCCAACATCATGTATATTGTTGGTCAATACCCCCGCTTCCTCAAGGCCCACTGGAAGTTCCTCAAGACCGTCGTCAACAAACTGTTTGAATTCATGCATGAAACGCATGAGGGGGTTCAGGATATGGCGTGTGATACGTTTATCAAAATTGCACAGAAATGTAGGCGTCACTTTGTTGCACAGCAGACTGGTGAATCGGAGCCGTTCATTGACGAAATAGTGCGCAGTCTGGATAAAATTACGTGCGATTTAAGCCCGTCGCAAGTACATACATTCTACGAGGCTTGTGGGTATATGATTGCTGCGCAGCCGGCAAAACAATCCCAGGAGAAACTGATTGCAGCGCTCATGGCCCCACCGAACCATGCATGGGATAACATTGTGGCTTCAGCCCACTCCAATGCAAACATACTCAACGAGGGAGAGACGGTCAAGGTGATTGGAAATGTGATGAAGACCAACGTGGCTGCTTGCTCGTCGATCGGGAGCTATTTCTATCCACAGATTGGCAAAATTTACATGGAGATGCTCGGGTTGTACCGGGCAGTGAGTGAGATGGTGTCTGCCGCCGTTCAGGAGCAGGGTGAAGTAGCACCAAAGACACCTCGCGTGAGGGGCTTTCGGACCGTGAAGAAGGAGATCCTCAAGCTCATCGAGACGTACGTCAACAGGTCGGAGGAGCTAGATGTTGTGAATGACCAGCTTGTGCCTCCTCTTTTTGATGCTGTGTTGGCAGATTACAACCGCAACGTGCCGGATGCACGGGACGCAGAGGTCCTTAATGTCATGTCGAGCATCGTGAGCAGGCTGAAACACCACATCACGGAGAAGGTCCCAATGATCCTGGAAAATGTCTTTGAGTGCACGCTGAATATGATCAACAAGGATTTCTCCGAGTACCCAGAGCACCGGGTGGAGTTCTTCAAGCTGCTTCGCGCTATAAATCTGAATTGCTTTCCGGCTCTCCTTCAACTCCCTCCGAATCAGTTTAAGCTGGTGATTGATTCCTGCATGTGGGCCAGCAAGCACGAGTGAGCACGACCTTTGAACCATGCTAATCCCAGTAACCGAGATGTGGAAGGCGCCGGGCTGAGCATGTGTTTTGAGCTCCTCAATAACATTGCCCAGACCGACAGCAGTATCTCCAATGCCTTTTACCAAACCTTCTTCCTCAACATCCTACAAGACGTATTCTTTGTCCTCTCCGACTCGGATCACAAGGCGGGCTTCAAACAGCAGAGCCTGCTGCTGGCGCGGATGTTTGATCTGGTGGAGAAGAATGAAATCCAGGCTCCGCTCTACACACCCCAGCAGGCCCCGGAGGGCACCTCCAACGCCGACTTCCTCAAAGGCTACGTGAGCAATCTGTTGAAGAACGCCTTCCCCCACCTGCAAGCCAACCAGATCGAGCATTTCGTGCAGGGCCTCTTCACGCTCCATCAGGACCACGTCAAGTTCAAGCTGAATCTACGCGACTTTCTGATCCAGTTGAAGGAGTTTGGCAGCGACAACGCCGACCTGTATGCGGAGGAGCGCGAGGACGAGATGGAGGCGCAGAAGAGGGTGGAGCGCGAGCGGGCCATGAAGGTTGGCGGGCTCATCAAGCCGAGCGACATGGACGAGGAGCTGTAGAGTTGCATGTACCATATCCACCCATCCATGCAACGCATGTATTCCTTGAAGGACAAAACCGTCCTCATCACGGGGTACGCGCTGAGAAGAATGGACTGACACAGGGGGTCTGCAGGCGTTGGAGCAGCCACGGCCAGAGCCTTTGCCGCACGCGGGTCCAACATCATCGTCAAGTGCGCCCGCCTGCCTCCCCTCCTAACGCACCTAGTTTCGCCCACAATGCGGCCCGGGCACGCGCGCTGACGGAGGAGCTGAGCAGGACGTACGGCGTGCGCGCGACTGCCATGCAAGCAGACATGGGCAACGAAGCAGAAGTCACGCGCATGGTCGCGTCCGCCGTCCGTGAGCACAGCCGCTTGGACGTGGTCGTGGCGAATGCCGGCTGGACCAAAGTCGCCACCGACTTCTCTGACCTGGATGCCTACAGCGCCGAGGAGTGGAACAAGATCTGGACGCTGAATTGCGTCTCGCATACGTGGCTCCTCCGCGCGGCGCGAGCGGCATTGCGGGCGAATACGGACGGCGGGGCGTTCATGGTCACGTCGTCGATCGCAGGCATCCGGACCGGCGGGAGCAGCTTGGCGTACTGCATGGCCAAGGCAGCCAGCATCCACATGACCCGCTGCCTTGCAAAGACAGAAGGCCCGCACATCCGCGTGAATGCAGTGCTGCCGGGTCTGTTGGACACGGAGTGGAGCGCGCGTTTCGACAAGGGGATGTTTGAGGAGTACAGGGAGGAGGTCCCGCTGCGAAGACTGCCCACCGTCCAGGACTGTGCGGGGGCGTTTGTCTTCCTGGCAGAGAACGTGAGCATGACGGGGCAGCTGGTGCAGGTGGATGCAGGCAGGACCCTGTAACCGAGCACCCTCTAACCCATTAGGATATCGTAGGTAGATGCGTAGAAGTGGATATGTCCTGATGAAAGCCATCACGGTGCGCCACAGCAATGCCATCCGGAAGGTGGTGGACGAGGTCTTGCAGGAATTGGCACAGCGTGGAGGGGTGGATGTGACGGGGGAGGGCAAGGTGGCGGGCAAGGCCATCACGGTCGTCGAGATCGCCAAGCGGCGGATTGGTGAGGAGGGCGGGACGTGGTACCAGTGCAACGAGGTGGGGCCCGTCTTGCCTCTGCAGAGCACAGCGAGCGCAGACGAGTTTGTGGCGTTGCAGGAGAAGCAGCGCACGGTGCCCCGGCTGACCATCCATCTACGTGCCACGCCCTTTGCGGACCAGGGATTGCGCGTCCAGACGAATGCACGCGACGGAGCATAGAGATATGTATATGGATATGAATCATGGTAGCATAAGGGGTAGGGCTCGTAGGATGGGGATCAGCGGAGTCCGCGCGGTAGGATCTGGAGCTCGTCGTCGCTGTCTTCCGCGTGGTCCATGTGAGCAGGGCGCGTCCGCTTCCGTAGGCTGTGAGCTTGCCTGGAAGGGCGCGAGCAGGGGCGCTGCATCCGTCCGGCAGGCTGCGTGTCGGTTACAGAGAGGTCACGAAGGTGGAGCTGCTCGTCGTCGGAGGAGGAGAGTGCAAAGTCGACTAGCTCGTGCTGCGAGTCAAACATGGGGCGCATGGGCCCTCTTTTTGGCGTCGACGTGGCCAGCGGCGGCGTGACGGTCTTCCCTTTCTTGCCCTTTCCATTCGCTTTTCTGTCTCGTGCATTGGCCGACTTGGGCTGTAGGGCTGGGGCTGTGGAGGGCGCTGAGGCTGCTGCTGCTGCTGGGGCTAGGACTGGCTCGTCAGCATAAACAGGAAGTCTCCTCCTGTACGTGGTGGTGACCTTGCGTTTCATGTCATTCGTTTGCTTCGTCGTCGTCGTCGTCGTCGTCGTCGTGGATCGTGGCTCGGATGGACATTCGACAGGCGGCCGTGGCGGACCTGCCCCTCATCCAGCACGCCAATCTGACCAATCTGCCGGAGAACTACCAGATGAAGTACTACCTCTACCACCTGCTCTCGTGGCCCCAGCTGAGCTACGTGGCCTGCGACCCGAAGGGCAGAGTGGTCGGCTACGTGCTGGCCAAGATCGAGGAGGAGCCCAGCGATGGAAAGGTGCACGGCCACATCACCTCCGTCTCGGTCATGCGCACCTACCGTCGCCTCGGGCTGGCGGAGAGGCTGATGCGCCAGAGCCAGCTGGCCATGAAGGAGAACTACGGCGCAAAGTACGTCAGCCTGCACGTTCGCCAGAGCAATGCGGCGGCACTCCATCTCTACCGCCAGACCCTGCAGTTCGCCACGACGGAGATCGAGAAGGGGTACTATGCGGATGGCGAGGATGCCTACTCGATGCGCAAGGATCTGGACGAGCTGGACCTGTCCTCGTTGGCC
>JAABUO010000979.1_pt1 | contig 41532 bp, 37 predicted proteins | sample 5559291 | NCBI WGS metagenome assembly JAABUO01 (sample SAMN10711878, study PRJNA513372) | rock metagenome | isolation source: Antarctica rocks | place: Antarctica: Victoria Land, Finger Mt sud
ACTGCGTAGCGGCGCCCAATTTTCTCTGACAGGTGGCCGAAGAAAATTGCTCCTATGATAGCGCCGATGTTGTAAACGATAGGGATGGCGTAGAGCGGTTTGACTCCGAACACCAGCGAAGATGAAACGCTTGGAAGCGTCTTGAGGAAGTCGGGATAGAGATCCTGCGTGCCGTGCGAGAGGCACGACATGAGGACCATTACGAGCAACAGATAAGAAAAGCTCTTTGCATGGCCCAGCAGGGTTTTGAAGATAGCAAGGACAGAGCCCATGCGGTGCGTCTTCCAGGCCTCGGACTCAGGCGAAAGGCCTGTTAGCACGACGATTAGAAGAGCTACCGCAAAACCTACTACAAACATTGCCTGCCAGCCGAAGTGGGGCAGGATCGTCAGCATCCCAACACCCGCTAATAGATAGCCGAAAGGGTAGCCGCCCTGCATGAGGCCGGAGAGAAAACCGCGGCTGCGGCGGGGTGCGTTTTCCATCGCAAACGATGCCCCGATGCCCCAGTAACCACCCATGCCAATTCCATAGAGTGCGCGTAGTAAGAGGAAGGCGATGTAGTTGGGCGCGAACGCGCTCGCCATGGTGATAACGGAGAAGTAGAGAACGCAGGCCATCAGCGGCTTCTTACGGCCAAAGCGATCGGCCAGCGCACCGAATAGCAAGGCACCCACGGGACGCATGGCGAGAGTGATCGAGATGGTCCAGATGATGGCTTTTTTTTCTACATTGAAATGCGCGGCCAGCGTGTCGAGCAGAAAAATAACGACGAAGAAGTCGAACGCGTCCAGCACCCAGCCGAGAATGCCGGAGGCTACAGCAAAGCGCCAGCCGGGCACATCCTGCTCGTCCTGTTCACGCCGCAGATCCTGTTCGATGTGCATGGGAAACGATCTCCGGTTGCTGATGCGCGGGGATGAGCGTAGAGGCCGATCGGAGGCCTAATCGACCGGGCGCAGAACGGCCATCTCGGCTCAGGAGCGGGCCCCGGCGAGAGAAAAGGACCCCGACGTCCTGGTTCTCTCGCCAGCGTTGCCGAGCCTTGAGTTAGAAGATCACCTTAGCCCCGAGTTGAATCTGCCGCGACGTGGTGGAGGTCTGGTTAAGTTGTGTGTTCAGGGCCGATCCATCGAAGTCATAGACCGAGTTGTTCTGCCCAAAGTTGTTCAGGAAACCAGGCGAAAGATAGTTCGTATGGTTCAGGACGTTGAAGAACTCCGCACGGAACTGGACGTTGAACACATCCGAGATAGCCGGAATTTTAGCGTTCTTGAACAGCGACATATCCAACTCTGTCAGCTTGGGACCATAGAAACGGTTGCGGCCCGAGGTTCCGACCACGTTCGAACAGAACTGCGTACCCGCAGGCGCAGCCGGTCCCTTATATCCGGAAGGGTTGGGATTGTGAGGGGTTGGCCGCGGAGGCGGAAGAAAGGAGTTGGGCGCGCAGCCGTATGGGTTGGCAGCAGAGGCAACGCCAACCGAGAGCGGCGCAGTCGGCGGAGTGAAGCAGTTCGGGTTGATGTAGTTGATGCCTTTGTCGCCCGTGGCTTTGCAGTTGGGGAGGAGGTTGGCGAAGTCCATGGAGAAATCGCCGTTGAATCCGGTACCCAGCGGATCGTTGCCGCCGCCGACCGTGACCGAGAACGGTGCGCCCGATTCCGCGAGCAGGATGCCGCCGAGTTCCCAGCCCCGACCGCGCTGTTGACAAAGCCGTTGCCAACGTGCGGCGTGGGGATCTCCCAGATGAGGTCGGCGGTGGCCACATTGCGAATGTCGAAGTCACACGCACCCACGCGATAGCGTTTATTGAGCAGCAGCGGCACAGCGATGGAATTGAGAAAGGTGTCGCCTGTAACTGGCGCCGAGGATAAGTCTCCACAGTGGCTGTAGGTGTAGGAGACCTGACCCTGCACGCCGTGACTCATGGATTTGCGAAGCTGGGACTGCAGGCCGGAGTAGCTGCTGGCACCATCGAACAGGACCGGCCGAATGCCGGCTCCACCGCCCCAGTTCGGGTCAATGCGGGTGCCGGTCTGATTATTCGCGCAGGTATTGCTGCCGGTTAGGCCTGTGGGGTCGCAGGGAAAGACCAGACCCACACCGGGTACGGCCGTCGGTTGAACCATGTTGATATCGTCAGCGGCGGAGGAGAGGTGCAGCGAGCGTGAGCCCACATACCCCACCATCGCCAGGAAGCCGTGACCAAGATCCTGCTGGACGTTCAGGCTCCAGTTGTAGACCGCGGCGCGCTTCGGATTCTGCTGGATATACCGGTTGCGGATTTTTTGACGATTGAAGTTCACGTTCGGATCGACGACTCCCGTACCCAGGGTCGCGTTGGGGTCGGAACCGATGATCTGGAAGGGCGCAGTCGCTGCAGTATTAAGTCCAAACTCATAAGGCAGCGGGAGCACATCGAACATGCCGGCCGCACCGCGAAGGACTGTTTTGTCGTTGCCGAAGACGTTGTAAGCGAAGCCAAGGCGCGGCTCGAAATCCTTCGTCGTGGGGTTGGTGGCGATGGGGCTGTCAGTGCCGACGGGACCGCACGCTGTTGGCCCGGAGAGGCAGTTCTGGAGCGTTGTAATCTCCTGGAAGCCGGCCGCAGCGACGGTGTATCCGTTGACTGTGTAGCCGGGCACGGTGTTCGCGTCTTTCGGTCGGGTAGTCGCCTCGTAACGCAAGCCAAGGTTGAGAACGAGTTTTTTGCTGACCTTCCAGTCGTCCTGGACGTAGCCGGCGAAGAGGCTTTCACGCAGACCTACCTCGTGCGATCCACCCGGCGCCAGCGCGTTCAGCTTGTCAGGCGCGTTGGCCAAAAACAAGGCGAGCGTCTTGTAGGTGTTCATGCGGCCGTTGGGGCTGAGTTGTTCGAGCACGTTATAGCGCATGCGCTCAAAGGCGAACCCAAATTTAATCGAGTTGGTGCCCTTGGTCAAGAAAGCGTCGTCGTACAGCTGAATCGTCGTCCAGCCGTGATTGAACTTGTTGAATCCGTTCAGGCCGTACGCCGTCGTCAGACCTCTGACGGGAAGCTGCGGTGGAGCAAGCGCGCCGGGGGCAATGGCAAGCGCCTTGTTGGTAGCTGCCGCATCTCCTGAGACGGGTGAGTTGATGAGACCGGTGATGTGGCCTACACCGCCGCGGATTGTGTTGACGAGCGCGGGCGAGAAGATGTGCGTTTCTTCGAGCGAGAACTCCTGACGCCGCGAGAAGACCTGGTGGACCGCGTTGTTTAGCGGATCAGCCTGCGACTGCGGGCCGGAGTCGAAGAAGTAGGTGGCGGCCAGACTGTCGTTGCCCCCGAGCTTCTGGTCGAAGCGAGTGATGATGTAGTTCTCAGACGCCTTGGTGGGTGTGGAGACGTTGAAGCTTTGAATTCCGATACTGCTGGCCTTTGGGTCCGGTGTACCAGCCGGCGCGACCGGCCACAGGGCAAGGTAGGGCTGAATGGCAGGCGCGGCCGAGGCGCGCGCGAATGCGTTTGGCACGAAGATCGGGCCAGACGCGGACTGGCTTTGCCGGATGCCTTCGTAGTCCGCGAAGAGGAAGCTCTTGTCCTTGACGATTGGGCCGCCGGCCGCTGCGCCGAACTGGATGCGCCGGAAGGGTGGCTTGACGGTGTCGAAATAGTTGCGGGCATCGAAGATGCTGTCGCGGTCGAAGAAATACGCGGTGCCGTGGAGGTTGTTCGTGCCGGACTTGGTCACGGCGTCGATCACCGCGCCCGAGGTGCGGCCGTACTCGGCCGTGTACGTAGCGGTCAGAACCGTGAACTGGTCGATAGCGTCGACGCCCAGGTTGACGCCGGTAGCGCCACCGGGAGCGGCATTGGTGTAATCGTTGATGACCATACCGTTGACCCGATAGGTGTTCTCGTTCGGCCGGTGGCCACCGTCGGAGAGTTGATTGCCGAATCCGCGGTTACCTTTGTTGGCGGAGAAGCCTGTGGTGGCCTGGTTGGGAATGCTGACCACGCCGGGCTGGAGAGTCGCGAGCGTCGTCCAGTCGCGTCCGTTCAACGGCAGCTCGCGCACGGTGGTTCCGTTCACCGTCGCGCTGACCGCAGAAGAGGAGGTCTGGACACTCGGCGGCGCTGCGCTGACGATTACGGTCTGGGACAACTCACCGACCGCCAGAGCGGGGTTGAAGGTCTGCTCAGCGCTGACAGTCAGAATAATGTTTTTCTGTACCTGGGTGGAGAAGCCGCTGGCGGAAGTGCTGACCTCATAGGTTCCTGGAATCAGGTTAGGCGCTGAGTAAAATCCTTCACCGTTCGATTTAATAACCCGGGAGACGCCGGTAGCCGTATTACGGATGATGACGGTGGCTCCGGGGACGGCAGCACCGGACGCATCGCCGACTACGCCCGAGAGGGTAGCACCCGAAACCTGTGCCATCACCGGAATGGACAAGGGACCAGCCAGCAGAATCAGCAGAGTAGTGCTCGACGCGATCAGTGCCCTCAAAGTCTGCCTGCACTTCCGATACGTCTGCGAGATTGCACCTGGGGTCATCGTTGTTCCTCCGAGAAATCTATTGCCGCTTGCTGGGTCGATTTACGCTGAGAACTTCGCGAGTATAGTCGTCTCAGTTTTTCACTGTCAAAGAGTTTTCCTGCCTTGGACCTTGTTACCCACGGCTCCAACATCCTCATTTCAGGCGGGTTGGGGAGTTACCACAAAATGCCAAGGAACTGACTTCGGGGGGATTGCCTGCCCTAAGTGCGAGAGCGCAGGATGCGTTGGCGCGTCAAAAAATCGTGCCGCAACACTTTACATCTGGACCGCACTTCAAGGTCGCATCATGCAGCCAACTTCCACCGAAGCACCCGCGCGTCTGGTCCGCTTCGGCAACTTCGAGGTGGACCTCGAGTCGGGTGAACTGCGTCGTAAAGGACTGAAAGTCAGACTGCAGGAGCAGCCGCGAAGAATCTTGGAAGTCCTGTTGGAACAGCCCGGCGAGGTGGTGACGCGCGAAGAGCTGCGCCGCAAACTATGGCAACCCGACACGTTCGTGGATTTCGACCACAGCCTGAATACGGCCATGATGCGTCTGCGGGAGATTCTGGGCGACTCGCCAGATCATCCCAGGTTCATTGAGACGGTCCCACGCCGGGGCTACCGATTCACTTTTGCGGTCCAGCAGATCAGCCGCGAGCACGCTCCCGCAGCGCATGTTGCGAGCGTGGATCACCCGATCACGGATAATCGCACGGCCAATGTCCAGGTTACTGACCGCTCAACCATCTCTGCGGTACAGACTCCGTCAGAGCCACTGCTGATAACCGCTGGACCGCGGCAAGTTGAACTTCGGAGAGCAGCTTTCGCAGCACTGGCTGCATTCCTGCTCATGTTGGTGGCAGTAGCCCTGGTGCTGCATTGGCAGGGCAAGCTGTGGCCGTCACAGGCCTCCCGCCATGGTATGTCGCTGGTCGTGCTGCCCATGGAAAATCTGTCAGGTGAGCCGAGCCAGGAATACTTTGCCGATGGCATGACGGACGAGTTGATTGCTAGCCTGGCCCGGGTTAGTTCGTTGCGCGTGATCTCGCATACCACCTCGATGGAGTACAAGGGCACGCACGAGTCGCTCGAAAAAATTGCGCACGACTTGAATGTGGACGCGGTGGTCGAGGGAACGGTGCTGCGGTCGGGCAACAGGGTGCGAATCACGGCGGAGCTGGTTCAGGTTTCGACCGACGGCCACTTATGGGCGGACACTTACGAAGGCCCGATTGGCGATGTGCTCACGCTGCAGAATCAGGTCGCCTCGGCGATTGTGCGGCAGATCCGAATCCAGCTGACCCCGCAGGACAAGCGGCGGCTCGCTGCGAGCCAGTCCATTAACGCACAGGCCTACGAGGATTATTTGAAGGGACGCTATTACTGGGGTCAGCGGTCGGAAGCCGCACTAACAACCGCCATCCGATATTTCTCCTACGCAACGGCGAAAGATCCGCAGTATGCCTTGGCGTATGCGGGTCTGGCCGATTGTTATGGAATTGTAGGCTCGGCAATTGTCGGTACGGTTCCCACCAGTGCGGTCGCACCCAAAGCCCAGGCTGCGGCCATCCGGGCGGTAGAACTGGATCCGTCCCTTGCAGAGACGCAAACCGCGCTGGCGACCGTCGAGTTCAACTACAACTGGAACTGGCCGTCGGCTGAGACGGGCTTTCGCCGTGCCATCGAGCTGAATCCGAACTATGCCACCGCGCACCAGCGCTATTCGCTGTACCTAATGGCGATGAATCGAACGTCGCAGAGCCTGGACGAGATGAACCGCGCCCGCTCACTCGATCCGCTCTCGCTGAGTATGAATCTCAGCCTGGGTTGGCGCTTGTATATGGCGCGACGCTACGACGAAGCTGACGCCCAGCTGCGCAATACCATCGAGATGGATCCCAAGTACTTGCTGGCCCACATCGTGCTCGGTCAGAGTTACGAACAGCAGGGTCGCTATCCCGAGGCAATTGCTGAATTGCGTGCAGCCGAAGCGCTGTCACCGAACAGCCCGCCGGTGATTGCCGCGCTGGGACATGCGGAAGCACTGGCCGGTCAACGCGCGGAAGCGCTGAAGCGCCTGGATCAGTTGAAGGCGGAGTCGTCGGCTGAGTATGTTTCTCCCTTTTATGTCGCCTTGCTGGAAACGGGTTTGAAAGACCGTGCGGCTGCGGTGGCCTGGCTGGATCGCGGGTACGACGATCGCTCGAACAACATGGTTTTTTGAGCGTCAATCCGCAATTTGACAGCCTACGCAGCGAGCCCGGATTCCTGAAAATTCTCGCTGCCATGAAGCTGCCTGCCACGCACTAGAAACCGGGACAGCAAAAACAAACGCAGATTCCCTTCGGGAACGACAACCAGAATATGGAAGAGACTTGCTATTTCCACTTACTGCCTGTTGTAGGTCCGATCTTTTATTTGTTGACTCGTCATCCTGAACGCAGTGAAGGATCCCTGTATCGCCGAATGTTGCAACGCTGTACACCATCACGTAATCAGCCCAACAACACAATCATTGCGGGTCTGGTCTGCACAGGCAGAAAGGCTTTGCGTTCTCACCTAATCTTCATCCCCCTGACTTGGCATTGTGTCCGGCGCTTTCGTGAGATTGAGTGCCGGGTGATTGGCGCGCTTCAGAATGCCATTGATTGCCGGGACCTTGGTTGTGTTGAAACGCTGCCAAGCATCCAGGCTTTCTTTCGCTTCGTGCTGAACTATGGCGGAAGCAGCCAGCTGAGCTTCTGTCGGGGCGCTGTCCGTCTGTTCCAGTTCAGCGTAGAGCTGGGTCGCTTCTCCGGTGATATCGTCCAAGCCTGGAGCATGACCCGCTGTCTCCGGTTGCGCTCCGCTCAGGACTGGTTTGAGCTCGGACGCAAACGGTTGAAGTTGTTTGATTGACGCATTCGCCGGATCGGCCAGTTGTTCCTGAACGGAATGAGCGGCTAGGTCAGCCTTTGACGTAGCGTCGAGCGTCTGCGCGATATTGAGCTGCGCAGTGTGCACGGCTTGGAGGTCGGTGATCGGGGTGTGAACGCGCGGGTCCATCTTGACGGTCAGAGGTTGCGATTCGGTATGGCCATCTGCGGAGAGCCGAACGGTATAGGCGCCCGGCAGTACCAGCGGACCTTGTGGGGCAAGGGGTGTGCGGTCCGGGACGGCGGAGATCGGGTACTGATAGTTCGTCGCTGCGGGCGCGGTGGAGCGCAGATCCCACACGACGCGGTGCATGCCCGCTGATACCGGCAGAGGCGCGTGCCGCAGAGGCCAGTAAGCGGGAATCAGCTCTGTGTGCAGCGTGTCTGGCGTGGGCAGCGCAGGATCTTCGCTGCTATAGCGCCGCAGGACGGAACCATTGGCATCCAGGATTTCGAGTGTGACGGGGCCATGTGCAGCCTGGGGCAATTGATAGTCGAGAATGGCTCCGTCGGGTGGATTCTGTCCTGCTGGTTCGTCCGCCGGGAGGGGTGTGTCGGTGTTCTCATCGCGCCTAATTCGCCAGGCTGGAGCGGGTTTGAAGAGCATGGGAGGGCTAGCGGGCGTGGCTGCGAGTTCCCGCAGAGGCGCGATATCGTCCAGCACCCAGAAGGACCGTCCGTGGGTCGCGACAATAAGATCGTCCTCGTGAACCAGCAGATCGCGCATGGAGGTGTGCGGCAGGTTGAACTGGAGCGGCTGCCAGTGTGCGCCATCGTCGAGCGAGGTCCACACGCTGTGCTCGGTTGCGGCATAGAGCAGGCTGGGCTGGAGTGGATCGGCGCGAACGGCGTTCACGGGCGTATCGTCCGGCAGGCCTGCCGCGATGGACTGCCATGTTTTGCCGCCATCGTGGGTGCGGAATGCGTACGGACGCAGATCGTCCAACCTCTGCCGGTTGACGGCGACATAGGCAGTGTCGTCATCGAAGCGCGCTGCGTCAATCTGCGCAATCTTGCTCCACGCAGAGATGCCGGGCGGCGTGATGTTGCTCCAATGCGAACCGCCGTCGCGTGTAATCCAGACGAGCCCGTCGTCCGTTCCAGCCCAGATGGTCTGCGTCGTCTTGTAAGAGGCGGCAACGGCATAGATGGCTCCACGACGCTGCGTTTGCTGCTTGGTGTTGAGTGCGGGCAGGGAAGCTGGCTGGCCCGTCGCGGGCTGGCTCAGGTCCGGGCTGATCGTGGACCAGGTATGGCCGTAGTCAGACGTCTTGAACAGATGATTGGCAGCGTAATAAAGCGTGTGCGGGTCCACCGGCGAAAAGAGGATTGGCTCGGTGCGGTCGCCACGGAAGCCTTCCTTTTTGAGAGGTAGCGGAGTCACGTTCTGCACATGGCCGGTGATGCTGTCGTAGCGGGAGACTTCTGTGCGCCCCGCGCCGAAGACGATGTTGGGATGAAGAGGATCTGGCGCGGCGTAGCCGTACTCGATGATGCCCGCCGGGTGCCAGTCGCGAAACGTGATCTGGCCATCGTTGCCGCGCGTCGAGATACACACGGAGCCGCTCTCCTGTTGCCCCGCGCAGACCTGATACGGAAAGGTGTTCGTGGCAGCGACGTGATAAAGCTGCGCCGTGGGCTGGTTGTACCAGGAGCTCCAGCTTCTGCCGCTATTGACGCTGACCACCGCGCCCTGATCGCTGACGAGCAGCAGGATTTCCGGATTGTGTGGGTTGATCCAGATGTTCTGGTAGTCATCGCCGCCGGGGGCACCGCGCAGGCTGCTCCATGTCTTGCCGCCATCGGTGGACCGTGTCGTCACAATGCTGGTGCTGTAAACGATGTCTGCGTTCTTCGGGTCGACGACAATGATGGGCAGGTCGCCGCCGCCAATCTTCTCGGCAGGGCGCGGATCGTCCGTGATCTTCTGCCATGACGCGCCGCCATCATCGGATCGATAGACGCCGAGCCCTTTGCCTGAGGCATATCCGGATTCAACGGTTGTGGAGAGGGTGGCATAGAGGCGTTGTGAGTTGGAGGGCGCAATGGCCACGTTGATCTGGACCAGGTTTGCGGGCAGACCGGAGGTGAGCTGCTTCCAGGTAGTGCCGCCGTCGGTTGATTTGAAGAGTCCGCCGCCGGTGCCGGGAAATGCATTGGCGTCCTCCCACGGCCCGAGCGTTTCCTGCCACAACGAGGCATAGACGATCTGCGGGTTGTTCGGGTCGATGACAACATCGGAGCCTCCGGTGCGGTCGTCTTTGAAGAGCACTTTGGTCCATGATTTTCCTCCGTCATCGGAGCGAAAAATGCCCCGTTCGCCGTTTGGTCCATAGGGATGGCCCAGCACGGCAGCGAACAGGCGATTTGAATTGGCGGGGTCAATCGCAAGCGCCGGAATCTGCTGACCCTGGCGAAGCCCTAGGTGTGTCCAGGATTTGCCTGCGTCGGCCGAGCGGTAGATTCCATCGCCGACGGACAGATCGGGCCGGTAGAGGCCTTCGCCGCTGGCCACGTAAACCACTTTGCTGTCAGAAGGAGCGACTGCAATTGCGCCGATCGACTGTGTGTCTTCATGGTCGAAGATGGGTCTCCAGGTGCGGCCAAAGTCGGTTGACTTCCAAACGCCGCCGTCCACCGCTCCGATGTAGAAGACGTTTGGCTGATCGGGAACGCCCGCTGCCGCACGTGTGCGGCCTCCGCGAAAGGGTCCGATCATGCGCCAGTGCATGTCTGGCATCACTGTATTCGGCTGAGCGTAAGCTCCGGTTGCGAAGCCGGTGGCAAGCAGCGAGAGAGCAACGCAGAGAAGACGCGACGTAGCGCGGGAAGTCACAGGCAAGATAATCTCCTTGGCGACCTGCAGGAAGATGCCTGCGCGGCTACCGCACATTGTAGAGGACACGATTGTATGGCGGCTTGAGCGCGGCATGTTTGTGCGGCAGACTGATGTATTCTCCGGCAATGGCCGATTCCTCGAAAAGTTCTTCGTCGACGAGTTCTTCTGCAATGCTGCACGCGCTGGCAATTGTGGGTGGGGGATCCTTGCTCGTTTTCGGGTCGCGTTTTCTGCTCAATTTTTTCGGTCCAGCAGTTCCGTACTCCATGCCCGACAATCTGGATTACACGCTGGACTCAGACGAATTCATTCAGTTCCTCAGCCGTGTGACCGGAGGTGCGCTCCGTGAGGCAACGCTCAAGCGTTTGAAGAACGGCAGTGAATTCTACCCCGCAGAACTGAAAGCCATCCGAGGCGCAAAGCGGTCCATCTGCATCGAGTTTTATGAGTTCAGCCCCGGCGAAATCGGTGATCAGATGGTGGCTGCTCTGACGGAACGCGCAGCCGCCGGCGTGAAGGTACAGATCACCGTGGATGCGATGGGCAGCGTAGGCACACACTGCAGCTTCTTCGAGCCGGCCATCGCCGCCGGAGCGAAGATGTATTTCTACCATCCGCTGCGCTGGAATACCTGGCAGCGGGTGAACAATCGCACGCACCGCAAGCTGATCGTTGTGGATGGCAGGATCGGATTCATTGGCGGAGCGGGTATTGCGGACCACTGGCTGAAATCGACCGACCAAGGACCCACGTGGCGGGATACTGTGTTCCAGGTGGGCGGAGATGCAGTAGGCGGTCTGGTATCGACCTTTGCGCAGAACTGGCTGGATGTTTCGGGGGCGATCCTGTCAGGTCCAGAAAATTATGAGTGCGATAAGAAGAAGGGTCCATTGTCCTTTGTCGTGGCCAGTACACCGCGCGATGGAGGAACGCAGGCGCGCGTGCTTTTTCAGGCCCTGATCCAATGCGCGAAACATTCCATCTGCATCACGACTCCCTACTTTCTGCCCGATCGCAGCGCGCGGCGGGCGCTGATCCAAGCGGTGAAGCGTGGCGTGAAGGTAAAAGTCCTGACCGCGGGTCCGCACATCGATCATCCGATGGTGAGAACATTGAGCCATCACAGCACGCGCCGGGTTGTGGAAGCAGGGGTCGAGATCTACGAGTACCAACCGTCGATGATTCACGCCAAGTTGCTTACGGTCGATGGGCAGTGGAGCGTGATCGGATCGGCCAACTTTGACCATCGTTCCTTCGCACTGAACGACGAGGTGAATATGGCAATTATGGATCGCGAATTGGCTTCCATTATCGATGCTGATTTCCAAGAAGACCTGACGCACAGCAAACGGGTGACGCTGGAGATGTTGAATCACCTTTCCGTGCTGGATGGGGCTCTGGTTGCGGTTGCGCCGTTCATCACGCGCGAAAGTTGAGGCGTTTTGCCGGCCCAAAAGGGCTTAGCGGACGGCGATATACTAGAAGGGTGAGCAAGAGCTTCTATATCGAGACGTTTGGCTGCCAGATGAATGTGCACGACTCTGAAAAAGTGGTCGGAACGCTGGAGCAGCAGGGCTACGTACAAACCCAGGTGGAGGATGACGCCCGGCTGATCCTGTACAACACCTGCTCCATCCGCGACAAGGCGGAGCAGAAAGTTTTTCATCGGCTGAATGAATACAAGAAGTTGAAGGGTGAAGGGAAGCGCTTTGCCGTCATCGGCTGCGTGGCCCAGCAGGAAGGCGAAAAGATCTTCGATCGTGCGCCGTATGTCTCGATTGTGGCTGGCTCGGCGTCCTATCGCAATCTGCCTTCCATGCTCGAGCGGCTGGAACGTGGCGAGTCGCGCATTACGGGTTTGGACGATAAGAAGACGACAGAGACCTTCGAAACGCCCTTTGTGGCGCGAACCAATGAGCATCGCGGCTACATCACGATCATCGAAGGCTGCGACAAATTCTGCGCCTATTGCGTGGTGCCGTACACACGCGGTAATGAGCGCAGCCGCACGTCAGACAGCGTGGTTGAGGAAGCGGGTCGCATGGCCGATGCGGGCTACACCGAGGTGCAGTTCCTTGGGCAGAACGTGAACTCATACAAGGATCCTTTAGGGAAGAAGACGTTTGCGGAACTGCTGCATGCCGTCGGCACCATCAAAGGCATTCGTCGTGTGAGGTTTACAACGTCGCATCCGCGCGACTTCACACGTGACATCGTCGACGCTATCGATGCCACACCGACCCTATGCGACCACGTACATCTCCCGGTGCAGTCTGGATCGTCTGCCGTGTTGAAGGCCATGGCTCGGGAGTACACGCGGGATTGGTATCTGGAACGCATCGCCTGGATCAAAGCAGCGAAGCGCGATATTTCTCTCACCTCAGACATCATCGTGGGATTCCCCGGCGAATCTGACGCGGACCTTGAACAGACAGCGACTCTGCTGGATCAGGTGGGGTATGACGCAATCTTCGCGTTCAAATATTCGCCGCGCCCGAATACACCCGCGATCTCGATGGCCGATTCGATCCCGGAAGAGACCAAGGTCGAGCGGCTCAAGCTGCTGCTCGACCGCCAGCGCGAAATCCAGCGCGTCAACTACGAACGGCATCTTGGCGAAGTGATGGAGTTGATGGTCGAGGGACACAACGCTGTGCGCAACCAGGTGATCGGACGCAGCACACAGAACAAGACCGTAAACTTCACCACGGGGCAGCCGATCTTTCCCGCGCTCGGTACCTACCAAACGGTGCGGATTACGCAGACGTTTCCGAACAGCTTGCTGGGCGAGGCGGTCTGACATGACTGGCGATCTTGCAGAGGTTGAAGTCCAGATTCGCGGGCTGATGCTGGACCCTGTTACCAACATGCCCATCGTCATCCTGAAGGATGTTGCGAGCGAGTCTGTGCTGCCCATCTGGGTCGGGGTGTTTGAGGCGAACGCAATCGCGCTCGAGCTTGAAAAGACAGCGACGCCGCGCCCCATGACTCACGATTTGCTCAGAAATATTGCAGTGGGTCTGGGTGGAGCGGTAACCCGGGTGGTTGTCAGCGATCTGCGCGACGATACCTTCTTCGCGACGATCTGGATGGTGCAGGAGGGCCAGACCGTCACCGTGGATGCGCGGCCAAGTGACGCTCTGGCGCTGGCGCTGCGTTGGGACTGCCCGATTTTCGTGTCGCGCAAGGTGCTGCGCGAATCGAAGCAAACGGCTTCAGCCGCCGGCACGGATGTAAGCGCGGACGAACTGCGCCGCTGGCTCGAAAACCTGAATGAGGACGATACCGGCCAGTACAAGATGTAACAGCCGTCTGTTGCCGCCCTGCTGCGCAATTCAGAGGAATTCTTCAGTTTCAAAAGCTTAGTTGACGTTGGAGTTTCTGATAACTTAGGAATGGAAGATGCCTGATCCTGAGCGCATTTTCCAGCCCCCAGAGCTATCCTGCCGTGTCCTGCACCTCATTCCCTGGGTTTGAACCCATCGCTCGAAGGAGCACTATGCCAAGCGTATACCGCAATTTTCTTGAGCTTTCCTATGACGAACTGGAAGAGATGAACCTCGCCGCGAAAGACCAGCGCAGGAACCGGGTGGACGCCGGCACACTCCAGGAAGAACGGCTCAAGTACCTGACCGATACGCCGGGAATCAAGGCCGTGACCGTGCTGTTCTCAGATCTCGAAGGCCGTCTTCATATGCTCGACTATGACAAGAAGTTTCTGGTCAAGAGCTATGACAATCTTACCTTTGACGGCTCGTCCATCCGCGGCTTCACCGCCCAGCGCGAAAGCGACCTGCGCCTAGCAATCGACTGGAGCGCATTTTACTGGACCCCGGCGGATATCTTCGGTTCGGGAAAAATTCTCGTCTTCGGCGAGGTGATCGACAAGAACGGCTCGCATTATTCGGGCGATCTGCGCGGCGTGCTCAAGAGCTTTGCGAATGAGCTGTACGAGTCGAACGGCTATACTCTGAATGCCGCCAACGAGATCGAGGGCTTCCTGTTCGACGGCATTGACGCGGAGAAAGCGTTCCTTGATACCGGGCGCTTCGAGTACACCAACACGGGCGGCTACTACCACTCCTTGCCCGGCGACCCGCTGCGCGAGTTCATCGACACCAGCGCCGAAGTGCAGCGTGCGATGGGATTTGAGAACGAGAAGGATCACCCCGAAGTTGCGCCATCGCAGTTCGAAATCAACTACACCTATGGCGATGTTGTCATGGCCGCCGATCAGATTCAGCTTTACAAGCTGATCTGCCGCCAGGTCGCGACCCAGATGGGTTCGACCGCAACCTTCCTGCCCAAGCCCGTAACCGGCGTCAATGGCAGCGGCATGCACACGAACGTGTCCATTACTAAGAACGGTAAAAATCTTTTCTGGGATGCGAATGGCCAGGAGAAGATTTCGAAGATGGCGTGGCAGTTCGTGGACCGGGTTCTGACCCATGGTAATGACATTTGCCTGCTTTTGAATGCTAGCGTGAATGCCTACCGCCGCCTCGATCCACACTTTGAGGCACCGAATCAGATCAAAGCCTCAGCGACCGATCGCGGCTCGATGGTACGAATCCCGATTGGCAATGAGAAGTCGGCGCGCGTTGAAGTTCGCTCGGTCGGTCCGGACGCGAACCCGTACATGGTGCTCTACTCCATCTTCAAAAGTGGGTTGCAGGGCGATACGGCGAAGATAAAAAATCTTCGTCAGGCCGAGCGGTATCTCCCCGATAACATCTACACCGCGCTCGAGGACTTCCGCAATGCGGAGTGGACCACGACACTCCTGGGCGAAGACGTCAAGGCGCGCTATGCCGACCTGAAGCAGGCATCGGCGGACCGTTGCCCGCGCTTGCTCGGAACCGTGGTGAAGCCCTGCGAAGTGCAGTTCCACCACGATGTATATAACCAGTTGCTGTGGGGTCAGTTCTAACGGAGCCGCTTCACGGCGGGTATTTTCCTGGACCAGAGACAAAGGGAAGACAGTTCTGTGCGTCCAAAGCAGAGTGTCTTCCTTTGCCGGGATCGTAAACCTGCTCTTGCTGCTGCCGGTCTGGCTTAACAATCTCTTTGGCCATTCGAGCGGTCTGCTGCGCTACCACTTGTTCAAGATTGGGGCCCTGGCCATTACGCCGCTGTTCGCGTTGAAGGCGGCCATCTTCATCACGATTCTTGTGCTGGCTTCAAACTTCCTGCAGAAGGTAGTTCTCGGACGGGTTTTCCGCCATGTGAGTATCTCGGAGTCACTGAAGTTTGCCCTTAGCCGCTTTGCGATGTACCTGTTTTTTCTGGGCGGCTTGTTCGTCGGTTTGCAGTCGCTGGGCGTCAATCTAAACTCCCTGGTGGTCTTTGGCGGGGCTGTTGGAGTAGGTGTTGGGCTGGGTCTACAGAACGTAGTCTCCAACTTTGTCGCAGGCCTGATTCTGCTGATAGAGCAACCCATCCGCATCGGGGACCGTATCGAGATGCAGAATACTCTGGGTGATGTGGTGAGGATCGCAGCCCGGTCAACCTGGATAAGAACCAATGAAAATGTAATTATTATCGTTCCCAACAATGACTTCATCAATCAGTCGGTGACGAACTGGACTGCCAACGATGCTACTGTGCGGATCGACGTTCCTGTTGGCGTAAGCTATGGCTCAAACCCGCAGCAGGTGAAGGAGATCATGCTCAGGATTGCGGCGGCGCATCCTGATATTTTGCCCTCGCCTGCATCGGACGTCATCCTGACCGACTATGGCGATAACTCAGTCAACTTTCAACTTCGCGTGTGGACCGGTACGCGTTCGCATACCCCAGCGATTCTTAAGTCTGACCTTTACTTCTCGCTCTTCGAGGAGTTTGGCAAAGCGGGGATCGAGCTTCCGTTCCCACAACGCGACTTGCATATCCGCTCTTCTGATATTTCGCTTCCGTACAAAGAGCACGGATTGGAAAATCCTTCCCACAAGCCGGCGGACGAGGCTCCAAGACGCTAATCGCCCACATTCTGGCCTTCCATTGTCAGCCGTATTTCAGGATGGTAGTGTTTCGCTTGGAGTGCGGCTCCTAAAAACCGCAACAGGAGTGGAGACCCATGCAATCGAGCTACAACGGCATTACCGTCCCGGCGAGCGGGGAAGCGATTCAATACAGCGACGGCAAGTTCACGGTGCCGGATCGCCCGATTATCCCTTTCATCGAAGGTGATGGCACCGGACGCGACATCTGGAAGGCCTCGCAGCGTGTATTCGATGCCGCCGTCGAGAAAGCTTATGGTGGCAAGCGCAAAGTCGAGTGGTTTGAAGTGTTGGCGGGCGAAAAGAGTTACCGGCGCACCCAGGATTGGCTGCCCGAAGACACAGTCAAGGCGACGATGGATTTCCGCGTGTCCATCAAAGGGCCTCTGACGACTCCGGTGGGTGGAGGAATTCGTTCGCTCAATGTGGCGCTGCGACAACTGATGGATCTGTACCAATGCATTCGGCCCGTCAAGTACTACTCAGGTGTGCCCAGCCCGGTGAAGCACCCGGAAAAGCTGGACGTGGTGATCTTCCGCGAGAACACCGAAGATATTTATGCGGGTATCGAATTCCGCGAGGGCACGCCCGAGGCAAAGAAGTTCATCGATTTTGTGAACGACGACATGCTGAAGGGCAGCAAGAAGAAGATTCGGTCTGATTCCGGTGTCGGGGTCAAGCCAATCTCGATCACAGGATCCAAGCGTCTGGTGCGCGCGGCAATTCAGTACGCGCTGGATCATGGGCGCAAGTCCGTGACGTTGGTTCACAAAGGAAACATTCAGAAGTTTACCGAAGGCGCATTTCGCGAATGGGGCTACGAAGTTGCGTCCGAGGAGTTTCGGGCGCAGACCGTAACGGAGCGCGAGAGCTGGATTCTAGGCAATGTCGAAGCCAATCCCAAACTGACGGCTGAAGAGAACGCAGCGTTGATTGAGCCCGGCATCGAGTTTGCCGCGCCGGAGTTCGGCGAGGGCGTTGTCGCTGAAGTGAAGCAGGTACTTGCGTCCATCAGTGAGTCGCATGGCGGCGGCAAGTGGAAGCAGAAAGTTTTGGTGAATGACCGAATTGCCGACTCAATATTCCAGCAGATTATCCTGCGGCCGGAAGACTATAGCGTTCTGGCGACCACTAACCTGAACGGTGATTACATTTCGGACGCCGCAGCGGCGCAGGTTGGCGGGCTGGGCATCGCCCCCGGAGGCAACATCGGCGACGGCTATGCAGTTTTCGAAGCCACGCATGGGACAGCGCCAAAGTACGCCGACAAAGATGTCATCAATCCAGGCAGCGTCATACTTTCGGGCGTAATGCTGTTCGACTTTATCGGCTGGCCCGAGGCTGCGCGGCTCATCGAAAGCTCGATGCAAAAGACAATCGCGCAGAAGTTTGTGACCTATGACTTTGAGCGTGGGATGCAGGGCGCAACGAAGGTAAAGACCAGTGAGTTTGCATCGAAGATGATTGAGAATATGTAAAGCAGTCGCGTCAGACTGTGTATTTGAACGGGTCGACCAGGGGGACGGCAAACTGTTCGAAATCCCGAGTATTCCGTGTGGCGATTGTCAGTGCGTTCACCTTTGCAATTGCGGCGATCATTCCGTCAGCAACCAAGTGCATCGGTTTACCCGCAAGTAGACGCGCCGCCTCTCGGCCTGCTTCAGCATCGAGGGGAAGAACGTTCGCTGCGGCAGCGAGACGCGATACCCAGAACTCAAAGGATGCTGCTCGGAGCGGGTCCTTCGGGCGCAATTGCTCAACCCCCATTTGCAATTCGAAAAGAGCAATCGAGGGTATGAACATCGATGCGGTCAAGTGGACGGAGGTAAACCAGGCCAGGACGCCGCCGTGCGGTTTCTGCTTCCGTACCTCCGACAGGACATTGGTATCGAGAAGAAATCTCAAAGCTTTACCGGCTTGCGCATTGCCCAGCTTCCACGTGGTGGAATCGGCAGGTCTCCATCCGGTGCTGAGCGCAGAGCCTCGAGCAATCGTTCATTGCTGGCAGGCTGGAGTCGTCTCCACTCCTCAATTGGAACGATAACCGCAGTTTCGACGCCTCTGCGGGTAATCATCTGCGGCCCTTTTCTTTCGGCCTCGTCGATGACTTCGCTGAGTTTGGCTTTCGCGGTTTGAAGCTGCCAAGTCTGCATTCCGGTACTCCAGACTAGTTACCTGACCAGTTTAGCAGGAGTCGTAAAATTGAAATATAAGGGGAGATTGAATGCGTAAGAAAGTAACGATTGTTGGAGCGGGGAATGTAGGGGCTACGGCAGCTCATTGGATCGCGGCAAAAGAGCTGGCAGATGTGGTGCTGCTGGATGTGGCGGAAGGGATTCCGCAAGGCAAGGCACTGGATCTGCTGCAGGCGATGCCCATCGAGAAGCGCGACGTCTCAATCTTAGGGACGAACGACTACGCGGATACTGCGGGCTCGGACATTGTGGTGATCACGGCGGGAATTCCACGTAAGCCGGGTATGAGCCGCGATGATCTGCTGAATACCAATTCGAAGATCATGAAGGATGTGGTCACGAAGGTGGTTGCGGGGTCGCCGAACGCCATTCTGATTATCGTTTCGAATCCTCTCGATGCGATGGCGCAGGCAGCGTTCAAGCAATCCGGATTCCCTCGGGAGCGTGTGATTGGAATGGCGGGCGTGCTGGACTCGGCTCGCTTCCGTACGTTTATCGCGGAAGAGTTGCAGGTGTCGGTTGAGAACGTGACCGCGTTTGTTCTCGGCGGACATGGGGACACGATGGTGCCGTTGTCGCGCTATTCGACCATGGCCGGAATCCCGATTACGGAGTTGATCGAAGCAGGGAAGCTGAAGGAGCTGGAGACGCGGACGGCTAATGGCGGCGCTGAGATTGTGAAGCACCTGAAGACGGGCTCGGCCTACTATGCTCCGAGTGCAGCCGCGACTGAGATGGTGGAAGCAATCCTTAAGGATAAGAAAAAGATTTTGCCTTGCGCTGCGTACCTACAAGGTGAGTATGGAATCAACGGATTGTTCGTGGGAGTTCCGTGCAAACTGGGTGCAAAGGGTATCGAAAAGATCATTGAAATCAAGCTGACGGAAGAAGAACAGGCCGCACTGAACAAGAGCGCGGACGCCGTGAAGGAACTCTGCACGGTGATCGGCGTCACATAGCAGATCAGGGTGATTGCGTGTAATGGACCGGCAGGAGAATCGCCTCTCCTGCCGATTCTGCGTTCTGGAGCGATTAGGATGGAGGCGGTTCAGGAGGTGTGCTTGCGAGAGAAGCAACCGGGTGGAGTGGGGCACGGCGAACTACTGCACCGCAGTCTGGCGGTGATGGCGATCCTTGCAGGTATTGTGGTCGGCTGCGAGTTATTCACAAGCCGTGCGTCACCACTTTTTGGCGATTACGTTGAGTGGACTTACCAGGGTGTGCTGCTGCGGAACCTGTTGCAGGGACACGCAGATGCCGGTTATCTGCTGAAGGATTATCCGGTTCCGAACAGCGTTACAACAATTGGCTTGGGCCTGCTGATGTTGTTTCTCTCATGGCAAATTGCCGCGAAGGCCTGGCTGGTATTCGGAATTGTCCTTGGTTTTTGTTCTGCATTGCAACTACAGCGCGCTGTAGGTGTTACTCAACGTTGGCAGTTGGTCGTGTTCACAGGCGGAGCGATCCTCGGAACGGCTTTCTGGTTTGGCTTCGAGAATTTTCTTCTCGGCACCTTCGTTGCAGTCTTCTTTGCTGCGCTGCTGCTGAGGGGTTTGATCACCGAGTGGAAGTACGGGACAATGCTGGTACTGATTTTCTTTTGCCACATGATTCCATTTGGATTCGCGCTCGCATTGTTCTTTTTCTATGCCGTGCAGAACAGACGTTGGCGTCTCCTGTGGCAGGCGGTCCCATCGCTGCTTCTAACGGTGGGATACTTTGCGGGACGCGCGATGCATGGCAACGCAGACGCTCACGCCGGAATGGTAGATTCTGTGCGCTACGGGACTCCAATGTTTCTGGCCTTTAAGGTGAATTCTTTTCTCAAAAACTGGGGCTTTGTTAATCCGGCGTCCGGGCAGCATGATTCCGTGCTGCTGTCGTTTGCCGGACAAAAATTGTTCCTGCTTTTGTTTGCGCTGAATCTGACTATAGCGTTCGCTGCATTTGTGCTTCTCTTGCGTGCAGCGTGGCGAGCATACAGCACAAGTTCTGCTGACCGATTTCTGTGGCTTACGATCGCGCTGTTTGCGGTGATCGGATTCGTGCTACCAGGGGCGGCAGTCGGCATCTCCGACCCTGGAGGTCGTATGCTACAGGTTGCGATCTGGTGCGGAGTTCTGACCGTTTCGACGCAGAGGCATTGGACGGCCAATGTGCTTGGCGTTTGCGCTTTCGGGCTGCTGGTCGCCAATTGCGCCCTGGTAGAGCGAGTGGCCATGAAGCCGCCGATGCACGGTTCGTCTTCCGATGCACTTCCAGCTCACCTGAGAGAGTTCAGCCATGCTTACTATGCTCATGCTGCTGGCGATTACATCAGCCTTGCGAATGGCCAGATGACTCAAAAAATCTTTCCGACTGCAATGTTCCTGAACAAAGAAGCAAGTCGGTAAGAGTGCTGCTGAAGCACAAAGGTCGCCGCAGCTGGAGTTCGGCTGCGGCGATCCTTGCACTCGTCACGACGCGACGGTGTTCACTTTATACGTGGTCGATGGTGACGGATTCGAGAACCACTGGCGTCTTGGGCCGGTCCATGCCGTCGCGCGCAACCTTCGAGATCTTCTTGACAATGTCGTAGCCTTCGACGACCTCCCCGAAGATGGTGTGCTTGCCTGTGAGCCAGCCGGTGTCGGTGACGGTGATGAAGAATTGGCTGCCGTTGGTGTTGGGGCCGGAGTTTGCCATGGCAAGTTTGCCCGGCTCCTTGAAGGTGTGTGGCGACGATTTGGTTTCATCAGCGAACTTGTAGCCGGGGCCGCCCATGCCGGTGCCTTCGGGGTCGCCACCTTGAATCATGAACTGCGGGATCACGCGATGAAAGATGGTTCCGTCGTAGAGCTTGCTGCCTTTCTTCGAACGCGAGTTCCACTCCTTGCTGCCGTCAGCCAGCGCGATGAAGTTCTTCACTGTTTCGGGTGCTTCTTTTTCGAACAACTCGCAGACGATGGTGCCTTCACTGGTTTTGAAGGTTGCGTAGGTACCTGGTTTCTTATCCATGGGACGGTTGCTCCTGCGCTGGCTGCGCGTGGGTTAAGGGTTGCGGAGGGTGTGATTCGGGCGGAAAGACGGCCGGAACGAAGAGCAGCGGAAATCTAGCCTGGCGGTGCCGGGGTCGTCGCGGCTGGCGCGGGCTCCGGGGCGGCACTTGCAGGCGGCAGGGGTGGCATCGCCTGCCCGTCACGCACGATCGTCACTTTGTCGATCCGGATTGGTGCCGCGGGCTTGTCCTGCGCGTTGCGATCCACCCGGGCCATGGTCGCAACGATCAGGACGGAGTGTGGGTCGCACTGCCCGAAGATTGTATAGCGGCCGTCCAGATCAGGCTGCGGCAACTCTGTAATGAAGAACTGGCTGGAATTAGTGTTTTCACCGGAGTTTGCCATGGCCAAACGTCCAGGTACATCGAACGTGAGGCCGGGTGTCGTTTCGTTGTTGAAGTAGTAGCCCGCATCGCCAGTTCCGTCGCCGCGTGGATCGCCGCCCTGCACCATGAATCCGGGGATGACACGGTGAAAGGTCAGGCCATCGTAGAACGGCTTTCCGTGAACCAGTTTGCCCGTGACCGGGTCATTCCAGTCCTTCGTGCCGCCAGCGAGGCCGATGAAGTTAGCGGCTGCGAGCGGCGATTGCTTGTCAAAAAGTTTGCAGGTCATGCGGCCCATCGATGTGTCGAACACAACCGTGGGACCAGTTGGAACCGGTGCGGGAGCCACACTGACTGGTGCTCCCGGAGCGTCAGGCAGTGCAGAGTCGGGATTCTGCGGTGCAGGGGTCTGCGCGGAGAGCGCAGGCGTCGCTTGCGAACCGGCGCTGTGCTGGGCAGGAGGTGTCGTGTCTGGCTGCGTAACCGGGTCTGAGGTTTGTGCGCCGGCAACCGCACACAAGGTCAGTGCGGCAATAGCGCAGGCGCCGCAGGTAGATGTCCAAAGCTTCATCAAGTTCAAGGCTACTCCATTTGTGGATGCTGTCGCAAAGTTGGCCTGCTACTGGAAGACGACCAACTCACCCTCGCGTGAGCGGACACTCCACGCGTGAGACGCGCATCCAACGGCGTGGAGGAAACTCATGGAAAAGTTTGCGCTGTATGGCAGGTTGAAGGTGAAGCCGGGCAAGGAGAAGGAACTGGAAGCGTTCTTGAAACAGGGCGCGGAAATGGCGATGAAGGAGACGCAGACGGTCCGCTGGTTTGCGCTTAAGGAAGATAACGGCGCATACAGCATCTTCGACACGTTCAGAGACGAAGCAGGACGCGATGCCCACTTGAATGGCGAGATTGCAAATGCGCTGATGGCGAACGCGGACACGTTGCTGTCGGAGCCACCGCAGATTCACAAGATCGAAGTTCTGGCTGAGAAGTAGCGTCGGGCACGGGACAACTCCGGCATACTGCGGACCATCCATTCAGGGAGAGGTGATTCATGGCACAGGGAATTGACGCTACCAAAACTCCGGCAGGTCCTTCACACGAAGCGCTGGAGTCCACGGCCGAAGAATCCGATCAAAGCCGCCTGGATTCCGATCAAAGCCGCTTGGACAAAGATGCGATGGAAGGCGCCAGGCGCGCTGAAGATCGTATCCACTCCGACGAAGCAGACATTCCCGGCAGCAGCATATTCACCAAGTAAGCAGCCTGAACGGAGGTGACGTGGCCGGCCGCGTCGACGTTTACTTCCAGTGCGACGGTGCTCTGGATGTGCCTTGCGGGTGTCCTCGGGATAGTGGATGACAGGCGCGGAGACAGGTTCATCCGACGGAAGATTTGCGGAGGGGACCTGAGTCTGGCCGTTGAGCAGCAGCAGAGCGAGTGCGAACGTAAGGATCACTTGGGAGCTCCGGTGACAGGATACGCGGGCAGTGACGCTTGCCAATGAAAACGGAGGGTGTGGGTTAGGGTTTAAGGGTGCCTGCTTTTTGCGAGGTCGCTTTACCTGTGCCGCTGGACCGCACGTTTACCTACGCGGTGAACGGGCAGGTGCCTGCGGTGGGTGCGCGCGTGCTGGTGCCCTTCAGCGGGCAGCGCCTGATGGGCGTGGTGATGCGGCTGCACGACGACGCTCCCGTCGATTTTGAGGTGAAGCCGCTCCAGAGTGTGATGGATGTTGGACCTCTGCTGGACGAAGAGCAGCGCAGACTGGCGGCGTGGATTGCGCAATACTACTGCGCTCCGATCGGCGAGGTGATTCGCGGCATGCTGCCATTGGCCGCTGAAGTGAAGCGCCAGTTTCTCTATCGCATCAGCGAAGCGGGACGGCGCTTTTTGTACGAAGGTGCGGCGAAAGGATCTTCGCGGCGTTCGCGCTTGACACCTGAGGAGCAGGATCTCGAGTACCGGGTTTTGAATTATCTGGAGAGTGGGGAGGCGGCGCGTGTGGGTGCGTTGCGTTCGGCAACCGGTGCGGTGCGCGGTCTGCTGGAAGGGATGGTCAAGAAGCGCTGGCTGACGAGGGAGGCAGTGGCTGAAGAACGCGATGCGCGACGCGTTCACAAGGTGGCCGTGCTGGTGGCGGATGTTCGGCTGCCGAAGCTGAACGCTAACCAGACGGCGATTCTGGCGGAACTGGCTGCCGTGGATGGACGCATGCCTTTGCGTGCACTGCGGGAGCGGCTGGAACTCGCAGGCGTGCCCGAGTCGACGATTGCGACGCTGGTCAAACGCGGGCTCGTGGCGATTGAGGAAGAAGCGGAAGAGTTTGCGTTGGGTGGCGTGCTGGTTGCGGGCAAAAAACATGCACACGAGCATGCGCTGAACGAAGAGCAGATGGAGGCTGTAAGTACGATTGCTGCCGCGATGGACCAAGGCGGTTTCAGGCCGCATTTGCTGTTTGGCGTAACTGGTTCGGGCAAGACGGCAGTTTACTTTGCGGCGATGCGGCGTGCTCTCGCGGCAGGCAGCAGCGCGCTGCTTCTGGTGCCGGAGATTGGCCTTACGCCGGCGATGGCAGGGCAGATGTATGCGGCATTCGGCGATGAGGTGGCGTTGCTGCACTCGGGTCTTACGCCGGATGAACGGGCTGAGCAATGGCACAGGATTCGGCGGGGTGAAGCGCGGATTGTGGTGGGGACGCGGTCCGCGGTGTTCGCGCCGATGGCTGGGCTGGCGCTGGTGATCGTCGATGAAGAGCATGACGGCAGCTACAAGCAGGAAGAGACGCCACGCTATCACGCGCGCGATGTTGCGGTGATGCGGGCCAAGCTGGCCGGGGCGGCGGTGGTGCTGGGCTCGGCGACACCTTCGCTGGAGAGCTGGGCCAATGCGGAACGCGGACGCTATGCGTTGATCGAGATGCGCGAACGCGTGAACAGCCGTCCGCTGCCTGCGGTTGAGCTGGTGGATATGCGGGCGGAGTTCCAGGCGGTGGGCAAGGAAGAAATCTTCAGCCGCGTGCTGGTGGACGAAGTGCGCAAGACGCTGGCGCGTGGAGAGCAGGCGATTGTGCTGCTGAACCGGCGGGGGTACTCGTTCACCGTGATCTGTCGCAGCTGCGGGGAAAAGATTGAGTGCGAGAACTGCGCGATCGCGATGACGTATCACCGGCCGGTGGCGGAATCGAGCGATGGGCTGGCGCAACCGGGGCAGCGGCTGGAGTGCGGTTACTGCGGGTTTCGTGAGGCGGTGCCGAACTCCTGTCCTCAATGCCAGAGTGAACATCTGTACTTTCTGGGTGCAGGGTCGCAGCAGGGGGAGGAGAAGTTGCGGGAGCTCTTTCCGGAGGCGCGGATCGGACGCATGGACCGCGATACAGTGCGCGGACGGCACGACATGGAGCGTCTGCTGGCACGGCTGCATGCAGGCGAGATCAACCTGCTTGTGGGTACGCAGATGATCGCAAAGGGGCACGATATTCACGGCGTGACGCTGGTGGGCGTGGTGGGTGCGGACCATGCGCTGGGCATGCCGGATTTTCGTGCGGCGGAGCGCGTTTTTCAGTTGTTGACGCAGGTTTCAGGACGTGCGGGACGCGGCGATCTGCCAGGTAAGGTGCTGGTGCAGACCTACCACATGGATCACTATGCAGTGCGATTTGCAGCCGCGCATGACTACACCGGCTTTGTGGCAAAGGAGACGCAGTTCCGGCGCAGTCTGCATTACCCTCCGTTCGCCTTGCTGACCAATGTGCTGGTGCAGAGCGACAAGCTGGAGCAGGCGGCAGCATGGGTGGCAGAGATCGGGCGTTTCTTTGAACAGGTCAGGCCGGTGGGTGTGCGTGTGCTGGGTCCGGCGGCTGCGCCGATTACGCGCTTGAAACGGATTTTTCGTTTTCACCTACTGCTAAAGGCTGAGCGCAGGCAGGAGATGGGCGAGGCGCTGCGTGCCATGCTTGCGTTCGCGGATCGGCGGGAGATTCCGCGGCGGAATTTAATTGTGGATGTGGATGCTGTCAATTTGATGTAGTGAGGTTGTGTTAAGGGCCCAAGCTCTGATTACCTCGATGGGGGCCAAGCTCTTGCCAACTTGAGCCCACTTAATCAAAGCTCTTTGCTCAGCTAACTACAAAATGTTTTTGCAGATCCAGAGACGATACATTGACGGTGGCTAGCGGGTGCGGCGGATGCCTCGGGCTTGCAGGGCGGACATTTCGGCCATCACGGCGGCGGCTTCATCTTCGAGCACACGACGTTGTTCGGCGAAGTCCTGCTCGGGATATTTGCCGGCGAGGTACTCGAAGTTAAGATCGCGCAGGTTTTCGTAGATGGAATCTTTGCGCTCGCGCAGGGAATCGACGCGGGTTTTATCGGCCTGTAGAAAGGGGTTGCGCTCTGGCCAGAAAATGAAGGCGAAGCAGCCGAGCGCAAGGACGATTCCGGCGAGGAGACTGGTTAGCATCAGTACTCCGTTTCGCGGCGGATGCGCGCACGCAGGTCGTCGTCAACCGGAGCAGCGAATCCTGGTGCGCTGGCGAGCGCGGGACGCTGCCGCGCTGACCAGAGACGGACGAGCAGGGCGGTTCCGATGGTGGCGAGGATGAAGAGCGCGATGGGCACGATCCAGGCTACGTTGTCGAAGCCGCCGCGAATGGGCGCGGCCAGAACCATGCCGCCGTACTTCGCGGTGAACCATGCGAGGACGGCTGTGTCAGCCATGTTGCCGCCTCCACCAAAGCCTGTCGATGGGGGACCGCCGCCTGTGGGATTAATTGGACCTGCCGCACCTCCGGGAGGATGGGCTGTGAGCTGTTTGCGGAGCTCTCCGGTCATGCGTGCTGAGTCCGGGCAGCCGACGTGGTTGCATTCGACCAGCACCTGGCCGCAGCCGCATACGCACATCAGCTTGTGGCCCACTTTGTCGAACCGTTCCGTGCCGTCGTCGCCGGTGGCCGACACGTTGGCGCCCAGCATGACGACGACCAGGAGGGCGGCGAATCCGGCCTGCCACCAGCGGCGGGCGAATCGGTTCTGAGTGATGCGTCTAAGCACGCTGCACCTCGGCTTCGTGCGCCAGCAAGGAGGCGTCGGTGGCCTCGCGCCTGCGTCCGGCAAGTGCGCTGGGGACGAGGGCGAAGAGGGTTCCAATGACCACGATGAGCACTCCGATCCAGATCCAGGAGATGAGCGGATTCAGGAAGACTTTGATGATCGGCCGGTCGGTGTCAGGATTGCGGCCCTCGAAGATGACGTAAAGGTCAGACAGGGCGGTCGAGTGCAGCGCGACCACTGTGGAGCTGGTCTGGCTGGCGAGATAGAAGCGCCTCTCGGGTGCCATCTGCTTGATCTTCTTGCCGTTCTTGTAGACGTCGAGCAGGGCGTAATCGGTATCGTAGTTGGGCGTGGAATCCTGGGTGTAGCTCTGGCAGACGAGCTTGTACGGGCCCATCTGCATGGAGTCGCCGTAGGTCATCTCCTGCTCATGCGACTGGTTGAACGCGCCGCCCGCGATGCCGATGAACATGACCACGATGCCGAAGTGGACCAGGTAGCCACCGTAACGGCGGGTGTTGCGGCGCATCAGGGTTCCGGCGGCCAGCAGCAGATTCTTTCCGGTCTGCACGCGGACGACGTTGGCCCCCCGCAGGAATTCGGACAGGATGGCCGTGACGACTCCGGCGGCAAGCGAAAAGGCCAGCAGCGAAAAGAAGACCGACTGCCAGGCATCGCCTGCGGACCACGGATGAATGCCGCCGACCATCAGGCCGAGCAGGGTGACGATGAACGCGATGCCGGGCAGGACGAAGTTGCGCCGAATCGTCCGGAGAGATGTTGCGCGCCACGCTAGTAGAGGACCGAGTCCGGTGAGAAAGAGCAGAAACAGCCCGATGGGAATGTTGATGCGGTTGTAGTAGAGCGGGCCCATGGTGGTTTTGGTGCCCTGCACGTATTCGCTGAGCACCGGGAAGAGAGTTCCGACCAGCACCGTGATGCAGGCGACCAGCAGAATCATGTTGTTGAACAGGAAGCTGGATTCGCGGGAGACCAGCGATTCGAGGCGGTTCTCGCTTTTGAGGTGGTCGCGCTGCTTGAAGAAAGTGAACAGGCAGACGGCGAGCACGATGCACATAAACGCGACGAACCAGTTGCCGATGGAGCTTTGCGCAAAGGCATGGACGCTCGAGACCAGGCCGGCGCGGGTGAGCAGGGTTCCGAGCAGCGTGAGCAGGAAGGTGGAGAAGATGAGCCAGACATTCCAGCTCTTCATCATGCCGCGTTTTTCCTGCATCATGACCGAATGCAGGAAGGCCGTGCCGGTGAGCCACGGCATCAGGCTGGCGTTCTCAACTGGGTCCCAGCCCCAGTAGCCGCCCCAGCCGAGGACCGAATACGCCCAGTGCGCGCCGAGAAAGATTCCGCAGGTAAGGAAGAGCCACGTCACCATGGTCCAGCGGCGCGTGATGTGGATCCACTTTTCGCCGGGATACCGCATCATCAGGGCGCCCAGCGCGAAGGCGAACGGCACTGTGAACCCGACGTAGCCCAGATAGAGCATGGGCGGGTGAATCACCATCTCGGGATACTGCAGCAGCGGATTCAGACCGAAGCCGTTATCGGCGAGCGGACCGGGTTCGATCGCAAACGGTGGTGCGGCGAAGATCAGGACGGAAAGAAAGAAGACCTGGACCGAGGCAAGGATGGTCGACGCATAGGCCGAGAGGCGCACGTCCACTTTATGCCGGATTCGCAGGACGAAGCCATAGGTCGCGAGCAGCCAGGCCCACAGGAGCAGGGAACCTTCCTGCCCGCTCCAGAGGGCGGAAAATTTATATGCCGGGGCGAGCGTGCGATTGGTGTGGTGCAGGATATAGCTGAGCGAATAGTCGTTGGTGAAGGCGGCCCAGATGAGTGCGAAGGCCGCGCAACTGACGGCGACGAAGCTGGCGATGCCGGCGCGGCGGGCGGTCTCCTGGAGACGGCTGCTGGTGACCTGGTCGGAGGTGCCGCGAATTTCTTTGCGCGAACGCCAGAGGGAGATTGCGCCGATGACGAGCGTATAGGTAGCAAGGACCAGCGCCAGCAGCAGCGAAAAGCTGCCGAATTCGGGCATGGGATGGGAGTTCATCGCGCAGCAAGCCTCTACCTGCTATTTTCGCAGCAAATGATCTGGCGACCAAGTTTTATGCCGCTAAACGCGCAGGTCGCGTGCCGGTGCAGCGTCAGTGGTAGACCGCGACCATGCGCTGCACGCTCGAGAGCAGATGCTCGGGCAGCAGGGGCTTGGTGTGGAATTGCACGTTGAGGTCTTCGTACTCGACAGCCGCTTCTTCCAGTCCGCTGATGACAATGATCGGCAGCTCTGGGTGCGTCTTGCGCAACTTCCGGACGAACTCGGCTCCGTTCATCTCGGGCATCATGTGGTCGGTGAGAACCAGTTGGATTGGAACCGGGAAGTCGTTGGCCTGAAACTGTTCGAGTACGCGGCGTGGATTGAGCGCAGCGATTACAAAGTAACCAGCGCGTTTGAGAATTGCCTGACGAGTCGCAGCCTGGATGGCGTTGTCGTCGAGCAGGAGGATGGAGTCAGGCTGGGCTGCTCCAACTGCTTGTGCCCTCATCATGCGGTACATCTCCTTCGTGCCCGTTCACGACGGAGCCCACGTGCCAACTGCTATTGGGGATTCTGATGCGGCGCAGGGAGCTTCGGTTATCTAGCCGACAGGGGCTCAACCATTTGTGGAGCTCGGATCTGGAGAATTTGGCAGGGAGAGTGTTTCAACCAGGCGCGTTACCTTGCCGGCATCGATCGTGGCCTTGGCCAACTCGGCTCCAGAGGGGAAGTCCTGGGCCAGCCCGGCCGTGACCAGAACGGCGGCTGCGTTCATGACCACGATGTTCCGGCGAGGGCCGGGCTCACCGCTGAAGAGATTGCGGAGCAGGATGGCGTTGGTTTCGGCGTCTCCCCCCGCCAGCTCTTCGACCGGCCCAGAGTGCAGACCGAAGTCTTTGGGGACCACAGTACGGAGCGTGACCTTGCCGTCCTTCACCTCGCCTACGGTGGAGGGTCCGGAGATGGCGAATTCGTCCATCCCGCAGCCGTGGACGACAAAGGCGTGGCGTGTGTTCAGACGTGCGAGGGTGTGGGCGGCGATCTCGACGAGGTGCTCGGCGTAGACGCCCATAACCTGAGCGCGTGCGCCTGCTGGGTTCGACATGGGGCCGAGGATGTTAAATGTGGTGCGGATTCCAAGGGCGCGACGGATAGGCATGACGGCGCGCATGACTGGTTGGAGCGCGGGCGCGGGGAGAAAGGCGAAGCCGTGCCGGGTGATCGAGTCTGCGGCGGAGGCGGGGGTGTGATCGACGGGAATTCCAAGTGCTTCAAGCACGTCCGCGGAACCACAGCGGGAGGTGACGGCGCGATTGCCGTGCTTGGCAACCGCGGCTCCGGCGGCAGCGGCGACGAGGGCTGCGGCGGTGGAGATGTTGAACGTTCCGCTCAGGTCGCCGCCCGTGCCGCAGGTGTCGACCAGGCGTTCGCGAACAGATTCGTGCAGCGGAATCGGGGTGGAACGTGCACGCAGGGTATCGACGAAGCCGGCGAGCTCGTCGACTGTTTCGCCGCGCGCGCCGAGCGCTCCCAGCAGCGCGGCGACACGGATCTCCGAGCCAAAGTCGTCTACGTCGAGGATGTGGGCGAGCAGGCTTGCGGCTTCGGTGCGCGACAGGGTTTCATGGTGCTCGATGATTCGGCGCAGGGAGGAATGGAAGATTGTGGAGGATGACTCGGACATCTTCGGTCGAGGGTAGCATGTGGGCGCGCGTTTCGAGGGTATGGGGTGCATGACGAGAACGGCTCGAATGCTGAGGATACGCGGCGTTTGGAATGCATAGTTCTTTGCTGGATTGGAATGAAAATAGACGCGGCGGGATAGTGCGATGAAGGAGATCATGTCTCGGGGCCTAAAGCCCGGTTCTGTGGTGGTGATGAAATGTTTGGGCTAAAGCCCAAACATTTCTCAGAAGCGGGGACAAAGACAATGTAGGCGTTTGGGGTAAGCCAAACGTATGGTGCGGTTATCAGAATGGTTGTGCGGTTTCATTGCTGATTGGTGAGGGCTTCGCTTACGATTGGCTGTCGCTGAAATCCGGACGTTTCGAGCGCCGGACACGAGAGAGAGCCTCATGAAAATTCACGAGTATCAGGCGAAAGAAATCCTGCGCAAGTACAACGTTCCAGTTCCGGGCGGGGAGATGGTGTCTACGCTCGAACAGGCCGACACCGCTGCAAAATCGCTGTTTGCGGCGGGAAATACGGCGGTGGTCGTGAAGGCGCAGATTCACGCTGGGGGACGCGGCAAGGGCGGCGGGGTGAAGATCGCGAAGACACTGGCGGATGCCGATGCGGCTTCCAAGGCGATCCTGGGGATGCAGCTGGTGACGCACCAGACCGGACCGCAGGGGCAGAAGGTTCAGCGCCTGTTGATTGAAGAGGCCTCGCAAATCGACCGTGAACTATATCTTGGGCTGGTGCTTGACCGTGCGACCGCGAAGGTGGTGTTTATGGCCTCGCAATCGGGCGGGATGGAGATAGAAGAGGTCGCGCATGCGACGCCCGAGCTGATCTATAAGGAGTACATCAATCCGGCTGTGGGGTTTCAGCCTTACCAGGCGCGGGCGCTTGCGTTCAAGCTGGGGTTGCAGGGGGCGCAGATCAACCAGGCAGTGGCGTTCATGCAGGGGCTCTACAGAGCGTTTACCGAGACGGACTCGACGCTGATGGAGATCAACCCGTTCATCACGACCAAGGACGGCAAGCTGCTGGCGCTCGACTGCAAGATTAATTTTGACGACAACGCCATGTTCCGCCATAAAGATCTGAAGGAGCTGCGCGATCCGGCGGAAGAAGATCCGCTCGAAGTGGAAGCGTCGAAGTTTGGCCTGAACTATATCAAACTGGACGGCAATATTGCGTGCATGGTGAACGGTGCGGGCCTGGCGATGGCGACGATGGACATTATCAGCTACTCGGGCGGTGCGGCGGCGAATTTTCTTGACGTAGGCGGCGGGGCCAATCAGGAACAGATTGAAAACGCGTTCGGGATCTTGCTGAGCGACCCGAATGTGAAGGCAATCTTCATCAACATTTTTGGTGGGATTCTGCGGGTGGATGTGCTGGCTACGGCGGTAGTTGCGGCGGCAAAGAAGCTCGACGTGAGCTTGCCGATCATTCTGCGGCTGGAAGGCACGAACGTAGAAGAGGGCCGCAAGATACTTGCAGATTCCGGGCTGAAGTTTCAGGTCGGCTCGACCATGAAGGAAGCGGCGGAGCTTGCCGTAGAAGCAGCAAAGGGGTGATCTCGTGGGGATATTTACCAGGAAGAAGAAGTCTTCGCCTGACCTGCAAGGAAGCGTAAAGGCGCTGCTGTTCGATACGTTTGGGACGACTGTGGACTGGTACTCGGGGATTACCGCGCATGGGCGGCGTATTGGAACCGAACGCGCCATCGCGGCGGATTGGGAAGGGCTCGCAAAGGAGTGGCGTTCGCGTTACAAGCCTGCGGTCAAACCAGTGCGCGAAGGCAAACGTAAATGGACGGGCTTTGACACGCTGCATCGGGAGCAGCTGGACAAGATCGTCGGCAATTTTGGGGCGAAGCAGCTGACTGATGCCGACCGGGATCGCCTCACCCTGGGATGGCACCAATTGGGCGCGTGGCCGGATGCGGCCTTGGGCGTGCGGCGGCTCAGAGAAAAGTTCATCGTAGGGCCGCTCTCCAATGGCACGACGCGGCAGCTGATTGATCTCGCGAAGTTTTCCGGGCTGGAGTGGGATGTGGTGTTTGGGGCCGATATCTTCCGCAGCTACAAGCCGGATAAGAAGATGTATCTCGGGGCGGCAGGTGTGCTGGGCCTGGAGCCTAGTCAGATATTGATGGTTGCTGCGCATAATGACGACCTGAAGGGCGCCAGCAAAGCCGGGTTGCGCACATGCTTTGTGCGCCGGGCTACTGAAGATGAAGAGATTCCCGGCAAGTACGATCTGGCGGTCAGCAGCTTCGAGGAGTTAGCCACGATCCTTGGCGCAGGGTAGAGGTTTAGATACTAAGGGGAAACAATAATGTCCGTTTTGGTCGATAAGAATACGCGGTTGATTGTGCAGGGAATTACCGGGCGTGAGGGGACGTTTCATGCCAAGGGATGTGCGGAGTATGGCACTAAGGTGGTTGGTGGCGTGACGCCAGGCAAGGGCGGGACGACGCATGAGGGCTGGCCGGTGTTCAACACGGTGGAAGAGGCGGTGAAGGAGACGGGCGCGAACGTTTCGGTGATCTTTGTGCCGCCGCCGTTTGCCGCGGATGGAATTCTCGAAGCGACGGCGGCGGGTGTGCCGCTGGTGATCTGCATCACCGAAGGAATTCCTACGCTGGACATGGTGAAGGCGTGGGAGGTGGTGAAGAACTCCGGCTCGCGGCTGATCGGGCCGAACTGCCCGGGTGTGATTTCACCCGGGAAGGCCAAGGTTGGGATCATGCCTGGGCGCATCCATAAGGAAGGTTCGGTTGGGATTGTGTCGAAGTCAGGCACGTTGACCTATGAGGCGGTGTACCAGCTGACGACGCGTGGGATCGGGCAATCGACGGCGATTGGGATTGGCGGCGACCCGATTATCGGGACCACGCATATTGATGCCTTGAAGCTGCTGAACGAGGATCCTGGGACCGAAGCGATTATTATGATCGGCGAGATCGGCGGGTCGGCGGAAGAAGCTGCAGCGCGGTACATCAAGGAGAATGTTAAGAAGCCTGTTGTGGGGTTCATCGCTGGGCAGACGGCGCCTCCTGGACGGCGCATGGGACATGCGGGGGCGATTATCTCGGGCGGCGAGGGTACGGCGGCGGAGAAGATGAAGGCGATGGCTGAGGCAGGAATTACGGTCGTCAAATCGCCGGCGGAGATAGGCGAGGCGATGGCGAGTCTGCTGGGGCGCGGATAGGGCCGGTTTGTTGGGTAGGCAAGGAAGAAGCAGATTCCTGCGCTGCGCTACGGAATGACAAAACGCGCTGTGCTTCGGAATGAAAGAAAGCACTGCGCTGCGGAATGATTCATTTCGGCGGTAGATTCAGCGCGGCTGGATTCGGTAGAAGAGCCATGCGACCAAGAAGAGAAGCGCCAGCAGGAACGCAAGCTCTGCGTGAGGCGCGGAGTGCAGACGCAGGCTGACGAGACCGTCCGCCGTCCATGCGATCGCACCGGCAAGCCAGATCCAGGCTGTTTTGCGCATGTTCGTTGGACGCGAGTGCTGCTTGAAACGTTGAGTGAATGTGTTTGCGCGAGGACATGGGATGAAATCGGCGGGCCGGCGGATGCAAACGCAGATTCCCTTCGGAAGGTGCGCTGCTCCGCTGAGTTTCGGGAATGACAGCAGAAGAGGTTTCCGCTGCTCCGGTACACTTGCAAGATAGCTAGAACAAGGGAGAAAAAGTTGTCACAGCGTACATTCAGCATCATCAAGCCGGACGCCGTCCGCAAGGGTCATACTGCCGCCATCCTCGCTGCCGTTGAGAAGGCTGGATTCAAGATTGTTTCGATCAAGCGCCTCAGCATTTCGAAGGCGCAGGCTGAGGGTTTCTACCATGTTCATGCGGCGCGCCCGTTCTTTGGTGAATTGACTGAGTTCATGAGTTCGGGTCCCATCTTTCCGATGGTGCTTGAAAAAGACAACGCTATTGCTGATTTTCGCAAGCTGATGGGCGCGACTGACCCGGCGAAGGCGGACGAGGGAACGATTCGCAAGCAGTTTGCGGATTCCATTGGCGAGAACGCAATTCATGGCTCGGACGCTGAAGATACGGCAGCGTTTGAAATTGGCTACTTCTTCGCTGGACTGGAATTGAAGTAGCGAGGCGGAATACATAAACGCCGCGAAAAGCCCGCAGTTCACGCGAAGCAAGGCGTCTGCTGCGGGCTTCTTGCGTGCGCGAGACTAAAGCGGATTTGCAGATGGTGTAGAGAACCGGAAACAGCAAAGACAGACGCAGATTCCCTTCGGGAATGACACCAGAAGTACTCTCCGAACGTTGCTGCGTTTGGCAATACAGGGATCCTTCACTACGTTCAGGATGACGACTCTACGAATTGGCAATCAGCTCTCAATGGAGCTGGGCTAACGGCGTGCGCTGAAGAGTTTCAAGTCGAAGGCGTTTGCCATTGCACTGTGACCGGCAGGGCTGGGATGCAGTTGATCGCCAGCCTGGTCTGCCTGCTTCCAGTGGGTGGTATCGATTGGATCGCGTGTGGCGGCGGCGAGATCGACTACGCCATCGCTGGATGGATTCGTCCTGATCCAGGCGTTGACCTGCTTCCGGATTTGTTCTCCCTGGGGCGAATCGTAGTTGGCCCCGGCATAGGGGGTCAGCGTTGCCAGGATGACCTTGACGCCTTTGGCGTGAGCTTGTTCTATCAAATGCGTTATCGCCCGCGTGAGCTGATCGGCAGAGATGTTCTGGCCGGGGTGGGCCTGGTCTTTAAGGCGGCCAATGTCGTTGATGGACTCGAGCAGGATGATGTAGCGAACGCCAGCGATCGAGAGCGCGTCTCGGTTGAAACGAGTGAGCGCGCTCGGACCCGCGCCTTCGTTCAGCACGCGATTGCCGCCGATGCCTTCGTTGACCAGTGCGAGACCTGACGTGCGCGTGTCTTTCTGAAGGCGTTGGGCGAGCACATCGACCCAGCGGTTGTGCGCGTTCGGCGTGCTGCCAGTGCCGTCGGTGATGCTGTCTCCGAAAGCAACGATTGCGGCGTCTTTTCCAGGAGCCTTGACCTGGACCGATTTGAGGAAATACCAAGAGCTGATCGGTTTTGGGTTGCGCAGGCTGATGCGACCCGCCTGATCTCCGTCTGCCATGTAGCTGGTGGTAAAGGCGTCGCCGTGCCGGGAAAGCTGCGTGAGCGTCTGGGCCGGGAGGAAGATGCTGATGGCAACATCGCTTCCCGGCTTGGCAGAGAGTGCGGCGGGATCGCTGAGCGCGACGGCACCCGGGGCAATCGTCACGGACGATTTTCCGTCGAACGTCAACGCGTTGGCTGAGGAGAGCAGGATTGCATCCTTGCTGCTCGCCAATGCGAGGTGAACCGCGCCGACTTGCAAAGGCTCGGTGCCGAACTCGTTGCTGAGTTCGACGCGAACCAGCGAGCCGCCAAGCGTGGTGTGGACGATCTCGCGCAGGGTCGTGTCCGTGTGTGCGATCTGGGTGCGGGCGTTATCCGCCTGCCAATTGGCTGTGGCCCAGGTTGCCACCCAATGCGGAGGGAGAGGCTTGGAGGCCGCGGCTACGAAGACGTACTGAAGCGAAAGGAGCATTGGAAGCGCAACGGTCAGGAAGCGGATTAGGCCGCGTGTTGATGGACGTGTGTTCAAGCGTTTGTTCCCCTGAGCTATCTTCCAGCCCTCCGGTGCATTACGCAACTGAATTGCAATGTGAGCATTTGAGTTGCGAGCGGTTCCGCTGCGATATGCTCTATGCTGCTACGGTTGCAGCTGACGTGCGATTGCAGGCGGCTGCGTTTTCAAGCGGCGGCTACGAAATAAGTTGGTGCGAGGAGATTGGATGACAACGAAGGATAACTCGCAGGACGCCAGCATGTTGATCGGCATCGATCTTGGCGGGACCAAGATTGAAGGCCTGGCGCTTGATGCTGAAGGACGTGAGCTGATGCGGCAGAGGGTCGCAACTCCACGCGACTATGACGGAACGATCGCTGCATTGGTCGCGCTGGTGCAGCGTCTCGAAAGTGAGACGGGAATGCGCGGGTCGGTAGGGGTAGGGATACCAGGTACGGTCAGGGCAGCAACTGGGTTGGTGAAGAATGCCAACTCCACGTGGCTGAATGGCCGGCCTTTACCGCAGGATCTAAGCCGCGCAATGGCACGCGAAGTCCGGCTCGCCAATGACGCCAATTGCCTGGCGGTTTCGGAGGCAACGGACGGGGCTGCGCGAGGCCGCAAGGTCGTCTTCGGCGTCATTCTGGGGACCGGGTGCGGCGGAGGCGTGGCGCTCGATGGGGTAGTTCACTCCGGGCCGAATGGTGTGGGCGGAGAGTGGGGACACAATCCTTTGCCGTGGGTCAACGCCGACGAGACGCCGGGGCCGGACTGTTATTGCGGGCGGCAGGGTTGCATAGAATCCTGGGTTTCGGGCTCAGGCATCGCATGGGAGTTCGCGGCGGTGACAGGACATCAGAAGTCCACGGCCCAGATTGCGGCAGCGGCAGAGCAGGGGGACGTCGACGCCACTGCGGCGCTGGACCGCCTGGAAGACAGGCTGGCGCGAGCGCTCGCGGGCGTGGTGAACGTGCTCGACCCGGACGTATTTGTCCTGGGTGGCGGAGTCTCGCGCATCGAGCGACTCTACCGCAATCTGCCCGGTTTAGTTCGCAAGTGGACCTTCGGTGGGGACTTTGATACGCCCATCGTTCCGGCGCAGTTTGGCGATTCGAGCGGCGTTCGCGGTGCGGCGTGGCTCTGGAATGATCGGGCAGCCAACCTGTAACGCCTTGGACAACGCGACCGGTCAGGTGGACTGTGCGGGTTGATCGGCTCGCGGTCCGGAAGATGCGCGCCACCGGCAGCGTTGTGTCGCAGCCTCGGGCTATAGGCGACTTTCTGGGCTACGTGTGCATTCGGCGCATAGAATGTGCGACAGCAGAATTCTTTCAGACGAGACAAGCTACTAGCCACGTGCGGCTTTGAGAGTCGCCAATCGCCGGCCGGGAGGCGCGTCGGGGTCATGCGTGTGCCGGAAGGTTCTAGAGGAGATGCACTGTAGGAGGCCGACGTGATAAAGTCTTTGCGTTTCCATACGCCCCAGGTGCTGAGCGCGTCGAAGTTGGGTGCAAGTTCGTCGGTGCGTGGGATACGAGTTTCGGCCATGAAATTTGCTCCTGCGTCCCGCGCGAGGTGAAGTAAGCAGCCACCAGATGGCTACGACGCAACACGGCCCGTACGCTCACAACGGAGAACGGTACGGGCCGCGGATCGCGTCAGCTTATTGAGGCTGAGACGTGGTGCGCAGATACGGCTTGACTGTCTTGTAACCGGGAAAGATCTTGTCGGCTTCTTCGTTCGAAACGGCACCGGTGATGATGACGTCTTCGCCCTGCTTCCAGTCGGCTGGCGTGGCGATTCTATGTTTGGCTGTCAACTGCATGGAATCGAGCACGCGGATGATCTCGTCGAAGTTGCGTCCGGTGGTCATGGGGTACATCATCATCAGCTTGATGCGCTTGTCCGGACCGACGACGAAGACGGTGCGCACGGGGGCATTGTGGGCAGGTGTGCGTCCGGCGGAGGTTTCGCCAGAGTCTGCGGGCAGCATGTCATACAGCTTCGCGACCTTGAGTTCCGGGTCGCCGATCATGGGGAAGTTGACTGCGCTTCCGCTTACTTCCTTGATGTCAGCTTCCCACTTGAGATGATCTTCTACGGGGTCGACGCTGAGTCCGATGACCTTGGCTCCGCGTTGGGCGAACTGCGACTCGAGCGAAGCTACGGCACCAAGTTCGGTGGTGCAGACCGGCGTAAAGTCTTTGGGGTGCGAGAAGAGTACGGCCCATTTGTCACCGATCCACTCGTGGAAGTGGATGGTGCCCTGGGTTGTTTCAGCAGTGAAGTCGGGAGCGAGATCGTTGATGCGAAGGGACATGATGATCGAAGCCTCCAGCTGGTTGATTTGTCTGATCAACGGTTTGTCAATCAGTTTGATGTTGGGCGAACGCGGTAGGGTGCGTAACGGCAAGTACAAGGGCAACGGCAAGTGCAACTGCCAATACAGGGGTTTTTCGCTGCGCTCAGGATGACGCGGTTTGTGGGGGAACGGTGAATTAGAAGTAGAACGGCAAGAGCTTTTCAGTTCGAAGTGTTCGATAGTTTCGATGATATGCATCCAAGATAAGACCCGCCGCTGGGCCCGCGCCGTGATGTGGGTTAGAAAAAGGGCCACTTGAGGTGCACTCGTTGATTGAATGGATGGAGATCAGCCGCGACAGGTGTTGAACAGCGAAACGAGAAGGTGAACGCTCGAACGAGCATTCGCGAAGTTGTACCGCCGCCAGCCCAGGTTTGATTTTGGCTGGCATTATGGAGCAGTTGGCCCCAACGCGGCTGGCTAAACTTTCTCATCGCCGGAGTCTGAATGTCAACACGATCCCATGGCCTTACGCTCGACTACGCGTTGATGGATGTGTTCGCCGAACGTCCTCTGGAAGGCAACATGCTCGCCATCTTCACGGACGCGCGCGGCCTTTCCGATTCGCAGATGCAGGCGCTTGCGCAGGAGATGAATCTCTCGGAGACCAGCTTTATCATCCCCGCGGAGAATGCGCGGCAAGAAGCTGAAGCGGGAGTTCGCGTCCGCATCTTCACCACGCGCGAAGAGCTTGCGTTTGCAGGTCATCCCACTCTGGGGACCGCCTCGTGGCTGTACCGCAACCACCCAACGTTGAAAGGGCAGGAGACGATCACGCTGGCCCTTAATTTCGGGTCCATTCAGGTGCGTTTCCGGCGTCCGGAACCCGGCGAATTCCCGGCGCCTGGCGACTTTGCGATCATGGCGCAAGGTGAGCCGTGGATGGGTCCGGTGCTCCCGCCTGCGGACATTGCGCGTGCTTTAGGGCTGAGCGTCAATGATCTCGATCCGGAGAATCCGGCCCAGCTCGTTTCGACTGGAATTACCTACTGCGTGGTCCCGTTGCGTTCGCTTGAAGCGCTGAGCAAACTGGAGATTCCGCAGGCTGTGGCAGAGACGTATCTTGCATCCGTAGGCGCGAAATTCTTTTATTGTTTGGCGCCGGCCAAACCGGGCAGCGGACCGCACTTTCGAGCCCGCATGCAGTTCTACAACGGTGAGGATCCGGCAACGGGTTCTGCCGGCGGATGCGCCGCTGCGTACCTGGTGAACCGCAAGGTGGCTGCTCCTGATAGCACGATTTTGATCGAGCAGGGAGTTGAAATCGGGCGCAGATCGAGGTTGCATGTGCAGGCCAGTCTCCGCAACGAACGCCCGTGGAACGTGTTTGTGGGGGGGCGCACCATTCCTGTTGCATCGGGACGATTTTTGCTGCCCTGATTCGAGGGTTTCCCACAGGCCCGATTCATGGAATTGCAACGTTCATGCGGGGTTAGCAGAGGGCGGTGGATGAGCAAGTCTGAACACGGTGCGTTTCGCTTCATTTTCGCCGGTTGCCAAGTAGGGTTCCACTTCGTAAGGTTGGGAAGCGTTGAGGGAGTGGAGAGGAGGACCGGCAAGTTCGGCGGCCTCGTAAGCTTTCCCAAATATGTGCTTTCGCCTGATTTTATCGACAATTTGAGTTGAGAGATGCTCGTCTGGCAGCTACAGACGCTCACCCTCTGTGCGTACCTTGCGCTGTATCGCAGGTGCATTTGGACCAGGATTGCCGGTTGCGCTTGTCGCTGCCGTGCTTCCAATCCCTGTGCAAAGCGGTCCCGGAAGAACTGCGTACACGCTCCGAAAGGGGTTCTGGGGAATGCGTGGCAACCTGCGGTGATGCGGGACATGCCTCTCTTCAACACTGCGGCTGGGTTAGGGAGTTTCGCGTGGTGCGAATCGCCTGATGCCCATCTGAAACCTGCTTTGGACGGGCTTTGCAAGGAGCGGCCGGAGAGCAGACAGGAGAGCCACGTCTCCCTGTCAGCCGACCTGCTGGGCAAGTTGCTGAAGTTTGTACCAGGTTTCGATGAACGCTCTCTTGATGGCTTGCGCCATTGGGAGACGGAAGCCGCAGTGAACTTTAACAGGCCTGAGGCAGATACTCAGGTTGGAGTCACTGTTTTCGCCAGAGTTCGGCCGTTGTCCTCGAAGCGTTAGAACGCAACGTCGGCAATGGCAAGGTAGCCCCGTAACGAGCCGCAAAGCCACAGCAGCAGGCGGCCAGAAATGAGAGAACCAGACTGATGCGTCCAAAAAAAGTAATCCTGTGTGTCGATGACAACGAACAGATTCTTTCGGTCAGAACCTTTCTGCTGGAGACGCGTGGATATCGCGTTCTGAGTGCCGGCACAGCGCAGGAGGCTCTCGAAATTCTGGAGCACACGGCATCCGGAACACTGGATCTGCTGATCTCCGATTTGTTGCTGCCCGGCATGGATGGTAATGAACTGGTGCGCAGGGCACGACAGATGCATCCCACGCTGCCGACGCTGATCGTTTCAGGCACGGTGGTGGCGCATGACCGGGCGTTGGCGGCGGATGGCTTTCTTCCCAAAGGTGCCGGCTCGGCGGCGGAGTTGCTGGAGCGCATCAAGGTGATGGTGGCGCGCAAGCGAGGGCCTCGGAAGCACGTTGCCCCACAGCCCATGCAGCCGCAGTTGGTGACGAGTGCGGCGGGCCGATCAGAGTCCGTTCAGATGGAGCATCCGATTGCCAGCTAACGTGAATTTACAGATGCTGTAGAGAACCGGAACAGCAAGAGCAGACGCAGATTCCCTTCGGGAATGACAGCCAGAGTACGAAGGCGGCGGGGAGAATTACGCTTCTACCAGGCCGTACCGGCGTTGCCACTGCTGTTTCAGGCGCTTCCATACGGCGTCAATTTCGTCGCTGGAAAGCGCGGGGTCGGGACGCTCGGTAAAGCGAGCGGCTTCGTCTTTGGCGAGTTCGAGTAGAGCGCGATCGCGAAGAAGATTGGCGACGC
>JAABUO010000980.1_pt1 | contig 41531 bp, 32 predicted proteins | sample 5559291 | NCBI WGS metagenome assembly JAABUO01 (sample SAMN10711878, study PRJNA513372) | rock metagenome | isolation source: Antarctica rocks | place: Antarctica: Victoria Land, Finger Mt sud
TGAGTCTCCCGCTTCAGGACAGTTTGCCGGCACTGGGCTACGGCGGCGCAGCATCGCTGGGAGAAGTCACCGACACAACTGTTGATATTGGCGGCGGGGTGCAAATTTCCCATCTCCCGATTGATGTCATCAAGAATGCGGCTTACACGCGGTTAAGCAATCAAAACGACCACACGGACGGCTCTATCGGTTACGGGCTATTTTCCCGGTTTCGTGTCAGCATTGATTATGCCGCCAAAACCCTCGCTTTGTCCGATCCAACTGCCGCCCAGCCGCCGTTAAGCGCGGCGACGGTGGTTGTGCCAATCAAGCTGGAGGCCGGCACCCCGACAATCATGGCCTCTGTGGACGGCCGCGCCTCCGGCAGGTTTACCGTGGATACTGGAAACAGCGGTCCGGTATCTATCTACAACCAATTCGCCACGCTCCACAAGATGATGCCCAAGACAAATGACCCTGATGTCAGGATACGCAGAGGGTTTGGCATCGGAGGGGCCTTCAGATTTCTGTATTGGCCTCATCATACCATTCGTGTCGGGTCGGCCCAGATTTCTAACCAGCCTATCTCTCTTGTCACGGGGCCGGGCATGGCACAGGTAAGCACAGAAGCGGGCAACATTGGCAACGTCTTTTTGAGCCACTTTGTCGTGACGTTTGATTATGTGCGCGGCTTAATGTACCTGACTCCTGCGCCTGCGGCCAAAGCTGAGCTGACGGCTACGTGGTCCATTTTAGTTGCTGCCGTTAAGCCTGCCGCTGTCCCTACCCTCACGTTAGGCCAGATTCTGGCGCGGCACCGGATGGCCTCGGGAACGGCGGCGGCGCGGAAGGACAAAACGCCGCACGCGGTTGTGTATGACATCAGCGCGGGCGGCCTGGCCGGGACAATGACGACCTACGAAGCGCCCCCGCACCGCAGCCGGATGGAGATGCGGCTGGGGCCGCTGAACACGACTACCGGCAGCGACGGCAAGATCACCTGGGAGCAGGATGGCACCGGGAACGTACGGATCTTGGGAGGCGAGGAGCTGGCCGAGCGCAGCGCAGACGAAGGCTTTTCACTCGAAAACTTTGATCTGTTCCAGAAGGTGCAAACAGCGTCGGTGAAGCTGCGGCCTGGGGTGGACCCGGAAACACACTGCTATGTTCTGGATGTCAAGCCGAAAAACGGCTCGCTGCAAACGATTTATTTGAATGCCGAAACGTACTTGGTCCAGAAGACAGTGGAGCATAAAGGCGGGCTGACAGGGACAATCACCGTGCTGGGGTACTCAGTGCAGGACGGAACCGAAGTGCCGAGCCGCCTGGAAATCCAGTATGCTGGCCTGCCGCTGGTCATTGAAGCCACGCTGAAATCCGTGTCCCGGATGCCGGCGGTCACAGCGGCGTTCTTCGCCCCGCCAGGCGGCGCGAAAGACTGGCAATTTATTTCCCCCGGCCCGCGCGTCTCGGCAGCGCTGCCGTTTGAGAGCGTCAGCGACGAAATCGTGTTCCAAGCTACCGTCAACGGCCACCCCCTGCGGCTGCTGCTGGACAGCGGCAGCGGCACGGCGTTTGTGACCGAAGGCGCGGCGCTTGCGGCGGGCCTCACCACGCAGGGCAACCTGCCCGCGCTTGGCTACGGCGGCTCGGCGTCAACCGGCATCGCCTCCGATGCCACCGTAGATGTCGGCGGCGCGGTGCGGATGAATCACCTGAATGTGCATGTCATCAAAAATCCGGCGGTGACCAAGCTGCTGACCGAGCGCGGGCATCTCGACGGGGCTATCGGCTACGAGCTGTTTGCGCGTTTCATTGTCGGCATTGATTACGCAAATAGAACACTGACGCTGACCGATCCGGCCTCTGCTCCTCCCGCGCTCAGCGCCGGAACGCTCGCCGTGCCGATCAAGCTGGAAAACCGAATGCCGACGATCTTGGCGTCGGTAGACGGCAAGACGCCGGGGCGGTTCTTGGTAGATACCGGCGACTCGGGCGCGGCGCATATCTATACGCAGTACGCCGAAGCGAACCATCTGGTGCCAAGCCTGAGCGCCCCCGGCGTGACGACGCGGCAGGGGGTCGGGGTCGGCGGGCAGATCACGGAAATCCTGTCACCGGGGCATTCGCTGCGGGTGGGAACGGCGCAAGTCTCCGGGCTGTCCCTGTCCACGATGACTGGGCCGGGCATCGCGCAGATTTCCTCGCAGGCCGGCGGCATCGGCAACCTGTTTTTGAACCACTTTACCGTGACGTTTGATTACGCTCGGAGCCGGATGTACCTGCGCCCAAATGTAACTGTCGTGTCACCGGCGGTGTTTGCGCTGCCGCCGCCGCGCTGGACATTCGCTTCGGCCAGCGTTGCCGCGCCATTCACGCTTCAAGAGCTGCTGCAAAAGCATCTGGCCGCGCTTGGAGGCGCGGCGGCCCTGGAAGCGATCCAGAACACGGAAATTACGACGCAGGTGCAGGCCGGCGGCTTCATCGGCACGATCAAGACAATCTACGCCGCGCCGGACAAAGAATATGAAGAAGACAAGCTCGCGATTTTGGACAACCTGCAGGGCTATGACGGCAAAGAAGCCTGGGAGCGCGACACGAACGGCAATGTCCGGGACCTTGCGGGAGAAGAGCTGAAGGACCTGAAAATCCAGCTTTTTTTTGACACCAACTCGTATGTCCTGCCCGGACGGATGCCCGGCAGGCTAATCCTGCGCCCGCAGACGGAAAGCGGCACCGGAAACTATGTCGTAGACACCTACCCCAAAGGCGGCAAGAAAAGCGCCCTCTTCTTTGACCCGCGCACATTTATGATCGTCAAAGAACAGCATTTAGACGACGATGTGCTGGTGACGACCGAGTTTTCCGACTACCGAACCGTAGACGGTACGCCGTTCCCGTTCCACACAAGAACGACCAACGGCACGACCCGCTACGACATTGTCGGCCAGGTGCAGACACTAAGAAACAACATCCCGCTACCGCCCGGCATCTTTGAGAAGCCCAGCGGCGGCACGAACTTCGGGTTTATCCAGCCAGCCGTGACTTCCGCTTCAGTGCCGTTCGACATGGACGACGGTGAGATTGGGCTGGAAGTGAAGCTGAACGGCACACCTGAGCGGGTGTTTTTAGACAGCGGCGCGGGTGGTTTGGCCCTGGCCCAGTCGGCGGCAGACGCTCTGGGGCTGAAAAGCAGCGGGTTCTTGGAAGTCCGGGGCTACGGCGGCTCGGCGGACCAGCATCCTGTGCTCATCCAAAAGCTGGAAGTGCCGGGCGCGGTCCAGTTGTCCAATGTGGCAGCAATCGCGATAGACCTGCCGGAGCAGCTCAACTCTTACTTTACCCGGCCGCTGGCGGGCTTTATCGGCTACGATCTGCTGTCGCATTTTGTCGTGCGAGTAGATTACTCCCGCATGAAGCTGACGTTCATCCGGGCCGATGCGTTTCATCCCACGGCTGCCGACGGCCATCCCCTGCCGCTGGCACTCGACAGCAATGTGCCGACTATTGAGGCCCGTCTGGACGCGCTTCCGCTGGGGCAGTTTTTGATAGACACCGGCGACGCCGACGCCGCCGTGCGCCTGTACGGCCCGTATGTCGCGCAAAACGGGCTGGACCGAAAGTACCCGCACGGTGCCATCACCGTTGGGGGCGGCATCGGCGGCGTGTCCCGTTCCCGCCGGACCCGCATCCACTCGTTTTCTGTCGCGGGCTACACGTTCCCAGACATTCCTGCCGACTTTTCGCTGGACACCAAAGGCGGCGCGTCGCTGGTCAACGCCGGCTCGCTCGGCTCGCGCCTGCTGTCGCGGTTTATTTTGACCTTTGACTACCCCCACAACCGGGTCTTCTTTGCCCCTGCGCCCGGCACCAAGCTGGCCTTCGTGACACAAACCACAGGCATTACGCTCATGGAAACTAAAGACAAAGCAGGCCATGCTCACCTGGCGGTTGCGGACGTTCTGCCCGGCGCTCCCGCCTTGAAGGGAGGCCTGCGAGACTACGACGAAGTGCTGGCGATTGATGGCAAGCCCGCCGCCCAGCTTGGCCTGACCGGGGCGCGAAGCCTGCTGTCCGCGCCTTTAGGCCCGCCGCACACACTTCTCGTCCAGTCCGCCGTCGGCAAGCCGCGCACCGTTACCACCGGTTCGTTCGATCCTCTGCGATAGCCTGCATGTTCATTGTAGGGGCAGGTCTCCGTGCCTGCCCTCTTGCCTTACTGCCCTCTTGCTGCCTTCTTTTCCTACTGCCTTCTTTTCCTACCTGCCCTCTTCTTTCGGCTTTCCGACCAGAGGGCAGGCACGGAGACCTGCCCCTACGTTAAGAGAGACCTGCCCTACGTTAAGAGACCTGCCCTTACGTTAAGAGAAGAACGTCATCCTCCTGTCAGCCGCCGCACCAAAAAGACGGCGAGCAGCACTTCGTCCATGTCTGGTGGGTCCGGCTGTTCGCCGAGCGCCTGCAAAATCGTGAGCGCCGGAATGCCCGGAGCCGGCGGCAGCAGAGCCGCAAGGCGCACCAGACGGCTGAGGCACAACGTCAAGTTTCCAGACGTATAGGCCGCGAGCGCCTGCTTGGCGTAGACGCTGATCCGGGCCGCATTGGCTTCTTTTTTGGAAGACGCCCGCGTTCGGTAGCGCCGGCCCAAGTTCAGCAAAATCTTCCCGACGGTCTTATCCCGCGCATACGAGTCCAGCGCCAAGTAGGGATAAAACGCATCCCGCCCGCCCCCGACACTGCCGACGGCGTTTAGGATTTCGCGCCGGACAGTCAGCGACTGCGTCCGGCGCAGTGCCTCCAGCAGCGGCAGCGCAGCGTCGGCTTCCCCTAGCCGCCCCAGCGCATCGGCCAAAACCGCTAGGTTCGACGGCTCCTGCTCGCGCTCCATCTGGGCAATCAGGCTCGGCAGGCTCTCAGGGTCCTCACGCTCGGCCAGCGCCCGGATCGCCGCCGTGCGGACAGTCTGGTCGGGGTCTGCCAGCAGGACGCACAAAATCTCGGTGACGGAGCCGCCTTTTAAGTGTCCCAGCGCTTCCATCGCGGCAAGCTGCCGGGTCGGCGGGCCAAGCTGGGCGGCGGCGGCAAGCGCCGGCAGCGCGGCCTGGTCACCGATTTTCCCCAAAGCCGTCGCCGCCGCGCCGCTGATGCCCGACGCGGCGTCGGTCAGCTTGCCGACCAGCGGCAGTGTGGCACGGGGGTCCCGGATTTCGCCGAGTGCGACCGCCGCCTGCTCCCGCACCGGCAGGGCGACATCATCCAGCGCGTGAACCAGTTCTTCCACCGCCAGCGGCGTTTTGAGCCGGCCTAAATGCTCGGCGGCCTGGACCCGCGCCTGCGAGCTGCCGGCTCTCGACAGTTTTTGAATGCCGGTAAACGATCCGATCGGCTTGGACGCTTTAAGCTGCTTCAAGACGTACCTTGTGCGGTGGCTGCCGTCCTCCCGGATGGGCCGGACCAGAAGGATCGCCGCGCCGCGCAGAAGCGTCGCGATCAAAAACAGCAGATGGTAGGGGCTGCGAAGGTAGCCGTGGTCCGGGAACGACAGATGCCCGAACGCCACCATCAGCGCCCCGCCCGCAAGCGGGGCCAGCCCGCCGGCAAGACCCGAAATCGCGGCAATCGCGCTGACATACACCGTTCGCTTTTCGGCGGGCGACGACCCGATCATCAAGTTAAACTGGGTCAGGCCGACTCCTGCCCAGCCGAGGCCGGAAAACAAGTTCAAGACAACCACAACCAGCTTTGTCACCGAGAATCGCAGCTCGCCCGCGCTGTCATACGCCCACAGCCCGGCAATGCCGTCCGGTGCGGCGAGGATCCACAAAAGCGGCGGCACCAGCACCAGGCCGCAGCTAATCATCAAAACCGGCTTGTTGCCGTACTTGTCCGCCAGATACCCCCACAGCGGCATGCTCGCCAGCGACGCCAGAGTCGCAACGGCAGTGAGAAGCTGGAACGCCGTGTAGTTCAGATGCAGGTACTGAAGCTGATAGACCGTGAAGAACTGCCCGGCGATAGACTGACCAACGACCATCGCCGCCAGAAACGCCATCACCCGCTGGAAGTTGCGGTCGGCAAATGGCGCTTTGTAATACGCCAGCGCACTTTCCCGCGCGTCTCCGTCCGCGGGAGACTTCACCTGCGGCACGTCGGGACTTCGCAAAACCAGCACAAATGATCCCAGCGCAAAGACGCTGGCCGCCCCAAACAAGACCGCAAAGGCCATCGGTACGCTTCCGCCGTGCCGCTTCGTGGCGGCATCCAGAAAGTAGCCGCCGAGAATGGGAACGATCAGCCCGACCCAGCCGCCGTACATATTGCGCTGTCCAAAGTAGCGGCCCCGGCTGCCTTCGGGAACAACGTCCGTAATCCATGCTGTCCACAGCGGCGCGGCCACGTTCATGCAGAGCGCGGACAGCAGTGTCAGCAGCAGAAACGCTCCTACCCAAAGCGTCTTCGGCAGCACAAACGGGATGAGCAGAATCGGCACCCAGAGCAGGCGGCTGAGGGTCGCAAACCAGGCAATCAGCGCCCTGCGCTCGCCGTAGCGCTGGGCCAGAAACGACGAAAAAAGCTGCACCAGCCCGGCCATCGCCGGAATGCCGCCGAGTGCGCCGAGCCAGAACGCGCTGCACCCGAGAAACAGGGCAAAGCCGGTCTGGAACGCGCCGGAAGTTAATTGGCCCTGCGCGGACGCCACGCAGCCTTCAATGGTGGAAAGCCGCAGTCCGCGCTGGATTTGCAGCCGTGTCAGCCCCAGCGGCGCTTCTGCGACTGTTTCATCAGGAGTTTCAGGGATTTGAAGAGGCACGGTGTTGGGTTACACTTTAACGCGGTGTAATCCTGCCTGGTTTTAGAAAGCCGGAGCAAGAACCCCTCCCGCTCGTTCCTCGCTCCCTCCCCTGTTAGGGAAGGGCAATACAAAGAAGGGCAATACAGAGCAGGACGAAAAACAGGAACGCCCACGCCGCCGTTCGGGAACTCTAACCCTTCCCTAACAGGGGAGGGAGCGAGGAACGAGCGGGAGGGGTTCCTCTCCTACGCGCTGCCGGGCGGGGGCGGCCACTGCCCCGGCGGAGGCGGTGACTGCGGGTAATTGGGCGGATAGTTCGGCGGATAATTGGAGAAGCGGGGCGTTTCCCCCGGCAGCCAGCCGGCCGGCTTGCCAGCGAAGTAATAAACAATCGCGCCGATGCTATGCCCTAAGACAACCACCAGCAGCCAGAGCGTTTTGGTGTTCGGCTCCGGGAACTGCCGCCGGGCGACATCAATGATCTCGATTATCCAGAAGACAAATGACGCCAGCGCCAGCAGAATGAAGAAGCCGTACACGAGAAAGATACCGACGAGAAATCCCGAGCCAGGACCTGGCGAACTATTCATAACCGCCTCCAATCATTAAGTTCTGCTTAGTATGACACGCGGCGCATGAAAAAGTTGCAGAGAAACCTGAAAACCGGCGCTGCCGGTTCCTGAGTTCTGCTACCCTTCCATCAAATCATGCAGGCGCTTGACGTTGACTTCGTGCATGGTGTCGCTGTCGGGCGTCTCAACAATCACCGGCAGGCCGGCGAGGCGCGGGTCGTTGACGAGCAGACGGAAGGCTTCCAGGCCGATTTCGCCTTCGCCGATGTGCGCGTGGCGGTCCGCATGGCTGCCGAACGCTTTCTGCGAGTCGTTGGCATGGATGACTTGCAGCCATTGGAGGCCGATAATTTCGTCGAAGAGCCGCATGGTTTCGGCGTAAGTTTCGGGCGTACGAATGTCGTAGCCTGCCGCGAAGATGTGGCAGGTATCCAGACAGACGGCCAGCCGCTCTGGGTTCTGGACGCCGTTGATAATCGCGGCAAGCTGCTCGAACCTGCCGCCGAGGTACGTCCCCTGCCCTGCCGTGGTTTCTAAAGCGACGCGCACTTTCGCGCCTGCGGTTTCTTGGTGAATGACGTTTAAGCTCTCGATTAGCCGCGCAATGCCGACTTCTTCTCCCGCCCCGCCATGTGCGCCGGGATGGCTGACCAGAAAGTTGACCCCCAATGCTTCGGACCGTTCGATCTCTGCTTTGAATGCCGCCCGTGACTTTTCTAAGACTTCGCTGCCCGGCTCTGCCGCCAGATTGACCAAATACGAGTCATGGGCGACGGTCTTACTGATATTGTTTTCGGCGACGACTTCCTTGAACTTTTCCGCCAGCTCCGGCTTGATGGACGGCGCTCGCCACTGGCGCGGGCTGGCGGTAAAAATCTGCACCGAATGGCAGCCGATCGCGACGCCGTCCGTGATGGCGTTGTGCGGCCCGCCCGCCGTCGGCATGTGTGCGCCGAGTAGTGGTTTCAGCAGCGCGGTTATGGGCGTTTCTATGGCTTCCCCGAAAAGGGGTTCGTTGATTGGCATTCAATGTCCTAAGATGCAGTTTTGTCAGTCAAATCGGCCAGCAAAGTGGGTACTTCAGCCGAGGCCGCGTTCCAAACAATTTTGTCGTCTACTCCAAAGTAATGATGGATGACAAGATCACGGAAGCGTCCTATGCCCTTCCAGTCAACAGCAGGATAACGCTCACGGACATCCTGCGGAATTTGCTTTGCGGCTTCACCAATGAGTGTTAGCTGACGCAGAACGGCATCATAAGTCTTCTCGTCGGCCAGGAATTCTTCCTGCGTCATGCTGCCAATATGGCGTGTGATACGTTTACAAGAGGCACGTATATCATCAAGAAACAGAAGATAATTTCTGGACATCGTAAGCATCCTCTTCAATATATGGGCGCAGAACAGGACGCACTGAACTCTCTGTGACGAGGTCAACAGAACAGTGAAAAAGAGACTCAAGACAGTCATACAGCCCAGTATAGCGCCTGAACGTAGGTTCACCCTCAAAATCCACCAGCACATCCACGTCACTTTCCGGCCCGGCCTCATCGCGGGCGACGGAGCCAAAGAGAGCCAGGCGGCGCAGGCCGAAGGCGGCAAGTTCGCTTTGATGCTGAGATAAAATTGCTAACGCTTCATCACGCTTCATGCGGCTTCCCCTATCAATCACCCTTCTGCTGAACCAGCGACAGCTTTTTGCTCATGTCCAGCATCCGCTGAACCGGGCGCAGGGCGCGGACGCGGACTTCTTCGGGCATGGTGATCTCAGGCTGGCCGTCGCGCAGGCACAGATACAGCTTTTCGAGCGTGTTCAGCCGCATGTACGGGCAGGAAGCGCAGTCGCAGCCGGAGTTCGGCGGAGAGCAGAGAAACTCGGCGTCGGGCCTGCTTTGCTTCATCTGGTGCAGAATGCCGACTTCGGTGGCGACAATAAACTGCTTCTGCTCAGGATGCGTCTGGACGTACTTGAGAAGTGCCAAAGTCGAGCCGATGAAGTCGGCCTGATCTAAGACAGCCTCTTCGCATTCTGGGTGCGCGATCAGCTTGGCATCAGGATAGGACGCGCGGAGCGACGCCAGCTTTCGGGCGCTGAACTGCTCATGCACGATGCAGAAGCCGGGCCACAGGACCATTTCGCGTCCGGTCTGCTTTTCGACCCATTTGCCGAGATGCCGGTCAGGGCCAAAAACGATCTTCTCGCCCTCGGGCAACTGCTCGACAATGGAGACGGCGTTGGACGATGTGACAATGATGTCCGACAGGGCTTTGACGCCGGCCGAGCAGTTGATATAATTGATGACCGTGTGGCCCGGATACTGCTTCAGCCAGTCGGCGTAGACATCGGCGGGGCAGCGGTCGGCGAGCGAGCAGCCGGCGTCGAGGTCGGGCAGCAGGACCAGCTTGTCGGGACTTAAGATTTTGGCGGTTTCGGCCATGAAGTGTACGCCGCAGAAGACAATCGTGTCGGCATCGGTGGCCGCCGCCGCCTGCGCGAGCGCGAGGCTGTCGCCGACATGGTCCGCCAAGTCCTGAATGTCGGCGTCTTGATAATAGTGGGCCAGAATGACGGCGTTTCGCTCGGCTTTAAGCCGGACAATCTCGGCTTCCAGATCAATCTTCGGGTCAATGCGGCGGACGCGCAGAGACAGGTCAATGTCCTCCCCAAAGCTTTGCGTCGGCGGGTCGGCATCGGTTCCAGTCGCGGCGGTGCGGGTCAGTGTCAGGGTTTCCATAAACGTAGTATACCTTCTAAAACTATTCCGAAAAATCCACTTACTCCAAGAACGGCACACGGCTTGCGTAGGTTCCTCAAACCCAGGTGAACTTTTCACTTCGCCTCTGCGTCTGTAAGCCAACAGTTCCAACACTACGCTCAAGGACAGCAGCAATGATTGACCAAACATACATTGATACAGCGCATCTGCTGCGGCGAGCAGGCTTTGGCGCGAACCCAGCGGCAATTAAAGCGGCAGCGGCAGCCGGGCTTGACGCGGCCACCGAGACGCTGCTGCACCCGGAGCGGGTGCCGGAAAACCTGAATGACACGCGCACACTGACCGGCCTGGCCGCCCTGCTGCCGGACCCGAACAACGGCGGCACTCCTACCCAGGCCGTCAAAATGTGGTGGGTACACCGGATGATCGCCTCGCCGCGTTCCTTGCAGGAAAAGATGACCCTGTTCTGGCACGGGCACTTTACGTCTAAAGACGGCGGAGCGCAGGGCGACTTTCTGTACCGGCAAAACCAGCTTTTTCGGGCGAACGCTTTAGGAAACTTCCGAACGCTGACACTCGCCGTGTCGCGTGACCCGGAAATGCTGCGCTACTTGAACGGCAACCAGAACTACAAAGCCCACCCCAACGAAAACTATGGCAGGGAACTGATGGAGCTGTTCACCTGCGGCATCGGCAACTATACCGAAGACGATGTCAAAGCGGCGGCGCGGGCGTTCTCCGGCTGGAACCTGCGCGGCGGCGAGTTCCACTTTAACCCGAACCAGCATGACAATGACCCGAAGACTTTCTTAAGCAGGACCGGCAACTGGAACGGCGACGATATTGTAGACATTCTGGTTGCCCACCCGGCCACGGCGAAGCGCCTCTGCACCCAGCTTTGGGAGTATTTCGCGTACCCGGATCCCGAGCCGCAGGTGCTGGACGCGCTGACGCAGACCTACTACGCCAGCGGCTACGACATTCGCGCCGTGATGGGCCGCATCCTGCGCTCCAAAGCGTTTTATTCGGACAAGGCACGGTTCGCCGTCATCAAATCGCCCGCGCAGTACGTGGTCGGCAGCGTCAAGATGCTCGGCTTGGATAAAGCCGTGGAGATTGCGCTTTCCGACATCACCCCCGCAAACGAAATGGCGTATATGCCGGCAGCCACGACTATGCCCGCCGCGCCGGCCCCGGCCATGCCGAATTTGACGGCTCCCGCCGTCACCCCGCAGCAGGCGGCAGGCCGCAAGCTGGCAATTCTAGCAGGGCTGCCCGGCGCGATGCGTAACATGGGCCAGGACCTGCTCGCCCCGCCGACCGTGAAAGGCTGGGACGGCGGCGCGGCCTGGATTAACACGTCTACGCTGCTCGCCCGCATTAACTTCGCCAATGCGCTGTCCAATTCGCGCCAGATGTTTGGCGGGCAACTGGTGCGCGTGACCGACTACTTGCAGCAGAATGCGCTGACCCCGGAAGCCTGGGTGGATTTTCTGCTGGAAACGCTCGGCCCGCTGCCCGTAACGCCCGCCACGCGGCAGATGCTTGTTGACTTCGTCAACGGCAGCGATGCACCCGCCAGCCAGCCGCCAGCCGTCCAGGACATCCAATTCATGCCGGGCCAGTTCCGGCGCGGACGCCGGATGCAGGGCGACCCGTACAGCCGCATTCGCAATAACGCCTCCGGCGGCCTGGAAGGCCGCCTCCGCGCCGTGATCCCGATGGTCATGGCAACGCCCGAATACCAAGTCTGCTAGTCCAAATTTGTTGGTCCAAAGAGGAGCCTCTCATGTCCGTCACACGCCGAGATTTTATCAAGAAAAGCGCCACGACAGTGGCCGTCGGGCTTGCCATTCCGCCCTGGCTCGCCAAAATGGTCTGGGCCGACTCCGTTGCCGACAATGCGCTTGCCGCCAGCGGCCAGACTGCCGGACGGTCGCTCGTTGTCATTCAGCTTACAGGCGGCAATGACGGCCTGAACACGGTTGTCCCCTACTCCGATTCGATCTATCGCAGCGCCCGGCCCGTGCTGGCCCATGACGCGGACAAAGTGCTGCACCTGACCGATACTATCGGCCTCAGCCCGGTCATGGGCGGCATGAAGACGCTCTATGACCAGGGGCGGCTGGCGATTGTGCAGGGTGCGGGCTACCCGAACCCGAACCACAGCCATTTCCGGTCTATGGAAATCTGGCAGACCGCCGAGCCAGAAAAACTCGGCACCGAAGGCTGGGTCGGGCGCTATCTCGACGCCATCCGCAGCGGGCGCACGTCGCCGCTGACCGGCATCAACATCGGCAACGAAGCTAGTGAAGCGTTCACCAACGCCCACGCCGCCGTGCCGAGCATACAAGGTCTTGCAAACTTCGGCGTCGTGTTTCCTGGCAATGCCGAAGGGCAGGCCCGCACCGCCGCATTGAAGCAGGTCCAGCTTGGGGACACTAACACACCCTACGGCAAGTTCTTCCAGCAGACGGCGATGGAAACGTATGACAGCGCCGACAAGATCACGGCAGGCATTAAGCAGTACCATTCCACGGTTCAGTACCCGAATTCGGCGTTCGGCAAGGGAATGCAGGAGATCGCCCAGCTTATCGCGGCCAATCTCGGCACCCGTGTTTACTATATCTCGACAGGCGGCTTTGACACCCACGCCCAGCAGATTCGCCGCCATGACCAGCTCTGGCAGGATGTCTCGGACACGCTGCTGGCCTTCCAGACCGACTTGGAGCAGATGAACGCTGGGGACCATGTGCTGACGCTGGCGTTCTCCGAGTTTGGGCGGCGGGTCCACGAGAACGCAAACGGTGGCACGGACCACGGTACGGCATCCGAGATGTTCATAACCGGCAAGCCCGTTAAAGGCGGTTTGTACGGCGAGTACCCGAGCCTGTCTGATCTAGACGCGGGCGACTTGAAATATACCACCGACTTCCGGGCCGTCTACGCCACGGTGCTGGATCGCTGGCTCGGCACCAACAGCGAGATTGTGCTTGGCCGCCGTTACGAAGACCTGAAGTTTGTTTGAGGCAGTAAAGTTGGAGACCACCATGATTACTCGCTGTTTGTTAGCGCGTCTTAGTTCGGCGGCGTGTCTTGTCTGTGCTGCCGCGCCGCTTGCCGCAGCCCCGCCCGCAGCACCATCCCCTGCTCCGCTTCCTCAGCAGAGTGTGCTGGATGGGCTTGTCGGGAAACACCAGGTCATTGGCTTTACGGAGCGCGGCGGCAGGCGGTTCTTGGGGCGGGTACTTTCCACTGATCACGGGCTGTATGTCGTGCAGACGTTTCATTACACCAGCACGCCGGCAGCGACAACCGTGACGACGCCGCAGACCACCTATGTCGCCGGGCGGTACGGGCGTCTGCGGCCCGTGACACGGCAGGTTAAGACGCGGGTGACGACCCAGAAGACAATCGCCGATGAGGCAGCGGTGCGGGCGCTGCTGCGCGGCCAGGCCGGACCTTCGTTTGGTCCAAGTGAGCAGCCGGCGCAGCGCGAGATTGTTGCACCCGCCGATGTGACGTGTCTTCAAGAGATTGCGCCGCCGATCCCGGCTACCGCAGCCGCGCCTAAAACTTCCAGTGTTTTCATCCAGGATTCCGCATCCGGGTCCTGGACAATGAAGACGCTTTGGGCATCGCCGGACCTGCGGCATCCGAAGAAGACGGCAAATTGAGATAAACGATGGCAGGGCACCGTAAACTCGTGTTATAATTGTTCAGGATGACTTGTGCCTACAAGGAGACTGAACATGGCTGCCTCTCGCCTCCCCTGCCCGCAGTGCGGGACGCTGAACTATGCCCAGGACGCTCAGTGCCTCGGCTGCGGCTGCCGGTTTGCGCCGACCCCGCCCGCGCCGTCGGCAACGCGGAAGCCGGAGCAGTATGCCGCCGATGAAATGTGTACGCGCTGCTACGGCGTCCTGCTGCCCGCAGCTCAGTTTGACACGTCTGGCATGGCCGGCGGCATTGACGCAAATGTGGGCGGCGGGGGATACGGCGGCACGCTCGGTCAGGATGCGCGGGCAGTCGGGGGCGCTCTCAATTTCATGGACATGATCGCGCAGATGCTGCTGGGCAGCATCCAGGCCAAGATGTTCCAGCGGCGTCTGCACCGCACCCTTCAGGAAGCGCCGCATTCCCTTTGCTGCCCTTCCTGCCGCAACATTGTCCGCCGCTGACAAGGAAGCGTCGGGGAGAATTTTCAATATATGGAAACAAACGGCGGCTGGTTGTGGTACAAAAGAATATGAATAGCGTGTTCTTCGGCATCGCCCTCTCGCTCCTGGCAGTGGCAGTTCTTGCGGGCGGCGCAGATGCAAAGCCGGCCCCATCCTCCGGCTACCGCCTCAAAGCGGAAGAAGCGACGGACTTTATCCAGTCGCACTTCTACGACGCACCGACGCGCCGCTACCACCCTAGCTTCCCGATGGCTCCCGGCGGGCTTGATTACGATTTAATGTGGGGAAACGGCGTTCAGTTCTCGGTGCTGGCCGCCGCCGCCAAAGAAGACCCCGCGAAGTACCGAGCCGCGCTCTACGACTTCACCGACGGGCTGACGACGTACTGGGACCCGCAGCCGAAAGGCTCGCCTCCGGGCTACAATGCCTACTGCTCCGGGCCGGGGGGAACCGACAAATATTATGATGACAACGAATGGATGGTTCTCGGCTACGTCGAAGCGTACCAAAACACTCATGACCCCAAGTTCCTGGCACTGGCTCGCGCCACGCAAGACTTCGTGCTGAGCGGCTGGGACGAGACGCTTGGCGGCGGCGTCTACTGGAAGCTGGATCATCAGTCCAAGAACACCTGCTCCAATGCCCCCGCCGCCGCGTCGGCGCTGCGCCTGGACCAGGTCGCCGGAGACCGGGAGCAGGGCGCTTGGGGAATAAAAATCAAGGCTTGGACGCAGGCGAATTTGCAGGACAAAGACAGCCTGTACTGGGACGCCTACCACATGGACGGCAAAATTGAGAAAACAAAGTGGACCTATAACACAGCCCTGATGATCCGCACCGACGTTTTGCTGTATCAGCTTCGGCATACCGAGCCGGACCTTCAGGAAGCAAAGCGGATGGCCGACGCCGGGCTTGCCGCCTGGACTGACCCGGTCACCGGCTCCCTGAATAAGACCGAAGACGCGACCCGCTTTACCCACCTGTTCTGCGAGGCCCTGCTGCGTTTGTACGATGTCACCCATGACGTGCGCTACTTGAACGCCGTTCGGCAGCAGGCGGCATTCGGCTACAAGCACGCGCGGGACCCGAGCGGCGGCTACTGGGACAAATGGGTCACGAAGCCGCACAAGCCGGATGAAACAAAGACGCTGATTGAAAACGCTTCCGCGGCTCGCTTGTTCTGGCTGCTCGCGCCCTACCCGGATGTCGCCGAGCTGACGGCGGCGGGCCGGGAAGCCGCCGGGCGCGGGCAGGAAGCAGCAGCGGAGTCCCTGCTGCGCCAGGCGGCGGACAGTGACCGGGACGCCGCCCTGTCGCGGTATTACTTGTACAAAGTGCTGGCGCGTGCCAAGAAGCAGCCGGAAGCGGCAGCCGAAATGACCCGCTTGACGGAGTTGGCAAAAGACCCGGCTGTGGAGCAGCGCTTGAAGGCAGCGGGATGGCAGCCGCAGCCAGTTCCGTAAGCGTTCGTAGAGTGAACGCAAGGCCATAGGGTAAACTGGAGGCGAGAATTACCCGCGTGCCATTTTCTCTGTTGAGTCCTTCCGCGCAGCCGCCGAAAGCGGCTGCCAGAGCGCAGGCATTTAGCCTGGTTTTTCTCTCCGTCGCGGCGTCTACGCTGATCCGGCTGGTGCTCAGCCCGCTGTTCGGCACCCGCGCCGCGTCTATCATATTCTTCCCGGAAGTGGTCTTCAGCGCCTGAGGCGGCGGCTGGATTGGGGGCCTGGCGGGCCTCGCGCTGTTCACTCTTGCGGCCGTCTACTTTTTTCTTCAATCCCACGCACTCTCTTTCAATCACAAACCGCGTAGACCAATTGACGCTGGTTGTCTTTGTTGTCGTCGGGCTGAGTGTTTCCGCCATCAGCAGCGCCCAGCACAAGTCGCGCCGGGATTTGGAAATCGTTGCCGAGGAAGCCCAGCGCAGCGCCCTGGCGCTGCGGGTAAGCGAGGCCCGCAAGTCGGTTATTCTGGAAGTCGCGCTCGACTGCATCATCACCATAGACGGCGAGGGCCGAATTATTGACTTCAACCCAGCCGCCGAAGAGACGTTTGGATACCGGGCGGAAGAGGCCGTCGGTCAGCCAATTGCCGAAACAATTATCCCGCCGTTCCTGCGCGGGGCGCACCATGCCGGGTTCGCCCATTACCTAGCCGCCGGCGTCGGGCCGGTACTGGGAAAGCGCATTGAAGTTGTCGGGATGCGAAGAAGCGGCGAAGAGTTTCCCGTAGAAATTGCCATTGTGCCGATGCGTCAGGACGGCGCGTTTGGATTTACCGCCTACCTGTGGACATCAGCGAGCGCCAGCAGATAGAGCAGGAACGGGCGCGAAGCTCGGAGCGGGAGCACAGAATCGCTGAGCAGCTTCAAGAAGCGCTTCAGCCGGCTGTTCCCCGTCAGGTTCCGGGCCTCGCGCTTGTCGATTATTACCAGCCGGCGCTGGAAGAAGCGGGGGTTGGGGGCGACTTTGCGGACGTATTCGCGGCGGATAAAGGCGTGACGTTCTTGGTCGTCGGCGACCTCAGCGGCAAGGGATTGGCGGCGGCAAGCCAGGTGGCCGTCGTGCGGAACATGCTCCGGTTCGCTCTCTACAACGGACGCACGCTCGCCGGCCCGATCACGACCCTGAGCCAAACTTTGGTGGACAACAACTTATTGACGGGCTTCGCCACGCTGTTTGTCGGGCGCTACGAGGCGTCAAGCCGCCGCCTCAGCTACGTCAACTGCGGCCAGGACGCCGCGCAAATCCGCCACGCCGCAACCGGGCAAGTGGAAGATTTAGTGCCCACCGGAGCCGTTTTGGGCGGCTTCAGCGGCGCAGACTTCGCGGAATCGACCGCGCAACTGGAACCCGGCGACATTCTCGCAATCTTCACCGACGGCCTCACCGAATCCGGTCCGGACCGTTCATCCCTGCTGACGGCGGACGGCGTCGCGCCATTCCTGCGCCGGTGCCCGACCGAAAGCGCGGGAGCCGTCGCGTCCCATTTCATTCAAGAAGTAGACCGCTATGCCCAGAACGGCATCCGCGACGACCAGTGCCTTCTTGTCGGGATCGCGAGCTAGCCTGCACCGGCACTAGAAGTACCGGTCTACTCCTTGCGTGAAAGTCCCTGCGGGACTAAATGCCATCAACTATTCGCCTTATTCTTCAGTGTCGGTCAAGTTTTACTGTGTGCCAAACTTACCCGCCGCGGCATTTGCGACTGCTTTGTCCGGGTTCTTATCGAACGTCGGCTTGCAGGAGGGGCAGCAGAAATAGTACGTCTTGCCTTTGTACGTCTCCTGCGCGGCGGCAGTGCTGACCGAGCTGATCCTCTCGCCGGTGATCGGGCAAACCAGCGCAGCGGCCTTTGCCGGCGCTTTCGGGGCTTGAGCGGGGTCTGCCGAGGCGGTTCCCACAAATGCAGCCAGTATCAGGGCTGTTAATAAAAGTGTTTTCATAATCTGCTTTCTTCGTATCTCTGTTAAAGTCGAACAGTTTTCAGGCGCAAAGAGTTCGTAACAACGGTGACGCTGGAGAAGGCCATCGCAAGCGCGGCCAGCATCGGGTTCAAAAGACCCAGCGCGGCCAGCGGGATGCCTACGGCGTTGAAGATAAAGGCCCAAAACAGGTTCTGACGGATCGTTTTCATGGTTCGGCGCGACAGCAGGAGCGCGTCGGCAATGCCGCCAAGATCGGGGCGCAGCAGCGTGATGTCGGCGGCTTCCAGCGCCACGTCGGAAGCCTGTCCTATCGCAATCCCGAGATCCGCCTGGGCCAGCGCCGGGGCGTCGTTGACGCCGTCGCCAATCATCGCTACCTGTATTCTACCCTGCTGCTGCCACTCTTTCACCGCAGCCGCTTTGCCGTCGGGCTGAACCCCGGCAGCTACGTCTGTGATGCCCACTTGACCCGCGACTGCCTGCGCCACGCGCAGACTATCGCCGGACAGCAGCGCAACGCTGAGGCCCATTTCGTGCAGCCGCGCGACAGCCTCTTTCGCGCCGGGCCGCACCGTGTCCGCAACCGCGAGGATCCCCGCCTCGCCGCCGCCTACCGCCACCAGCACGGCTGTTTTTCCTTCGGTTTCCAGCCGGGCCATCTCGCCTGCCGCCGTCTCCGGCACCACAATTCCCGATTGCCCCAGCAGTGCGGGCGTTCCGACAAGAACCTCGACGCCGCCAACACTCGCTTTTATGCCGAGGCCGGGCAGAGCGCGGAACGCCTCCGCCTCCGCAATGTCACTGCCTGCCCCGGCGACAATCGCCCCCGCCAGCGGATGCTCCGAGCCGCGCTCCGCCGCCGCCGCCAGTCGCAACAGCCCTTGGCGGTCTAAGCCGTTATGCAGAATGACATCGGTCAGAGCCGGCCTTCCCGTCGTCAGGGTGCCGGTCTTGTCCAATATCACGCGGCTGATTTTATGCGCCCGCTCCAGCGCCTCACCGTTCTTAATGAGAATGCCGAGTGCCGCGCCCCGCCCGACCCCAACAATGATCGCCGTCGGCGTCGCCAGCCCCAGCGCACACGGGCAGGCAATCACAAGCACCGCCACAGCAGGCGTTAGCGCCCCAGACACGCCAGCATGGAGCGCCAGCAGCCAAACCAGAAACGTCACCAGCGAAATCACAAGCACGGTCGGGACGAACACAGCGGCAATCTGGTCCGCCAGCCGCTGGACCGGCGCTTTGCTGCCCTGCGCTTCTTCCACCAGCCGGACCATGCGGGCCAGCACCGTATCCGCGCCGACGGCTTCCGCTCGGAACAGGAGCGTCCCGCTGCCGTTCATCGTGCCGCCGATCACCTTGTCGCCGGCTGTCTTCTCGACCGGCAGGCTTTCCCCGGTCAGCAGCGACTCATCTACCGAAGACGCGCCGCTGACTACCACGCCGTCCACGGCGACTTTTTCGCCGGGCCGAACACGAACGACCTGCCCCGGACCCAGTAATTCTATCGGGACATCACGCTCTTCGCCGGAGTCCAGCACAAGCCGGGCCATTTTCGGGGCCAGACCAATCAGGGACTCAATCGTGCCGGAGGCTCGCCGCTTCGCCCCAGCTTCCAGCCAGCGGCCAAGCAAAATCAGCGTGACGATTGTTCCCGCCGTCTCAAAATAAACCTGCGGCTGCCGGGTCCAGAGCAGCACCGCCAGACTGGAAAAGTACGCCGCCGCCGCTCCCAGCGCCACCAGCGTGTCCATCGTCGCCCCGCCGCCGTGCCGCAGTGCGTTCCACGCACCGGCGTAGAACTGCCGCCCGAAGCCAAAGACGGCGGCTGCCGTCAGCGTCGCAAACAGCCAGAGCGTTCCGTTTGGCACCATCCGGTCCATGCCGGCCATCGAGACAACCAGCACCGGGAGCGTCAGCACGGCCGCGCCGACTAGATTGGCGAGCGCCGGATCGAGTTTGGCCTCGGCTTTCTTCGTCCTGCCGCTTGCCGCCGGGGATGCCCCATAGCCGGCCTTTTCGACTGCCGCCACCAGCGCGTCCGTCTGTACTAACGCCGGGTCAAAAGAGACAGACGCCCGGTTAGTCGCCAGGTTGACTGCCGCGTCTTCTACGCCCGGCACCTTCTTCAGAAAGCGCTCGACGCGCCCCACGCACGACGCGCAGTGCATCCCGGTCAAATCCAGCGTACAGGTTGCCATAATTACGCCGACGCCTCGTAGCCTTCTTCTTCGATGGCCTCCTGCATCTGACTCACCTGCACTTTCGCCGGGTCATACGTCACCATCGCCTGCGCTTTTCCCAGGCTGACAGAAGCGCTCTGTACGCCGTTTAGCCCCATCAGCGCCTTTGTGACATGGCCCACGCACGCTTCGCACATCATCCCCTGCACACTCAAAGTTTTTGTTTCCATACCTTGCCCCTGCTCCGCTTTTATCACTTCAGAAACCGGCCCAGCGAAACACGCACTTCTTCAATAAGCTGTTCTTGGGTCATCTTTGCAGCACATTCATGCTCGCTTTCCGTGCCGTGTCCGGCGACGCAGCCTTGAATATGGCCGGTCAGCAGCTCCACGCCCATCGCATCCAGGGCGGAGCGGACGGCGGCCACCTGAGTTAATATGTCCACGCAGTAGCGGTCGTCTTCCACCATTTTCTGGATGCCGTTCACCTGCCCGGTGATCCGTTTAAGCCGGTTCTGAAGCTGCGCCTTGTTCTGCATGACTTTATTATACCCCCTGGGGGTACTTTGTCAATCGGCTGAGGAAGGAATTTATTCATGCCCCGGTGAACTAGGCCGAACAACATTGACGGGAGAGACACAATGCAGTATGTAAGTTTAGGACGGTCCGGCCTCAAGGTCAGCCGCCTGTGTTTGGGAACCATGAACTTCGGCCCGCAGACGACCGAGGAAGACAGCGGCGCGATCATGGACCGCGCCTTAGATTTAGGCATCAACTTCTGGGACACTGCCGATGTCTATGGCTGGAAGCAGGGCGAGGGCGTCACCGAGCAGATCTTGGGCCGCTACTTCGCGCAGGGCGGCGGGCGGCGCGAGAAAGTCGTTATCGCCACCAAAGTCTTCGGCGGCATGTCCACCGAGGGCAACAAAGACTGGCCGAACACCAACCGCCTGTCAGCGCTTCATATCCGCAAAGCCTGCGACGACAGTTTGATGCGAATGAAGACCGATTACATTGATTTGTACCAGATGCACCACATTGACCGCGAAACGCCCTGGGACGAAATCTACCAGGCGTTTGAAGTCTTAGTCCAGCAGGGCAAAGTGCTTTACTTCGGGTCGTCCAACTTTGCCGGCTGGCACATCGCCCAGGCTTCCGAGATCGCCAAGCACCGGCACTTCCTCGGGCTGGTCTCCGAGCAGTCCCACTACAATTTGAACGTTCGGCTGCCCGAACTCGAAGTCATCCCGGCCTGCCAGAAATACGGCCTTGGCCTCATCCCGTGGTCCCCGCTTGCCGGCGGACTTTTGGGCGGCATTCTGCAAAAAGAAGCCACCGGCCGCCGCGCCGGTCGGGACATTGAAGCGGACCGCCCCAAGCTGGAAAAGTGGGAAGGGCTGTGCAAAGACCTCGGCGAAAAGCCCGCCGACATTGCCTTAGCGTGGCTTCTGGCAAACCCCGTCGTCACCGCCCCCATCATCGGCCCCCGCACCATGGAGCAGCTCGACGGCTCCCTGCGTGCCTTAGAGATTGAGCTGTCCGAGGACACGATGAAGAAACTCGACGAAATCTTCCCCGGCCATAAAACCGCCCCCGAAGACTATGCCTGGTGAGGTAGTCCTTGACGCAAGGAACGAGACATGTGGCCACCTCCCATACTACACTCTAATCCATTGCCTGCCCCGGTATCCAAACAGATACAGTGGGCAGGCGGTATCTCGCTTTGGGCAGGCGGAGCGGGTCTTAATATCTTTGTTCTCACGACAGCAGCGGCTTTGTTAGTGATCAACTACCTTCATAGCGAAACGCGCTTTGTTGACTATGGCATGAGCATCGGCTACTTGGCTGGAGTAGTCTGTGAAGTCACCGCTTTAGTTGCGGGGATAATCGGCAGAAAGACGACCGCAGGAAAATTTGGGATAGCTTCTTTAGGTGCTTCGTTAGTTTTCTTCGTTTTACTTGTTGTCGCCAACTACTACATTACAAAAACCTGGCCCTGGGACGGCTACAATGATAACTAGGCAAGCCTTTGAGGTCTTCTGTCCGTAGGACAGCCAGCCGGAGGGCTATTCAGCCACGGATTTCAATCCGTGGAACAAAAAAGCGCCGGGCAATCGCTCGGCGCTTTTTCTTCGTTTTTATCTGCCGGGCGCGACGCCGTGCTACGGAACTCAATCAGGTTCTGCCGTGCGATGCACAACCGTTCCCCTTGCTGTTTCAATCGGTTAGTCGCGTCAAGCGCTATCACCGCTTGCGGATGACTTGGCTGCTGCCGCCGAAGCAGGAGGTTGGTGTCAACAAGATGCGCCAAAGTCAGCAACCTTCATCATCGTCATAAATGTCTTCGCGGCGAAAGTCAGACGTTGAGACGGGAAGATTTCTGGCTTTGGCACGCTCAAATCCTTCCCGCGAGGACTGCAAGAACTCTTCCGTCGTCAATGTCGAGCGGATGATAGCCGGCACAGGCTGATGCAGGGCGGCTTGAATAAGCTGCTGCAAGTAAGCGTCAGCGTCCTGGCCGCGTTCGGCGGCTTTTTGGCGCACTTCGTTTTCCAATTTAGGTTCCAAAACAAGTGTCAGGGCTTGTCTTCTTTCTTGACCGGACGCTTGACCGTGAGGCCAAGCTCGCGGAGCTGCTTGTCTTCCACTTCCGAGGGGGCGTCCATCATCGGGTCGAAGCCGCCGCCGGATTTGGGGAAGGCGATAACTTCGCGGACATTGTCGTCGTCGGTCAGGTACATAATCAAACGATCAATGCCGGGGGCCATGCCGCCGTGGGGCGGTGCGCCGAAATCAAACGCTTCCAGCATGTGGCCGAATTGGTCTTGAATTTGTTCGTCGGTCTTGCCCAGCATTCGGAAGATGCGCTCCTGAATGTCGCGCTTGTGGATGCGAATGGACCCCGACGCGCCCTCGGAGCCGTTGCAAACCAGGTCATAAGTGTAGGCGCGGCAGGCAGCCGGGTCAGTTTCGAGAATGTCCAGATGCTCGGCGTGGGGCATGGCGAACGGATTGTGGGCGAACGTCCAGCTTTCGGAGTCGTTGTCCCACTCAAAGACCGGGAAGTCCGTGACCCAGGCGAAGTGCAGGACATTCGGGTCGGCCAGCTTTAAGCGCCTCGCGATCTCACGGCGCAGCAAATCTAAGGCTTTGGCGACAATCTCCGGCGTGTCGGCGATGAAGCCGATCAAGTCGCCCGGCGTGGCTTCAGCCAGCGTGACCAGGCCCGAAATCTCGTCTTCGGTCAGGAACTTGGCAATGGGTGATTTGACGCCGTCGTCCGTGACCAGAAGATACGCTAAGCCCTTCGCGCCGGTTTCTTTGACCAGCACTGTTAAATCGTCAATCTCTTTGCGAGACAGCGACGCGCCCTGTGGATAGCGCAGCAGCTTGACCTGGCCGCCGCTTGCCAGCGCGTTTTGGAACACGGAAAACTGCGTGTCTTGAAGTACCGGCGCGGCGTCTTTCAGCTCCAGGCCGTAGCGCAGGTCGGGCTTGTCCGTGCCGTAGCGGGCCATCGCCTCGTCATAGGTCAGGCGTGTGAACGGGGTGACAACCGATTTGAGCGAGATCTTCGGGATAATCTCCGAGTACAGCGACTCGACCACTTCCAAAACGTCGTCCTGCTCGACAAACGACATCTCTAAATCAAGCTGGGTAAACTCCGGCTGCCGGTCGGCACGCTGGGACTCATCACGGAAGCACTTAGCGATTTGGAAATAGCGCTCGATGCCGCCGACCATCAGAAGCTGCTTGAACTGCTGGGGAGCCTGCGGAAGCGCATAAAACAGGCCCGGTTCGAGGCGGTACGGCACCAGGTAGTCTCGTGCGCCTTCCGGGGAAGATTTTGTGAGGACCGGCGTCTCGATTTCGAGAAAGCCCCGCCCGTACATGAACTCACGGATTAGCCGGATGGCTTCGTGGCGCAGGCGCATCTTTTCGAACATCACCGGACGGCGTAGGTCCAGATACCGGTACTTCAGGCGCAGCATCTCATTGATGTTGCCGTCCTTTTCCTCGGCAATTGGGAACGGCGGCGTTTTGGACGGGTTCAGGATTTCAAGGGCCGTCGCGGCGACTTCGACCGTGCCGTTCGGCAAGTTATCGTTCTCGCTGCCGGCGGGGCGGCGGCGGACGAGGCCCTGAATGCTCAGGCAATACTCCGAGCGGACGCGCTCGGCGACGGCCAGAGCGTCCGGCACCTCGCCGCCGTCTACGGCGATCTGGACAATGCCGCTGCGGTCCCGCAGGTCCAGAAACGCAATCCCGCCCTGATCCCGGTTTCGGTTCACCCACCCGTTCAGCGTCACCGTCTGCCCGATCATTGCCTCCGAAACGATGCCGCAATTGACTGTCCGCTGCCATTCTGCCACGATAATTTCTCCCCTACCCGCCTTCGGGTCCAAAGTGTGAGTGTTAGTATACCCCACCGGCGGCGTCGCGGGAGGAGGGAACAGGCAAAGAAAAAAGCGAGGGAGTAAACTCCTCTCGCTCTTCATCGTCAGCTTCCGCTTGGCGTGACAACCATCGGCGGCACGATCATCGGCGGCAGCGGGATTTGCTGGTCCAGATGGCCCTGCGGCGACAAGTCAATGTCCCAGGTTTTGGCTCCCACGCCGACCCCGTTTGTCGGCTGGAACTTAATCGTATGCTTGCCGGCGGGAAGCTCCGCCCATTGGCCCATCGCAAGCGCCAGATTAGGAGCGCCATCCACTTTCACCCAGTACGCCGACGTGCGGACCAGCGTCGGCTTAGGCGCGTTGGGATTTCGGACAATCCAGCCGGAGACGGTGTACCAGCCGACCACCGGCGGCGCGGCGGCGGTCAGTGGCACGGCCCGCGGCGAGGGCCGGGGAAAAGCGGCGGGCGGAGCCGGGGCATGGACCGCAGACGCCGTCTGCGCCCGGCGCAGACGGCTCGTTCCCAAAATTGGCGAGGCGACCGGCAGCAAAATTTGGCGGCTGATGTGAGCACCAGGAGTCAATGTGACCCACAGGCCGGGACTGCGGCCGAACCCGAATTGTCCCTTTGGCACAAAGGCGACTAAATGCCGGCCCGCCGGGATCGCGGCCCAGCCGCCTGATGCAAGCGTCGGCATGAGGTGCCTATCAACCCAAACTGCCTCGGCAGGAATTGCTTCTGTGCGGCTGCCTTGCCCTCGCGCCACGAAATCCTGCCTGGCGAAGACCGACAGCCAGGCCAGCCCCAATGCCGGGTGCGGCTTTGCCTGCGCCAGACGCACCGGGGCAGGATGCGGGGTAGACTTTGGAAACAAGGATTTTGAAAGCGAAGGCTTAAGTCTTGCGGCGATAAGAGCGCGATGACGCTGGAATGGCCGCTCCCTAACCGTGCGTTTGGCGATTCGTAGCGGCACAGTTTGTCTAACCGGCGGTACTGCGTGAGCTGCTGCGAGCGGGTGAGGCACCGGTGCAGCGGCGACATGGACTGCTTTTGCCGGAACTATCTTTGGCCGAGCAGCAGACAGTCTTGCGGCAGCTAGCGGCTTGACGGAAGAGACTGGGACGGGAGCAGGAGCAGGCTTCGCGGCTGCGGGCGGAGCCGGCTGAGGACGCGCGGCAAGCACAGGCCGGGCAGGCGATTGGACTGCTGGCACGGCCCGTTCCTGGTCCCAAACGAAAATGCCTGCCCCGGCCAGCAGCGCAGCCCCGGCCAGAGCGCCGGAGTACGCGAGAGTACGCCGCGAATTTGTCTCTGACGCGCTGGCTTTCGGTGCGCCCGAAGCCGCAAGCACCGCCGAGCGCAGGGCGGATGCAAGCTGCCCCGCCGACGGATAACGCGCCGCCGGGTCTTTAGCCAAGCCACGCCGCACGGCATCGTCAATGCCGGGCGATAGCTCCGGGCGGCGCGAACGCAGCGGCGGCGGATTTGAAAAGACCTGCTGGTGCATGACTGAAAGCTGGGCCTGCGTGCTGTTGTCGGCGGCAGGAAACGGCGGCAAGCCGGTCAGAGCAAAGCACGCCACAGCGGCCAGCGAATAGACGTCGCTGCGGGCATCCGGGGCACTGGTGCCTTTGACCTGTTCCGGGCTGGCATATTCAATGGTTCCCAGCATGTCGCCGCGCACGGTCAGCGGAGCGGACGAGTCAATCGGGTCAATATGGGCCACGCCGAAGTCGGTCAGCCGGGCCGGGCCATGCTTTGCAATCAGAATGTTTGAGGGCTTGACGTCCCGGTGAACAACGTTCTCCGCGTGAATGCAGTCCAAAGCCGCCGCGATGTCTTCAATGATCTGAACCGCACGGGCGACCGAAAGCTGCTTTTTGGCGGCCATCAGCGCATCCAAAGTCTGCCCCGGCACATATTCCATGACCAGAGCCGCTGGGCTGCCGTCAACAAACTGGTACAGGGCGACAATGTTAGGGTGGCGCAGCTTCGCCATGACCGCCGCTTCGCGCCGGAACCGGTCTACTGCCACCGGGTCCCCGCCGGTCTGCAGAACCTTCACGATCACGTCATAGCCGTGCGCTTTATCTCGGCCCCGGTAAACCGCGCTAAATGGTCTTCGGCTTAATGCGGTCGGCGTTAGGGAAATGCCCGGCAGGTCCGGCGGGGCCAGTCCGTCGGCATCGCGGTCCGGCGGGGACGGCTGATTTTGGTCACCTGGCATTACAAACTCTTTCTACGAGAGTATCCGAATTGGAAGCATACAAGCCTGCTACTCTGGTAGTTTACCTGAAAATGAGCGGATGGAAAACACAGGGGGATTGACGGCAGGTTAAAGAGTTATGTTTCAATAGCAACCGGTGCGCCGGCGTCGGCAGAGCGGTACGCGGCCAGCGCGACAGCCAGCGCCGCCAGGCCGTCTTCGCCGGTCGCCAGCAGCGGCGCAGGCTGCCCGGAAGTAAGCTTCAAAAAGTCTGCGATCAGGCCGGCGTCCGTGTCACTGCCCCAGTTGACCCATGTCCCCTGCCCGTCCGCGCCGTAGGCTGCTAAACTCTGCTTGAACATGTCCAGCTCTAAAACACCCAGCGTTCCCAGAACTTGCAGCGTCACATCGCCCCAGGTCGGGTACGATTGGGGGCGGGACCAGCTTGTGTCCAGCGTCGCGAAGACGCCGCCCTCGTAACAGATGGACAAAAACCCGGTGTCTTCCCATTCTTGATGGTAGAACCCGTTGCCGATTTCGGCGTAGACTTCCACCGCGTCCCGCCCCAGCAGATGCCGGTTCAGGTCGGCCACATGAACCGTGTGGTCAATCACCGCCCCGCCCCCGGACAGCGCCCTGTCGGTAAACCACCCGCCCGGCATTTTGCCGTGGTTCGTGCCCCGGATCGCCAGCACGCTCCCAATCGCGCCCACCGACACCTGAGCATGGAGCCGCTGGTACGCCGGGGAATACCGGCACGGAAACGCCGTCGCCAGTTTAACCCCTGCCGCCCGGCAGACGTCTATCATGGCCTGCGCATCTTCGGCTGTCGTCGCCAGTGGCTTCTCGCACAAGATCGCTTTGACGCCCGCCCCCGCCGCCATCTCTACCAGACGCCGGTGATGCACGTTCTCGCTCGTGATGATAACGCCGTCCAAGTGCTGATCCAGCAGCGCCGCTTCGCTCTCAAAGAACTGCGTGCCGAACGCCTCCGCCTGCTCCCGCCCGCGCTCTGCATCGGCGTCCGCAATGCCGACCAGCTCTGCGCCGGGATGCGCCTTAAGCGCAGCGGCATACGACGCCGCGTGCATGTGCGCGAACGACAAAATGCCGATCTTCAGCTTGCTCATAGCGACACCACCTTGCCCGTCTCCATCGCCTCCAGCGCCGCCAGCCCAATCCGCACCGCTTCCCGTCCGTCGTAGACCGTCACCGGCATCGGGGAATTGGTCTGAAGCGCCGACACAAACGCCGCCAGTTCCAAGTAGTATGGGTCATCGGTCGGAGCCATCGGACTTTCCGGAAACGCTACTCCGCTGGTGCTGCCCGTCTGCCGCAGCGACGACAGCAATGGTGCGCTTTGGGCCGAATCATGCTCAATCAGTCCGCCGTCCCCCGCCACTTCCAGCGTCGTTCGAAACCCGCTGGGGTGCGCCCACGATCCCGTCACATGGCCGACTGCGCCCGACTCAAACCGCAGCGTCACCAGCGCATAGTCCAGCTTGCCGATATACTCCGGCCTGCCCCACAGCCCCTGAGCAAAGACGCGCGAGACCGGGCCGAATGTCCACCGCAGCCAGTCAAAATCATGCAAAATTAAATCCAGCGCCACGCCCCCACTCTGCACGGGATCGGCGTACCAGTTCGGGCGCCCCGTGATCTGCGGAAACCCGCCCATCCGTGCCGTCCGCACCGCTGCCGGCTTCCCCACCGCGCCCGAATCCACCAGCCGCTTCGCCCCGGCATACTCCGGGAAGTACCGGACCACCTGCCCGACCATCGCCGGTACGCCCGCCCTTTCCACTGCCGCCACGATTGCATCGCACTCCGCCAGCGTCCGTCCCAGTGGCTTCTCCACAAAGATCGTTAAGCCTGCCGCCGCCGCTCGCTCCACATACTCTTGATGCACCGGCGTCGGCACGCAAATATCCACAATATCCGGCTCCGCCCCCGCCAGCAGCGTCTCCCAGTCCGAATACGCCGTCCCCAGCGCCGCCGCCGCGTCGGGGCGCGGGTCCAGCACCCCCACAATTTCGGCGTCCGGCAACAGCGCCCACTGCCGCGCATGAACCTCCCCGATATTCCCCGCCCCAATCAACGCCACCCGATACGTCATGTGTTGTTCCTCAAAAGGTTCGCTCAAGTTGGAGCCTAAGAATATTATACAGGGAAATAAAGAAGGAAGGCAAGCCGTTCAGGTATACTCAACTTCAGCATGGAAGCGAACCCAGAACAATCAGACCATCCTCACGATGACGCAGAGCAAGTTTCCAAAGAATTGGAACAAATTGCGCCGTTCCTGACCGGGTTGACTAGTCTGCCTTCCCGCTGGAACGGACAAGTGGAGCTGGGGCAGGAGGAATGGTTTCGTGGGAAAAAGCTGTTCTCCTGTGGCATTGTCATTCAGGCAAAACTTGTCACTCAGGAAACACGCTGGCGCACCTTAATCCATGAAAGCCTGCATTCACGTTCCGCAGGCTACAATTCGGCAGACTACAATGCACTGATCGGCTGGGAAGAAGGCGTCGTCGAGCAAACACAGCGTCTCCTCCGCCCGGAAGTCCTGGCACGGGCCGGGGTTCAAGTGGAAGAGGCAGTTTTTCGGCAGGTAGAAGCAGACCACGTCTACAACCGATACATCGATGCGTTAGAGGACTTACGGCGGAGCCTGAGCATCACGGAGGAACAGCAAACGGGGTTCTCTATAGATTTGCTGGCAACCCCAATCCAGGACCGAGCCGCCTTTGTTTACAGCCTTAGCAGCAGCCTTGCTGGCGCAGATCGGCGGCGCTTCCTATCCATTTTCTCTGCCGCAAGCGACCGTTTGAGAACAAAAGGAAGACCCTGATGAACTGGGACAACGCAGAGCGCGAACGCATCATTGAGCAGGCGTTGAGCGCATCCACATCAACCGAAATCCGGCAAGCCACGCAGGAGTTACAGCACTGGACACACGCTTACCCGCAGGATTTTGGGATTGTAGATATGTTCGAGGTTCTTTCTCACAAACAAGATTTCGCGGAGGAAGTAGAACGAAGGACCGAGACGTGGGAAGCGGCTACCGCAGGCCACTTGGTCTGGAACATATCGGCAGAAACGATGAAACCCCAGTAGAAGTGTTCTACTGGGGCAGAGCCATCTGTCTCGTTTGCTCTTTATTCGCGATTTGCAACTTTGCCCTGGGAACCAACTAAGAGGGTTGATTTGGCTAACATTTCCCGAAATCGTCTGTCAAGCTCATTGTCCCTCTGATGATAAATCTCACGCATCGTCTCGATATGCTCATCTGCTGATTTGCGGATGGCAGCAACTCTTGCCTCCGCCTCATTCTGAACAGATTGCTGAACTTCAATACGCGCGATAGTTCGTACCGTCCTCAGCGTAGTCCAAAAGCTGTACCCCCAAAGCAGGCAATACAGAATATACAGCACGAAGTTCGCACCTGCATCGAAGCCCTTACCGTTATGCGAAGTATATGCTTCATAAGCAAAAAACAACACTCCACAAGGATAAAGAAAGAGCGTGAATGCGCCCCATATATCCATAAGCCGGTCGAAAAAAGTTTTGTTGGAACTGTTCATCGTTATTACCTCATTAAACCAAGTCAAGTCAGAATACGGATAGATCCGCTTTGTTTTTCAGTTGCTACGTATCATATTGCAACCGTAAAGTCGATGTGTTTCTTCTCCTTTCTTTATAGTGCTGAATGAACTGTTTGCTTACTCACTTGTAATTTACCACAATCCATCGCCAAATTCAATCCATTTAGCAAACCTTTGTTTGCCTATTTTCGAGCGCTTCCACGTTGGGACTAGTCATGCATGGTCATGCTATAAAGATGTTGGTTCTTTTGGTGTTGGTATTCAGATGTTATTCTTTACAGGTTCACCATGTAATGCAACTCCCCCACAAAAGTAAAAAACCGGAAGCAATTTCTCACTTCCGGTTTTTTACTTTTACGAGCAGCCTAAGCTGGTTCCGCAACTCAGGCATTTATAACAGGCACCACTGCGGATGGTAATGGCTCCGCATTCGGGGCACGGCGGGGCATCGGACTGCATCAGCGAGATTTCGCGCTCATGGTCTGTGATAGACGCGGTGTTGGTCTCGGCCAGATGCGCGTTGGCATTGTGATGGCCGTTTCCGTTCCCGTTGCTGCCCCCAATCTTGCTGCTCAGGGTGCCGCTTTTGGAGTCGTGCGCCGGGAGGGCGGGCCTCGGCGGGGCGTAGGTGTCTTCCTGGTCGGCGATTAACCCGACGTTGTGGCGGTCTTCTTTTTGCAGGAAGCGCAGCGCTAAGTACCGGAAGATGTAGTCCATCACCGATTTCGCCATCGGGATGTCTTTGTTGCCGGTGAAGCCCGATGGCTCAAAGCGCGAATGGATGAACTTGTCCACCAGAGTAGACAGCGGGACGCCGTACTGAAGCGCGAGCGAAATGGCGGTGGCGAAGCTGTCCATCAGGCCAGAAATCGAAGACCCTTCTTTGGACATCCGAATGAAGATCTCGCCGGGCTGGCGGGTGTCCGGGTACAGGCCGACCGTCAGGTAGCCTTCATGACCGCCGATGCTGAACTTGTGCGTCACGCCGTCGCGCTCGTCGGGCAGCCGGCGGCGGACCGCTTTCGGCACGGCGAGGGCATTTGGCGCAGCGTCAGGCGCGACCGCGTCCGCAGCGGCTTTGGCTTCCATGCTTTTTTCGCTGGCCGTATTCAGCGGCTGGGTGCGCTTGGAGCCGTCCCGGTAGATGGCGACGGCCTTGACGCCGAGCTGCCACGCTTCCAAATAGGTCTGGGCGATGTCGTCCGGCGAAGCGTCATTCGGGACATTGACGGTCTTTGAGATCGCGCCCGAAATAAACGGCTGGGCCGCCGCCATCATCTTGAGATGGCCCCGGTAATGGATAGACCGAGTGCCGTTCATGGCCCGGAACGCGCAGTCGAAGATCGCCAGATGCTCGGGCTTCAGGTCCGGCGCGCCTTCAATCGTGTCATGCTCATCAATGAATTTGATAATTCCTAAAGCCTGCGCCTCGTCGTAGCCCAGCCGGTCCAGCGCTTCGGGAACAGTCTGGTTGACGATCTTTATCATGCCGCCGCCCACTAGCGACTTGTATTTGACAATCGCAATGTCCGGCTCAATCCCCGTCGTATCGCAGTCCATCAAGAAGCCGATGGTGTTGTGGGACACAAAGCCCTGAGCAATATAGGTGACGTTCGCGGGAATCGATAGGTCGTAAGTGAGCTGCTCCCCGCCGTCTTCGTTTTCAGTAACAACATCATAGAAGAAGCGCAGCGCCTGGGCAACGCGCTCGTCCCGCGTCGCGGCATACAGCGCCTCGGCGGTGCGGCGGGTAATCGCCCCGTTGCGCCGCTTTTGAGACAGCATGACGGCATTGTACAGGGCGCTGTTCGTCGGAACGAGTTCCGTCACGACTTCCGGCGCGAGATACACATAATCGTGCCGAGCGGTCTGGACGCCGCCACTTGTGCTGACGGCGGCGGACTTGCGGGCGCTCATAAAGCCGACCGCCGACTGGAACTTAGGCGCATACGTCGTGTTGCGGAGGCGCAGCACATAAAGCGGAGCCTGGCTCCAGCCGGTCGTGTCCTGCTTGGTGGAAGTCGGAATGCCGAGGGCCAGCAAAAGCGTCTTGACTTCCTCCGAGAACGGGCGATGCACCGTAGACCAGCAGGGAATGCCGCCGGTGACGGTGCCGTCGGCTTCGTACAGACCGCGCAGGAATGCGCCGTAGACGGCAGGATCGTTCGTTGCCAGCACGGCATCAGGAATGCGCGGCAGGTAGCCCTTGCCGGAATGCTCCGGGCCGGGCGACAGCTTGCTGAACCCACAGGCGTCCCACCACAGCGTCAGCGGCACGGAATGCACCGCGACTTCGCAGTAGCCGGGCTGGGCCGTCAAGTGCGCGTCTAGGTTGAACAGAGACTTGACCAAGCTCTGCACACGCTCGGCGACATCCAGGTCTGTGTTGGCGACGCAGAAGCGCGGGCCTTTGGAGTGCATCGAGCCGTCGCCCATGAAGTAGCCGACAAGCTCCGCGAGGTCCGGCGTTAGGGTGCGTGGAACGCGGGTCGTGTAGTCCCCCGTCCAGTATTCCTCTCCCAGCGGCGGCAGCGCCACGGCCTGCGCCTCGCCAAGCGTCTGGCCCAGCGACAGGGCGACCACATCGCCCGGCGTGATCTCGCCGAACCGCTTCCAGTCCCATTGCCCCGTCGCCGCGTCCACGACTTTGACCCGGTGCTTGGGCGTCCCTTGAATGGCGTAGCCGCAGCGGGTCGTGATGCGCCGCGTCGCGCCTAAGCCGTTCACATAGAACTTGGTCGCCTGCTGCCGGCCCGTATCGGTCAGGACGCCGAAATCCACATCCTGCCACTGCGCCCCATCAAGATTCCCCAATCGGTTCAAGCGCACGACGCCCCGGTCCGTAATGACCAGTGACCCCGCCACTAGGCAGCCCGTCGGAGCCAGCACCGTTGCCTGAGCATTGCGGTAGCCCGACGCTTGCCCTTCCGCCAGCGCATCGTCCCAGGCAGTCCGGGCGGCGTCCAGCAGCGTGTTCGGGATTAAAGCGCCGTTGATCTCGTCCACGGCGGCGCGGTGCTTGCCCATGACCCGAAGCATCGGCTCGCGGTTCTCGGCGAAGCCTGCGAATGGCCCGCCGCAGTCGCGGGCCACCGTCGCCGATTGATGGTACGCCCGGCCCGTCATCAGCGCCGTCACGGCCCCGGCATACGCCCGGCCCGCATCACTGTCATAGGGCAGGCCCGCCGCCATGAGGAGTGCGCCGAGATTGGCGTAACCCAGCCCCAGCGGCCGGAACGTGTGAGAGCGCTGCTCGATCTTCTCGGTCGGGTAGTGGGCAAAGCCGACCACAATCTCCTGCGCCGTAATCATCACTTTGACCGCGTGCTCAAACGACTCGGTATCAAACGCCCCGCTCCCCGCGTCCCGGAACTTCATCAAGTTCAGCGATGATAGATTGCACGCTGTAGAATTCAGGAAAAAGAACTCGCTGTTGGAGACGACAATAGACAGCAGCCCAGCAGAGTTTGCATCTGTGATAGCGAAGTTGTGCGTGTCTTCCACTTCCATGTCGTAAACGGCGACAGGGACATCCAGCGTTACGGGCGTGACGGCAAGAAGAACGTCAGCGGCCTCAGCAAGCACTGCCTGCAATGCTTCTTTGTCTTCCGGCAAGTCTTTTGCGGTGCAACGCAGGGAGCAAAGGGCCGTGCCAACTGCAAGATGCTGGGCTTCTACATAGACGCCTTCTTGGGTCAGGAAGCGATGCTCCGGCGTACAGCGGAACGTCAGGCCGCGCTCCGTCTTGACCTCTACTAACTTCTGCGGGTAGCCCGCAATCCAGACTTTCCGAACAGAGCGCAGGACAGGCCGGCGGCTTTGACGATCAAACGAGAAGACTGAAGGAAGTGCCTCACCCGCCTCATGCCGCCCATACAAAGAAGCGAATGGAACCTGCCCTTCGGCGGTTTCGATCAGCGTTTCGCCGACAAAACAGCACGGGTTAGAGGCATGAATGCGGTCGGTGTTGGCGCAGGTGTGCCAGTCGTTGGCGGTGGTGTCGTACTGCATTCCGGGGTCGCCGCAAACCCACGTTCCTTCGGCGATGGAGTGCAGCAGGTCACGCGCCCGCAGGGTATCGGCGGTCTTGCCGTCGGTGCGGAACTTGGTCTCCCACGGGCCATCGGACTCGACGGCCTGCATGAACTCGTCGGTGACGCGGACGCTATGGTTTGCGTTCTGGAACGGCACGGTGTCATAAGCGCCGCCGCTGACATTGAACGCGCCGGAGTAGCCAGCGTCAATTAGGGCGTGGGCCTTCAGCTCGGCGTCTTTTTTGCAGTCAATGAACTCCTGAATGTCCGGGTGGTCGGCGTTTAGAATAACCATCTTGGCGGCCCGGCGCGTGGAGCCGCCCGATTTAATGCTGCCCGCCGAAGCGTCCAGCCCCTTCATAAACGCGATCGGCCCGCTGGAGCGCCCGCCTGCCGACAGCGGCTCTTTAGACGACCGCAGGGGAGACAAATTATGCCCGGACCCGGAGCCATCCTTGAACAGCATTCCTTCGGTCTTGTACAAGTCTAAGATGGACTCCATTGAGTCATCTACTTCTGTAATATAACAGTTATGGAGCAGAATGCCTTCGTTCCAGAACGTCTCGCTTTCCGTCTGAATGTCATAAACACATTCCGGCCCGCCCCGCGTTTTGCTGACGACCAGGACATCAGCAGACCGCCAGGAAGAAGCAGATTCGGTCAACCGCTCCGCCATTCGCGTCTGCTTGTGACTGTGGGTGAAGCCGACAACTTCCTCAAACTGCTCTACGGAAACATTGTCGTGAATGCCGAGCGAATAGGAGGTCTTGCGCGAGTAATCGTCTCGCGTATCCGTGTAGGCCGTCAGGGACGCATAGATGCCCAATGAGCGCAGGAGGCTCTGCGCGGCCTGCATCAGCGGCAGGCTGGTATTGGAAAAGACCGGCAGGCGGCGATTGCCGTTCTCCGAGACGTGTCCGTCTGCGTCAAACAAGCCGCCTAGAAAGGCTCCCACGTTCTCGGCACTCGTCCGGTAAACCCATTCAGGAACCTGCTTGTCTCCCACCCGGCCCCACAGACCGAGCGCCGACCAGAACGCCCGGCTCACTGCGCCGTGGCCGCGCAGGCAAAAGCCCCAGGATTTCGTGTAAGTGTGAAATGGCACGCCGTACTTGGTCAGAACCGCCTCGGCCCGCTCTTTTTCCGGCAGCGTATTGATTTTGAGGTCCCAGGTATCGCTTGTCAGGGTCTTTGAGCGTCCACAGTAACCGTCGCCGACCATCAGGCCCGTGAGCCAGGCAACTTCTACGTCAGGCGTTATCGAGTCCAAGCTTTGCACAGTAGTTTCCGGCAGGATGACGGAGCGGTTCAAGATCAAACGATCTATGCCGATGACCAAGTCTCCCGCTTCCTTTTCCGCCATCTCGCCTTTAGAAGTGCGGACAAAAACGCGGTGGTTTGCCGTGCAGCGCAGGGTCGAGCCGTCTCCTAAGTGGAAGTTCAGCAAGTGCCGACGCCCGTTGCAAACAGCAGCCAAAATGCGCGACGGCGTTCCATCCGGCGCATAAGTGGAAATCTGCGGGTTTTCCGTAGACTGGAACAAGCGCACAATCTCGCCAATGGGAAGCAGGCCCCGGTCTGTGTTGACGCGGGCGTCATACGGCAGGCACGCCGACACGGCTTGGCGGCGTCCGGCCCACCCTAAGTTGAACCAGACCGGGCTGTTGAACGCGGCGAACTGATGCAGCAGAATAAAGCGCAGCTCGTCGTGGAACGTCTCGGCGTCCTCTTCATCGGCGAAGTAGCTGCCAAGTTTCGCCCATTCCAAAATCTTGTCGGCAACGCGGCCAATGAGCTGCTTGACGGAGTATTCGCGCTCCAGCGTGCCGATCTGGCCTCTAAAATACTTGGACACGACGACGTTGGTCGCAAGCTGGGACCAGGCTTTTGGGATTTCGACGCCTTTCTGCTCGAACACAACTGTGCCGTCGCTGCCGACGATGCTGGCGTTGCGAAGCTCCCATTCGCTGGTTTCCCAAACGTCCTGCCCCGGCTGGGTATAGCGGCGGGCAAAGGTGAGGCCTGGCGTGTTCGGCTTGGCGCTTTTCGCAGGGGCGATCTTCGCAGGCTTCGGCTCCGGCTTTTCGGACTTTGTTTCGGGCGAGGCAAGAGGTGCGGGCATAGGGGCTTCCATTTCTAGGGCAATTTCCGGTACGGGTATGGCTTCTGGCTCCGGCATGATTTCCGTCTCTTGTACGGCTTCCACAGTGACGGGTTCAGGGGTAAAGTCAACGACCTGCTCCACTTCAGGAACGGCCACGGGATCGGCGAAAGCATTTAGGTCCGGTTCGGCGACGGCACTGACGTCTTCCTCAGCCACGGTGTTGAAATCTTCACGGGCGGCGCGAAGCGGGCTAAGAAGCGGGGCCGGCTCGTCGGCCAGCATTCGGGCCATGACGCTGTCCTCAAAGGGGTCTTCCTCGGCAAAGGGGTCCGGCTCCGTCATTTGAGCCTCAGGAACCTGCGCGATCTGCGACGGGGCCGGGAACCCGCTGACGGGGACATCAGCGGGATGCCGCGCTTCCAGGTCTACATCATCGCCGCCGAACAGTGCTCCGTCCGCCTCGGAGACGACGACCGGGGCCGGCTCCGCCTGGGAAGCAAGCGCGGCAGTCTTCCGCGCCGGGCGCGGCGTCACAGGTTCGTCCTCACCCATTAAATCCAAAGTCGTTCCCGAACCGCTCTTTTTGCTGCTCTTCTCAGCCATGATCTTTATCCTCTTCTATCGTTAAATTGCTATTTCTTGCGTTAAACTGCAAATGCTGAAGTGTGTACCGGGGCCAATCTATTGATTTCATAGAAAACCCCGGCAATAATATGTCCTTCGGACACGGAGAATGCCGTGCGGGTCTGACATCATCGTCTGAAGGACGCCTCTTTGCCAGGGTTTTCTATGAAATCAATAGATTGGCCTCGGCACATTCTCCGTTTACTCTTTTCTTAGCCGCCCGCTCTGCTTCTTGATCAAATTAACGATATCGCGAAACTGGGTGGCATCCTCAAACTGGCGGTACACCGACGCAAACCGAACATAGGCGACCTGGTCCAGACGGCTGAGATTTTCCATGACCATCTCGCCGATGTCGGCGGACGGCACTTCTTTGTCTAAACGGTTCGCCAGCGTTCGCTCGATGTCGTCGGTAATCGTTTGCAGGGTTTCTTCCGAGATAGGCCGCTTCTGGCAGGCCACGCGCAGGGAGCGCAGCAGCTTGTTGCGGTCAAACGGCTCCCGGCGCTGATGGCCGTCCCGGTCGGGTTTCTTGACCACTGTGAGCTGCATTTCTTCAATGGTCTCGAACGTGGTGAAGCGCCGTTCGCAGTGCTTGCATTCACGGCGTCGTTTAATTGCCTCGCCCTCGCGCATAGGCCGCGAGTCAAGCACCGCATCGTCATCATGGCCGCAGTAGGGACACTTCATAGAACCTGCTTTGTCTTGGCACTCTCTTTGTCCTGGCACTCTATCCTATATCTTGTGCATATTTCTAGTATAACACCCCAAATGTAGATTGTCAAGGAAGATTTGGAAAGTTATGCGGTTCTTTTTCAGGCGTCACGTCGAGTCGCGGAGCCGGGCCGTGTCGCGCCGGGGCGAGTCGCCAAACAGGCGGTGATATTCCCGGCTGAACTGCGATGGACTCTCGTAGCCGACCTGAAGGCTGGCTGTCGCCGCATCTACCGCTTCGCCCAGCATCAGACGTCGGGCTTCCTGAAGGCGAAGCCGCTTCTGGTACTGGAGCGGGGTCAGCGCCGTCACCGCCTTAAAGTGCTGGTGGAACACCGACGGACTCATGTGAACCTCACGGGCTAAATCATCCACTTTCAGCGGCTCGGCGAAGCAGTGCTTCAGCCGGTGCAGCGCTTTGACGATGCCTTCCATCTCGCTGCCCGCGAACGCAATCCGGCGCAGGGCGGCCCCCTGCTCGCTTGCCAGCACCAGATACAAAATCTCGCGTGTGATCAGCGGAGCCAGCACGGGAATATGCTGCGGCGTTTCCAGCAGCCGCAGCAGACGTATCAGAGTGTCGCGCAGCAGCGTGTCCAGGCAGCCGACCCCAATGCCGCGCTGGGTAGGTGACGCAGGCGCTTCCGGCAGGTTTAACTCCGTCACCAGGGCGCTGATTTGCCGGGGATCAATGTCAAGCGACAAGCTCAGGTATGGCTCCTCTTGGGTCGCTTCCCCCACCTGGCTTATGACCGGCAGGTCAACGGCTACTAAGAGAAAGTGCGAAGGATCGTACATATAGATGCTTTCCCCCAGCATCACCTGCTTGCGTCTCCGTGCAATCAAGCAAAGGCTCGGCTTGTAAACCGCGTGGATCGGCTCAAAAGGAGTGGAAGCACGATACAGATTGAGCGGGGCGATGGCTGTTTCATGCGTCCCATCATGGGGCGTCAGCCGGTCGATCAGCGCCACGAGTTCCGATTGCCCTCGTTCATCTTCTGATAGTTTTTCGCATTCTGATAGTTTTTCGTATTCTGATAGTTTTTCGTATCTTTCCATAGTGGCAGTTTACCCCTTTGCGGCCTGCGTACCCTCTGCACTTCCCCAGATTAGGCAAGAATATGCCAGGATCAAGTTATTATCTTCCATGCCTTCTCCGACATAATAGCAGTACACATTAACCCTGACAGCAAAAAGGATCACACAATGGCACAACGAACATGGTTCATCACAGGAGTTAGCAGCGGGCTAGGACGCATTATGACGGAGCAGCTTTTAGAGCGCGGAGACCGCGTGGCCGGAACCGCCCGGAAGCTGGAGTCGCTCGACGACTTGAAAGAGCAGTACGGCGAACGATTCTGGCCGGCGTCACTGGATGTCTCCGACACGGCGGCAGTCAAGCAAGTGGTCAGCGAAGCGTTTGAAGCATTGGGCCGCATTGATGTGGTCGTTAGCAACGCCGGCTATGCGCTCTTTGGGGCCGGGGAAGAGGTCACGGATGAGCAGATTGTCCAGCAGATCAACACCAATCTGACCGGCTCTGTTCAGCTTGTTCGCGCCGCGTTGCCGCACCTGCGGCAGCAGGGTGGCGGACGGATTTTGCAGGTGTCGTCGGAAGGCGGCCAGATTGCCTACCCGAACTTCAGCCTGTACCACGCGACCAAGTGGGGCATTGAAGGCTTTGTCGAAGCGGTTTCCCAGGAAGTCGCGCCGTTCGGGATTGAGTTTACGATTGTGGAACCTGGCCCGACCCGCACAAACTTTGGCGCAGGTCTCATCAGCCCGCCCCCGATGGCCGCCTACGAGAATACGCCGTCGGGTGAGATGCGCCGCGCCATTGCCGCCGGGGCGTTCGCCATTAACGGCGACGCCGCGAAAGTGGTGAGGGCCATGATTGATTCGGTCAGCATCACGCCCGCGCCTAAACGCCTATTGACAGGCGGTGACGCCTACGAACGGGTCCATCAGGCACTCACAGACCGTTTGGCGGCACTCGCAGCCCAGAAAGAAATCGCTTACAGCGCGGACTTTGACGCTTAGGTCAGGCAAATTAAGCAACACAAAAGGAGTTCATCATGGCAGAAAACGAAATCAACAGCGGCAGGATTTGGCTCATCACCGGCGCGAACCGGGGCCTCGGCGCAGCCATTGCCCGCGCTGCATTAGATGCGGGGGATTCCGTCGTGGCGGGCGCACGGAACCCGGACACGATTGCAGGGGCGCTCGGCGCGGCGAGTCCAACTCTCCTGCCGGTTGCATTGGACGTGACGGATGCCGACGCGGCGGACGCGGCGGTCAGCGCGGCGGTGGAACGATTCGGGCGAATAGACGTGCTGGTCAACAACGCCGGGTACGGGCAGCTTGGGGCGTTTGAGGAGATCGGCATGGAGGCCATGCGGCGGCAGTTCGAGACAAACGTCTTCGGCCTGATGAACGTCACGCACACGGTTTTACCGGCAATGCGCCGGCAGCGCAGCGGGCATATCTTCAACATTTCTTCTATCGGCGGCTTCCGGGGCGGCGACCGCTTCTCGGCTTATGCCGCGTCTAAGTTCGCCGTGGAAGGCTTCTCGGAGTCCCTCAGCGCCGAGCTGGCGGAGTTTGGCATTCGTATGACAATCGTTGAGCCGGGCTTCTTCCGCACGGACTTTCTGGAAACCAACTCCGTTCAATACGGCAGTCAGGAAATTGAGGATTACGCCGAAGCGTCTGCCGCCCGCCGGTCGTTTTATGACGAGCGCAGCGGCAGGCAGGCCGGCAATCCGGCAAAACTCGGCGAAGCTCTTGTCAAGCTCGCAAACGATCCGCACCCGCCGGTCCGGTTCCCGGTCGGCACGGATGCGGTCGGCGTTGTGGAGGAAAAACTTGCCCACGTTCAAGCCGAAGTGGAGCGCTGGCGCGAGCTGTCCGTGTCCACCGACTTTCCAAGCGCATAATAACGCAGTGGTCAGCCAAATAGGTCGCCGCAGAAATGAACTTCTGCGGCGGCTTCTGGTCTTCTGCCGATTGCTGATTACCTAGCAGGTAATTGATAAGCCGCCGCAATGCCGGTATCATGCGGAGGACAGAACACGGAACACAGGAGAACGCAATGACAACACCCTTCACGAAGACCGCCGCACCGGACTGGCTGCTGGCGATGTGGAAAGAAATTGACGACAAGACCTTCGGCAAAGGCTTTGACTGCTTCGCAGGCGACGCCGTCTGCAATCTCGGCGTCGCCGACTGGCACGGACGCGAGGCAATCCGGGAGAACCTTCGGGCATTCATTGACACCGGGTTTACCGCCCATCACGACGTTGTGGAATACTGGGACGGCGGCTCGCTGAAAGTCTTTCGCGGCATCGTCACCATGACGCCCGACGACAAAAGCCAGCCGGTCGTGAGGCCCACGATGGCCCATTTCTTCTACATGGACGAAGCCGACCCCACAAAGGTCAGCCGCTGGATCGGAGCCGTCGGCCCCACCGCGTTCTAAAGAGACCGCACCAGGTTTCAACACCACACTCGCTTTCCGGCGTCGCATGAACGGGCTACGCCGGGAAGCCGAAGCGGCGTAATCTGAAAAATAGTTTTGTTTGATATTTAATAGTTTGTGTTATAATAGTTATAATGCGAATAAACGATGACGGACTTCTGGCTTCCTCTCTCTGCATGACCTTGATGCGGGTCGGAACACGTATGGTGACATTGTTCGACCAGAACTTTGCAGACTATCATATTACGCAGGCACAGTTCCGAGTGCTGCTGGAAATTGAAGACCGAGGCGGCGATACCGGTATCGCGCCCTCCGTGCTGGCAGATCATCTGCTGATTGAGCGCGGTACAGTCACGGTCCTGACCAGCCGCCTGGTAGATCAAGGCTGGCTCATGCGGATGCCGGGCGAGAACCGGCGGACTTTCCGGCTCTGCTTGACGGCGGCAGGCCGGTCAAAACTAGAGGAAGTCGTTCCTCTCGCCGTCTCGCTGGCAGACGAAGCACTCGATAGCGTGGCGCGG
>JAABUO010000981.1_pt1 | contig 41435 bp, 35 predicted proteins | sample 5559291 | NCBI WGS metagenome assembly JAABUO01 (sample SAMN10711878, study PRJNA513372) | rock metagenome | isolation source: Antarctica rocks | place: Antarctica: Victoria Land, Finger Mt sud
ATAGAATCGAATCGTGTAAAGCCGGATGATGCATTTTACAGGATTCGGAATGCTCTCGACAGAAAGATCAAGATCATCTCCCCCTCCATTGAATTAATCGAAACACTAGTCACTCGCGGCAACTCGGCATTGGAGTCAATCACAGGCCTCACTTCTTCGATTCGTAATGATATTGCAGACATTTCGGTTCTCGTCATGCGCTTCATTGACACGAAAGCCTCAGCTTTGGATCCAAAGGCAGAGCTCTTGCGTCGAAACGAAATTCTTGAGAAGATGAATGATTTGTTGAAAAAAATTGAAGATGTGGGTATTGTCTTCTGCAATTGCTTACGCTCTAGTCTGGCAATAACTACATCCGGCGCAAATATGTATCCCTCGTTACCATCATTTGTGTCTCCGTCAATACTACTCAAGGCGCATCTGTGCATGTCTATGGGCGATGCAAGCTTTGAGAAACAAAATGGGAAAGAGAAACGACAAATTGGACCTACGTTTATAATGAGAATGTATTCTGTTTTCGGAGCTAGTGATAATGAACACATTGTCAAGGACGGCAAGACTGTACTTCAGTGGAAAGAAGAGATGGCTAAGTGTGAAGTCAGAGTTTACAGAGTGCCTGCAGCAGATAACGTGATGATGTACGAGCTTGAAGTTGTCGAGGATCTTGACGACGGACGATACCATGAGGAGCTAGAAGAGCTCTACTCTTCTAGTGGTCGAAATGAACTACAGGAAACACGCGGGCGCATGCGAGTAATTCCTATATACATGATAACGCATTTGTATTTCAGTCAACAAGGCCAATTGCTTCATATCGAAGATGTGTTCACTCCTGTGTTGGTGGTCAAAGTAAACCACGCAGCCTTATCTCCACAGGAGCAACACGACATGACTACCTTTTCGACAATGCGACAAAACTATTACGAAAAGGTGAAGGACTCGGCTAACGTTGAATGGCTCTCCTTTGAAATGTATCCTACTGAGACGAGCGACATAAGCGATAGTGATGCTGATGATGATACAGATGATTCGGAGAATCTAGATGCACACAGTGAAGAGGCTGACAACGTCAACACAAACAATAAAATGAGTCCGGCCGACGGCAATGCACTCACATTGTCTCTAAGCAAATTGGCTATCGATCCGCACGAATCCATTCGTCGGAACCCGTTCTCCGGCGAAGACAAGCCTAGCCTGTCCTTGTTGGAATTTATTGCTCGTCTCACTGCCTTGCAGACCTCCACACAAAGGCTGACCATTGACGTGTCTGATGAGATAATTTCATTATTTCTCAGAAATGAATCCAAAGAGCACTCTCGTGGTCGGTCAGATTCTTCGGGTACTCTTGAACAGCCTCGGCGCATAGCGCTCGAGTCCATCCTTAGTCCCAGCTCTAGTCGTGCTAGCACGCCTTTTGATGAGCGAAAATCAAATGAACAGGGACGTTTGGACGAAACGAATAGGCCTCACTCCAGCCACTCATCTCGCCAAAGTACACCAGTCGACACAAAAGAGTCTGGAAGCAAAGAGACGCATCAGCGGCATTCCAGAAGATCCAACAGACTGAGCGAACTAAGCAGAAAATCTGTCGCAACCCCTGAACAGGCTTCTCCGGAGCCAAGGCCTCAAACTCGCGAGCTGGATGAAACGCTACTAACACCTTGGGAGAAGCACAGCCTTCGGTTCAAGAATACAGAATCCACACCTTCACGGGTCAAGGGATCTCGCAGACCTCTTATATAGAATAGCATCACCACAAACGGCGTTTAACTGACTGGGCATCGGGATGGATTCGGAAGGTGGACCACATGTAGATTAATGAAAAACGTTGTATCAGGTTGTGTCGGAGGTTGGCGCGTGCCTTCGCTGAAATAAGCGAAGATCTCCAACGAGTAGAGTAGGGCGCAATGCTCGCAATCGTGGAACAGCGAATGCGATTCGTCGCGTAGCTGTCCATTGACGTCGGCGAAGCTACAGGGCCTGCTGGCGCCCAACATGGAAACAGCCTTAAGGAACGATGTCTCGCTGTCTGAAGAACAGCTTTCCAATGATGCCGCGGCAACACAAAATCGCCGAAGGAATTCTGCGGAACACGTCACCGAGCAGATAGGAACGTTGTACCAGGATGGGGGAATCTCTCCTTTGCAAAATGCTGCGAACCTGGAGGACGAAAATGGTGACGAGTTCTTGACCCGTCATAGACGTCGTCCATCAAGCGGCTCTTCCATTCCTCTCGAATCCATCGAATACAATGCAAGCCCGGCGGCGATGGCACAAGAGCGCAGTAACCTACAAGCTCTACGCCGAATGTCACTTAACTTATCAGTCTCCAATGATCCAGATCTACCATTATCATTTGATATACCGGCTGGGCCTCCGACATCAGATAGTGCTGAAGATGACGCCGCACGTCTCTTCTGGGTGCCAGCACGACTGCATCCTGAAGTGGCGCCTTTGGAATGGCAGACTTTCATTGAGAAAAAGGTCAAAAGTCAGCGCGGTCTAAAGATAACTACGGGTGGGCAGAATCTTTCCAGCGCGAGCGTGACCGGGCAACTGGGGCGGCGGAGGTCTATGCTTGTGCATCAAATCGACACCACAAATGGACATCTTGCTGATGAATATGTTGATGGGTCTAGCAAGCTGCAGCGCCGAAGCTCTAGTGACCAAGCGAAGCCATTCACTGTAGCAGATCTCGAGAAATTGGACGTTGCTGTTAAAGGAAATCAAAATTTGCCGCTGTCGCCTTTAGGCTCTCCGGCCCAATCGACTGAGCCAGTTGAGCCAATTGGCGACACGCCAATCGTTGTTCCGAAGGCCGGTGCTGGTGGCTCTTTGAGGAGAGCTTCCCACACTTATAGAAAAGGGAGCATGCGCATGAATGATAGATTGAGAAGTCAGCATTTGAACGGTGCTCAAGAATCACCGTCCACTGATGGATCACCGTTACCCTCCGAACTTGCACCATCTCCTACACTCGAGACATCTCCGCTAAAAATCACAAGCACTTCTCTCACACCTACAGAACCGCACCTTACCTCTCTTTCTGATTCCGAACCTAAACATTTCGATCCCGAGCCTCATGAAACTATGGACCATATATCTAGTTCTTGGGATAGAATATTTTCCTCTCCCACGGAAAATCTTGCGAATACTTTACAAACGAAATCTGGTACAGCAGTTTCGGCATCAAAGAACGAAAGTAATGGCCCCAGCACACCTCCAAAGCGACCGACTCTCCTCTCACAAAGACACTTATCTGATAAGGTTGACTGGCACTCAAACAATGAGACAGTGGCTTTAAAAGAAAAGGAGAATCTTGAAAAGAGTACTTTGAACATTTCGAAAGTTAAATCTACAAGTGTCGACTCGAATGGTGATACAAAGTCCAAGAAAGGAGCTTGGGGAAGAATTTTTCAAAACGAAGCCAAAGCCACAAAGTCCTCAAAGGAAAAGAAATCAGAGTCTTTAAGAAGATCGCGCTCTCAAGACCAGCATACTACAGTGCGGCCAATGAACACTGCAAACGATACGAGATTGGATTTAGTACAGAGGTCAATCGAGTCCATCAATGAAGAAACTGCTTCTGAACCTCTCCGCCGACCTCTCTCAGCTGGTTCGATCGACAAAGTTGAAGAGAAGAAAGATCCTGGTCTGTTCTCATCGTTATTTTCCAGGAAGAAAGAGGCCAAACGGTCTTTAGAAAACAAACGGCTATCCCTAGAGCATGAGACACAGACCAGTGTAGAGATGAATTCAAAAAACGTTGATACTGAAGAGGCGGCGGAGCCTGCAGACTCAACTTCAACGGTTTTTGTGGCACCGAGCCCTTTCTTCTATGCTCGCTTTCCTCTGCACATCGAAAGGGCTATATATCGATTGTCTCATCTCAAACTTGCAAATCCTCGCAGACCTCTTCATCAACAAGTCTTGTTGTCCAACTTCATGTACTATTATCTCGACCTCATTAATCAGTTGAGGACAATAGCACCAATAAACACGCTGGAAGTAGGTCAGCCGCAGGACTTTGGTGGAACGCGTCAAGAGTCTTCGTCAGGGATGGAAGACTATTCTGGAGTTCAGGTAAATGGATTATTTTAGGAGCAATTCGGTAAGGGGCAAGAGTGTTTGACACGTTCGAAGCATGTAAGCCATAGCAAGGTACTGCTTACACACGTTTTCGGTTTCATGCTGATGCGCCATCAAGCCCAAGGCATTGTCTCAATGCCATTCAGAAGGCACGGCAAACTAGGGCACGATGGTAGCACCATAATGCTTCTACAAAACTCGGGTGTAGTCATTGTATAGGATTTCTGTAAATATTATTGGAAGCAGCATCGTCTTCTCATCTTCCTATCGATTGAATCGGAAGAAATGCAACAAAGAAAATCTTGATCTTCTCCACAGGTAAAGAACTGTTGCTGAAACGGTGAAGAAAGACACATAACGTGCAATCCTGCACTTTGAATATCGCAAGTCTCGCTGATCCTGCTTTCGTGGGGTCGAAATCGATGGCCACTGAGCAGCTTCAGAGATCTGAACAAATAAATCAGCTCCAGTCCATGCGGTAATGGAGCTAATGTGCAATGGAGGGGGCAGCTGTAGTTGACGAGCAAGAGCGTCTGGCTGGGTTTCATGACGTTGTTGTATTCTGTCCAGATCAGCTTTCGTCGCGGCCCATACCTGGGCAATAGTATCCAAAATCGGATATTTACTCTTGCAATTAGATTCAGACTTGAAATCTCAATTTACTCTTAGCTCTGCAATGTATCCAAATGATTCGGAATCTGAGCTATCGTAGCACATCAGTAAAACGTCTACTTTGTCCATAGCTTGCGGATTGCTGAGTCTTGCGTCCATGCAATCACCAAGTTCTTCAAGCTTAAGGATTAGTCAAGTCGGGCTGCGGTCTTACAATGAGGTAGCACTGCTTACCTCCTGGCAAGTCTACACTATTGACGACAGCACTCGGCCCATGAGTTGGATTGTACTGATCACAGAACGGACGAAGCAAAAATTTCTGCAACAATGCGGATTTGCCGGATTTTGATTTCCCAAGCAACATGCATTTGAAGACAGCGCGGTCAACGCGTAATTTCTTTTGGCCAGGTTTTCGACGTCGTGGGGCCGTCTTCCTGAGTCCTTCGATTGTTTTTCTTGTCCCTCCATTATCAAATCCAAGATATGCAAGGTAGGCGAGTGTCTGCTGCGGGCTCTCAAAGCTAATTAGACTCCACAAGGCCAACCTAGAGAATTAAACACTGACTTCAATAGATCTACCATCCTTGTAATGTCAAATTTTCGTTGCACGGAAACGATGAATTTACTGGTAGGCCGGGAGTAGGTTCCAGTAGAGTTAAGAGTTCGTTCTCATTCAATACCCCATCGTTGTCTTTATCGAAGATTAGAAAGAGATCGACAAAAAATCTGTAGCCATTGGCACTCAGTTCCGAGCTCGAGTTGCTAGTTATTTCAAATCTGATAGTTAGCAAACCCATCTATTCTCTTACTTTGGGTAGAGGAAGCTGTCGTGCAGATTTAGGCTGTCCGAGTAGTGGTACGCCCGAAGCAGGGTCCATATGGTCTCGTGACGGCCCTTCTTCGCGTATTGCAGCATCAATTCAAGGAAACTTTTAATATTCAGTCCACCACTCGGTAGAACACCAAATTTAGCTTTGATTTCATTCAAATGCTCAAGCGGCAACTCCTTACCAAAAGAGAGCCGTTGAAGGGTTTGTAGCTCTTCATCACCCAGTGTCCCAGTATGCTTTCTGTCCAATAAATAAAATATTCTCCTTAGACATGACTCTGCCGCTGGCTTTAACTTCCGTTCTTTGTAATCAAAAAGTGGCAAGACTGGGTGCGTCACAGCACGCTGGCAAAGGTAAAACACCTGGTCCACGCCGACTTGTTCTTTCGAAGAGCACCGTACACACAGTTCGATCTCCCTGAACTCTTGTAGCAGGGGGTCTACTTCCTCTTCAACCGCTTGAAGTGCAGTGTCATCTGTTTGGCTTACGGTGTACATGTCTGACTTGTGAGCTACAAGGATGACGGGTACACTGACTCCTAGTGACCTGAGGAAGTTCATCCAGAATAAACCGACACGTTCACATGTGTAATGGTCGGAGTAGAGTAACAGTACGACATTGGCTCGTCTGACTTCTCTTTTCAAGTTCTCGCGACCATCAATGTCTGCACTCGTATCGACAATAGTCGTTGTCACCTTCGCCCCCGAGACAGTCAATGGAGGAACTTGGGGTTGGATATTATCAATGAATGTCTTTTTGACAAAAGCAGTGATCAATGAGCTCTTCCCAACACCTTCGTCCCCGCACACGACGATTCGGACTCCATCATTCATCTAATGGTCATTCGTCTACACATAGCCAAAGAATTACGCAGAGCGAGATGAAATTTCGAAAATAGAACTCTTTTTTATTAGAACTGTCCAAAAACCGCTTTGTTATCGCGACATCTCCCGTTGTGATGCAATTCCTTCATCCGGTTATCTCCTATCGATCAAATGGACCATCCAAAAATAGCGATTCCAGCCCCTGCCCCCCTGGCCAAATTCATCTCTGCACCTCGCTGCACAGACGCCGTCTAGAGAAGGCCCAGGAACAGGTTCATGAGCTTTCGAAGGGGTGCTGCATGCTCCCTTTTCGACATCCGACTGGAGTCGCCAGTGCCTGATGTGATCGTCCTGACAGGGACCCCAGAGGAAAGTCCTGGCACCTTACTGAAGGGAAAAGTCCTGCTTTCCTTTCAAGAAGGCGTCTCCATAAACAGGATCTCTTTGCGCTTCTATGGCCGCGCGAAGGTATCCTGGATCAGGAGTACAGACATCACCCACATGAGCCTACATTCCAAATCTCAGAAATTCGACCAGGAAATCTTCGAACGGGAGTGGAATTTTCTGCCCTTTGACAGTAAGCATCGAGTAGGAGCAGGAAATTATGAATACAATTTCGAAACCGTGCTTCCCGGAGGTGAGGAGAACGTATCCAAAGCAAGCGCTAACATGTAAGACATGCACGAGTCTGTTGAAGGAATGCAGAATGCCTTTGTTGTATACAAAATGAAGGCGACGGTCGAGAGGCCCAGATTATCGGGGCAGAATCTTAAATGCAAAAAGCATATCCGCATTGTTCGAGCGCTGTCCATGACTGACCTTGAACTCACACATTCTATGGTATGTACAAAGGAAATGGAAGTATTCACATATAGTCGGTGGAGAATATATGGCCCAGCAAAATTAGGTACTGTCTAGAGACACCTGCAAAGGCCGTGATGATTGGTTCCGAGGTGCCAATTTCGATTGTACTTGAATCGTTGCTGAAAGGTTTGACTATTGGGAAGATCTTCATCTCTCTACGCGAGTATTACACATACGGAATACCAGGAGAATCGTCATATAGCGACTATCGGATCATCCGTACCATCCGAATTGATGATCCGGATCCTCAAGAGAATCTCGACATGTGGCTTATTAAGGATTCGATGAAACTGCCTGCCAGCTTGGCCCGTTGTACGCAAGACTGTGACACTGGTTACATTAAGATCCGTCACAAGTAAGAAGGTTAAAGGTACTGTCTAATTGAAGGCTGAAATTTCATATTTCTATCCACAACCCGGATGGTCATGTATCGGAGCTAAGAGCCTCATTACCCCTCAGCTTACACATCCCTCCAAATGTCCCGACGCCCATAGATCGTGAGCTGGACGCCTCGTCTATGGGTTATTCGCGCCTCATTCATGACTTGCCACTTTACCAAGACCACGTTTTTGATCGACGACTATGGGAAGACATTCCAAATTCTACCTTTGACACTCCCGTACCGAGTGGGACTGTGACACCAAATGGTATGAATAGTGGGTCCATGACACCATTTTCAGGCGAAAGCAGGAGAAATTCCCAAAATTTTGATGAGATGACTTCAACGAACTCCGCTGTGCAGAGACAGCGACTTATTGATCAACTGGAGGCTCTGAGTTTGCGGAATGGTGGAGACACAAATAACGTTTATGGGAGTTCTCCAGACGCAGGAGTCCAGTCAAGGTCAATTTCTCCCGATTATTCCCATCATGCCGCACTCTCGGCCGACGGCACGGCTGGCAGCACACCACCAACGGTGCAGGAAAACGATCAATTGAAGGAGCTCCTGAGTCGGGTCCCTTCTTACAACACTGCATTTTCTGCTCCTATTACCCCACTGTCTGGAGACCTGCCACCTTATCGACACCCCTGTCCCTCAGACGACCGACATAGACAAGTACACCTAATGCAGCAAAGAGCTGAGCAATAAAATAGAAGGCTACGATACGGCTTATAATTAGAGGTTTATATAGATTCGTAAGGTTCAAGAAATTTCTGTGGTTATCTCTCACAATATTTGATGACGGGCAGGGTCCATGGCCTCCTGTTGCGCAAATTGTTCAGCACAAGTACTTTTCTCAAGGGCCCAATAATCAGCCAGACTGAGTTCGCTCTACGGCGTCACCAATTGGCCGCGGAGCTGCCACCCTCGAGCATTGCTATCGTTCCAGGAGGCAAGTTGAAGTATCGAACTGGGAAGACTGTCTTTTATCCGTTCCATCAAGAACCAAACGCAAGTGATGGGTATGTTCCCCAAGATCTAATTCAAAGTTCCTGTATTTGTCTGGGTATAGAGAACCGGAATCACTGCTTGTCATTGCAAAGAGGGATGACGTACGATACCACTTGCTCGTTCAACCAAATGATGAAAAGGTAGCGTACTGAGGTAGACAGCTAATCAAAGGCAGAGTTATGGGAAGGAAAGAGAAATGGAGTGGATGGAGCATTACGTGACTTTGGAGCGGACAATGTAGGCAAGCAATGAGGTCGAAGCTAAACTCAGGCTGACAGCATCACAAACATATTTGCTTACATGAAACCGCTTATCGAGACTGCCAAAATGGTCTACTTTGATCTTCCAGGCCCCCATACCCACAACACTCAGTTTTTCTCCAGTAAGCATGCGGCTAATTCTCTTCAAGACTTAATTCCAAAGAACAAAATACGCCCTCTGACACCCATCATGCAGAGACTGCGACTAAAGAAGAGTTCTTCCGAGATTGCGTGCATGAGAGAGGCTGGGGGTATTTCGGGTAAGGCATTCAACAAGGCTATGGGTCGAGTGTTTGATAATGAATCCAAGCTGGCCGCCTTTTTGGACTACCAGTTTCGTATTGGTGGCTGTGAGAATTCAGCGTATGTACCTGTGGTTGCAGGATCCCATAATGGCCTTACCATTCACTACACAAAAAACAATGCTCCTCTTCAGGTGGGCGATCTTTGTCTGGTTGATGCAGGCGGCCAGTACCAAGGCTATGCAAGCGATATCACACGAACATGGCCGATTGGAGGTCAATTTTCAGCAGCGCAGAAGGCTCTTTATCAGGCTGTCTTGAACGTACAAAAGCAATGCATCAAGCTCTGCACTGAGAAAGAGTCAATTTCGGTCGATCATTTGCAGTACAAGAGCGAGCGTTTTATGAGAGAAGAGCTTCTTGACCTTGGATTTGATCTGGTTGAGGGTGATGTAAACAGAGTACTCTATCCGCATTCGGTAGGTCATGGAATTGGTCTTGATCTGCATGAGCCTCTACCGTCAAGAAACAAACCACTTGTGGAAGGCCAAACAATCACTGTCGAGCCAGCAGTATATGTGCCTCCGATGGAGCGCTGGCCAAAGCATTTCCATGGCATGGCCATCCGTATTGAGGATACGGTCTGTGTTACGAGTGAGGATCCATTTATCTTGACCGTCGAGGCTGCCAAAGAAATTGTCGATATTGAAAACATCCAAAAAGACCATGGTGACAGCTCTGACTAGGTCTCATCCCATGCCTGTGATGGCACCATCAACGATCTTCTTGGGCTGTATTTGACGCACAATTTTTTGGTTTTCCACGTTGTCTTTCAGCAAAGATTTAATGCAAAGGACTGCATGCTCTCGGATATCTGCCATTAGTATTCTATGATTTACTCACTCACAGGGATTGTTGTCGTCGTAGTTGCATTGTGAGAGGATGAGAGGAATTCCTTCTAATGACCTGATTTCATCTTGGGCTCGCCTGCTATTCTCACAAACTGCAGCCAGCAATCTGACCGCGTCTCGTTTGACGAATGGAAAAGACAAAACACTAGGCCCCTCTTCATTTTTGCTTTTGACAGTGTCTCTACGAATCTTAAAATTTGATTCGCGAAGAAGGTCTGCAATTAGCGAGATAAAGAAGGTCATCACTGAGACTGGATGCTATCAGATGATTCTCTAGCAGTAAATCATGTGGTGCTTCATTAGCAGTAGATCTCACAAGATACTCGGTGAGCAAGATCAAACATGTTTGTACCGCTTGAATGTTGTCAAGAGCTTGTTGGGTAGGGTATTGAGACTCTTCCAACGGATGGAAAGTCTGAATGTATTCTATTGCGAGTGACGTAGCTTTTTGGTACAATTTGCATAGAAACGCCGTTTTGCTTTCAAGGCAAAGTTGAGGAGCATCGCTTGTGTCATCGAGTAGTCTTAGCAGAGTCATCTGGTCGTCTGTGCAAAACTCATTTTCCCTATATAAGAAACGAACATGAAGATACAATAACCTCGACAAAGCAGTATGTGTTTCTTCTAGTAGTTCTAGTTGCACAATATTGGCTACTAATTGGCATCTGACGTGAGCACACTTCGCAATGGTCTTACAGTAGCTCAAAGTTTGGTGCGGAAGTATCTTCGTGCCATACGTCTGCTTGCGACAAGACGATCTGTAGCAGAATGATTCCGTTCCTCTCGTTGACCAGTTGATAGCTACGTTAGCATTGCCAAGCGAGCAGTACCATCGTTCCCTTTCATTCCTTGTGATATGGAACAGAATACGTAGCAGAATCGCAGTAGACTGTGAGTCCAAAATTGCGGCCAAGTGGCAACATGTAAGCCCATTCACAAGTCCACTTACTTCACAAGACCGGTATCACCCAGGATTCTCTTCCACAAGGAAGCAAGTAGATGCTCATTCATCGTAATCAAATTCGACATCGCCTGTAGAGACAAAAATAAATATCGAAAGTCTTGTAAGCAGGTAAAGAATAATCATTTACTGGGCACAACATAGTGTATTGTGCTAAGCTTGGATAGCAAGACCTCCATGAAGCCGGCCAACCTGGATCAGATGGACTAATGAAGTTCCTACATGGCAAGATTTTGCACCTGTGGACCACCAGCAAGCAGATTACGCGCCAGTAACATCTCTTGGGCTTGTATTGGTAGAGTACGGTCATCATCCTTTTCTCGGATCGTACCTACGATCTGATTCCACAAGGTCTCGTCCTGGCCCCACAAGAGTCTCGAATTAGTGAAATGTACGATAGTGTCCCGACCTCTTGTCTGGGTCTTTGGCAGCCTCCTGTGCACATTTCCCCACGCTCTCTGCATTACCCTCCTTCAGGATGGTGGTCAGAGAAGCCATCCGTTAGCGTAATTTCATTCGTCAACTCGGGATGACGACAATTCCAGATGAATCGAAAGTAGAAGAGCCACTCACCCTTGCTGCGTCGGTGGTCTTGACCAAGCTCCCTTTAGATACAGCTACTGCGCTTGCCCAGCTGTCAGAACCCGATCAAACCAAGGGTAAGAATGAATACGCGTTGGAAGCTTACAATAAGTAACGGTTCGCTTCAAGTCAGTAGGCCAAGCACCGATTCTCAAGCAACAGGTGTATCAAATCAGCGCCAGTCAACGATTTGAGGTCGTTGCCAACTTCCTACGACGACGGCTGAGAGCAAGGTCTTCGGACTCGTTGTTTCTCTACATCAATTCTACATTCGCACCAGCCATGGACGAAGTCGTCGGCAATCTTCACCGAGTACGAATGAGGTCTATGAGATTAACGATGTAGTGCTTCAAAGTTGACAACCAGCTCATCGTCAATTATTGTACGACGGCCGCCTTTGGTTAACCCCAATCGCATGTACAAACAAATGGATGACCCTGTTCGCCTATGTACAAATGACCACTCTTTAGTATACCTCCAAAACATACCGCCCGTTATCTTTGATGGACTCGATTTCCCTAGCTGTGTCGACTTTAACTTGTCGCTGCTTGGCTTCGGTAGCAATAGCATCCTCAAGCACTTGCGTAACGTCTGGCACCGGCCATGTGGGACCACAGAGATAAAAAGAACCATGTTTGGTAATAAATGCATCAACAACATCCGACAGTGTTTCCGTCATCCTATTCTGGATGTATATTTTCTGCGGCTGATCGCGGCTAAATGCTTGTCCGAGGAGGGTAATGATTCCTGCGTCGCGGTACGCTTCCCACTCCTCGCCGTAAAGGTACTCCTCTCGCTGATGCCTTGAACCCATGTACAGCAACACTGGCCCAATCTTCTCGCCTTGAGAGCGCTGCCAGGCTCGATATTCGACGAAGGCCCGGAAAGGGGCGAGACCCGTCCCCAAGCCGGCCATAATGATGGGTGAGGTCGCCAGCTCGGGCAGCTTCATGACGGACGGTTTGATACTGACAATTACTTCCGTCCCTATCTCCAGCTGAGATAGATATCGGCTGCAGTGCCCGTAACGGTCACGTCCTCTTGGATCTTTCCAATCAACCACAACAATCAACAGATGCACACTGTTGGGATGTACCTTCTGGCAAGACGCAATCGAGTATTCGCGACGCTTTAATGGTGACACAGTTGTAGCTAGGTCTCGGAATGGTGGGCGCGCGGACGTGAATTCAATGAGCAAGTCCGCGTAGGTGATGGTCTCCACATTAGCCCTTCGCTTGAATTCAGCCAGTCCCTCAGAGCCAGCAAGACGTAAGAGTTCTTTGCTCTCGTTTGCATCCGTTGCGTACGCCGCCAAGGCTTCATAGAATTTCTTGGGAGGTCGTCCAAATATGTCGAGGTTTTGTGAGAGTGCTTGAAAGACAGTTCTTATTTCTCGCTTACTTGCGTCCTCTCTCGCGGGAACTTCGATGAGATCTTCCGGGTCTAATTCGTAAAAGTCAATGAAATCATATACCAGGGTTGCGTCGTTGTGACCATGAATACCTAATGCTTCTCCAATGTCATAATTCAGTCCAGAACCCTTTATGTCAAACTCAATATGGAAGATATTGCGATTATAGCTCATTGGCGTTAATCTCCGGTTTTCTTGGACTTTGACCTTGTACGTTTGTGTTGGCATATCTGGACGCAGCGTATTCTCTAGCTGGTATGCTTCTTTGAAACTCAAAAACTTGGCAGCATCAGTATGCTCTAGAACTGTTGGAAAGAGCTCCTCTAAGCTTTTTTCCAAATTCCTTTCAAAACCGGTAGACCTAAGAGCTGTTGGAAGTTTCTCCAGAGCCTCAATGTCCAACCAGGCAGTGGGGGTATCAATCCGCGTTACCAACTTCGAGTCTGCTACTTGCCGAGATTTTTCAAGCAGCCTTTTGTGCTCTGCATCCATTTCGCCATTGTCTGAAATCTCTTGCAAATCGCTTAAATACAGGGCTGCTGCTGCAATATCCAGACGTGCATCTGATTGCTGTGCATTAATGATGAATAGTTCGGCATTTTTCACCGCCAGTCCCTTTTTGAAGTGCGATGGCAATTTTTCAATGTCTTCAAGTGCAAGAGATGTGTTCAATAAGACTCTGCCACCATGCCGAAGTTGGTCGACGGTGTCATAGGAGTGCAATATTTTGGACTCGGCAATGACAACTAAATTGGCATCCTCAATATCATAATTCGCGACTGCATTTTGATGGATAAGGCGAATCTGACTCTGCTTGATACCTGTCTGGACGGAGTGGTTGTATTTCGACGACAGCGTAACTTGGCGCGTAGTGTCTAGAGAAAGCAGACCCGAGATATCTTCATCACATGCAGCAGCATCCGAATCGTCTAAATCCCAAAAGACTAATTGCTTGCCATCCTCGGCTAGAAGTTCGATCGGTTTGATATCTGCACCTGAAGTAAGCGACGCTACCATCCCTCTCTCTTGAAGCTGCGAAAAGACAAAAGCAAAGTCGCGGGGACTAAAAGATTGCTCTGGAGAGTACTTCAAGTCGATGACTTGGAGTTTGACGCGATTGAGAATGACGGTGGCTAGAACAGATGTGAAGAGGCTTGAATGGGTGGAAGGGTCATCAACATCCGTCTTGAGCGCCACTTGGCCTATGACACCGACAAGACGACTAGAGGTAGGCAAAGCATGAAGAAACGCCTGCTCCGAGAATGGTGCTACCACTCGAACCGAAATGACACCGACCTTTTCACCGCTCTTCGCCAGATGCTTTGCTGTTTGCAGACCAACACTCGACTCCATGGAGCCAAAGACAACCACAACTACTTCAGCTTGTCTGTCGCCTTCATATTCGAAGAGTCGATACGTCGTTCCTACTTCTTTGTTGAATGCACTCAGCAAGCGAGCAAGGTTCTCGCTCGCGTCTAGCTTTGTGTCGTTTGGTACTTTCTTCAAAATTTGATAAGTGGAGTGCAGAATCTTTGCATCCACGAAGTCTTTCACTTGCGAAATCTGATGTGCCAGACGCACGCCGTCATAAGTATGCACGGTCGGGCGGATAGATGCTGCTAACGTGGAGAAGAGCGACATGTGTTGTACCTCTATGGAGGACCTGGATGCAATGACGGCAAGGCCGCACTCCTGTGCCACCTGCAGAGTGCTGGCATAGTCTGTGATGAGAGCATCAGCTTCTGCAGAATACTCGACAGCAGCCACATGGGCCACAAGAGGCGAAGAGAGACGATACACCATGCCCAACTGCGTCAGAGCTGGTTGCATAGCGAGGAGAGTAGCAGGGGAGGCGAGGACGGTTTGAGGGACACCGGGTCGAAAGGTCCGAGCCGCGTATTCAGGTCCATAACCAAACACGTACCCCAGCAGCAGTGACGCAGCACCGCTCCGAGTTTGCATCTCAATCACGCTCCCAGACCGCCCATATGCATTTTTCCTATCATCCAGGCTCCACTGAAGAACTGACTTATCAAGAGCAAAGAAATCGGGTGAATAGCTAAATATTTTATCAGATAGGGTGTATGCTGTATCCTGGACGAGCGTCTGGGCTGACGCGTACCCTCCTTCCTTGAGCTCACCGCCCTTATAACTGGCCTGCATGACGGTATGTGGTGTTTTGAATGGAGACGGAAAAGGGCTGAAGGATGTATATGAGCACGAGAAATGGCGACATCTCGTCCCACCCGCAGCCAATGGATAGGCTGCGATAACGGACCCGAAGTTTTCCCAAACAGGGGCAGATTGACAGGGACAAGTAAATGCAAGATGAACCGCAACAAGTACGAATCCCCCATTTCATCCAGATATGGCGCCACGGAGATGTCCGAGCTCTTCTCCCCGGCCACGCGCTACAGCACCTGGCGACGCTTGTGGCTCTGGCTGGCCATGGCTGAGAAAGCGGTCGGTCTGGCCCAAATCACAGACACGGCCATTAAGCAGATGTCGGAGCATATTGCACTCACCGAAGAAGATTTTGAAGAGGCGGCAAAGGAGGAGAAGATCAGGCTGCACGATGTGATGGCGCACGTGTATGCTTTTGGGCTGCGCGCACCGGAGGCAGCTGGTATCATCCACTTAGGGGCCACCAGCTGCTACGTCACCGACAATGCAGACTTGATTTTCCTGCGCGATGCAAGCAATGTGATTCTTGGCAAGCTGGTAAATGTGATTCATCGACTTGGCTTGTTTGCCGAGGAGTACAAGGATCTGCCGACGCTTGGGTACACGCACCTGCAGCCGGCACAGCTTACGACGGTGGGGAAGCGCGCGACGCTCTGGATGCAGGACTTTCTCGATGACTTGCGCAACATCACACGTGCACGCGACGATGTGCGCTTCCGTGGTATCAAGGGCACAACCGGCACGCAGGCCTCCTTCCTCTCGCTCTTTGCAGGAGACCATGACAAGGTCGAGGAACTGGATCGAAAGGTGGCTGCTCTGGCGGGCTTCAAGGAGACGCTACCGGTTACGGGACAGACATATTCACGCAAGATCGATATAGATACACTCACTCCGCTTGCCTCCTTGGCCCAATCCGCCCACAAAATGGGCACCGATATTCGCCTTTTGGCAAGTTTCAAGGAAGTGGAGGAACCGTTTGAAAAAGGGCAGATTGGGTCGAGTGCTATGGCTTACAAGCGCAACCCCATGCGCAGCGAACGTGTGTGCTCCCTTGCGCGAGACCTGCAAACGCGAATCTTCACCCCGCTGATGACCGCCTCCACCCAATGGATGGAGCGTACACTAGATGACAGCGCAAACCGCAGATCTGTTATCCCCGATATGTTCCTCCAGGCAGACATCATTCTCTCCATCCTGCAAAACATTGCTTCCGGCCTAGTTGTCTATCCCAAAGTCATTGAGCGCAGGATCAACGCTGAACTGCCCTTTATGGCCACCGAAAACATCATTATGGCCATGGTGAAGGGCGGTGCTGACCGACAAGAGTGCCACGAAAAGATTCGCGTTCTCTCGCAAGAAGCATCGCACGTTGTCAAGCAACTGGGCGGAGACAATGATCTCATCCAACGGGTCCGGGGGGACAGCTACTTCCAGGCTATCTGGCCGGATCTCGATACCCTCCTCGATCCATCCACGTTCATTGGCCGTGCACCGCAGCAAGTTGACTCCTTTCTGCAATGCCACGTGACACCAGCATTGGCACCATGGAAGGCTTCCATCACGGCTGACAAGGTGAACATGAGCGTTTAGGTAGCGTTGGGTAACGTATGCGAATGAGCAAGCTTTATTGCAGCCCATGTTCGGAGGTCTCGCGTTTGCAACCCGTTCTCCATCGTCATGCTCTCCATGTCCTGCGGACCTTGGCTTGATTTGAGCAAGCCATCTACCTCTTCCAAGATCCCGCTAACATCCTCGCATGCCTCCTGTCTGGCTCGATTTTCCGCCCGGCTCTTCTCAAGCCGCATTTGGTAGATGGAGATAAGGGTCTCTCGTGCTTGATGTGGCCGATATTCATTCAAGAGATGATGCATGTTGATCAAGATGACACGAATCTGTTCCACCTTGTCGGGGAACTTCTCGGGCGCAATTCCTAGGATGCCGACTAGTTCGAGGTAATTTAGGAGCAGGCTTCTTGCACAGCGTCGCAACTCGTCTGTCCTCTCATGCGTCCCTTCCTTGGACCCAACTCCCTCTCCGTCCCGCGGAAACAAATCTTGAATTCCAGAAGCTTGCAGGGAGGGAAGCTCATTTTTTATGTTCCACGTCTGTCCAAAGCATTGGTAGGTGCCGTCCTTTGGCAAAGGAGGCGGAACCAACTGCTGCAATTCAGCAGGCAAAGCATCTTTACTCGTCTCCCTAACTTTCTCTACATTCTCCTCCGTGAAGTTTCGGTAGTAGTTGGGAGGTAATGGGAATGCACTGCTCTGCTCCTCCATGTTGCTCCCGACGTATTTGTACGTACAATCATTGAATGGAGAGATTACGTACACAACTAAGAACGAACATATCCACCAAACTCCCACATGCAATTGCAGCTCCTGAACCCCCATGTCGAGTCAAGCGATAAGTGTGTCGTTGTGGGGGGTGGGAGTTTGAGCTTTCTAACCGACTATGCTGCTCACCCAACCGCCACCCCAAGCCCAAGCACTCATGGTCAGATATCCATCTGGCCCGCAGGCTCCTCATCTTCCGAAAAGGAGCCTACGGAGCTCATCTCGTCGTCGCTGGAGCTGTCGTCGGCAGCAGCATCCGCAGCCGCCTTGGTAGCGTACTTTCCCACATATTCCCGCACACGTACCTCGTAGGCCTTTGGTTCCTTCATGAGCAGTGCCGCCGCCTCGCCGTTGAGGGGGTCGGTGGGGTTGGGATAGCGCAGGAGCTGTGGAAGGAAGACCTCAAAGATGTTGATCATGTCAAACATGGGGCTCCATGTCTGGTTGATGACATCCAGACACACGCTCCCGCTCAGCTCGTCAATGTTGGGGTGGAAAATCCTGTTCATGAAGCCGATGGAGGGGGATTTGTAGGGATACTGGTCTGGGAGCTCCACGTGGATCTTCCACAACCCGCCTTTGAAGGCAGTCTCTTCCGGGCCTCGAAAGCGGACGTAGAACTCTTGCATGCTGTCGTTGATGAGGGAGACTTCGTAGTCACTCATGAACAGTTTCATGACATCCGTCTCTATTCTCCTGTGCATGTTAGCCAAGGGAAGGAGGTGGGGGCATACCTCTTTGGAGTGGACATTGGGGGGCCAGAGTGCGTGGGTAGTGATGGGGGTGGCTTGGGGAGGGGTGAATCCTATGTTGCGCTGGTCTCACTCTCACTCTCACTCTCTCTCTCTCTCTCTCTCGGGTGTGGAAGGAATAGGAAGGAAGGGCACGGGACCAATATTATTACTCACACTCAGCCACTCGTCCGCCAATCACAGCCAAGTGGCCCCGTGACGATGATGTAGCGACCCCATGACCCCTTGAGGCTTGACTGTGACCATGGCCAGGCCTGCTCGACTGCAGCTCACTCGGCTAGCCTCGGACCATTCCTTCTTCGCCGTCGGCTGACTCTGTTCGCTCGCTGATAGGTAGCTGCTTGGCTTGCTCCGCCCCACAAGGCGAGGAGTGGCAGGGTAGGACATAATCACTCTACTGAGAGGACATTCGCTGTACATGGATTGGAGGGATTCGTAGAGGAGCTACGACACTACGCACATTTGGGCATGGGAGGATGGAGCACCTCTGACTCCTGCCTCCAATCCCCATGCTCTCCGTACCGGCCATTCCAGGTTCATCCCCTCACCCACCCCTCCTTACGATCAACCCCTTCCTCGGTGGATTGTGTGGGTGGCGGCTCCGTGGGGCCCGTTGGTACGTCATTCTGATTCTATTTATTTTTCTGTGTTTTGCCGACAGTCGCAGCCATCCATCCCAACATGTCTGCGGGGAAGGAGTCCTCAGCCAGTGGCTCGGTGGAAGACAAGGAGCATAGTGGTAGTCGCCGCAGGAGAAGAGGGCTGGTTATTGGGTTGCTAGTGGTGGTTGTTGCTGTGCTGCTCGTTATACTCGTACCGGTCGGCGTGCTGGTCATTGGAAGGAAGCATGGACCTTCCTCTACAGCAACAGGGGACTCAACCCCCACTTCGGGTGCTACAAATGGCGGGTTCACGAGTGCCGGTTCTACAAGTGCCGTCTCGACGAACCCAATTGGATATGGCGGCAAGTTTCAAGTTCCCCCGTCGGCCAAAGGAACGAGGCTCGACCCGGCCACCTGGTATGACCGCAGGGATTTCAACCTCACCTACACTAACCAAACATCAGGTGGGCTGCCTGTGATGGGGCTGAATGCCACATGGGACGATTCAGCTCGGGCGAACCCAACCGTTCCGGCCCTCAATGAACCTTGGGACTACGACAGGCGGCCAATGAGGGGGGTCAACTTGGGCGGCTGGCTGGTGCTCGAGCCCTTCATCACACCCTCGTTCTTCTCCTCGTATCCCTTTCGCGATGGTATTGTTGACGAGTACACTCTCTCCAAAAAGCTTGGTTCGAATGCAACCTCCTTCCTCGAGACGCACTACTCGGGCTTTGTGGAAGAAAGCACGTTTGCCGAAATAGCGGCTGCTGGACTCGATCATGTCCGAATTCCGTATCCCTACTGGGCCGTGGCACCGAACACCACCCTTCCCTACGTGCCGTATGTGTCGTGGAGGTATCTCTTGCGATCCATAGAATGGGCCAGAAAGTATGGCCTGCGTGTCAACTTGGATCTGCATACCGTGCCCGGCGGACAGAATGGATGGAACCATTCTGGACGGCAAGGTGTTATTCAATGGCTGCTGGGGACCACTGGCGAGTACAATGGCAACTTGACACTTGCCATTCACAAACAACTGTCGATTTTCTTCTCACAACCAAGGTACAAGAATGTTATTCAATTGTATGGCCTGGTGAATGAGCCAAACATGATGGTCTTGCAGCCAACAACTGTCATTGATTGGACCAAGCAGGCGTACGAGGTAGTTCGAAGCAATGGTTTTACAAAGACAATCGTCTTTGGAGAGGGCTTTTACGGTCTGTCTTCTTGGGTCGGGATCTTCCCCAACGCCACCTATCCTGGCATGATGATGGACGCCCATCAGTATCTTATTTTCAATGCAGGCCAGATCGCCCAGTCGCATACGGGGAAGCTACAATTTGCATGTTCTGGCTGGGCAACCCAGATCAACATGAGTATGTCGCCCGCTACAGGTTTTGGGCCGACCATGGTGGGGGAGTGGGGGAATGCAGATACCGACTGCGCACTCTATCTCAACAATGTAGGCACAGGCAGCCGATGGATGGGCGACTTTGAGCCGGACCCGAGCAAGCCGGCAACAGCAGTCCTAACCCAGTCGTGTCCTCAGCCTGGGAGCTGTGTGTGTGACCCGGCCAATGCAGCACCCTCCAACTACACCGCCGCCTACCGAAACTTTCTGCTCTCGTTTGCGGAGGCTCAGATGGAGACGTTTGAGTTTGGACGAGGGTTCTACTTTTGGACATGGGACACGGAGAATGCGACGCAGTGGTCGTATAAGAAAGGAAGAGGCGCGGGGATTCTTCCCCAGACTGCATACCGACGCAACTTTACCTGTGCGCAAGCCGTCCCCGACTACCACTCGCTCGGTCTCCCCGAAACCTTTTAGCTCCCCCATAAATGCCATCACAGCGAGGGCGGTGTGCATAATAGGCAGCATGATAGCAAAAGCATCACCATGAGTCAGAGTGTACATATCATAGATCTCGTCGGAATTGACTGGATGACGGGTCATCCCGGGAGCTCCCCGCAAACCCTTCCCCACTGACCACATTGGAGCTAACTTGACGAAATTTGAACTGGGATAGGAGGATGGTTAAGAAGAACCTGTCGACGGTCAGGAAGAACGCCGCAATCATGCTAGCGGTGAACAAGACGCAGCTCCATCCACAGGGTGTGCAGCCTGTCATCGAGCACACCGAGATTGAGGAGCAGCTGCATGATACGGCACACATTGACTACGACCGCGTCTCCATACAATCCAACGCCAGCGTTGCCGCTTTGTATGAGGAGGCGCTCGTGTACGAGCGAGGAAGCGCCATCACATCTACTGGCGCCATCGCCACCTCCTCTGGCTCCAAAACCGGGCGTTCGCCGCGCGACAAGCGAATCGTGGACGAACCAGCCTCCAGCGATCAGATCTGGTGGGGCCCCGTCAACAAAAAGATCTCGCCAGAGGTCTGGCTGATCAATCGCGAGCGGGCTATTGATTACCTTAATACCCGGTCGCGCATCTACGTGTTTGACGGCTTTGCAGGATGGGACCCACGATACCGCATCAAAGTCCGCGTGGTGTGTGCACGCGCGTACCACTGTTTGTTCATGCGCACGATGCTCATCCGCCCGACGCAGGAGGAGTTGGCAGAGTATGGTAAGCCGGATTTCACCATCTATAATGCGGGTGCGTTCCCGGCCAATCGCTACACCACCGGCATGACCTCCTCCACCTCGGTTGCCATCAACTTTGCCGACATGGAAATGGTCATTCTGGGCACCGAATATGCTGGGGAGATGAAAAAGTCTGTCTTTACGCTGATGTTTTACCTCATGGCTACCAAGCACAAGCACTTGACCCTGCATTCGTCTGCCAACGAGGGCGAGAAGGGGGATGTCTCGCTCTTTTTTGGTCTAAGCGGGACCGGCAAGACAACCCTCTCGGCCGACCCGCACCGGTCGCTGATTGGCGACGATGAGCATGTATGGACCGACACGGGAGTCTTCAACGTGGAAGGCGGGTGCTATGCCAAGTGCATTGGTCTGACGGAGGAGAAGGAGCCCGAGATCTACCGGGCCATCAAGTTCGGTTCGGTACTGGAGAATGTGGTGTTTGATTCCACGACGCGAGTGGTGGACTACGAGGATATCTCGCTGACGGAGAACACGCGGTGTGCGTATCCACTGGAGTACATCCCGAATGCCAAAATCCCTTCCTTGGGCGGACACCCCAAAAATATCATCCTGCTCACATGTGATGCGCGCGGCGTGCTGCCGCCTGTGTCGAAGCTGGATACGGCGACTGTGCAGTATCACTTCATCACGGGCTACACAAGCAAGACCCCAGGCACAGAAGAAGGGATCACAGAGCCCATATCGACCTTTTCGGCCTGCTTTGCACAGCCCTTCTTGCCCATGCATCCGATGGTGTATGCCGACATGCTGGCCAACAAGCTAAAGACGCACGGGACGGATGCGTGGCTGGTGAATACGGGGTGGGTGGGCAGAGGAGCTGTGCAGGGCGGCAGCCGCTGTCCCTTGAAGTACACGCGGGCCATCCTGGACGCCATCCATTCTGGCGCGCTCTCGAAAGCAGCGTACGTCAATTTCCCCGTCTTCAATCTGGCCATCCCCAAGGCATGCCCTGGCGTTCCCGACAAGCTGCTCGACCCGTCGCGTATGTGGGAAGGGAGTGCGGCCTCTTTCCACGATGAGATCAAGCAGCTTGCCGGACTCTTTGACGAAAATTTCCAAAAGTACTCGGATCAGGTGACGGAGGAGGTAAGGCGGGCGGGGCCAAAGCTATGAATATATAGTGTATGCATATGAGGTCTATGTCTCCATCTCGTCCACGTCTTTCTTTTGCAGGTCGTTGGCCTTGAGCAGGGCATCAATCTCCTCCGGCTTCCACAGCTGATGCGAGAGCCGGCCTTCTCCATCCTTTCCCACCGTGGCAAACTCGACTAACCATTAGCGCGCACAATATATAGGGAGCGTACACTTCTCGCTGGAGAGGGTGGTGCTTTCCATGGTTTTGGAGAGGACTTTGACGGCCAGGTCGCAGGCTTCCTTGAGCGTGCACTCCTCCTTGTAATCCTGCTTCAACAGACTCTGTGCACTAGCGTTGTTGGCCCCGACGCTGGTAGCCTTCCAGCCGCCGTAGTTCCCCGAGGGATTGCTCTGGTAGAGCTGGAAGTTGCGGAGCTCGTCGTAGCCGGCATAGATGAAGGAGACGCCAAAGGGCCGCAGTCCGCCATGCTGCGTGTAGCCCTGCTTCAGGTCACACAAGCGGCGCACGAGCTGCTCGCAGGGGATGTCTTCGTTGTAGGAGAGGAGGTGCTGCTGGGCGGCCTGGCGAGCGTAGTTGATGAGGATGTTGGCGTCGGCGGTCATGCCTGCGACGGCACAGATCATGTTGTCGTTGAGGATGTAGACCTTCTCGGTGGAGGAGTCCTGGTCCAGCAGCTTGGAGGTCACCTTGCGCTCGGCGGCCAGGACGATGCCGTCGGTGGCCAGGATGCCGATGACGGTGCCTGCCTGGGAGATGGCCTCCAGCGCATACTCGACCTGGTAGAGTCTGCCCTCGGGCGAGAAGGTGACGACCTTGGAGTCGTATCTGCGCGACATCTGGTGGTTGGTCTCCCTCCTGGTTTCCTGGTGGTATCCCTCCGGGTGGTCTCCTGGTGGTCTCCTGGTGGTGAGTATCCCTCGGGGTGATGGTGCTGGTGGTGCGTGGCCTGGATGGACGAGCTGCCACCCGGATGGACGCGCCACATCGCCCCCAGCGGCCATTACTACTACCACCAGGAGCAGGCTGGGCAGTCGCAGTACGAGCGGCCGCAGTGGCAGCAGGCCGTAGGGGCAGCAGGGAAGAGGGACAGAGCTGTGCAGACGCAGCCGATCCCCAGTGCCCTGCCGTGGCTGCTGGTGCTGACAGAGCGAGGGAGGAAGTTTGTGCACCAGCCAGAGTCGCGCATCTCGCTGTGGCTGCCCACGCTGGAGGTGCAGCAGGCCTTGGATGCCATGGCCCCCATGGAGAAGGCATTCGGCGAGAGTGGGAGTGGGAGCGGGGGGGAGAGGGAGGAGGACAGCGACAGTGAGAGCGACAGAGATGGGAGTGGGGACGGGGAGGGAGGAGCTATCGGGTTCGATGAGGAGGACATTGCCTGGCAGCTCGAACAAATGGCAGAGACCCAGCCAGGCATGGACCTGGAGATGGAGGCAACGATGGAGGAGAAGAGAGGCGTCTTTGAGGAGATGCTGACGGAGCGCACGGTCAGCCCCTACAACACGTGGGACATGCACATGGACGCCCTGGTCTCGGATCCCCGCTACCTGGCCCTGGAGAACACGAAAGAGCGGCGACTGGTCTACGACGCGTGGTCCAAACGGCAGATTGCACACCTACAAGAGACCAAGCACCTGCAGCCCAAGCAGGACCGTCGGCTTGACTTTCTACGCTACATCATCCCCCTCGCCACCTCCAAGCTCTTCTGGCCCGAGTTCCGCCGGCGCCACAAGAAGCAGCCGGCCATCGACAAGTGGCTGGTGCCGGACCGGGAGAAGGAGACATTGTATCGCCAGGTGGTGGAGAAGAGGAAGCTTCCCCCCGACCAGCAGCTGGCCGCCGCTCGCCATGCCACGCCGAGCGATGTGGCATTCCTCATCCTGCCAGCACAAGAGCAAGAGCGGCTCAAGTCCGACATGGCGGTCACGTCACCTTGACCCCCGTGTGGATGGCAGCCACGCCAAAGGACAGATCCTCGTATCCCTTGCCCGGGAGTTCAAACCCGGCAGTTGCAATCATGCGCGCAAACTCCTCCTGCTGGGGAAAGCGGTGGATGCTCTCCACCAGGTATTGGTAGGAGTCGCGGTCGGCGGCAATGAGCTGGCCGAGGATGGGAATCACGCTGAAGGAGTAGCGGTGGTAGAGGGCGGCCAACGGCGGCGGCCACACCTTGCCGAATTCGAGGCAGGAGAAGATGCCGCCGGGGCGGAGGACGCGATGGGCCTGCTCCAGGACGCGGGGGATGTGGGAGCAGTTGCGGATCCCAAATGCAATCGTGTAGATATCCATGCTCGCGTCCTCCACTCCTTCCAGTACCTCTGCATTGCCCACGTGGAATGCGATCCGCTTATCCTGCGCCTCGGGCCGCAGCTGGCCAGCCCGCAGCATCTCCTCGTTGATGTCGACGCAGGTGAGGCGGGTCTGCGGATGTTGATTGCGGGCGAGCATGCGAAAGGCGATGTCTCCGGTGCCCCCTGCCACGTCCAGCAGCGTGAGAGGCGTGTGCGATGCATCCCTGAGCAGCCGGCTGACAAACCTGTCCTTCCATAGCCGATGGATGCCCAGCGACATGGCGTCGTTCATGCGATCGTAGCTCGAGGCCACCGAGGAGAAGACGCCATGCACCATCTCCTCCTTCTTCTCGCCTCCCCCTTCAACCCTCCTGAACCCAAACTCATTCGCCCAGTTCGACGCCCATCGAACCCTCCCTGCTCCTGCTCCTGCTCGTGGTAGACGCATCATGGCAACCACCACACTCGCGGGGCTGGGCAAATTCATCGACGAGGCCCCGCCCGGCGAGCTGCAAGAGGTCTTCAAGGACGTCAAAGTGCTGCTGGACGGGAATGAGGCCCGCATTGAGGAGCTGAGGCCCTCGTTTGTTAGGCACAACGAGGCGCAATTGGCCACTCTGCGCATCCCGAGCCAGCCACGCGACTCGCTGCTGGCGGAGGAGCTGCGGCGCGGAGAGGGCTATGTGGACGCGCTGCTGGGCAAGCAGTTCACGGTCGACCATGTGACCATGCTGGTGTCCAACGTGGAGGACCTGCCGGAGGAGGAGGGGGAGGAGCTGGGGGAGTACGTGAAGGAGTACTACCCCGGCCAGGCAGCCTACACGCTCCTGCGCGAGGGAGACACCCTGCGCATCTTCATCGTGGGCAACAGGTACAGCCCGCGCAACTTCTGGAGCGGCCGCTGGCGCAGCAAATGGGAGGTGCGGGGACAGACACTTCGAGGGAGGATCCAGGTGGATGTGCATTACTATGAGGACGGGAATGTGCGCATGCAGGACGAGCACGAGGTCGAGATGCCCATCACATCCTCTGCTGTAGCCGCCATCCATACAGCAGAGCACGCATACCAAGACCGTCTCGTCACCTCCCTCCTCTCCCTCAACGACAGCTTCAAGCGGCTGCGACGCCAGCTGCCCATCACGCGGCAGCGCATCAACTGGGACAATCTGCAGCAGAATAGGTTGCACAAGTAGGCTAGGCTGTGTGCGAGAGATAGCGCGAGAGCATGTAGATGAGAAGGAAGCAGAGGAGAATGAGAACAGTGAGCTTCATGGTAGTCGTGCAGCCGGCGCTGGTGGCCGCGCGCGAGAGCCGGCCCGCGCTGCTGGTGATGGCCGTGCCCAGGGTGGTGAAGGCCTCGCGCCCGGCATCGATGGTGGAGTGGTCCGCTGCGCTGCGCCCGATATCCACCGTGACTTCGCGCAGGGCGGTGACTTTACCCAGCAGGCCCTGCAGTCGGTCGTCGTTGTTCATCCTTGCTCAAGGTCACGTGATGTCTCTCCTGCCATCCTATGCAGGGTAGTTTGGGCGTCCCGATCCGTGATGTCGCAGCACTCGTCCTCGCGTATCGTGATTCCCCACATCGCCATCCATAGGGTCATAGGTCATGAAGAAGGTGTGTCTGGACAAGGAAAAAACGAATGACGTGTATCGCGTGACGCTCGACGATGTCCCCGACGAGGGCACGTTCAAGGTGCTTGCCACCGCCTTGAACCACCGCGACCTCTTCCAGCGCCAGGGCCTGTACCCCGGACTGGCCTTTGGGACGACAATGGGCAGCGATGCGGTCGGCATGCTGGACGGTCGGCGCATGCTCATGATGCCCTGCCGAGGCTGGGATCAAGATCCCCGCCACCCCGAGCAGGTGGCAGAGTTTGGCATCCTGGGCGGCACGAAGCAGGTGCGGCTGGGGACCCTGCAGGAATGGATGCCTGCCGAGCACGACCAGCTGGAGCAGTGCCCCTCGCACCTCTCGGACTACGAGGCGGCCGCTCTGCCACTGGCTGGACTGACTGCCTTCCGCGCCACCTTCACCAAAGCGCGTGTGCGCCGGGGCCATCGCGTGCTGATTACCGGCATTGGCGGCGGCGTGGCGCTCTTTGCCATGCAGTTCTGCCTGGCTGCCGGCGCCAGCGTCTACGTGACCTCCTCGTCCGCCGCCAAGCTGCGCCGGGCGGTCGGCATGGGCGCGGTGGCTGGCTTTGACTACACGGATCCGGCATGGCACACGCGCCTGGCGGAGCATCTCAACAAGGAGCTGTTGGATGCTGTCATTGACGGGGCGGGAGGCGATGTGATGGAGCGCGTGGTGCGGCTGATGCACGGCGGCAGAGTGGTCGTCTATGGCATGACCACCGGCCCGCAAATCACCTTTCCGATGACAGCCGTCCTGCGCCACATCGACCTGCTGGCCTCGACCATGGGTTCGCGCGAGGAGTTTAGCGAGATGGTGGCGTTTGTCGCACGGCATCAAATCAGGCCTGTGGTGAGCGCGGTCGTGCATGGCCTGGAGAGGACGGAGAGGGCGTTTGAGCATTTGCGCGACCCTCAGCACTTTGGCAAGGTGGTCATCGCCCTGACGCCTCAGAGCAGGATGTGATAGCTACCAGAAGAGATGGTCACTGGCCTGAGGCCGATAGGATGTTTATATATCTACCAGACTAGATACGGTCCCTGGTTATGTCCCCCTTCCTGCCCGCCATTTCTGGGCGGATAGTATGCCTGCCCTTGCCCCTGCCCTTGCCCCTGCTCTTGTCCCTGACCTTGCTGGCCTTGACTGGGCGGCCCTTGCTGGCCTTGACTGGGCGGCCCTTGCTGGCCCTGGTTCGGCTGGCCTTGGTACGGACCCTGCGGGCTCTGGAAAGGCTGCGCAGGGGTCTGCGAGGGCCGGTATGCGCCCGCATCGCCACCATAATACCCGCCTCCTGCATACCGGCTGTACTGGGCCATGGAGGACTCCATCAGCGTGTCGTAATCCCGCCTGGCCTTTAAGAACTTTTCGTTCAGGCCCACCAGGTCATCCTTCCTCCTGGCGTACTTGTCAATCAGCCGGACCAGTTTCGGGCGGATGGCCAGCGTGGTATGGTACGTGTTTTGCAGGCTCTCGTTGTCTGCAATGTTGGCATTGTCCCCCTCGCTCAGCAGCGAGAGGAGCTTCTCAATATTGCGTGCTTCGCTAAACACCCGCGCCTCGTCCTCCGCCTCCCGACGCAGCTCCTCGGGCGTCGGATCGGGCACAGCCTGGACGTAGTTGACAGGGAAGATGCCGGTGGCGCCCTGCAGCGACCCCCGCCACCAGTCCTTGTAGACGGAATCCAGCACCTGGATGATATCCCCCCGCCGGAACTCCAGCTCCCCGGCCTCGCTCGGCGTGAAGTCGTAGAGCGCCCGGACCCGCGAGACGGTGGCCGCGCTGGTCATCTCCCCCTGCCCTGTCCCTACAGCCTGCGCTCCAGTTTGTGCTGCAGCTGCCGGTTGACTTACGGGGACGGGCTCCTCGTGCAGCGACATGGCCAGGGCCATCTGCAGCTCCTCCTCCTCCTTGCGCCGGTCCTGCTCCGTGATCTCCCGCTTCTGGGGCTTGTGCGGGGGCTGCAGGTTGGGGTTCTGGAGCTCGACAAAGGCCTCGCCCATGAAGCCCAGCGAGGGGTCGGTGCGGTAGTCGCGCGTCCACTCCTCCATCAGCTCCACAATGCGGCTCTTGACCGCCGCGTGGGTGGTGCGGTCGCTGGCCAGCCGCAGCAGCGCCTGGGTGAATGCGCGCGAGGCGATCTCGCGGTGCATCTTGCTGCCGCAGTTCTTGCTCAGCGACTCGGCCAACGTGAGGGCGTAGAGCTGCACGTTGACGCTGCGGTGGGCCAGGCGCCGCTGCAGCAGCCCGACCGCCTCCCGGGGCCCGTCGATGTCGCGCAGGGTGTTGACCTGGTCGCACACGTCGAGGATGCGCTGCCAGTCCTCGCTGGTGCTGTTTTCATCCGTGGCCCCGACAACCGCCTCCTCCAGCTTCCGCATGCTCATTCTGTAGACGACGACGACGACGAACGACGACGAGATGGCCAAATTCAACAGCCCCGTCCCCGCCAGCCTGCGCTCCGAGTCCAAGAAGGCGAGTCGCATCCTGGCCTCCTTCATCGACCCCAAGCAGGCGTTTGGCCCCGACAAGGTCATCCCGCCCGAGGTCCTGCGCAAGGCCAAGGGGCTGGCCATCATCACCGTCCTCAAGGCCGGCTTCCTCTTCAGCGGCCGCGTGGGCTCCGGGCTGGTCGTGGCCCGGCTGCCGGACGGGTCGTGGTCTCCGCCTAGCGCCATCGTCACGGCAGGGTAAGACTGACAGACTGGGATCACAGGGGCTGACATTAGAGCCGGCTTTGGAGGCCAGATCGGGGCGGAGCTGACGGACTTTGTCATGATCCTCAACTCGCGCGCCGCCGTCGAGTCCTTCTCCCAACTAGGCAGCATCACCCTGGGCGGCAATCTGTCGGTGGCTGCCGGCCCTATTGGCAGGAATGCCGAGGCCTCCGGCAGCGCCAGCTTGAAGTCCTTCGCCGCCGTCTTCTCCTACTCCAAGACCCGCGGCCTCTTTGCCGGTGTTTCGCTGGAGGGCTCTGTGCTGATTGAGCGGCGCGACGCAAACTACAAGCTCTACGGACCGGGCATGACGGCCAAGCGACTGCTCACCGGCGCCGTCGAGGCGCCGCCCTCGGTCGAGCGGCTGATGCGTGTGCTCAACTCACGCGTCTTCACCAGCACGGCTAACGTCTCGGACGAGGCCATGTACAATGATATTCCTGTGTATGGCGACGAGGATGAGGAGATATGGGGCTCGCGACGCGGCGAGGGGTACCGCGAGGGCGAGGGCCGCCGTCCGTCGCGCACCTCGTCGTGGCAGGACGACGGGATGCATGCGCAGACCTCTTCCCGGCGCGAGAGAGACCCTCGATCGGACAGGCAGACGGCCCGGTCGTCGACGAGAGGGCAGGAGAGCGGGGGTTGGCAGGACGACCTCAACACACGCTTCCAGCGCCAGCACTTTGATTCCAGCTACTCCGACAAAGGCCCTGCTCCCTCCCGCCCCCGCGCGCCCAAGCCTGACTTTGGGTCGAAGGTCGAGAGCACGAGCAAGAACCTCGGCTCCAACCAGGCCATCGCCATGTACAACTTTGATGGCGAGCAGTCGGGCGATCTAGGCTTCCGAAAAGGCGACATCATCACCATTGTCAAGAAGAGCGATTCTCGAAATGTAGGCGCCCGTGCAGTGTGTGCAAGCTAATGTTAGGACTGGTGGACGGGCAGGAAGGCTGGGAAGGAGGGGATCTTTCCCGCGAATTTTGTTGAGATGTCGTCTTAGGCTCGAGTGGCACGCGAGAGGTGAACAATGAATGTAAATACTGTACGCCAGAATGCTCTACCGTCTACAGAATGCTCAAGACAGAAATTGTCAAGACAAATGAAATGCTCCCTGCCCTTCAACGACAGCTTTCCTTAATCGCGCCCGCAGCACTGCCCGGGAGGAGTAGTCCGGCAGCTTGAGGTAGTTGACACACGTCATGACACTCGGGAGGTAGTCGTCCGCCACCAGCGGTGCCTCGCTCGGTTTGCACACAACCGTCAACCTGGGCGTCAGGTTCTTGAAGCCGCCAATGGGTAATTTAGGGCTGCCAGTGGCGAATTGTAGGAAGCTGCGTCGCTCCCCCTCGTCGAATGCGTGCAGGACACTCAGCAAGTTCTGGACGCTGTCGCTATCCATGTTGAATCCATGATCCGCTTTGATGCAATCCGTCAGCGTCTGTAAAGACCAGTCCTCGTCCACTTTGCCAAACAAGATGACAAGCTCGTCCGGAAAGAAGGCGTGCAGGGCAGTGAATGGGAAGACCAAGGAGAATCCTTCACGGAAGGCGTTGATTTGCAGCTCGACGCCTCGCTTCATGGTCCACTCAATGACCAGCGAAATGTACTCGGCCACATTATGGATCGTCACGCTCTTCTCCGCCCCATGCTCGATCAGGTCAATATGCGGGCAGCCGGGTAAGGTGAAATCAAGACTCACGTCATCAATTTTGCAACCGTCAATCTCAATCGCATCCACACTTGACCCGTTGCCACCCTCATTCTCGGCCTTTTCTTTGGCTAGCTGAAAGCGCTGGAGAAGGTTGAGGGATTTGGCAAGGTCTGGATCAATGACCGATACCGTCCCCAACGATGGCGCCACGCAGTCCTGAGCCTCTGCAATACGAAAGAAGACGGGGTTGAACCGAATGTCGATGATCCGTCCATCAAGCATGGATCGTGCCACAAACTGGCCTAAAACTTTAAACAACCGCAAAACACGTTTGGCATTGGAAGAGTCTGCAGTTCGTGGATCCATTGGGGCTGGAAACAATCCCCCGGCAGAACTAATATAGGACCCATCAGTAAGATCATGGTCCCGCCAAATGTGCAGATCCCTCTTTGCAAACTCCAAAGAGACGGACGAGTAAAATTCGAGGGTTGGACCGAGTCCCGAGCCAACTTCCTCAAAGTATTCCACCTCCAGTACGGAAGGGGAACAGCCATAAAGCTCCATGACCTTAATTCCAGACTCCAACATGCGACCTCTAGCTATGCGGACCTTTTGGCGAATGAGCCTGCCTAATGAAGGACGCAACTCATCACGCCGACTGCTGGCTTCGCCGGAATGAGTATTCTGCCAACGCCACATAGACCGAGAGTATCCGAATGAGGTCGACTGCAAGAACAGATGACGACTTTCAAAAGGAAACAGAAATGGATAAAAGCGCACCAAATCTTCGCACCATTGCGGCAGAGAGCAGCTCGCCACAATAAGAGGCTCTTCAAGCTGTCGATTCAGTTTTGCCGTCAGCTTATTGTTGACAAATACTCTTGAATGTTGGGCAGAAATGATATCTCTCTCCTCAAAAAGTATATCTTCAGGATGGGCATTGATGGCATATAGCGTATCGAGAAGCCTGAGCAACTTTCCGACCGTACTATCCGTGTCGCCAAAGCTCGAGGGCGCATCGTTGAAAGTTACAGCCGTGTTTTGGGTCGATGAGCTTGGAGGAGGACCCTCCGCTTTGCGAAAGCGCACGGGATAGACTGAAGCCCACATATTTCTCTGTAGGTCCTGTTGCTCCGCATGCAGATCGCTTTTGTGAATGGCTCCATAGATTGTTGATTCGTTATCGATGACTTGATTGCCGATCGAGAATTCAACATGCCAGTCTTGCGGTGTGCTGCGTAGAGCATCAGCATATGAAGTGTTCTTTGCCGTCTTGCTACTTGACGCTTGTGAACTCGTTAGCGTATTTTGGGTAGTAGGTGTGAATACACGTCGGCCGTCATCTGTCTTTGCTGTCAATTTCCCGTCCTTTGGGATGAGCGAAACAGCCGTAGGGTCTTCTACTTCAGCTTCATGGTGATCATGAAGATCCTGAAGAAGTTCACTCATGTCTTCTGGATCGGAGTACGCCTTCTCGTCCATCACTTCGAGGACATTTTCAGCTGTCTTGTCTCTGCCCTCAGATCCGCGGACAGCGTCGCCGTTTTTCTCAAGACCACGAGGAGACTTTTTACTGCGGGTGCCTGCAGCTGGTGCAGAGTCACCTTTTGCGGGTTGATCAGGTTGCCCACCTTCGTCGTCTACCAATTCAAACGGAGAATGCTGCGACGCATTCGAAAATGCAGAAAAAGCTGTACTCAGTGCTCCATTTTCGGCTACCGCCCGACGTAGGGTAGCAGTAAACCCGGCAGGCTGTACCAATCTTGGCCGCAGATAGTCCTCGAGTGATTTGAAGGTCGCTATAGCATGGATGGAGACCATGATATTCTTGTAAGCGCGAGGAACTGTCGCTTCGTCGGCAGCTATCAATTTCAAGCGCATTTGCTTGGCAAGCATAGACGCTATACTACTCCTCCCAGACTCCGAGTATGTAGGATGAACCGTCACAACTTCAAAATGCTCCAGCTTGCTCAACAGCTCTTGGAGTTTTTGGACAAGGAAGACAAACGGCGATGCATCGGTCTGTAGGAGGAAGTTTTTCAGAAATGCAGCACGCGCAGTTCGCTTGATGTCATTAGGAGAGCCGAGAAGGTCCAGCATAGAATCAATGATTCCTGAATTAAGCAACTCATGGCTTGAAATCGAATCCTGTCCGTCCCGGACTAGAAATTGTGAAAAATCCTTTAAGTCGTCTTCAATATTGGAGGAGCAGGAGAGACTTGTTGAGAATTTCTTTAGATCCTTGAGTATTCTTGAAGAGTCAGGGGCTTTCATTTCCTTCTTTTGTACTTCAAAGGAGGACAAGAAGCTCTGGGCAGTACGCTGCAGCCATCCTTGTAGGTCCGTGTCGGGCGAATTTGCGATTACCGTTGAATGAGACATTGCTGAACTTATAGGCGATGCGGACGCAATAGACGAGGCAGGCAGATCGTCACTGAACTGCGACGCAGAGTCCAGATCGTCGGAGACTAATTTGACCTTCGCAGCCTTCTTTGAATCTTCTGACGCATTTGGCCTGTTTGTCAACTTTTCGATCTCGGCTACTAGTCCTTCGCGCTCAAAAGCTTGTACGAAATGCTTTGGAAATCTTCGGCGTAGCACGTCCGCCAACTGCAAAGCAGCCACATTTAAAGAGCTATGGTCATTCTGAGATAGTATGGTTGCGAGAAAGGAAGTAATGTTTGTGGAGTGTAGAGCACCGCTCAGCAATCTTGCCTGAAGTCCAGCAAGAATCCGTATGCAGATGGAGAGTACTTTCTGTCGTACCACAAGATTGACAGTACTGAGGTAGACACCAGTGAGAACTGGAAGTAATAATGTCGCAAATTCCACCAACTCATTCTGACAACTTGCCAATGCCTCAAACTTTCTTTTGATGGCTGCATGGCGCTTTGCCCTTTTGCTTATCGAGACTTCGCTCGACAAAGCACCAACATCAAACACTCCAGACTTGGGTAGTGCAGGAAGTAATTCACAAGCGACATTGAGGGCTTCGTATATTTGGTCTTTAGGCCGGTGGCTGAGTGTTTGCATCACCAAAATACCATTACTTTGCGTAAGCTGACCATTCTCACCAGGAGGAGAAATGCCGGTCAAGATTTGATACACATTGTCCACCACATGTAATTTTAATAGCTCTGCAGATAACTTTGGGCTTGCTTTTGCGACGAGTGCCAATACCCGTACAAACTGGGTGTAAGTATGGGGGCTTATCAGACTTGTTGGCCCAGGAAGCAGGAGGCTTACAATGCGACCCAACAACCCTTCTGACATGAGCTGCTCCAAGTTTTGGGGGTGATGTCGAAAGTTTTCCACAATCCGTGCCACGCAGATACAACCCTGCTCAACTACCTTTTGATCGTTGCCGCTGATCACATTTTGTAGCACGGGAATAGCGTCGCGAACAGCAGGGAAGCAATCCATGGGTATTGTGCGGCAGCTATTGGCAGCCGTCGTGATAGCAACTCTTTGCACACTGGTAGAGAAGAAATCCAGAAAGTTTAAACAAGCACCCAGACCACCTTCACGAATCACAGAAGAGGGGAATTCGACAGAGATTTTTTCCAAGGTACTAAGAGCCTGCTCCGCTACATCGATAAACTGGATTTCCAGTAGCTTTTGGCACAATACCGATACTGCTCCTCCGTAGACAACACTAGGCATAGCAGACGGCATTACCTCCATGAGATTGGCCAAGCAGCGACAGGCAAGTAGCATAACATCCGGGTTTTCCTCCCCATATGCATTTGGTTGCATTAATTTCACTAGGACCAATACAAATGCTTCTGCCGGAAGGAAGGTCGATAATGCGTCCTCATTTGACACCAGTAGCATTTCCGAGAGCTCTTGGAGTGTGATGAGCTGAATTGTAGGATCGTCTGTTTGTCGAAGATTGTTAAGAAATGCGCGGAAGCGAGAAGAGGCTCCAGACATCATGCCAGTCAGTGCTCGTAGGGTGCCTGGAAAGCCGGAATGTGTTAGCTCACCGCCGTCAAAATCCTCCTCTTCCTCCTCCTCGCCATCGTCCTCGTCGTCTTCGTCATTTTCTCCCTCATCAAAATCTTCAGGATTGGGGTCCGCAATATTGTTTCCACCGTTTTGGCTGGAATCACTAAGACCCTCGTCGTCCTCCTGGCTACATTCATCGTGGAAGTCTTCTCCAACCTCACTAATGACCCGATAGCCTTGTCGTTCTTTCCTCTCCACTTCTGCTTCAGGTCCACTTCCACATGGATCTTCTATGTCAGGACCAAGCGTGTGCTTGGTCCTTCTAGAAGAGCCGTCCATTACTAATTTCTTTGAGCGTCCACGGCGTCCGTGAGTCTTCAAATCACCATCCGTGAGACCTTCGTCAACCGTAACAGTTCCCTCCTCTCGCTCCATGTCTCTCTCCGTATAATCCTTTGTGGCACAGGTGGCCATGGACCGCAGATTGTATTTCGGGGCACCTAGCTCGTCACAATTTCTGCGTGGACGCTTGGAGGGAGAGGCACGGCTAGGCTCGTGGAGCTCCTTTCTCTTTCTACCGGCTCCCTTGTTTTCTGAGAAGCTAGATTGCAATAGAGCTGCTTGAGCTGAACGAGGTGATGTGGCAGCTGATGAGGAAGCTAGATCCTGACAGTCTGATCTACTCTTATTTGCCGCTTTTATCCTTTTCGATCTCTTCAAGGGTCTCAAGTCCATGCGACAAACATCTAGAGTAGCTGGGTGTGTGCAATGGTCACGTTTATCCCTCCCTCTGGTAGGCTCCTGTTGGAGGGTTTATGCCCTTCCTGTCAGTCCAAGTGTGGCCGGGTACCCCACTTGGAAGATTGACACACGCAGCACACACTAAACAGTACGTTTGGCCCATAACCATTCCTTTCCTTATGATACAAATACACGACTATAGAGTTTGTGAGATATGTTAGGGGGTCACTGCAAGGTCATTTTCAGGAGCCCGTCGTGCGTATCCTGGATATTCAGGATTGTCCTCTTCATACCGCTCAGCCCTATGGGGGAGCTCACAGGTGGCGAGCCGGATATGTTTGGACTGGACAGGCCGGGGCTGACGGCACGTCGCTTGAATGTATGGTATGGCTCAAAGCGGTCTTCTCCATGAACTCGCGTTAGCATAGCCAATTTCCACTGCATACCTTTCCGTTTGGTGCGACGCTCCAAAGCTATGGGTATGACAGAGGGGCTGACTGGCGACCCCTCCGACACCCTCCTCTCAAATTCACATGCTGAAATACTGCCGAGCAGAAACTCTTCCAAAATACGGGGTGAGTAGCTCGCCCCACTCCCACTATTCTCCGTGCTTTCGTGCAAGTGGACCGAGTCTCTGGCCTGCTCGGAGAAGTTAGTCAGGCTGGTCTGTCGTGAAAGCGACAACTCCACCTCCTCTTCCGCTATACTATCCTCAGTGCTGTCGTTGTCTCGAAGCAGGTGCGCAACGGCAGCTTCACGTTTGGTTTCCGTCTCCATGGGGGAAGACTCCTCCATGAGTGCAGCAGCAATACGCTGAAAGTTCCTCGATTTGGGCAGCAACGAGCTCCGCCGTTGCACCGGACGCGAAACAGTGATCTTGTGAAGATCAATGCCAGGGACCCGCTCATCACCCAGTCCTACATAGCCTGCTTGCCCGGCAAACGAGGCAGTATGTAGCGTTGGCGGCGTGATTGGGTTGCATTTTGTCTTTGCCCGAATTTGAGACCTCGCCGTGCTCATACAAATGTCTTCAATGTTTTCTGCATATTCCTGGCTCTCTGATTCTTCGTCCGAAGAGGTTGCGGGATCCTGATCTGCCGCTTCGTAGCCTGCGTTGGAAGCACCTGCGCTAGCTCCCACAGACACCGCATCGTCGTCGTATGCCATTCCATCGCCATCCTGCTCGCTCATCTGCCTTCCGTCCTGGCCATTCGCCGCATGGGCTGTTGTGTCTCGGGTCGCTGGCAGGACAGATTGGTGAAGGGACGTGCACCGCAGCGGCTTCCTCGCCAAGCTGTAGCCCAGCGGATCGGTCAGGGAGGAGTGAGCCTTGCCGTTCCCCAGGACAAGCGACGAGCGCCGCGGTCTTGGGGTCGAAGGAGCGAATTCATTCATCAAGCTGCTGTTGCTCTACATGATCTCTAGACGTCAAAAATAACTACACGACCATCCACGCCACTGCTGCTAATTTTTGTCACCCTCGACTCAGACTGCACGTGTGCTCGTAGCATCGAGATGGTGTTTTGGTGAATGGTTGCCAGCTCCGTGCTCTCCAGCGACTGGGATCGTCCCTTGAGGTCCATTTGCCGAAACATGTTGAGCGCTGAGCTTGTCTTTGCATCTGCCTTTGCGGCATTGGCCGGATCGTCCACCATCTTGGCCAGCTTCCAGCCACTTTCGCTGCCCTTGTAGACGACAGGATGGCAGTCGTGCCCGGCAGCCGCCAGCGATTCCTCATCCAGCCAGACCAAGGTTCGGAAGGGCAGCATGGAGGAGTTCACTGTGATGACGGCCCGGGGCGGCTCATCCGGCGCAGAGGGATATACCACCGTGACCGACGAGTCGTGTGAGACAAAAGCAAGGAGATCCCCAGATGGCGAGAAGGCCACATCGTGCACCCATCCACCGGAATCATTCTGGAACTCTCCACAAACCGTGTTGAAGGGCACCCGCTCGCCCCATGGGTTCGTGGCCGGCTTCTGGTCGACCGCTTTGATGAAGGCCGACATCACACGAGCTTTTGCGTCGGCAGATCCAGAGGCCAGGAGGACGGAGTTGGGATGCCAGGCGACGGATAGAACCGTCGAGCGGATGGGCTTCTTGATGTGCTTACTCACCCACCAATCATTGTCCTGCTCAAAGTAACACACGGCTATGGCTCGAGCACCTGAACCCACTGCCAGCTTTTGCTCGTCGGGGGACCAGCGCACAAAGGTTGCGGCCCGGTTGATGCGGAGCAGCACCAGTGTAGGCTTCCACCCATTGGGCCCATTCTCCCATACCAAAGCATTCCTGTCCTGTGAGCAAGTGACGATGCGCCCCGAGTTGAGTGCAATGTCGACGCAGGTGACGGTCTTGTCGTGCTGCTGCAGCCGGTCCTTCAGCGCAAATGTGCTGCCGCGCCGCTGGTAAATTTCTACCTGGATGTCGCGGGCAATGGCCAGCATGTTCCTGTCCTTGCTGAAGGAGTGTGCGGCGATGGGTTCGTGGCCAAGAAGGTGTGTTTCAGCCATGGTTCAACGCAGGAGTGTCCTCGACTGGTTGGATTCGTTGATGGCTTGATGAATACGAAGCGCAACAATGGAGGAGGATTAGGATGAAGACGAGATGCAAGGCTTCAATCGCTACTACGCACCAGACCATGATCCAAAGAAGACGCTCAACCAGGCAGCTGGCGTCCATGCGCTGGGCCACCGAGCACGCAAGATCAAGCAGGGAATACTCATTGTTCGCTTCGAGCTGCCCTTCAACGTCTGGTGCGAGGGATGCGGGGGACATGTAGGCCAGGGCGTGCGCTACAATGCAGAGAAGAAGAAGACGGGAATGTACTACACGACGCCCACGTGGAGCTTCCGCATGAAATGCCATCTATGTACACAGTGGTTTGAGATTCACACGGATCCAAAGAATGCGGAATACGTCGTCGTGTCGGGGGCCAAGCGGAGAGCCGAGCCTCATTGGGACACGAGTGAGGCCGGGGCGGTCAAGACCCATGACCCCTCCGAGATGGAGGACCCATTCCAGAAATTGGAGAAGTCGGTGCGACAGGAGCAGGCCGTGCGCGAGGATCTACCGCACATCGAGAGGCTGCGGCAGAGACAGGAGCGCCAATGGTTGGATCCGTTCGCTCAGTCGCAGAAATTGCGCAGAGCTTTCCGGGATCGGAAGAGGGTCCTCAAAGAGGCTAGCGATGCGTTGGAGGGCTATCGCTCCAGAAATGCTCTCCATATCCGTCTTGTCGATGAGGAGCCCGCCGACATCGTGTCTGCCCAACACGTCGATTTTGGCGACATGGGCGAGGCGTTGTCTGCACGCAGGCTTAAAACAGCTCGTCAGAGAGGCCTGGTTCAGAATCCTTCCAACCCACCTACTTTGAAGCACAATCTGATGCTGAATCAGGCAGCCAAGTCGGATCCTTTCATGAAGGACACCACACATCATCACAACACCCGCTCTCGGGCTAGCAATCTTGTATCATACTCTCTTGACGAAAGATAGCCTCATCCTCATGCAAAGACCCGCAATCCGTCATGCACCCCTTTGTCCTCGCTTTGATCGTGCAATCCATCGTTTTTGCTGCCGAGGAGGCTGGAGAACAAATCTTCAACCTGCCGATCCGGCCACTGGACAAATGGCTGGGAGGTCATGAAGTTTTGCAGCTTTTCGTGCACCTCGTATCGGATTTTCCGTCCTTTGGACGCCTTCACATCGTACGTCTTCCGTTTCTTCTTTGCATTAGCGACGACAGCCCATCGAGCTTGCTGAGCTGCTTCGTCGATGGAATCGACCATTCGTTTATCCACCAGATCTTTCAAGAGCTGCTGATAAAAGGTGGTGTCGTCGTACACATCCTCATCCTCACTCGGTCTCTCCTCGGTCCTTGTGACGCGATGAAGGCGCGTATTCTTGACCAGCCGATCCATGTCAAGGAGCGAGTCCTTGATCTGGTTGGTAGCCGACTGATTGATTGCTTTGAACTTCACACCTAAACTGTTGGCATGTACTTTTGCAGACCATTTATCCAGCGTGTCATCCCGCCATGCAAACAAATCATCGTCCAACCCCCTGACCTGAGCTGCAGCATTGTCCTCCTCTCTCTGACGCTTCCTCTGCGGCACTCCATCTGCCTGCATTATTTCATGACGGAGATTTGTGATACTGTGGAGGAGACGTTTTGCACTCTCCACAGCCCCTTGTACTTCTTCCTTCTCTTCCTTTTCAGTTCCTTCGTTTGCAAACAACAGCCCTTTCTGAATCTTCATGCGACAGTCCAATAGAGCATCAAAGAAGGAGAGCTGGTTCTTTACATGCCCTCCTTTTTCAGCGTCTACTTTCTGAGAGAGAGCCACATTTTGTGCCAGCTTCTGCTCGTCGGCTAGTAAAGTTTTCACCTGCTGCCTAGCTGAGTCCAGATTGCTTTTGGATGCATGTTCAGAGTCGTCAATTGACCCACTCTCGTGATTCTCCTCGTCCACACTCTCGTCATTTTCATTGTTCTCATCCCCACTGTCGTCACTCAGATCATCACTCGCTTCCTCGTCTTCTCCAACACTGTGGTCTTCTACATTCTCCAAGGCCCTGCGAGACGTCACGCTGCCGTCGTATTTTGTATGGAAAGACGGGATCAACTGCTGCTGAATTCGTGACTGGTCCACCTCCACATAATGCGCCCTCTTCTCTCTTTCACTCTCCTCACCACTCTCCACCTCGCTCTCTCCGTCGCTCCCCTCCTGAAATGGCTTCAAGCTCGACACCTCCTCGATCTCCCTCGCCAGGCTCTTCTTCCTCATCCCGTCGTGTCGTGTCGGCGTGCCTGAACAATAATCTGAACCATCTGATTGTCGATCTGATGTTTCGACGGTTCACCACCCATGCGAGCAGAGCCCACGAGAACCCGCTCGGCCTGCCCAAGAGCAATGCAGCGCCGCAGATGCCCCGAATGCAGCGGGGAATTCCAGCACGACGCCGTCTGCGCGATGTGGGATCAGTGATTGCTGTGTCGTCTGCAAAGGGAGGCGTGGGCAAGTCGACGCTGGCAGTCAATATGGCGCTTGGCTTCGCGTTACGCGGCCAACGAGCCGGCATTCTAGATGCAGATATATTCGGGCCGTCAGTACCGTGGTTGATGAATCTCGAGGGCGAGCCTCGGCTGAGTGCAGAGAATAAACTCCTCCCGTTGGAAAATTACGGCGTGAAGAGCATGTCGATGGGATTTCTGGTGGGCAAGGATGCTCCAGTGGTATGGCGGGGGCTCATGGTAGTCAAGGCACTGCAGCAGTTGCTGCATCAGGTTGCGTGGGGTGGACTTGATGTGCTGGTGGTGGACATGCCTCCGGGGACCGGCGACACCCAGCTCACAATCACGCAGGAAATCGAGTTGGATGGCGCTGTCATTGTATCTACGCCACAGGATATTGCATTGTTGGATGCAGTCAAGGGCATCAACATGTACAGAAAAGTCGGGGTCCGCGTTATCGGCATGGTGCAAAATATGTCCACCTTTGTGTGCCCCAAATGCGGTGGAAGTTCGGATGTCTTTGGACATGGCGGGGTCGAGCGCGAAGCGAGCAAAGCTGGAGTGGAGATGCTGGGCGATGTGCCCCTGCACGCAAGCATTTGCACTTCCTCTGACAACGGAAAGCCCATCATCATCGACAGTCCAGATTCACCATTGGCTGCGGCCTTCCGCCGAATTGTTGAAAAGACAGACCATCTTCTCACGAAAGGTTGACCATGCTGTCGTAGACCGGGGGGGGGGGAGGGGGGGGGGGGTGGGGGGTGGGGGGGGGGTTGGGGGCTGGGGGGGGTGGGGGGGGGGGGGTGGGGGGGGGGGGGGGGGGGTGGGGGGGGGGGGGGGGGGGGGGGGGTGGGGTGGGGGGGGGGGGT
>JAABUO010000982.1_pt1 | contig 41408 bp, 32 predicted proteins | sample 5559291 | NCBI WGS metagenome assembly JAABUO01 (sample SAMN10711878, study PRJNA513372) | rock metagenome | isolation source: Antarctica rocks | place: Antarctica: Victoria Land, Finger Mt sud
GGTGGACGGGTCCCTGTCGCCTGCGCTCCTGGCCGTGTGAGCAAGACACGACTAGCGTCAGCATGCCGCACGCGACCCGTTCGTGCCATAGAGCATCCTCTTCCACGGTTTAGTGGGGTGGTACCCGGTTTTCACAGAGTAGTTTATTTGAACGCCATCTTCCACAGCAGTGAAGTCAGGTCGAGGACGGTTGTCCCTGATAGGTATGCGCGTTCCCCCTTTGATGTCGGCGAGAACCTGTTCCCAAGCAGTCCCCGCAAGATCACTTGCGTAGGGCAAGGCGTAGATGAGCGATAGCTCCGCTTGCGCCTTTGTGATCTGCTCGTCGGTTAAGTAGGCGCCCAAATGATGTTCTCCCGAAATCTCATCCGCCCTGCGTTTGTTCACAAGCCTTAGTTAGCTAATAGCCACGTCACGAATGGCGTCCTCTTCAAAATACAAAGTTTCGTTATTCTGTTTGTGACGAAAATGGTTACCGCCATCCGCGACTAGACCGCGAATATATCTTCGACGGCGACGCGGAAGTCTGGAAGCACGGGGTCGCCCACGAGGACGCCCGACGAGATCATCGACGGAACTGAGTTGGGGCTGTACACCTCGACGGCACGAGTTTCCGGTCGTACAACCCAGACTATCTGCGTGCCGGAGTCCAAATATTGTTGGACCTTGGCGGCGACCATACCAAACGTGTCCGTGCGTGATACCATCTCCACGGCTACATCGGGCGCGAAGTCGGCCTCCGTATCTAAGTTGGCCGGTACATGGGCGCGCGCCACGACGGCGAGGTCGGGCTCACGTGTCGAGGGAGACCCGACCACCGCGAACGTGGTCCGCGGAGCGCACACGATGCCCAAAGCATGGGCGGTCACGAAATCGGTGAGATAGGAGCCCAGGCGCATAATGATAACGCCGTGGCGAAGAGTGGGCATGGTAGCTTCCTCGATATAGGGGGTTAATACATCGGTCACGAGGCGCCTCCCGGTGTCCTACTACGCTGTCTTTGCCTCTATTCTACTCCGTGGACGCGCCCAGCATATCTGGTATTCCCAAGCCGGGGCGCCCGTGTCCGCGGGCCCGTATGTTCGGCCTCTTTGCACCAGGGAGTAGATCGCGTACGCTTTGAGCAGAAAACGCACAATGGAGTGATGAATGGCTATTATCGCATCGACGTTGGACACACGCGGCGCGGACTACGCGGCCAACCGCGCGCACTACGAGGGACTATTGGCGGAGTTACGCATGCGGACGGCGCGGGTCGAGGCGGGCGGCGGGGCCGACGCCGTGGCCAAACACCGGGCGCGCGGCAAGATGCCGGCCCGCGAGCGGGTCGCGCGGCTACTCGACCCCGGCTCCCCCTTCCTGGAGTTGTCCCCACTCGCCGCCGAGGATATGTACGACAGCGACGCGCCCGCGGCCGGCCTCGTCACCGGGATCGGGGCGGTGCAGGGGCGCGAGGTCATGATCGTGGCCAACGACGCTACGGTCAAGGGTGGGACCTACTTCCCCATGACGGTCAAGAAGCACTTGCGCGCCCAGGAGATCGCCGAGGAGAATCACCTGCCGTGCGTCTACCTCGTCGACTCGGGCGGCGCCTTTTTGCCGCTGCAGGCCGAGGTCTTCCCCGATAGGGACCACTTCGGGCGCATCTTCTACAACCAGGCCCGTATGTCCGCCAAGGGTATCGCCCAGATCGCCGTCGTGATGGGCTCGTGTACCGCCGGCGGCGCCTACGTCCCGGCGATGAGCGACGAGACGGTCATCGTGCGCGGGACGGGCACGATCTTCCTGGGGGGGCCGCCGCTGGTCAAGGCGGCGACCGGCGAGGAGGTGACGGCCGAGGAACTCGGCGGGGCCGACGTCCACGCGCGCCTCTCCGGGGTGGCCGACCACTACGCCCTCGACGACGAGCACGCGCTGGCCATCACGCGCTCGATCGTGTCCAACCTGACGGGCCGCAAGAGCGCGCCGTGGGAGCTCACGCCGCCCGAGGAGCCGCGCTACGACGCGCGCGAGATCTATGGGTTGATCCCGCGCGAGGCGCGTGTCGGCTACGACGCGCGCGAGATCATCGCCCGCCTCGTCGACGGGAGCCGCCTGCACGAGTTCAAGGCGCTCTACGGCGCGACGCTGGTGTGCGGCTTCGCGCGCATCATGGGCATGCCCGTCGGCATACTGGCCAACAACGGCATCCTGTTCTCGGAGAGCGCGCTCAAGGGCGCCCACTTCGTCGAGCTGTGCAACCAACGCCGCGTCCCGCTGCTGTTCCTGCAGAACATCACCGGCTTCATAGTCGGGCGTGAGTACGAGAACCGCGGGATCGCCAAGGACGGCGCCAAGATGGTGACGGCCGTCTCGTGCGCGGCCGTCCCCAAGCTCACGGTCATCGTCGGCGGCTCGTTCGGGGCCGGCAACTACGGCATGTGCGGCCGCGCCTACGACCCACGCTTCCTGTGGACCTGGCCCAACGCGCGCATCTCGGTGATGGGCGGCCAGCAAGCCGCCTCGGTGCTGCTGCAGGTGCGCCTGGACAACCTCCGCGCGCGTGGCGGGGACATGACGCCGGAGGAGCAGGAGACGTTCAAGCGCCCCACGCTGGAGAAGTACGAGCAGGAGGGCAGCCCCTACTACAGCGCCGCGCGCCTGTGGGACGACGGTATCATCGACCCCGCCGACACCCGCGCTACCCTCGGCCTCGCTCTCTCCGCCACCCTCAACGCCCCCAGCGGCGAGACCCACTACGGCGTGTTCAGGATGTAGGAGCCGCCGTCATCCGCGATGCGGTACGATGCTATCATAGCGGTCAAGGAGGGTGGCGATTTATGGGAATGACGATCTATCTCGACGATGACTTGGATGCGCGGCTGCGGCAACTCGTGTCCGACCACGACATCGACCGCGTCATCGGCGAGGCGGTGGTCGAGAAGGTTGTCGCGCTGGAAGCAGAGCAACGCGCGCGCGCACGGAGAGAGCGGATCGAGCGCGAGATGAAGGAGGGTTATCTGGCGGCCGCAACCGACCGTGACGCCTCCGGAACCTGGGAGGTGGCGGACGTCGAGGGCCAGCCGGGAGAGGGTAGTATAGAGGACGCACAGTCCCGCCGGCCGCGCCCGCGTAGTCTCGGAATCGGCGCGTCCGGCTACGCCGATACGGCGCGCAGGACGGGCGCGGAGCGCGCGACGCCGCGGCCGTGGCGTTGATCCTCGACACCGGCCCGCTCTATGCGTCGTTGGATCGCGACGACGCCGATTACCGGGCGTGCCGGCGTCTCATCGAGGCGTCTCATGAACCGCTGATTATCCCCGCGCCGGTGCTTGTCGAGGTAGACTATTGGATCAACGCTCGGCTGCACGCCGACATCTTCGTAGCCCTCCTCGACGACATCGCCGCGGGGGCCTACGCGGTCGTCGATCTGCTGCGGGAAGACTATCGTCGGGTCCGCGACCTATGCGATCGTTACGCCGACGCGGGTATTGGCTTTGTAGATGCCGCGGTGCTGGCCGTGGTGGAGCGTTTGGGCGAACCCAAGCTAGCCACGTTGGACCGTCGCCACTTCGGATTTCTGCGTCCACGTCACGTCGACGCGCTGCATCTTCTGCCGGAGTGAGTTGTTGAGAATACGGGGTAGCGTCGTCATCGTCACGGGCGCGTCGTCGGGGATCGGGGCGGCGACGGCGCGGGAACTGGCGCGCGCGGGGGCGACGGTGGCGCTCACGGCGCGACGGCCCGCCGAGTTGGCGGAACTCGCGCGCGAGATCGAACTGGCGGGCGGCGCGGCCCTCGCCGTCCCGACCGATGTGGCGTCGCGCGCGGACATCGACCGGCTCGTCGAGACGGTGATCGAAAAGTATGGGCGGGTCGACGCGCTGGTCAACAACGCGGGAGTCGGCGGCGGCAGCTCGATGGCCGACGACGATGTCGAGATGGAGCGGATCGTGACGGTCAACCTACTCGGCCCGGCGCGGCTCGCGCAGGCCGTCCTCCCGCACATGCGGCGGCAAGGCGGCGGGGTCATCGTCAACATCGGCTCGGTCGCGGGCGACGTCGGGGTGAGCGGCGTCTACTCGGCCTCCAAGTTCGGGCTGCGCGGCCTCTCCGACGCGCTGCGCCGCGAACTGCGGCACGACCACATCGCGGTCGCGCTGATCGCGCCCGGCTTCATCCGCACCGCTATGACCGGGGGGCTCAGGGGTATCCCGTTCATCCCCGGCCCCGATGCCGTGGCGCGCGTCGTCGTCTCGGTCATCGAACACCCGCGCCGCAAGGTCGTCGTCCCGTGGCACTACACGCCCCTCATCCTGCTGGCCACCCTGGCGCCGGATCTCGTCGACCGCGTCGTCGGTAGCCGTCAGGTCCAGCGACGGTATCGAGAGCGCCCGCGAACGCGGTAAGGATATGCTATGACAACGGACAACCACTATCTCCAGGCCGAGCGGCGCGGCCCTGCTCTGTGGGTTACGCTTAATCGGCCCGACGTGCGCAACGCGTTCAACCCCGAGATGATCGCCGAACTGACTAGGGCGTTCCGTGGCGTGCCACGGGCCGACGACGGGCCGGAGGGGGTGCGGGCGGTCGTGCTGGCCGGGGCCGGCGGGAGCTTCTGCGCGGGAGCCGACCTCCAGTGGATGCGCGCGATGGCCGCGTACGCGCGCGACGAGAACGTCGCCGACGCCCTGCGGCTGGCCGCGATGCTCGACGCGATCGAGACGTGCGCCGTCCCGGTCGTGGCGCGCGTTCACGGGGCCGCGCTCGGGGGAGGCGCCGGCCTCGTCGCCGCGTGCGATGTCGTCGTGACGGCCGAGGGGACGCTGTTCGGGTTTACCGAGGCGCGGCTGGGGATCGCCCCGGCCGTGATCGCGCCGTTCGTGCTGCGCAAGATCGGCCCCGGACACGCCCGCGCCCTCTTCGTCACCGGCGAGCGCTTCGACGCCGCGCGCGCGGAGCGCGTCGGACTCGTCCACCATGTGACGACGCCGGAGAGACTCGACGCGGCCGTGGCCGAGACCGTGGCGGGGATCGCCGCGTGCGGCCCCGCCGCCGTGCGCGCCTGCCGCGCGCTCGCCGCCGACGTACCGGGAATGTCGCGCGAGGCGGCGCGAACGTATACCGCCGAGACGATCGCCGCGCTGCGCGCCGGGCCCGAGGGGCAGGAGGGCATGCGCGCGTTCCTGGAAAAGAGGCCCCCCCGTTTCGCGGCCTCTCCTCTCCAGGGGGTGTCCTGAGATGTTTCGCAAGGTTCTGATCGCTAACCGCGGCGAGATCGCCGTGCGCGTCGCCGCGACCTGCCAGGCCCTGGGCATCGTCGCGGCGACGGTGTACTCGGACGCCGACCGCGACGCCCTGCACGTGCGCATGGCCGATGAGGCCTACCCGATCGGTCCGGCCCCGGCGCGAGAAAGCTATTTGAACATCGAGGCCGTCGTGCAGGCCGCCGAGCGGGCCGGCGCCGACGCGCTGCATCCGGGCTACGGTTTCCTGTCCGAGAACCCGGCCCTGGCCGAGGCCTGCCGCGCCGCGGGCGTCGCCTTCGTCGGACCCAGCCCCGAGGCGATGCGGCTGCTCGGCAGTAAGAGCGCCGCCAAAGCGCTCGCGGAGCGGGCCGAGGTCCCGACCGTCCCCGGCTACCACGGCGCGGCGCGGGACGACGCGACGCTGCTGGACAGGGCGCGGGAGATCGGCGTCCCGCTGTTGATCAAGGCGTCCGCGGGCGGCGGCGGGCGGGGGATGCGCGAGGTGCGCGACCTCGCGGATTTTCCCGAGGCGCTGGCCGCGGCGCGACGCGAGGCGCTGGCCGCGTTCGGCGACGACACGGTGCTGCTGGAGCGGCTGGTCGAGGATCCTCGGCATATCGAGTTCCAGATCTTCGGCGACGCCCACGGCGCCGTGCTGCACCTGGGCGAGCGTGAGTGTTCGGTCCAACGCCGCCACCAGAAGATTCTGGAGGAGGCGCCCTCGCCGGCCGTCTCCCCCGCGCTGCGGGCGGAGATGGGGGCGGCGGCGGTGCGCGTGGCGTGCGCGGCTGGCTACACCAACGCGGGGACGGCCGAGTTCATGCTCGCCCCCGACGGGCGCTACTACTTTCTGGAGATGAACGCGCGCCTGCAGGTCGAGCACCCCGTCACCGAACTCGTGACCGGGCTCGACCTCGTGGCGCTGCAACTGCGCGTCGCGGCCGGCGAGCCCCTCCCGTTCGCCCAGGAGGACCTGACCCTGCGCGGCCATGCCCTCGAATGCCGCGTCTACGCCGAGGACCCCGCGGCGGGCTTTCTGCCCTCGACCGGCCGCTTACGCGTCTTCGACGCGCCGCGGGGACCGGGGGTGCGCGTCGACGCCGGCGTGGCGACGGGCGACGAGGCGCCGGTCAACTACGACCCGATGCTGGCCAAGCTCGTCACTAGCGGTGAGTCGCGCGCCGTGGCGATCGAGCGCGGTCTGTGGGCGCTGCGGCGCTTCGCCGTGCTCGGCGTGACGACGAACATACCCTTCCTGGCGCGGGCCATCGACCACCCCGCCTTCCGGGAGGGCGCGCTCTCGACCGCTTTCGTCGCGCGCTACCTGGGCGCGGCCGGCGCCGCCACGCCCCCTCCCCCCGACGCGTTGCTCCTGGCCGCGTTCTGGGCGGCGCCCTCGCCGGTCGCCGCCCCTTCCCCGCCCCACGACCCGTGGCTATCCGGCTCCGGCTGGTCCCCCGGCGCGACGCGCGCCCTGCGCTTCGCGTGGGGGGATGAGCGGCGCGCCGTCGCGCTGACCCGCGAGGGGAGCGGCTGGACCGCCACGGTCGGCGACGACGTCTACGAGGTAGCGACGGCGGAGCGCGACGGGCCGGGCGCGCCAGAGGGGGGCCTGACGCTAAACCTCCACGGACGCGTCCTGCGCGGGCACGTGGTCCGCGACCCCGACGCAACGGGGACGCTCCTGGTGGCGCACGGCGGTATGACGTGGCGCGTCGCCCTCGCGGGCCCCCCCGACGTCGACGCCCTGGCGGGCCGGCACGGGCCAATCGGGGGCGAGAGTCTGTTGACGGCGCCGATGCCAGGGACGATCATCCGGGTCCACGTGGGCGTGGGCGACGTCGTCGAGCCGCGCCAGCGGCTCGTGGTGATGGAAGCGATGAAGATGGAGCACGTCATCGAAGCGCCCTACGGCGGGATCGTGCGCGCGGTCCTGCACCGCGAGGGCGACCTCGTGACGGCGGGCGCGGAGCTTGTCGAGTTGGAAGAGGCGTAATATGTGGCCTGACATCGCGCCGCGCGACCAGCGGCTGCCGGCGCGCGTGCGCGTCGTCGAAGTCGGCCCGCGCGACGGGCTGCAAAATATGGCGGCGACCGTCCCGACGGCGGTCAAGACGCATTATATCGACCTCCTGACGGCGGCGGGGCTCCCCGTCGTGGAGGCGACCTCGTTCGTGAGCCCGCGCGCGGTCCCGCGGCTCGGCGACGCGGCCGAGGTGTTCGCGGCCATCGCGAAGCGTCCCGACGTGCGCTACCCCGTCTTGGTCCCGAACCTCAAAGGGATGGAGCGGGCGCTCGCCGCCGGGGCGCGCGACGTGGCGGTGTTCACGGCCGCCTCGGAGGGCTTCACGCGCCACAACATCAACATGACGATCGACGAGTCCCTGCGCGCCTTCGCGCCGGTGATCGACCTGGCGCGGCGCGAGGGAGTTGGCGTGCGTGGCTACGTCTCGACCGCGTTCGGCTGCCCCTACGACGGCCACGTCCCGCCCGCGGCGGTCCTGGACGTCACGCGCCGCCTGTTCGAATTGGGCATCGACGAGGTCTCGATCGGCGACACCATCGGCGTCGCAACGCCCGGCGCGGTGCGCGTCGTGTTTGAGAGGTTGCTGGCGCATTTCCCCGCCGACGCGCTGGCCGTCCACTTCCACGACACACGCGGGACCGCGCTGGCCAACGTGCTGTCCGCGCTGGATCTCGGCGTCGCCACGGTTGACGCTGCGGCGGGCGGTCTGGGCGGCTGCCCCTACGCCCCCGGCGCCTCGGGCAACCTCGCGACCGAGGATCTGCTCTACATGCTGCACGGCATGGGCATCGCCACGGGCGTTGACCTCGCCGCCGTCGCCGCCGCATCCCGCTACCTCGCGGGAGAGATTGGCGTGACGCTCACGAGTAAGTACGTGCAGTCGATATCGGCGGCGGGCAACTAAATTAGGAGGCCCTGGCGCTGGCCGAGTAGAGGCTTCCCATCGTGCCGAGGACCGAAGCGATGTAGGCGCTGTCGTCGTTGTTGTCGGTGGGCGGCGCCCACACGGGGATGGCGAGCGGGACCGTCGTGGCGCCGTTGGCGGCGTACGAGCGCAACAGGCGATAGCAGTCGTCGATCCCCTCCTGCCACGAGCCGTAGAGGCGATAGCCGTTGACCTGCGCCTGGCCGGCCAGCGGGCGGATATTGCCGATCGAGAGGGTCTGCCGCGCCATCCCCTGCGTCCCAAAGACGCTCTCGTGATGGAAGATAGCCATGAGGACCGCGGGGTCGACGCCGAGCACCCGCCCGGAGTCCCAGATATACTCGGCGGCGTCCTTGTGGTCGGCGTACGTCGCGCCGAGCGTCGGCGAGCCCGCCGCCGCCAGCGCCGCGCGGATCGCCGCGACCGAGACGCTGGGCGCGTGCATAATGTCGCCCCCCAGGTTGGGGGCGACGGCCATCCGCGCGCCATCGCCCGTGGCGCCGACCGGCGGGAGACGCGGGGAGAGACCGGACCGGGCGGGCGCCGACGGGTGGGCTACGACGCGCGCCGGCGGGTGCGCGTCGTGATCGGCGTGGGCGGCGTGGGCGGGTCGAGCCGGGCGAGCCGGGAGGAACACGGCGACGTGTCGGGCGCGCCCGGATGGGGATGCGATTCCGTGCGTCGCGGGGGCCGTGTCGGGCGCGGCGGAGAACGCGGGGACAGCCAGGGAAGCGGGTTGCGGTTCGAGCGGCGTCGTCACCAGGGCGTGCTGAAGCATCCCGCCCGCGAGCACGGCCGCCAGCGCGAGGGCGCGGCGCGAGACGCGTGGACGGGGCGCGGGCGGCGCGGGGTGGACGATTCTGACGCGGGGGGCGACGGCGACGGGCCTCAGACGGCGGACGTGCTCGTGATCCAGGTGGGCGACGGCCATGGGTCTCTCCCCTCTCTAGGGTGGGGCGATACGATCTATGCATCGTCGATATTAGAACATTTGTACTATCTCTGTCAATAGGTTATCCATTGCGATACAATCCGGGCACAGGGGTACGCGCGAACGTGTACGCAAGCGAGGGAGAGGGGGAGTCTGGGATGAGCACTGGAGCGCGCCCGTTTGACCGCAACTTGGCGCTGGAACTCATGCGCGTGACCGAGGCCGGGGCGCTCGCCACGGCGCGCGCGGTCGGCGGCGGCGACGGCGACCTGGCCGACCGGCTGGCCGTCGAGGCGGTGCGCAACACCCTCGACTCGCTGCCTATCGACGGCGTCGTCGTCGTCGGCGAGGGTGAGCGACGCGGACGCGAGCGCATGTACCTCGGCGAGCGGCTGGGCGCCGCCGAGGAACCGCGCATGGACGTGGTGGTCGACCCCATCGACGGGACACAACTCGTCGCCACCGGCGCGCCCGGGGCCGTCTGCACCGTCGCCCTGGCGCCCCGCAACACGATCTTCCGCACCCACGTCGCCTATATGGAGCGCATCGTCGTCGGCGCGCGCGCGGCGGGCGCGATCGATATCACGGCCTCCGTGGGAGACAACTTGCGCGCCGTCGCGGCCACGCTCGGCCGGCCCACCGGCGAGCTCACGGTCGTGCTGCTCGAGCGCCCGCGCCACGAGGAACTCGTCGGTCAGGTACGCGCGGCCGGCGCCGCGGTCAAGCTCATCCGCGACGGCGACGTCGCGGCGGCGGTACTCGCCGCGTTACCCGAGGATAACGGCGTCGATATGTTGCTGGGGATTGGCGGCGCGCCCGAAGCGGCGTTGACGGCCTGCGCCGTCGTCTGCCTGGGTGGCGACATGCGGGCGCGCCTCTGGTATGCCGACGACGAGCAGCGCGCGCAGGCGGAGCGGGAGGGACACGCGACCGACCGCGTCTTCGCCGCGACCGACCTGTGCCGCGGCGGCGACGACGTGTATATGGCGATGACCGGGATCACCGACGGCGAACTCCTGCGCGGCGTCCGCTACCGGACGCCGTACGCCATGACGCAGTCGCTCGTCATGCGCTCCCACACCGGGACGGCGCGGCGCGTCGAGTCAACGCACGACCTGCGCCGCCTCGCGGGCGTCGTCGGCGCCGCGTTCGACACGTCGGAGGAGTCGTAGGCTTTGACGTTGCGCCGCGGAGACGCGGAGCGGTAAGCCGTCGTTTTACTCCGCTTTTTCTCCTTGTGGGGAGCGCAGATTGTCGGCCACGCCGTTGGGCACGATCATGATGCCCCCCTCGCCGAGGCGCAGGACCTGGTGCGCCGGGATGCGCGGCTCGCGGTTGCGCAGCCGGTCCCACAGGGGGGCGGAGAGGATGTAGGCGTTCACGTAGCTGGCGTCGTCGTCGAGCTCGAGCTCCGCGACCGTCCCGATAAGGTTACCGCCCTCGGTCACGACTTTCGTCTTTTCGGCCTGACCAAGATCCATCGCGCCGATGAGGTCTTCCAGGCGGTCCACGGTGTTGATGGCGTCGGGGCCGACCACGGTCACCGCGTCGGAGCCGACGGCGGTGACGCTGGCGCGCGACACGGCGTCGGCGCGGCTAAACGTCCCCTTCTTGACGCGGAACCCCAGCACCTTACGGTAGTCGGCGTCGAAGAGCACGTCGTCGATCTGCCCCACCTTCGCCGCGTCGGAGAGCGTGACGACCGCCCGCCCCTTGAGTTCGTTCGCCTTCATCGGGAGCCTCCCTGTTATCCGCGTGTCCCTACGCGCCTTTTATCACCGTCTATCACCGGCGGGACGACGACGGCGTACCGCCGCGCACGCATCATTCTAGCACGTCCCGGCGCGGCGCCCTCAGCCCTACGCGGGGCTGGCGCGACGGGGGCGCCAGGAGGCCGTATAATAGGACGCATGGACGAGAAAAGATGCGCGGATGGCTAGCGGGGAGACGCTACGGCTGACTCTGGAGGAGGCGCGCGGGATCATGATGGCGGCGCAGGGGCTGCTCGACCCGCCCCACGCCCTGCCGCGCCTGGTGGACGTGCGCGCCACCGTCGAGCGGTTGGGGGTAGTGCAGATCGACACCATCAGCGTCGTCGCCCGCGCGCAGTACCTCACGCTGTGGAGCCGCCTCGGCCCCTACGCGCCCGACACCCTCGACGCGCTGCTCTACCCCAACCGGGCCGTCTTCGAGTACTGGGGCCACGCCGCCTCGATTATCCCCATGGCCGACTACCCGTATTACCGTCCCAAGATGCTCGACCACGCCGCGCACATGTGGTCCGGCAACCGCGCGTGGATGGAGCGTAACCCCGACACCCTGCGCGACACGCTCGAGGAGATCCGCGCGCGCGGCCCGCTGTCCTCGGCCGACTTCGAGACGCCGCCGGGCGCGCGGCGAACCGGCCCCTGGGACTGGCATGGCCCCAAAGATAGCCGGCGCGCTCTGGAGATCCTCTGGACGACGGGCGACGTCATGGTATACAGCCGCCAGCGCGGCCAGAAGCGCTACGACCCGCGCGAGCGCGTGCTGGCCGAGGCGTTCGGCGACGCCGTCCCCCGCGACGACAATCTGCCCGGCCCCGAGGAGCAGCAGCGCCACTTCGTCCGCCGCACCACCGAGGCGCTCGGCGTCGTCACGCCGTCGTGGCTGTGGGACTACTTTCGCCTCAAGCCTGTGTCGGGCGCGGGGACGAGGCGCGCCGCGCTGGCCGCGCTTACGGAGGCGCGGGAGGCGGGCATGGCGGTCCCGGCGACGATTGAAGGGATTGCCGAGCCGGCCTTCGTGGCGCGCGCGCGGCTGCCCGACCTGGAGCGCCTGCGCTCGGGCTACCGTCCGGAGCGGACGACGCTGCTCTCGCCGTTCGACAGCCTCATCTGGGACCGCGCCCGCGCACGCGCGCTCTTCGGCTACGAGGTCTGCTTCGAGGCCTACGTGCCGCCGCCGCGCCGCCGCTACGGCTACTACTGCCTCGCGATCCTGCACCGCGGGCGCCTGGTCGGACGCCTCGACCCCAAGACCGACCGCGACACGGGGCGGCTACTCGTGCGCGCGATCCACCTGGAGCCCGATGTCCCGCTCACGAATGGTCTGCTCGACGGCCTCGCCGACGCCCTGCGCGGCCTCGCCCGCTTCGTCGCCGTCGAGCGCGTCGTCGTCGACGGGTCCAACGAGGAGCCCGTCGCGGCGGCGCTGGCGGATCGCCTGGGGATCGGCTAGTGCGGCCCGGCGCGGATCGTCTGGGTTAGACTACCGCGGCCCGGCGTTGCCTGGGTTAGGCTAGCGTAGCCTGGCGTCGCCCTCCCAAAAATCCACGTGCGGCGTGAAGCCCAGGCGGGTGTAGGCGGCGAGGGCGGGCGCGTTGTCGGCGCGGACGTTGAGGGCGACCTCGCGCGCGCCGGCGTCGGCGAGCGCCGCGACCACCGCGCCGGTCGTCGCGGTGGCGAGTCCGCGACCCCGCCGCGCGGGGCTTGTGTAGACCCCGCCGACGATACCGACGCCATGGCGCGCCGAGACGGCGTGCGTGCCGGCCGCGGCCACGAGCTCGCCGTCGAGGAAAGCGCCGTAGAGCGGGCCGTTATCGGGCGAGGGCGAGACGGTAACGGTCTCGCCGCGGTAGAGCGTCAGGAGCGCGGGCACGTCGGCCCGCGTGAGCGGCCGGAGCGTGACGCCATCCGGAGCAGGCCGACGCGGCGGCGACGCGCCCACCCGCACGACCATGCGCCGCATCATCCAGATATCCTCCAGACGGTAGCGCGCCGCTAGCGCCGGCAGGTCGGCGTCGCACACCATCAGGAAAGGGGTCGGCGGGAGGTCGCTTATCCCCGCGAGGATGGCCCTCACCCCATCGTCGGCGCCGCTGAAGGACAGCACGGCCGCATTCAAGAACCTGTAGACCAGCGCGAGGGCCACGAGGCCCCCAGCCCGCCGGTCCCCCATCGCGAGACCCCCATCGCGCCAGGCCCCGATGTAGCGCGCGTTAGCGCGATACGGCGGCTCCAGGTCGCAGAGCGCATAGGCCCCCCAGCGACGGTCCTGCCCCAGCAGCGCCGCGATCGCCGCGTCATCGGGCGCCTCGCCGACCGTCATATCCGTGTTCATATCTCATGCCCCTACCATTCCACCGCGTTTTACACTATCCTAATGACAATCATACCGATGACACCGACATCAACACCGATGCCCACCCCGCCGATAGTCGCGGTCGAGCCAAACGCGCTGGTTGCGCGCGTGCGCTCCTACATCGCGCAACACAGCCTCATCGCGCCCGGCGACACGGTCGTCGCCGCCGTCTCCGGTGGGGCGGATTCACTCTGTCTCCTGCACATCCTCAAGGCGCTGACCCCCACCCTGGGCTACCGCCTGCACGTGGCGCACGTCGACCATGCCCTGCGCAACTCGTCGGCCGCCGACGCCGTGTTCGTCGCGTCGCTGGCCGACGAGTGGGGCCTGCCCTGTACCATGGAGCGCCGCGACGTCGGCGCCCTGGCGCGCCTCGGCGGCGTGTCGATCGAGACGGCGGCACGCGCCGCCCGCTACGAGGTCCTGCGCGCGGCGGCGCGCGCCGGCGGCGCCGCGGGGATCGCGACCGGGCACACGCGCGACGACCAGGCCGAGACGTTGCTGCTGCACCTCGCGCGTGGCAGCGGGCTCAACGGCCTGGCGGGGATGCGCCCCCGGCGCGGGGACGTCATCCGACCGCTGCTCGAGATAGATCGCGCCGAGACGGTCGCCTACTGTGCCGCAGTGGGCCTGGACCCGCGCGACGACGAGAGCAACCTCTCGCCCGCGCACGCCCGCAACCGCCTGCGCCACGACGTCCTGCCGCGACTCGCCGACGTTCAGCCCGGGGCCGGACGCAACATCGCCCGCGCCGCGCGGCTGCTCGCCGACGATCTCACCCTGATCGAGCGGCTCGCGCGCCGCGCGCTCGCCCGCGCCGTCCTGCGCCAGGACCCGGCGCGCGTGACGTTCTCGGCGGCGCGCTGGGCCGAGATCGACCCCGAACTGCGGCCGCACGCGCTGCGGCTCTTGCTGTCCGATCTCCAGGGAGGCCACGCCGACGGGTTCGACGAGCGCGCCTACGCGTCGATGCTGCGCGCGCTCGAGCCCGGCGGTGCGCCCGCGCTCACGCTCCCTAAGGGGCTCGTCGTCACCCGGCAGGGCGACAAAGTTGTCCTCGGGCGCCCGACCGCCCCGCTGGCCCCGTTGGGCACGTACACGCTTGACGTGTCGGACGCCGTGCGTACGGAGGCCGGGGTGGTGCGCGCCGAACTCGCCGTCGCCCCCGCGCGATGGTCGGGCGTACCCTCCAACGTGGCCTATCTCCACCCCAACGTGGCGGGGACACGCCTCGTCGTCCGCGCGTGGCGGCCGGGCGACCGCATGCGCCCGCTCGGCATGGAGGGGACGCGCAAGGTGCAGGACATTTTCACGGACCGCAAGGCGCCGCGCCACGCCCGCGCTCGCACACCCATCGTCGAGGGACCGCGGGGCATCGCCTGGGTGGCCGGACTCTGCACCGGCGAGGCCTACCGCGCTGAGCCGTCCAGGCTCGCGGTCAAGCTCGTGTGGGAGCGATAAGACCTACTACTGGCTACCGGCTACTTCGGCTATACTGAGGCCAGTCGTTTTGCGCGCGCATCCTCTACATCGCGCCGCTTGTCTACCCGAGGACGGAGGTCCCTCATGGGCGATGCCAATAAGTGGCTACGCAACAGCTTTTTTTACCTGATCGTCCTGGTCTTTCTCGTCGCGTTCCTGGTCGCCATCCTCAATCGCGGCGGCAGCAGCGCCCCGACGGTTGGCCTCTCGACCCTTATGACGAACGCAAAGGTCGACTACCAGCATAATCCAACGCATCAGGACACCCTCGTCCAAGATGGTTTGAACCTGACTCTGACCGACCGGCCGGCCCCCAACACAGGCCAGGACTACCGCGCCGTCCTCGGGCAGAACGACACGTTGACGCAAATCCTACAATACAACAACGTCCCCGCCAACGCGGTCAGCGTCAAGAACAACCCGCCCAGCAACCTGGGCAATTGGCTCGGTCTGCTCGGCGGCTTCCTGCCCATCCTCGTGTTCGGCGGCTTCCTGCTCTTCATGATGCGGCAGGCGCAGGGCAGCAACAATCAGGCCCTCTCCTTCGGCAAGAGCCGCGCGCGCATGTTCACCGGCAATCGGCCCAGCGTCACGTTCCAGGACGTCGCGGGGGTCGAGGAGGCCAAGCAAGAACTCGCCGAGGTGGTGGAGTTCCTCAAGTATCCCGAGAAGTTCGCGGCGCTCGGCGCGCGCATCCCGCGCGGCGTGCTCCTCATCGGTTCGCCCGGCACCGGTAAGACCTTGCTCGCCCGCGCCGTCGCCGGCGAGGCCGGCGTGCCCTTCTTCAGCATCTCCGGCTCCGAGTTCGTCGAGATGTTCGTCGGCGTTGGGGCCAGCCGTGTGCGCGACCTCTTCGACCAGGCCAAGCGCAACGCCCCTTGCATCGTCTTCGTCGACGAGATCGACGCCGTGGGCCGCCAGCGCGGCGCCGGGCTGGGCGGATCGCACGACGAGCGTGAGCAGACCCTCAACCAGATCCTCGTCGAGATGGACGGCTTCGACACGAACACGAACGTCATCGTCGTCGCCGCCACGAACCGACCCGACGTGCTCGACCCCGCCCTGCTGCGCCCCGGCCGCTTCGACCGCCAGGTCATCCTCGACCGGCCCGATATGCGCGGACGCAAGGCCGTGCTCGAGGTCCACGCCAAAGGCAAGCCGCTGGAGAAGACCGTCTCGATCGAGACGCTGGCCAAGCAGACCCCCGGCTTCTCCGGCGCCGACCTGATGAACCTGCTCAACGAGGCCGCGATCCTGGCCGCCCGCCGCAACAAGCGCTCGATCGGGATGAGCGAACTCGAAGAGGCGATCGACCGTGTGACGGCCGGACCCGAGCGCAAGAGCCGCATCATCACGCCGAAGGAGAAAGAGGTCACGGCCTACCACGAGGTCGGGCACGCCCTCGTCGCCAAGATGCTGCCCAACCTCGACCCCGTCCACAAGATCACGATCATCGCGCGCGGCATGATGGGCGGCTATACGCAGCTCTTGCCGACCGAGGACCGCTACCTCTACACGCGCTCGCACTTCGAGGACACGCTGGCCTGGAGCCTGGGCGGCCACGCCGCCGAGCAGGTCGTCTTCGGCGAGATGACGACCGGGGCCGAGAACGACATCGAGCGCGCCACGAAGCTGGCCCGCAAGATGGTGATGGAGTACGGCATGAGCGACAAGCTCGGCCCGCTGCAGTTCGGCCACAAGGAGGAGATGGTCTTCCTGGGCCGTGATCTGGGCGAGCAACGCAACTACTCCGAGGCCGTCGCGGTCGAGATCGACGGGGAGGTGCGCCGCCTCATCACCCAGGCCTACGCCAAGGCCAAGGAGATCCTGGAGCGGCACCGCGTCCAGCTCGACCAGGTCTCGCAGCGCCTGATCAAGGACGAGACGCTCGACGGCCCAACCTTCGACGCGATGCTCGGCCTCACACCGGTCGACCCCGCCTCGGGGATCGCCTCGCTGCGGCTGAACGACCCCAACAACGCCGAAGGGTAGGGGGATGGGGCTGCCCTTCCTCCTTTTTTAGGAGGTTTTAATGCCACGCCGGTCCTACGACTTCCGCCGCTATCTCAACGTCCGTAGCGCGGGCGGGGCTAGTTTCAGCCCCGACGGGACGCGCCTCTCCTTCCTGTCCGACATCACCGGAGTCCCACAACTGTGGAGCGTACCGGTAGGCGGCGGTTGGCCCGACCAACTGACGTTCTACGACGAGCGCCTCTCCCTGGCCCAGTACGCCCCCGATCGCGACGAGGTCATCTTCGCCATGGACGCGGGGGGGGACGAGCGCCACGCCCTCTACCTGCTGCGCGACCCGCGCGACGGGGGGACCGACACTGTCCCGTTAACGACCCAGCCGGGCGCCATCCACCAATTTGGCGGCTGGGCGGTCGATGGGTCGGCCTTCGCCTACGCCGACAACACGCGCGCCGAGACGTTCTTCGACGTCTACGTGCGCGACCCTCATGCCGCGGCCCCGCGGCGTGTCCTGCGACACGACGGCACGAACTACGCGGCGGGGTGGACGCCCGACGGCAAGATCATCGTCAGCCGCTCGGTCAGTCTTCTGCACAACACCCTCTACCTGGCGGATCCCGCGGCGGGCGACGAGGCCGCGCCCCGCCTCCTTACCCCCGACCCGGACGCGGCCCTCTACAGCTACCCGGCGGCTACCCCGGACGGGCGCGGACTCTACCTCATCGCCGATCTACGCCGCGATGTCGCCGCGTTGATGTACCTCGATCTCGACACGCTTCGGTTAGAGGCGGCCGACGCGCCGGACTGGGACATCGAAGAGTTGGCGGTCTCACGCACCGGCCGCCTGGCCTACACGATCAACGTCGACGGCTACTCAGAGTTGCGCGTGCGCGACGGCCGCACGCGCGAGAGCGTGCGCCTGCCGGCGTTGCCGCGCGCCACCTACGCGGGGCTGGCTTGGTCGCCCGATGGCGGACGCCTGGCCCTCACCCTCAACGGCGCGCGCCACAACCCTGACATATGGGTGATCGACGTCGAGGCCGGCGCCGCCTGGCAAGCGACGCGCAGCGCGCGCGGGGGCATCCCGCTCGACGACCTCGTCGAGCCCGAGGTCGTGCGCTATCCCACCTTCGACGGACGCCAGATCCCCGCCCTGTTTTTCCCCTCTGGACAGGATCGAGACGACGAGAGCGAGAACCGGCGGGAGCCGGGGTTCCCGGCCGTGGTCGAGGTACACGGCGGACCCGAGTCGCAGCGACGGCCGATCTGGAACGCCGCCATCCAGTACCTCGCCGGCCGCGGCTACGCCGTGCTCGCGCCCAACGTGCGCGGCAGCACGGGCTACGGCAAAGCCTATACGCAGCTGGACGATGTGCGGCTGCGCATGGACGCGGTGCGTGACCTGGCAGGAGCGGTCGACTGGCTGCGCACCCGCGGCGCCGATCCGCGCCGCATCGCGGTGATGGGCGGCTCGTACGGTGGCTTCATGGTGCTCTCGGCCATCACGACCTACCCCGATCTATGGGCGGCGGCGGTCGACATCGTAGGGATCGCCAACTTCGTCACCTTCCTCGAAAATACGGGCTCGTGGCGGCGCGCGCTGCGCGAGGCCGAGTACGGCTCGCTGGAGCGCGACCGGGCCTTCCTGGCGGAGATCTCTCCGATCCACCACGCCGACCGCATCACGGCCCCGCTGCTGGTCATCCACGGGGCCAACGACCCGCGCGTCCCGGTCGCGGAGGCGGAGCAAATCGTGCGGACGCTCTCGGCGCGCGAGCGCCCCGTCACCTACCTGCGTTTCGAGGACGAGGGCCACGGCCTCGTCAAGCTCTCCAACCGCATCAAGGGCTACACCGAGGTCGGCCAGTTCCTCGACCGCTGGCTCAGGACCGGGCAAGGATAACCTCATGGCGTGGTCAATCGCTTGCGCCTGACCACTATCACGGCGACAATAGCTTAAGATGGCGCTACCGCCCCTCGGCTAATTGTTCGTCTGTTGGATGAGGAGAGCTTTCGTGGTTGATCCGCTCGTTTATGACGCATCCACGCACGCCTCGGCTCCCACGTGCGTGAAGGAGCATACTCCCGTACAGCTTCACACCGTCCACTACTCCGCATATCCAGGTCCAATTGCTCTACCCACAAGCGAACACGGGTTGAACACACCCCTAACGCCATTGTCTACAAGTTAAGGTTCCGAGCCAAATGTCAAGTACCCGCATTTCCGGCGCTCCAGGTGTCAAAGGGAGCGTAGCGGCAGACACATGGTACCTACGCGAGACCATCGCGTCCGTGCAAGCCTGTCGCTACGCCATGCGCCTCATGCGTTCGTGCAACGTGGCGGCTATCAGGTTGACTTAAAAGCTGCAAAAATGCCCTTGACAACGGCTTAAAGTCCTTAACTTGTAGAAAAAGCCCTAACGCTCCACTCTACCGTTGTCACTGGTAACGCGCTCGATGTCCTCAAAGAACTTCCTACCGGTATATGCCAGACAGTTGTTACATCATCGCCCTATTGGTCATTACGTGACTATGCGATCGCGGGACAGATTGGCCTCGAAGACAACCCGGACGACTTTATCGCCGCGCTCGCCCAGGTGTTTGAGGAGGTACGTCGGGTGCTGTCAACCGACAGCGCGCTATGGCTTAATATCGGCGATTCGTACACGTCGGGTGGCCGAACCTGGCGCGCGCCAGACAAGAAACATCCCGTTCGCGCCATGACTACGCGCCCACCGACCCTGCAGGGATTGAAACCGAAGGAACTGGTCGGTATTCCGTGGCGACTAGCGTTCGCGCTGCAAGCGGCGGGTTGGTATCTTCGATCCGACACTATTTGGCACAAACCAAACGTGATGCCTGAATCAGTCAAGGATCGCCCCACCCGCTCTCATGAGTACTTGTTCTTACTCACTAAGTCCGAGCGCTATTACTACGACCCGAACGCCGTTCGAGGGGCCAATGGACGAAATCTTCGGACGGTCTGGGACGTAAATACCCAACCGCTTCACGACGTTCACTTCGCGACCTTCCCCTCAAAGCTGGTCCACCCGTGCATCGAGCTTACCTCGCAACCCGGCGATGTGGTCCTCGACCCCTTCCTTGGCTCTGGTACCGTCGCAACGGTCGCGATCCAGACCGGGCGCGCGTTCCTTGGCATCGAACTGAACCCGACGTATGTCGATATCGCGCGACGCCGCATCGCCGAAATGAATCGTTTAGAGCAGCAAATCGAAGTCGAGACACCTTCGTCGACGGAGATCTTCGATGCGGACGACATCAGGAGGCGGTCAGGCGTCGACTGGGGCAGCTTCAAGCGGCAGTTGAGCGCCACGATTGGAACGCCCATCCCATAAATCCAGACGGAGGTTGTCGATGAGGCGAGCGAGTCCCACTTGGCGCTACTCCGTCACCCCGGTGAACGTGAAGGATCCGATCTTGAGGGCGGGGACGCGGGCCGTGATGTAGTCGCTCGTCAGGCGCGTTTCGCGGCCGATGGCCCGCACGTCGCGCAGGGCATCGAGGTAGCCCTGTGTGTAGCGCAAGTTCTTGACCGGGCGCGTCACCGCGCCGTTCTCGATCAGGAACGTGCCGTCCCGCGTCATACCCGTGACGATGACGTGGAGGGGATGGACGACCCGCGTGTAGTGGAAGCGCGTGACCAACAACCCGCGCTCCGTCCCCGCGATCATGTCCTCCACCGTCGCGTCGCCAGGGGCCATGAACATGTTGGCGGGGATCGGGCCGCTGTAGAAGTCGGTTGCCTGCGGGACGGCGTGCCCATTCGTGTGGGCGCCCGGCCCCAGCCGGCCGGCGTAGAACATGTCGAGCGCGACATCGCCGGCCACGCCACGGTCGATCAACGACAGGCGCCTCCGCGGCATGCCCTCGACGTCGAACGGCAGCGGCAGCCCCGCCGGATCCTTCCCATCGTCCCATAGGGTGACGTTCGCGCCCAACACCGCCTCGCCTCGCTTGCCGGCCACGAACGAGCGGCCCTCGTGGACCGCCTGCCCACCGAACCCGAGGCGCGCCAGGAAGGTCATCAGGTCGGCGACGGCCTCGGGCCGCAGGATCACCGTGTAGTCGCCGGGGGCGGCCGCGACCGGATGCTGGGCGCGGCGCCCGATGTCGACCGCGCGCGTCGCGATCACCTCAGGGTCGAGCGCGGCGAGGTCGAGCGCGGCGTCCTCGGCATAGCCACTCCCGTCGTCCCCCGTGGCGACCACGGCGAGGCGCGCGCTGGAGGTCGGGGTATAGGCGAAGACGCCGAGCGAGTTGGCGACCGCAAGCTCGTGGCCGGCCGTCATCACCGAGCCCGACGCGCCCAGGCCCGCCGCGCGCGCCAACCGACAGACCACGCCCGCGGCGGCGGCGCGAAGGTCGGGGCCCGCTTCGATCGTGGCAAGGCTGTACGCCGCCTCGCCCGGTTCATCCCCCGGACCAGGCAGCCCGGGGAACTCCGCGTTTGCGGGCGCGCGGCGCGCGATCGCCTCCGCCTGCTCGACGACCGCGGCCACCCCCGCGTCGTCGAGGCGCGTCGTCGACGCCTGCCCCACGCGCGTCCCCTCGACGGCGCGCACCGTCAGCGTCGGAGTCTCGTCGGCGTGGTTTTGATGAATACCGTTGGCGGCGAAGCGGGTCAGCGCGGTGCGGTTGTATTGAAGTACGGCCTCAGTCGCGCCCGCCCGCGACCGTCGCAACACATCTTCCAGCAGGGCCTTCGCCCGCTCGCGGCCCAAGAGACCTGTCCCGGTATCAATCTCCATATCGTGTCCTCTCACTCCTAGCGCATCGGCATGAACGCGCCGACATCCGCGCCGACGCCTGACCGCTCGTAGGGGCCTCAGCGCACCACGCCGACGCGGACGTTGCGGAAGCGCGCGGGGGCGGCGCCGTGCCCTGTGTGCATGATCTGATAAGGCCGGCCCTTGCCGCAGTTCGGCGTCCCCCATACGACATAGTGGTCGCGGTCGCAGATCGCGTCCATCGAGTTCCAGAACTGTGGCGTGATGCCCGTGTAGGTCGCGTTCTTGAGCAGGTCGCCGCGTTTACCGCCCTTGATCTCGTAAGCGATCTCGGTCCCGAACTGGAAGTTGCGACGCTGATCGTCGATGCTCCAGGAGCGGTTCGTCTCCATGTATATACCGTCGTCGGTGTCGGCGATGAGGTCCGCGAAACGCCACTCGCCGGGCTCGATCGAGACGTTGGTCATCCGCACGAGCGGGGCGCGATCCCAGCCGCTGGCCCGCGCCGCCCCTATGTCGGGGACGCCGAGGCGCTGGGCATACTGGCGATCCGTCAAATAGCCGACGAACAGACCGTCCTTGACGATCGGGGCGCGCCGCGCCGGAACCCCTTCGTCGTCGTACCCGAACGTGCCGAGTCCGCCCGGAATCGTAGCGTCAGCGTAGATGTTGACCTGCTCCGAGCCGTAGCGCAAGTGGCCCAACTCCCCAACCGAGAGGAAAGAGCCGCCGGCGAAGTCGAGCTCGGTCCCGTAGACACGGTCGAGCTCGATCGGGTGCCCGCAGCTCTCGTGAATCTGCAAGGCAAGCTGCGAGGAGTCGAGGATGAGCGTCGTCGTGAGATCCCGCGGGCATTGTCTGGCCGTGAGCAGCGCTACCGCCTCCTCGCCGACGCGCGTGGCCTGGCCGGCGAGGTCGAGCTCCGTCACCATCTCGTAGCCGCGCGTCATCTGATGGCGGAACGAGTTGGGATAGGAGCGGTTCTGCGCCTCGCCGTGCCCGACCGCGGTCGCCCCGATGCCGCACCCCGTCTCGAACAACTCCTGCTCGACCAGGGCGCCCTCGGTGTTGCCGAACGTCTTGCGCTCACGCTGCCACACGATCTGCCCCGTCGTCGTGGTCACGCCCGGCACGGCGCGCATACGCCGGTCGGCCTCCATCAACAGGGCGATCTTCTCCTCCAACGGGACCGTGAAGGGATCGCGCTCGACCGGCGTGCGGTAGCTCGCGCGGCGCGCCACGGCGGGGCCCAGGTCGACGCGGCGGCCGGGGACCGAGGCGCTGGCCCGCGCGATCTCTACCGCCCCGGCGGCGGCTCGATCGATCGCCACCGGGGTTATCTCAGCCGTCGCGGCGAAACCCCACGCGCCCGCGACGAGCGCGCGCACGCCGAGCCCGCGGCTCTCGCGCCCTGTCACCGCCCCGATCGACCCGGTCTTGACGCTCACGGACCCTACCGTGAGATCGACCGCGCGCGCGTCGGCGTACGCCGCGCCGCGCGCCGCCGCCGTGTCCAGAGCCCGCCGCACATACTCTTCCATCCGCTCCATCCGTCCTCCATCTCTAAGCGCGCCGGTCCTATCCGGTCCTATATCGCTGTCACGCCACGATACACCAGCAGGACCCGCGCCAGCTCAGACGTTCAAGCGTCAAGAAGCAGCGTAGCTTGTGAGCATGGCAGGGGAACGCTACACTGGAGGACGAGGGAGAGGAATTGAGCCTCGCCCAGCGGCGCGCCTCGACGTCCCGGCCAGCAACCACGGTCCGGGCGACGGGGAGCGCGGTCAACGATTGGTGAATACATGAAAATCTCTGAACGTAAACAGCGCGTGCGCGCGCGCGGCATCGTACCGGTGTCGCACACCCCCGTCCAGCAAACGCGCTCCAGCTGGAGCGCGGGCCGCCAGCGTGTCGAGAGCGCGGCGACCGGGTCGCGCGGGACGACGAAGGGGCGCGGCAATCGTCCACGCCGCCAGATGAGCCCGAGCATGCAGATCTCGCTCGGGGTCGCCTACATCGTCTTCGCGCCGCTCATGTTCGTACAGTACTGGAGCCTGCTGCACACGCCCAAGGCCAAATACCACCCCGGCACGTTCGACGTCGTCGCGCAGCTCGCGCTGCCGATCCTGTTCTTCTTGTTCGGCCTGTGGTCGATCTACCGCGGCACGAAGGCGCGGCGGGCCGCGCAGGGGAGCAACGCCGCCGCCGCAACGGCGAACGCGGGAGGCGGGCGCGTGGCGGCCGCCACGACATCCGCCAGCGCCCGCTCCGCGCGTGCAAGCCGCGCCGCCCGCGCGCCCCGCGCATCGTCCGTCGTCACCGTTACCGCCGGGGACGGGCGGACGGATGACACGGCGCCGGTGGCTGCGGCCACCGGTCTGGGTGGCCGTCTGACCCGGTGGCTGCCCGGAAGGTCCTTGCGGCAGCCGACGCGGTAGCCCATGCGTCACGCCCTCATCGTGCTCGCCCTGCCGTCCGTGCTGCTCGCCATGCTCTCGATCCCCAGCCTGCTGGACCACTATGGCCCGCTGGCCGTCTTCCTGTTCGTCGTGATCGAGAACTTCGGCGCCCCCATCCCCGGCGAAACGATGCTCGTCGCGGCATCGGCCTACGCGGCGAGCGGGCATATCAACATCGTGACGGTCGTGCTCGCGTGCATCGCGGGGGTGTGGTCCGGCGCGACCCTCTCCTATCTGGCAGGGCGCAGCGGCGGCGTGGCCCTGATGGGCCGCCTGCACGTCCCCGAGCGGCATCTGGCGCGCGCCGAGACCTACATGGTGCGCTGGGGCGGGTATACGGTCGTGGTCGGGCGCTACATCGCCTTCCTGCGCTCCTATATCGGGTGGCTGGCGGGGATCAACCGGATGAAGCCGGCCCCGTTTTTCCTGTGGAATCTCATCGGCGCGACGCTCTGGACGGTGACCTTCGCGGCGATCGGCTACCTGCTCGGCGACAACCTGGCGCTGATCGGGCGCCTCTTCAAGTATGGCGGCGGGGCGCTCGTCGCGTTCGCGATCGTCGTCTACCTTACCTTTCGCTACCGCAACCGGCGCGCCGCCCGCGCGTCGAGGGAAACGACCGCCCCCGAGACCACGAGCACGAAGTGATGGAGAAGAGGACCGGTATGCGCGCGGCGCCGCCGTCGAAGGTCGGGCGCAACGACCCGTGCCCCTGCGGCAGCGGGCTCAAGGCCAAGAATTGCTGCCTGGCCGCGGGCCCTACAGACGCCGCTTATCTACTCGCCTCGCAACCGGCGCCGATGGCGCGCCTGGCCGCCCGTTGGCTGAGCGCGGCCCGTCGCCGCTTCGCGCGCGGCATCCCACTCGACGAGGGGATGCGCGCGCGCGCCGTGCAGTTCTTGCAGGTCTCCCGCAACTGGAACCCCGACGCCTACGACGAGGAGGGACGCCCACGCGGCAGCCTCGCCGAACTCTCCGTCGCCTTCAACGGCCGTGCCGCCGCGGTGTACGGCGCGCTCGCCGTCGGGCTGGCCCACCTGCTGCTCGACCAACCCGCGGACGCGCGGCCCTGGCTCGAGACCCTGTCCGGCGGCCGTGAACCCGCTATGCTCGCCGCCCTCGCCGCGGCGGGACTCCCCGCCGCGCCCTTTGCCGGTCTCCCCGACCACGTGCTGTCGTGGCTCAACGCCGAGGCCGCGGAGTCGTGACGCCTGGCGTCATGCGTCAACGCAACGTCGTCGCGCGTCAAGTGGACGGAGCACTTGTGCCACACCATCGATATGTGCGATTATTGGTATGTATCATGCTAGCCTATTCGGCCTAGCGCCCACTAGGACTAGTCGCCAAGGAGGTGGCTTCGGGAGACGTTTGGCCCACAGCACGCCCACAAGCCGTCCCTTTTACCTCGCGTACGCAGCAGCCCAGCACTCGCGGCCCCCTACTACTTGCGCTCTAACGCGCAGGAGTACAGTCAGAAGGATTTTAGCGATGTTCAGGCACTCGTCCAAACGGCGGACCCCGCTGATGCTGCTTATAGGCATCCTAGCTGTGGCTCAATTGGCCCCATCGATCGCCCCCCTACAGTCCGCGCATGCCTCCGGGCGAGCAACACACGCGTCGACGGCGGCATCATCGACACGCGAGAAGCGTGTCCACAGGCTCGCGCCTCGTTTCACCCCTCCGGCGGCGCGTGTTTCAGCGCGCGGCGCCGCTCTAACATTCAAGACGTCTAAGAGTAGCGAGACGCTCACGCGCGTCAAGGTGGCGAATGCTAGCGTGCGCTCGTCGGACACGTCCTGCACGACCGCGCCGCTCGGACAGGCGACACCCTTCAATGGGTTCATCCTCGGCGACATGACCGCTACCAATTCGGACATCGAGGGCGGCCTGGCGGTCGGCGGCGCGACGACGCTCAACACCTATGGCATCGGCGTGGGGACCAAGGGGCCCAACAACACGACGATACTCCCCGACACGACGGGCTTGCCCCAGACGAACGGCGTTCCGGATATCTTCGTCGGCGGAGGCAATCTCAGCATGGACCACGTCGGTTGGCTCAGTGCCGCGGGGAACGTCGTGTACGGGGGACAACTGCCGAAGAACGTTTCTTCAGGCCCGGATTATCAGGGGCCGGGGCGCCTCGTTCACGTCGCCCAGAGCGACCCCAGCTTCCCCGTCGACTTCGGGTCCGCCGCGACGGACTTGCAAAACCGTTCTCAGTACTACGGCAGCATCCCGTCGACGTCGATAAACGCGACCGGCGGCCGGCTAGTCTTTTATGCTTACGGGCAGGGCGACTTCTACGCGTTTAACGTTAGCGCCGCGGAGTTGGCAAAGGCTCGGGATATCGTCATCGAGGGTCCAGCGACCGCGACTGTCCTGATCAACATCGAGGGGTCTTCCCCCGATCTGACGAACTTCGGCTTCAACCAACTCCCTGAATACCAGTACGGCATCACCGCCGCGCACGTACTCTACAACTTCCCCCAGGCCAACACGCTCACGCTATACGGGGTCAGCGTGCTGGGCAGCATCCTCGCGCCGAACGCGAACATTCATTTCAGCAACGGCCAAATCGACGGCACGCTGGTCGGCAAGTCCCTCCAGGACTCCTCGAACGGCGGTAATTCAGGCCAGATGAACCTGCCGAGTTCAGGCCAGATCAATACCCCGCCCTTCAACGGCAACATCCCGTGTAACATACCTACGGCCGTCCCGACCACGGCCGTCCCAACTACGGCCGTCCCAACTACGGCCGTCCCGACCACGGCCGTCCCGACCACGGCCGTCCCAACTACGGCCGTCCCAACTACGGCCGTCCCGACCACGGCCGTCCCGACCACGGCCGTCCCAACCACGGCCGTCCCGACCACGGCCGTCCCAACTACGGCCGTCCCAACTACGGCCGTCCCGACCACCGCGGTTCCGACCACCGCGGTTCCGACCACGGCCGTCCCGACCACGGCCGTCCCGACTACGGCCGGCCCAACCACGGCGGTTCCGACTACGGCCGGCCCGGCCACGTCCGGCAATGTGGTTGCGGCTGCAACCGGACCGACACAGACGCCAGTCGTCGTAACGGTTGTCGTCACGGCGATACCTGGGACGCCGGTCGTCGTGACCGCGACGCCTGGTCCTAAAAGTGCCGTCGCCGGCCTGCAGGCGGGCCCTCCGGCCACGCGCATCCGCTATGTCACGCGGTACCGCTACGTCACGCGGTATCACGACATCGTCCGCACGATTAAACGGGTGAAGACACAGGTCGTGGTGCGGATCGTCACGCACCCCAAATTCGCGACCGTGGTGAAGCAGGTCACGCACGTCAAGACGGTCGTCAACCACAAGACGGTCGTCAAGACGGTGGTGCATAACATCACGGTCGTGCATACGAAGACCGTGACCCAGGTCGTCCACAAAACGGTCGTCAGCACCGTGAAAGGCTTCAGGGCGGTCCATCAGCCGCGGACCGGCCGTTTCGCCGGCCCCTTGCAGCCGGTGGTCGGCGTGGCCCCTCCGGTCGAGGCCCGCATGACGATTGGCCGCCTGGGCGTCTCCTGGGCCTCCATATGGGCGCGCACCTACCTCGCCAACCCGGACGGCACATTGAGCTACGACATCGTGCCGTTCTATGGGGTGACGCGCTTCTCCGACTCGGCCGCCTTCGGGCAGCCGGGCACGACGCTGATGAGCGGGCACGACGACATCTACGGCAGCATCTTCAAGAACCTCGGCCAGATGCGCCCCGGTGACGCCATCCAGGTGTGGCAGGGCAAGCACAGCTACCGCTACGTGGTGTCGAGCGTGACCACCGTCACGCCGGATGACGTGCGACTGCTCAACGTGCAGCGCACCAAGCCGACGCTCGCGCTCGTCTCCTGCACGCCGTTCATGGTCGACAATCATCGCGTGGTGGTTATCGCCCAGATGCGTTAACCCCTCGTAGGGCGCTCCTCGCGCCAAGAAGCCGGTCGGCCCCCGTATCGTACGATCCGGGGGCCGACCGGCTTCTTGGTCTACCCACGATGCATGCCGGCTAGTCTCCCCCTCCCCTGGCGCCGTGCGCGACAGAAAGCCTACGTCCCCTTGGCCTGCCGTACGATACGCCGTGCGATGCGTACGGTTTACCCCTCCCCCTCGCGTCGCCGATACGCCTCTTTCATAAGCTCCAGCGCGCCGACGCGTCCCACGGCCGCGAAGCAGCGCGCGTGGACCGTAACGCCCACGGCCCCACGTCGCACGTCGCCCAGCGTGGTGACGACATCCTGCCCGACGGCGATCCCGCGCCGGCACGCTGGGCACGGCGCCCGACCGACCATGCGGGCGGTTCCTTCCACCACGCGAACCTCCTCGGCCGTCAGCTCTCCCCCCTGATCCATCGCCCCCCCTTACAGGCCCACCGGCCCTGACACGACGGTCTCGCCGCATTACAGTCACGTCGTAATTATCCACCCCTGCTACAGTAGGGGGAGGGGGCGATGAGCGTTGGCGGCCGATAGCCCCGATCCCGATAGCACTGCCCTTGTGCCCCGCGCCGTCGATGGGTATCTTAAAGAGTACGGGAGTACGACGCTGCGGCCCAGTCGTTCATGTCCTCCAGGAGGCTCTATCTGTGCATACGCGCGACCCACGAGACCGCGTCAGGACCGCATCGCGCGTCCAACCCCTTGGTATCGGGTCGCCACGAGCCTCGACTCCGTCGCCGTCACACCTCCCTGCCACATCAGCCCCATCCCGACACGCCGCCACCGCCGGGATACCAGCCCCAGTGGAGTCGCCCATGCTTCCCGAGACACCGCGCGTCCTGGTAGCCGACGCCGACCCCGCGTCACGCCTCTTGTTGCAGCGCGCCCTCGGGGGGGCTAACTGCGAGGTCGCGCTCGCGGACGATGGCCCCAAGGCGCTCGCCGCGGCGCAGAGCATGCCCTTCGATCTCCTCCTCTTGGACGTGCTGATGGCGCGCATGAACGGACTCGAGGTCTGTCGTCGCGTCCGCGCCATGAGCGCCGTACCGATCGTCCTGTTGACCGCACTGACCAGCGAAGAGGACACGATCCGGGGGCTCGACGCGGGGGCCGACGATTACGTGCGCAAGCCGGTTTCCACTGGCGAGCTCCTGGCCCGTGTCCGGGCCGCGCTACGCCGCGCCCAACTCAACGCCGCGCCTCAGAGCGTGCCCGATCCACCCGCCCCGCCCGTGCGCACAGGCGGGCTCACGGTCGATCTAGCCCATGGCAGGACCACGCGCGACGGGGGCGACGTGACGCTAACCCCGATCGAGCGGCGCCTGATCGCGCACCTCGCGCGCCATCTCGGCCGCGTCGTCACGCCCGATCAACTCCTCACGCAGGTCTGGGGACCCGAGTACGTCGGCGACGCGCGTCTGGTCCAGGTCAACATCTCGCGGTTGCGGCGCAAGATCGAGCCCACGCCGGGGCGTCCCATCTATATACAGACGCTGACAGGCGCCGGCTATATGCTCACGCCGCATCCCAGCGGCCAGGCGTGATGAAAAACTGGATCGCGCGGGTCCGCGAGGATGTCGCGGTCGTGTTCGATAAGGACCCCGCGGCGACCAGCGTGTGGGAAGTCCTGCTCTACCCACACCTCCACGCCCTGTGGCTATATCGCCAGGCCCACCGCTGGTACCTCAAGGGGGGGCGCGTCGGCCCGCGGTTCCTCTCGCTCCTCGGGCGTTTCATCTCGGTCGGCATCGACATCCACCCAGGCGCGACGATCGGCCGGCGCTTCTTCATCGACCACGGATCCGGCGTCGTGATCGGCGAGACCGCCGTCGTCGGCGACGATGTGATGCTCTACCACCAGGTGACGTTGGGCGCGACGGGCTGGTGGAAGGATATGAAGCGCGGGCACGGCGCCAAGCGCCACCCTACGATCGAGGACGGCGTCGTGATCGGGTCGGGCGCCACCATCCTCGGTCCGATCACGGTCGGCGCGCGCAGCAAGATCGGCGCGCAGGCCCTCGTCATCGAGTCGATCCCGCCCGACTCGATCGTGCTCGGCCACGCGGGCACCATCATCCACCGCAATGCCGACGACGCGATCACGGTCGAGGAGCAGCCGATCAACGACTGGGTCGTTTAGCGGAGCAACGCGTCGCGCACGAGCTCGGCGCCGACGAGCGTGGGGCACACGATTTGCAGCCCCAGGTCGCGGAAGACCTCGCCGCGCAACGGGTCGTTGATGCGCGCCACTACCTTGGGGACGTGGAACATCTCGCGCGCGATCTGGCTCGCGCCGATGTTGCGATTATCGCCCGGCGTGCAGGCCACGAAGGCGTCGGAGTCCTCGATGCCGGCCTGCCGCAATATATCCATGTCCGTCCCCGAGCCGAGCACCGTCCGGCCAATGAACTCTTCCGGCAACCGGTTGAACGCCGCAGGGTTCTGGTCGATCACGGTCACGTGATGCCCCCCCACCGCCAGGTTTCGCGTCAGCAGCGCCCCGACGCGACCGCATCCCATAATAATAACTTTCATAATGTCCTCACTCTACCGCGATGAACGACACCTGTATAGTAGGCCTATTCCCGCAACCGTAGCATGGCGTAGTCGTCGCGGAGTTCGGTGACGAGCTCGCCCTCGGCGAGGAGTGCGGCGACGGTACGCTCGATGGCTGCTTTGGGCAGGTGCGCGAGCGCGCCGAACAACGGGGTGCGCTCGGCGTGCATGCGGCGTGTCATCGCGCCCTTGAGGACCTCCACGACGCCCGTCTTGCCGTATCCGAGCGGGAATTGTCCCACCAGCCGCCGCACCGCCTCGGCCGGGTCGTCGACTCGCTCCGCCGCGACCGGCTCTACCTCGCCGAGCGCGACCGGGGCGCAGATGTCGCAGTGCCCGCAGCGCGCGGCCGCCTCGTGTCCGAAGTGGCGCGCGATCACGCCATGGCGGCAACGGTCGGCGTCAAGGTAGCCAAACAGCGCGCGCAGTCGCCGCCGATTGCGCCGACCCATCCCGTCGAGGATCGCCGCCATGCGCTCGGCTGTGTCGGCCGGGGGCGGCAACAGCTCGATCAGCATGTCGCGCCCCACCCCCCGATAGACGAGCCGCCCGTCGTCCTGCCAGGTCAGGAGCCAATCCTCCAACGCGACGGCGTCGATACCCAACGCGCTCGCCACGACCACAAGGTCGAGCGGCGTGGACCAACCTGACGGCTCTCCGTCAAGCCGGGCGGCGCGCAGGAACGGCTCCCACAGGTCGTCGCGCGCCCCGGCCCCCCCAGCCACCCCGGCCCCCCTATCCGTGGCGCCGCGCGGGGACACTGTCGCGCCGCGCGGAACATCGGGTCCACGCCGCAGCAGGCCGGCGAGCTCGAGGATACTGATGGCCACGCGCAGATCGACATCGCCCTTACCCTCGGTCTCCAGCCGCTCGCGCAGCGCGGGCGCGTCGACCAGCCCCGTCCCGCCCGGCGCGCGTTCCAGGACCGCCCGCACGGAGCGATACACGGCGCGCAGCCCCCCTATATCGACCGCCTGCTCGCGGCTCCAACGACGCATCGTCGCGCGGTCGCCGGGCGAGTGCAGCAGCAAGCACGTGCCGGGCTGGCCGTCGCGTCCCGCGCGGCCGGACTCCTGCGAGTAGGCCTCCAGCGAGCGCGATGGATGGTAATGCACGATGAAACGCACGTCGGCCTTGTCGATCCCCATGCCGAAGGCGACCGTCGCCACCATGACGCGGATCTCGCCGGCCATGAAGCGATCCTGCAGCGCGCCGCGCTCGGCCGTCCCGAGCCCGGCGTGGTAGGCGCGCGCGTTGACCCGCGCCTGGCGCAACGCCCGCTCCAACCGTTCGGCATTATCGCGGCTGTTGACGTAGACGATCCCCGAGCCGCTCTGACGTTGAATGAACGGGAGCGCGACGCGCAGCTTATGGTCGTCGTTCTCGACCGTGTGGGCGATGAGGAACAGATTATCACGCAGGACGCCCGTGTTCACGACGCACAGGTCGCGGCCCAGCCCCGTCGCGATCTCGCCCATCATCGCCGGGGTGGCCGTCGCCGTCATGGCCAGCACCTGTGGATCTCCGAGGTCGCGCACGACCGCGCTGATGAATAGGTAGTCAGGGCGGAAGTCGTGGCCCCACATGCTCAGGCAGTGCGCCTCGTCGATGACGACGAGGCGCACCCCCGCGCGAGTGAGGGCATGGACGAAGGGACGCTGGCGCAGCCGCTCCGGGGAGGCGTAGACGAGCCGGTAGCGGCCGGTCGCGATCTCGCCGAGGCGCAGCGTCAACTCGGCCGTCCCGAGCCCACTGTTGACGAGCGTCGTCCGCGCCAGCAGCGCGGGCGGGAGCGATTCGACCTGGTCCTTCATCAGCGCGATGAGCGGCGAGATGACCAACGTCACCCCCTCGTTCAGCAGTGTGGAGAGTTGATAGCACAGCGATTTTCCGGCCCCCGTGGGCATCACGGCGAGGGTGTCGCGCCCCGCGACGACAGCGGAGATGACCTCCTCCTGTCCCGCGCGGAACCTCTCGTAGCCGTAGGTCTCGCGCAGCAGGGCCACGAGCCCGTCGTGGCGGGCCGGATCGGGGGGCGGGGCGGGCGGCAGCGCCGTCACCGCCTCCTCCGGCCCGTCGTCCTCCTCTTCTTCGGCCTGACGCGCATCGCGCGCCCGCGCATGCGATCGCGGCGTGGGGCGGGCGTCCACGCCGCCGGCGCGGATCCGGGCCGCCTCCTCGGCCAGCCGCGCGCGCAGACTCTCGTCGCGCCGGGCCTGCGACCCGGCGCGCGCCGCCGCGGCCTCCTCGACGTAGCGTCGCGCTTCCTCGGCGCGGGCGCCGTCCGTGATCCGACTCGCGTACGCCTCCAGTTCACGCACGAGGTCGGGCGGCGGCAGGACGGCGGTGTAACACTCCAGCGCCCGCCGGGCCAGGTCGAACGCCGCGGTCGGGTCGCCCGCGAGGAGCGCCAGGCGGGCGAGACCGCGCGGCCCGGCGGGGCTGTCGGCGTGCAACTCCGACAAGAGCTCGAAGTGCGCGCGCGCCTCGTCGGGCCGGTGGATGGACAGCGCGACGAGGCCGGCCACGTAGAGGCTCGTTATCTTATCCGGCGCGGCGGCCAGCATCGCCGCGGCGACCTCCACCGCCGCCCGGGATTCTCCGCTATTGAGGAGCGCGCGCGCCAGGTACCCCCGCACGATGAGCGACTCTGCGCGCGCCAGGCGCTCGCGCGCCGCCGCCGCGGCCTCTCCGTAACGCTCGGCCTCGAGCAGCAGGCGCACGCGCTCGTCGGCCACCAGCGGACCCTCCACGGGCCGCGCGCCTTCCTGTACGACATCGAGGAGATCCAGCGCGATGGGCGGCCCCGCCTCGCGCGCCACCAGCGCGGCGGCGCCGACGAGGGTGCGGTCAGAGACGAGCGTCAGGTCGTCGAGCGTGAGGCCCAGGAGGCGCCGCGCCGTGTCGTCCCAGGCGTGGAGGGGGGTCGGGGCGGTCGGGGCGCTGGAAGCGGTCGTCATCGGGCTCTCCCCCGGCTAGAGGCTTTATTTTATGTCAACTGTTGTATAGTGTATGGGCCTACTACCCGTCATACGTCCCGTCAGTATCTCACGGGCGTCGGGCCCGGCGCCAGGGGACACGCACATGCTTTTCCGACCGGCTCGCGCCTCGGACGTCGACGAGATCTGCGCGCTGCTCGCCTCGGCGACGCGGGGGCCCGCGTACGTCCACGCGCTCTTGCGGGCCGACCGCTGCTTCGACCCCGGCCAGTTCCGCGTGGCCTGGACGCACGGCCGCATCATCGCCTGCGCCCGGGCGGCACCGCGCGCCGTGCGCCTCGGATCGATGACCGTCCCGGCGGCCACGATCGGCCTCGTGCGCACCGACTCACGCTATTGGGGCAAGCGGCTGGCGAGTTCGCTGCTGGCCGAGTGCGCCACCGCGCTGAGCCTGGAGGGGAGGACGTTGGCCCCACTCGTCGCCCGCCGCCACGACCTTTTCGCCCGCCACGGTTGGCACGCCGTCCCACGGATCGCCCTTCAGATCCCCGTCGACGCCCTGCGCGCGCCGCATCGCCCCCGCCCGGTAGTATCCAGGGATGGCGATGTGGTCGGGGCGCCTCTACGCGTACACGAGGCGCCGCGCGCCGACCTCGACGGGCTCGTGGCGCTGCACGCGGAGGCCAACGCCGAACGCACGGGTACGGCGGTGCGGGACCGCGACGCCTGGCTGACCGTCCTCGACACGCTCGCGCTGCGGGGCGGTCAGGCGTTCGTCGCCACGCGCGCCGGCCGGACCGTGGGCTACGCGGCCGCGTACCCCGACGGCGAGAACAGTGAGCGCGTGGAGGCGTCTGAGTTGCTGCTGGCGCCGGGGGACGAGGCGGCCTGGCGCCCCCTGCTCGGCGCCGTCGCGGACAAGTTTGGGGCCGCGGCGACGATCCACGCCGTCCTGCCCGCCGACTACCGCGCCCGTATCGCCGGCGCGCTGGGTCCCGAGGTCACGATGCGGTCCGACGACACTCTCATGCTGCGCGCGATCGATCCCGCGCGCCTGCTGCGCGACATCACGCCGTTGCTCGAAGCCCGGCTGAACAGCGCCCCTACCTTCCCTCCCTCGCGCGTGCGCGTCGGCCCTTTGCGCGGCGGCGTCACACTATGCGTCGCGGGCGGCCGTGTCGTCGTGGAGCCGTCGCGCCGCGACGACCCGCACGCGCTGCCCGAACCCGCCCTGGGCGCCCTCGCACTTGGAGCGGGCGATGTGGACGCGTACCTATCCCCCGACGCGCCCCCCGAGCTGCGCGCGACCCTGGGGCGCCTCTTCCCGCCGCAAGACTGGACGTACTGGCGCGCCGACGCATTGTAGCGCCAACACTCTTTAGTCTTTGCGCGCCCTATACTATCACTTGGCCCGTGCTCGAGGGGCCAGGCTGGCGATGTCGGCTACGTGTCACTATGTCCACGTCTTCCGCAGCACGCGCGCCCAGTTCTCGTGCGCGATCTTGCGCAGGGCCGCGTCGTCGTAGCCGCGCGCGCGCAAGGTATCCAGGAGCCTGGGGAGGCCGGTCACATCGCCGAGTGGACGCGGCACGGTCGTGCCGTCGAAGTCGGAGCCGAACCCCACACGGTCGATCCCGATGCGCGACACCAGGTAGTCGACGTGGTCGGCGAGCAGCCCGAGCGGGGTGTCCGGTTCGTCATGCCCGTCGGGGCGCAGGTCGCTCACGGTGAAGGTAACGCCGACCATCCCATCGGACTCCCCGATCGCGTCGAGTTGCTTGTCGGTCAGATTGCGCGTCGAGGGGCATATGGCGTGAACGCCCGAGTGCGTCGCCACCAGGGGCGCGTCGGTGAGGCCGGCCACGTCCCAGAAGCCACGCTCGTTCACGTGCGAAAGGTCGAGCATGACGCCCAGCCGATTGCAGGCCCGCACCAGGGCGCGACCGGCGTCGGTGAGGCCGGGACCGGTATCGGGCGAGCGCGGGTACGCGAACGGCACGCCGTGCCCAAAGGCGTTGGGCCGGCTCCAGACAGGTCCGAGCGAGCGCAGTCCGGCCCGGTAGAATACCTCCAGCGCGTCGAGCTCAGGGTCGATCGCCTCGGCCCCCTCGATGTGCAGCACAGCGGCGAGGACGCCGCCGCGCAGACACGCCTCCAACTCGTCTACCGTCCGCACGACCTTGACCCTCCCCGCCGCCGCCTCCTCCAGCCGGAAGAGGCGCGCCATCACCGACAGCGCCGTGCGCCGCGCATAGTCGGGGTCGAGGGGCGGCGGGAGGGGGACCTCATAACCGTCGGCGGTCACGACGACGCCGGGGCCGGACTTGAGCGGCCCATCCTGTTCGGGACCCGGAGCGGGGACGAAGACGGCGAAGAAGCCGCCCCCGAACCCGCCCTCCCGCGCCCGCGGCAGATCGAGGTGCCCCACCTCGCTCCGCTCGAAAAAGCCGCGCCCGCCGCCCCGCTCGCGCAAATGCAGGCTTAATAACGTGTCATTGTGGCCGTCAAAAATGAGAGGGTTCATTCCTGTGTTATAGCTATCCTACACTGACGTCTCGACCGAGTTCTTGGCGAGCCCGCGCAGGACGTACTGCAACACGCCGCCGTGCCGGTAGTAATCGACCTCGATGGGGCTGTCGATGCGCACGAGCGTCTCGAACTCGCGCGTCTGACCGTCCGGGTCCGTCGCCCGCACGGTGACGCGCTGACCGGGCTTGAGGGCGTCGGAGAGCCCGACGACATCGAAGGTCTCCGTGCCGTTCAGTCCCAAGCTGCCGCGCCCCTCTCCGGGGAGGAACTGCAGCGGCAGCACGCCCATGCCGACGAGGTTGCTGCGGTGGATGCGCTCGTAGCTCTCGGCGATGACGGCCTTGACGCCCAGCAAAAACGTGCCCTTGGCCGCCCAGTCGCGCGAACTGCCCGAGCCGTACTCCTTGCCCGCGATGACCACGAGGGGCGTGTCGGCCCCTTGGTAGAGCCGCGAGGCGTCGTAGATACGCATGACCTCGCCGTCGGGCTGGCGCGCCGTCCAGTCGCCCTCCTTGCCGGGGACCATCTCGTTGCGCAGCCGGATGTTGCCGAAGGTGCCGCGCATCATCACCTCATGGTTGCCGCGCCGCGAACCGTAGCTGTTGAAGTCACGCTGCTCGACCCCGTGCTCCCGCAGGTAGAGTCCGGCCGGGCTGCTCGCGGGGATCGACCCGGCCGGCGAGATGTGGTCGGTCGTGATCGAGTCGCCTAACACCGCCAGCGCCCGCGCGCCCGCGATCTCGACGATCGGGGCCGGGTCCGGCGACAAGTCCTGGAAGAACGGCGGCTCCTGGATATAGGTCGAGTCCGCGTCCCACTCGTAGAGCGCGCCCGCGGGGATCGGCAGCAGCTTCCAGCGGTCATCGCCCTCAAAAACGTGACCGTACTTGTCGACGAACATCTCCGGCAGGACCGACTCCTCGATCGTGCGTTTGATATCCTCGGCCGTGGGCCAGATATCGCGCAGGTAGACCGGCGCGCCGTCGGGGTCGTGGCCGAGCGGATCCCGCGTCAGGTCGACGTCGACCGAGCCGGCCAGCGCGTAGGCCACGACGAGAGGGGGGGACGCCAGGTAGCTGGCGCGCACCTGCGGATGGATGCGCCCCTCGAAGTTGCGGTTCCCTGAGAGGACCGAGGTGACGACAAGGTTGTTGTCCTGCACCGCCCTGGCGACCGGCTCGGGGAGCGGGCCGCTGTTCCCGATGCACGTCGTGCAGCCGTAGCCGACGACATCGAAGTGCAGCGTCTGTAGATACGGCAGCAGGCCGGCCTTCTCGAGGTAGTCGGTCACGACGCGCGAGCCCGGCGCGAGGCTCGTCTTGACGTAGGGCTTGACCTGCAGCCCCCGCTGTACGGCCTTTTTGGCCAGCAGGCCGGCTCCGATCATGACGGACGGGTTGGAGGTGTTGGTACAGCTCGTGATCGCCGCGATGGCGACCGAACCGTGCCCGAGTTCGGACGAAGCGGTCCGCGTCGCGGTCGCGACGGCGGCCCCACCCTGTCCCCCCGTTCCATCGCTGTCGGCCGACATCCCATCGGGCGTGGGGAGGTCAGGATAGGCCGCGTGGAAGCTCCGCGCCACGTCGCCCAACGCGACGCGGTCCTGCGGACGGCGTGGGCCAGCCATGCTCGGGACGACCGTGGAGAGGTCGAGCTCCAGCATGTCGTCGAAGCGCGGGTCGGGGGTCTCGTCGGTGCGGAATAGGCCCTGCGCCTTGCTGTAGCTCTCCACGAGGCCGATCGTCTCGGCGGGGCGGCCGGTCATGCGCAGGTAGTTGAGCGTCTCGGCGTCGACCGGGAAGAGCCCGGCCGTCGCGCCGTACTCGGGGGCCATGTTGGCCAGCGTGGCGCGGTCGGCCAGCGAGAGCGAACTCAAGCCGGGTCCGCAAAACTCGACGAACTTGCCGACGACGCCATAGGCGCGCAGCATCTGCGTGACGGTGAGCACAAGGTCGGTCGCGGTCGTGCCCGCGGGCATCGCGCCGTTGAAGCGGAAGCCGATCACGGCGGGGGTCAGCAGATAGAGCGGCTGACCCAGCAGAACCGCCTCGGCCTCGATCCCGCCGACGCCCCAGCCAAGCACCCCCAGGCCGTTGATCATCGTCGTGTGCGAGTCGGTCCCCACCAGCGTGTCGGGCAGCGCGATCGTCACGTCGCCGTCCTTGCGGGTGAGGACGCCGTCGGCCAGGTACTCGAGGTTGACCTGGTGAATGATCCCGGTCCCCGGCGGGACGACCTGGAAGTCGTCGAAGGCCTGTTGACCCCAACGCAGCAGGGTATACCGCTCGCGGTTGCGCTCGTACTCGAGGTCGACGTTGGCCGCGTAGGCGAGGTCGGAGCCGAACAGGTCGACCTGCACCGAGTGGTCGATCACGAGGTCGGCCCGAGCCAACGGGTTGATGGTCGTGGGGTCGCCGCCGAGGCGGGCCGTGGCCGAGCGCATCGCCGCCAAATCGACGACGGCGGGCACGCCGGTGAAATCCTGCATCACCACGCGGGCGGGCAGGAAGGGGAACTGTTCGCTAGCCCCGCTGCTGGGCCGCCAGCGCGCCAGCGCCTCGACCTCCTCGGGGGTGGGCGCGGCTTTATCGCCGCGGTCGGCCTGGCGCACGAGGTTCTCGAGGAGGATTTTGATGGTGACCGGCAGCGCCGCCAGGTCTATCCCAAAGCGGTCGGCGACCGCGCCAAGCCTGTAGTACGTCAAGGCGCCCCGGGCGGTGTCCAGCGTCGCCCGCGCCCCGTATGCATCGGACCCTGATTGCATGTCTGCTGCCTCCTATGCAGGGTTGTCGTGACGTGTTGCTCCCCCCTAGTTTAAAGGACTCCGGGCTAACGCGGCGGCGCCCCTTATAGGGCCATAGTGATAAGCCGACGCTCAAGCGTGGCACGGTTACTGCCGATAACACAAGTATGCTTAACCACCATAGGAGGGATCGACGGCGGCCGTCCATGCGTATACGACACGAGAACAGGCGCTTTTGCGGCGCCGACGACGCGGTCAGGGTCCGGACGGCCGACGGACGGCCGCCGCGACATATAGGCGCGAGAGCGTCTCAGTGACGGCTTTACCCCCGGCCGCCCCGCCCGCGGAAGCGGAGGCGGCGGTCTCCGTCATACTCACGCGCGCCGGGAATGCCATGTCCGCCACCGGCGAACGCCTGCTCGTCGACCGGCTTCATCGCTTCCTCGACGACTCTGACGCCGACGCGCTGACGACGTTGCCGGAGGCGCTGCTAGATCACCTGCGCACCCTCGTCGCGCTCCTCCCTGGCCTCGTCCAAGACGACGCCGACCCACGCATGGTCGAGACGGCTCAGACGCTGGGCGCGCTCCTCCACCAACAGGGCATCCCGCTGCGGGACCTCGTGGCGGAGTGTATCGATGTGTACGAACGCCTGCTGCACGGGTTCGTCAAGGACCTACGCGACAGCGACCGCGCCCTGGCGGCGGCGATGATTCAGATGAGCGGCACGATGCTCGAGATCGGGCGCCACGCCCTGCTCGCCTATCAAGAGAACGCCACCTCCTCGCTCAAGATGCTGGCGTTGAGCGACTCGTTGACGAGTCTCGCCAACAGAAGGTCGTTCGACGGGCGCTTTCAGGAGGAACTCGCGCGCGCGCGGCGGCTGGATCGGACCCTGGCCCTCATCCTCATCGACATCGACGGCCTCAAGACGGTCAACGACACATTCGGCCACGCGGCCGGCGACCGCCTCCTGAGCATCTTTGCCGCGGCGCTGCGGTCGAACTCGCGGGGCATCGACCTGGCGGCGCGCATCGGCGGCGACGAGTTCGCCTTCCTCTTGCCCGAGACGAGTCACGCGGGAACCCTCGCGCTCCTCCAGCGTCTACAGCGCGAGCTCGAGGATCAACTCGTCCACGGCCAACCCGTCCGCTTCAGCGCGGGCGTGGCCGTCTACCCCGACGACGGCGCGACCGTACAGGATCTCACCCGCCACGCCGACGACAACCTCTACCGGGCCAAGCGGCAAGGACGGCCGTAGTATTGCCGTCGTAGTATTGCCTATTGCCGTCGTAGTATTGCCTATTGCCGTCGTAGTATTGCCTATTGCCGTCGTAGTATTGCCTATTGCCGTCGTATTATTGGCGCAGCGACCGGTCGAGGTGGACGCCGAACGCGCCGACGAGCACGATGACGACGCCGAGGCCGGTCATCACCGTCGAGGTTCCGAATAGATCGGCCAGGGAGGAGATCGTCAGGAGCGGGATGATGGGCAGCGCCCCCCCGACAAGTTGCTGCATCGAGAGCACTCGCCCCCGCACCTCCTCCGACGTCCGCTCGAACACAAGCGTCTGCGCCGGGATCGTCGACAGCGCCATGGACACCCCGATCACGAACGCGATGACCATCGCCGGCACGATGAGTCCGACGTTATGCGGCCCCGGGGGCAGTCGGTGGATGTGCCCCGCGATGAATCCTCCCACGTCCCCCGCGGCCCGGCCAAAGAGGGCCACGACGACGGCGACCGCGCCGAGCACGGCGACCGCCACCCCCATGGCGATGAGCCCCAGGTTGATGAGGTCCTCCTTGCGCGCCCGCGCGGCGACCCGACCCACCAGGGCCGCGCCGATGACGAGCCCCAACCCGGCCGGCAACAGGAGGATCCAGGCTTTGTCCGCCGTGAGCCCGAACGTCTGCTGCACGAACGCGTAGCCCAGGGTACCGAAGACGAACAGGAAGGTCGGCGCGACGTTGATCTGGAACAGGGTCAGCCGCAATCCGGGATCACGTGACAGGAAGCGCAGCCCCTCCCGCAGGTCGCCGAAGATGTGCCGCACGGCCTCGCGCAGCGAACCGGCGATGGGCGCGGGCCGCGCGACCGTCGTGGCGGCCGGCAGCGTCGCGACGAGCGCGGTCGCCGCCGCGTACAGCAGCGCTATCCCGAGCAGCACCGGCACGATGCCGATCACGGCGTAGAGCACCAGCCCCAGCGTTACCGGGATGACCTGGCACGCGTTCATCGTGATATTGAACAGGGACGACGCGGCGATGAGGTCGCGCTTCTCGACGAGCAGCGGGATCGTGGCCGACTCGGCCGGCGTGAAGAACTGCGCCACCGCGTTGGCGACGAAGATGAGCACGATGATCGTCGTCGTCTGCACCCCCACGTCGAGGCGCGTGGCGGCGACGAACAACAGCGCTAGCGCGAGGCGAATGGCGTTGCTGCCTAGCAGGACGGCGCGCTTGCTGGCGCGGTCCACCAGCACGCCCGCGAAGCCGCTGAGGAGCAATTGCGCGAGCATGGCGCTGACGATCGTGATGGAGACGAGCGTCGAGCTGCCGCTTGTTTGATTGGCGACGAACGCGCCCAGCGCGATCCAGGTCAGATTCTGCGCCAACTGCGAGCAGATCTGCGCGATCCACAACGCCCGGAAGGCGCGGTTGCCGAGGACGGCGCCGAAACTAGGGCGCCCCGGCCCCTCGTCGGGTGTGGACGCCACGATGAGCGGGAATGCGGGACCATCGGCGTGGACGGTCGGCGCATCGTGGCGCGAGCCGTCGTCGCGT
>JAABUO010000984.1_pt1 | contig 41343 bp, 34 predicted proteins | sample 5559291 | NCBI WGS metagenome assembly JAABUO01 (sample SAMN10711878, study PRJNA513372) | rock metagenome | isolation source: Antarctica rocks | place: Antarctica: Victoria Land, Finger Mt sud
AGCAGCGGATATGAAGAGGCTGACTATATCATTAAATCTCAATATTGCATTACTTGCTAACAAGATGGAAAGATGGTCAGACGCCCGCCATGCATGTACGGCGGTCTTGCAGTCAGTTGATACTTCTCCAGACGATAGGGCGAAAGCCTACTTTCGACGGGGCCAGGCTTATATGGGAAGCAAGAACGAGAGCCAGGCTATTGAGGACTTCCAGGCAGCATCGAAGCTGAAACCCTCTGATGCGGCCATTCAAACGGAATTGCACTCTGCCAAACGAAGAGAAGAAGAATATGCCAAGAAACAGAAAGCTGCATATGGGAAGTTCTTCTCGTAAAAAATTGAAGATCCATTTGATTTGTTTATTTGTGCTGTATAAAGAAAGCCCCCCAAATCGTGTATCTGACAATCCGTCCTCCAGCTCCATCATGTCGCGACAGCACCACATGCAAAGCTATCTAGCACAGGTTAATAAATCCATATTAGCTCGAAATGGGCACAATCTCGCCTGGACGCTCTCAATAATGGCCAAGGGCTTTAATGAACTTCCCGATTACACGAATGATGCCAGCGTTGAGCGAGATTTTGGAGAGCTTTTACATAACGCCGCATTTCTCGACGTACTTGTCGCTCATTATCGAGTTGCAGTCGCATGTAGAACTGGAAACGTGATCGAGGCGTGTGACCTCCAGTCAAATTTTGCTCAGCGGGTGCTTAGGTATATTATAGGGTGGGACATCTGGACTCTTCCTGTGCTTTACACCGCTTGTCACGACATCTATATACTAGCTTCCGCGGCAGATAAATTACTACTATCGAGGAGTGAGAGAGCTGATAAGTTGGAAGAAGCTGCTCGTACGATAAATAGAGCTTTCACGATTTGCATTACCGATAGAGCACCCATTGAATCGTCCCGAAAATGGGGGACCTATAAAATCATTGGCTTTTTGTTTAAAACGTACTTTAAACTCAACAAACTAGCATTATCAAAAAACGTTGTTCGAGCCGTTCGAGCCAGTATTGATATGCCACTGCTAACAAGTTTTCCACGCGGCCAGATTGTTACCTTTCGGTACTATGTTGGTATCATGCACTTCTTGGCGGAAAATTATGAAGAGGCGCGGCAAGAGCTGCAATCGGCATTCACCTTGTGTCACTATGCGTCGAGAAAAAATCAAGAGAAGGTGTTTTCAAAGCCAACAACTAATGCTAGGCTAATACTAACTTATCTCATCCCATCAGTGATTCTTGCTTCTAATCGCTTATTACAACATCAATGCCTCAAGACCTATCCTCGTCTCCTCAATTTATATGGGCCGTTAATTGCCGCCCTACAGCGCGGCGACTTGATGCAATACGACAGAGCTTTGCAGAAGCGCGAGGTGGAAATGGTTGGGAGAAAATTGTTCCTGGCATTCGAACGAGCAAGGTTATTGGTCGTTCGAAGCTTGTTCCGACGAACATTTCTTCTCATGTTGAAGTCCACGAGAATACAGATTTCTACTTTTCAAAGGGCTCTTCAATTTACCGGGTCAGAGGTTGAGATAGAGGAGGTAGAATGCATGGTGGCCAACACCATTTACAATGGTTATATGAAAGGCTACATTTCCCGGGAAAAGGCCACCGTCGTCTTGAGCAAAGACAATCCATTTCCGAGCCTTCCTATCACCTAACGCAATCCTGGCCCCGCCATTTCCAGACGTATAATTTGAATGCTACGCTTTCACCCCAGTCATCATAGCCGAGCTCTTCTACAAGTGGCTGAGCAAGACACAAACCTCTTTCTTGAAGTTCAGTCTCTAATTGTTGAATTTCTTTCTGGTACCCTTGCCGCATCGGCAATTCCAAAAAGAAGCGAGCATGAGCACTTCGTTTGCATAGGTAGATCTCGACCATATTTGCAACTAATATCGGGTGCTCACTGGCGTATAGCAGATCCGCGCCCAAGATTACTTCATAGGTTGGTTGAAGAGTTTCCTGACCGGAGGCGCGGGTTCTCCAATCTAGTGCAATGGCCACGGCTCTTCCACCGGCTGTGTGGATAAGGTCTATGTTTTGATGTATGTTAAACTGGAGATTGGACAGTACATCATCAAGGTCCGTCAGTGTTACATCAAAGCCGCCAATGGCAGCAGTCGAGATACCTACGAGTCCAGTCCCAGCTCCGAGTTCCAGTACACGTGCGCTCGAATACACGCTTTTGGGCATGATGGTAGTTATGTGTCTTGATAGACAAAGTGCAGCTCCCCAAGTCTTCCATCCAAGAGTGTCGTTGATCAATGCAGGTTCGTGAATAACAACTTCAATTCGGTCCGTCACCCTGAACGTGCGCGTAATATCACCCCGTCCAACTCTTCCAGCCCGTTCACTCAGCCTCAGGGCAGCCAGCTCCCACAAATCCTCTCTTTCCTGCTCTGAGACCCAAGTTAATGGTGAAGAGACGATCGAAGTGATCCACACCGTAGCTTCTGGAGCCTTCGTGTTATCAGACGGTGCATCGAACGAGGCTAACGGGGATCGCAGGGCATGCAAGACTTCAAATATGCTCGCAGACGGTGGTTTGGTGAAAATTGGAGGCAAAGCCAGCTCTGACGGCGTCGCCATGGCTCATCCAATCTCCACCCCCGCAATTTCGGGATCGAGATGCACAAATTGCATCTGACAAAGTCAACACCGTTGAGTCGGTCGCGACTTCCAAAGAAGCCGCCGGATCCGACACACATAGAACAGGATGTGTCTCCCAGATCTGGAGCGGGGGCGGGGACCATTCGGCGTTTGGAGGTGATTGAGAGTGAGCTTCCAGTGGAGCCAGCCCTGCGGCTGACGAATGCAGAAGAGGGAATTCAGCATATGCTCAGTCACATGTTTGAGGAGATCCCAGAAAAGGGACTATCACGACAGAAGCGCATCGATATCTTTCAATTTCGACAGCGACTTCCTCAGATCGTTATGCTCCATCAACTTCATTCTCTCTTTCCTGACCAACAAACGGATATTGATCGTGAGCTCATGGAATTGTTTGTGAGCGGAAGGATAAAACGCCTGGCCATTCGTGCGAGCGACGATGGTGATTACGCGCTCATCATGGGAGGTGAATGGAAGGACATGTTGGAGAAGAGCATTCAGAATCGACACACATTGCAAAAATTTCATGATATCCTATCTGCGCATCCTACAGCAACTAGACTCAGCTCCCAAGACGTGTCTCGCCTGTCAGGGAAAGAGATCACTGATCTGACTAATGCAGGCTTCTTGACCTTTCTTCCAATGCAGGCGTATGCTATATCCCTTCCAAATTTCGGCCAATATGTTGGTCTCCTCCTGAGGGCAAGGAAGATTGCCCTTCGAATCATATGGAAGACCCCATATCATGAAATGCTGGAGAATATGCTCGAGGAAAGATGGTCGCCCAAAAAGTGGAGGGAATTTGCAGGTGTAAATTGCAATTGGATTCTGCATGACTTGGTGGGTAGCGGAAGATGTGAATTGTTCCAAACACCTGTTGGTAGAGGGATAGTTGCCAAAAGAAGCAAGTAGCAAGCATCATCCTTCAGACAAGACTTCTCGATTCTTTCCCTGGTCGAGAATATACTCACATGCATAAACATTCTCATCCGATATCCGGACAATGTCATTTCGCATCTCATTCAAAGTCTTTTGAATATCGCGGATATTAGAAGCATAATCTTTGAAGGAAGCCTTGATGTGTTTGCCATGAGTAGTGAGGACCGCTTGCATCCACATCAGCCGGACTTCAAGAAATGCCGAGGGATTGGCAATTGCTTCGAGTATTTTAGGTAAATAGATAGATGGCAGGTTTGGTACGACTAATTTTATATTTTCAGCGGGGATACTGTTGAAGACTCGTTTGATCAGGTATTGCTCATTCAGGCGAAAAGCCATGACCAAAGCCTGAAGGTACTCTTTTTGTTTCAGAGCCAGTAGAGTGCTCTCAGGCGTAATGTCCATTTCTAGATCAAAAGGATCAAAGGCTGTATCGTTGTCGAGGGCAAACACCATGAGTCCTTCTGTTGAAGCCACCGCAAACGATCTGGCCGTGGACGAGAAGCTGACTGCTTTGCTCCGTATTTCCGGCCGCGTGCGGCGACTCGATAAATCACCTCGAGCAGCGCCTGGCATAGACGACTCTGGGCGAAGCTCGTCCTCTGAGTGATCTCCATTTGCTTCTATTTCAGCGATTGGTCCGGCTTCTGTCATATTGCGACTGCTCAAGATCTCTTGAGTACCTTCTAAAGACAAATTATTTGAAAGCGTCAGCTTCTCAATCAAGGCTGCCGTTTCACAATCGTACAAGCAAACATACTTGCTATTCCCTCCCGCAAGTATTGCTGTACCGTCGGTACTGTAGCAGATGTTATTGAAGTGCTTTGTAGATACAGAATTGGCGGCTGAGCGCCGGTCGGAATCTTTTCGTCCTCCGCTGATATCTTTTCTTCCATCAATACTGGCAATTTGACGGCCGTCCCGTACCTCCCAGATTGTGATTTGGCCATCCAGTGTAGCGACAGCTAGCTGCTGCGCATCTGGCCGAAAAGAGATCGATAACACATCGGACTGCAGCTGCAGTGGTTCCGCCGACATTTTCCGGCTAAAAATATCCCAGACCCGTACGCTCTTATCCCATGAGCCACTCGTCAGAAGTCCTCCATCCTGTGCAAACGATAGACTGGAAATTGGTCCTTCATGACCCGCTAGTCGATCCAATAGCTGACCAGTCTGTACCGACCACACGTGGATATCAAAGGAATCTAGAGAGCCAGCACAAACAATCTCTCCACTAGGGTCCACAGCTAATGCAGAAAATCTCAATCTGGTCGGTGCGGCAAACGTGCGGAAATTTCGATACCTTACTAAGTCCCATGCGCGGACTGAGCCATCAAGAGAAGCAGAAAATAAGACGTTACTACGTCGTGCAAATTCAAGCTGGCTTACGCCCGACGTATGTTCTGTAAAGGTGACAGTGCAGAAGCCCGATAATGGGTCCCATACTTTTATCTTCCCATCGTCCGCTGCAGAGACAACTTTGGATGAATCCGGAGAATAAATCACTGAATTTATCGCGTCATAATGCCCTTGCTGTTTTAAGACGTACGTCTCGGACTGCCATTCCCACACCAACAATTGACCAAGCTGGGAGGCTCCAAAAGCCAGCCATTCAGCGGTTCCATTCACTGCTACATAGTCGATCGCACTATGTGAGATGCTGAGGTTGTGAATCATATTGAACTCTGGCAACTCGTAGAGTGCAAAGACGCCATCTGTGAAACCAACAATCAATAAGTTTGACTTGCTATGGAACGCAGCACATCGTACCTTTCGCAAGAAGTAATGACGGCTAGCAATCTTCCATGTCGATTCATAATTCCACCTGAATAAAGCACCATCTCTACTGACCGTGTAAATTGCTTCCTGATCGTCTGAGAAAAAGGATGCAATAACGGATTCCCGGTGGCCAGACAGTATAGTCGGTTGAAAGCCTTCCGTGGGGTCAACTGAAAAGATTCTTACCGTGAGATCCCTCGATGATGAGAGAAAAAATCGAGAATCCTTTGACCAGCTAATGGACTGAACGTCATTAAAATGACCGGCGTACACTCTGTGTCTCACAAAGGGAGAAAAATCCCGGTCTCGCGTAGAAGTTGGTGTTTTCCACACTTCAACATGAATCCCGGCAGATACTGCAAAGCAATCCCCATTTGGAGCGAAGAGAATATCCGTCACCCGCTTCTTAAAATTAAAGTGATGAAGGACTCTTCTCCGGACAAAATTGACCAGAATTGCTCGCCCATCTTCATCCACAGTGATTAAAAGAGTGGCTTTGGGTGAGAGCGCTAATGTGATGATATTCTTGCGATGTTCGTAGTCGAATGTGAATGAAGTATTTTGTACGAGATTGAAGCACGAAAGACGGTTTCCAACAGGACTGAGAAGGCTGTTCCCATCCGGAGTGAAGACCAATGTTCCACCTGCATACACAGTGCCGAGTAGATTTGAGAATCCAAAATTGGTTTTCATGCGGTCTCCATGTTCTACAAAATTATCATCCCGTTTCGGATCAGGAACACGGGAGGTGTCAGATGAAACAAAAGTCTCGATATGTAACACTATGGTACACTATACAACAAACAAGTCATGCTCGACTCGGTCAGACTTGCTCAAGAAGCTGGTCTACATTTGTACAGACGATGCCTTCACCTTTCAAAGAAGTAAACTGCCTTCGAATTGTAGCCATTTTTTCTCGTATGGTACTACGATGCGTATCCCATTTGACAGGCTGATGAACAAGACCAGCCTGCGATACGATCTTCCATATATCTTCACAATAGTGCGCATTCAACGGATGCTCGAGATCGTGAAAAGCCTTCCCATCTCCCTTTTGCGCCACCGTTTCTTCTTCCCACTTCTTCATTTCCTCTCGAGACGGAAGGGAAACCCGCCCTGTCCATACCGCAGCAAGGAAGCATGCCTGAGACTCTGAGGTGATGAAGGGAACGATCCACTTGCATAGTCCGACGAAAGCGAGTGACGGGTCCGGCCGGTAGAAAACGTGTTTGTAGATGGAGTGGAAGCGCAGACCATCCGTGATAATTGGATCTTCTCCATTCATAAACTGCTCCCCGTATGGAAAATGTTTCAAATACCCTGTACAGAAGAGCACGTTATCCACTACCTCTACCTGTCCATCGACAAACTCAACCGTGGAGGAAGAGGGGTGGAATGCAGCAACAGCAGGCCTCTCCTGAACGTTACTCTTTGGCAATGCGAATTTTGAAGGTGTGCGCCCAGAGAGCAAAACAGAGCTCTTCGAGTACTGTGCAATAAGCGATGATATGTCAATGCCACTCGCTTGATTCCCAATTACAAGCACGCGTTTTCCTTGATAATCATTCGGCTTGTCAAAGTATTTTGAGTGTATGGCGGGACGTGTCTTACTCCATTCGTCCAGGCCGGGGTAGTTTGGAACGAATGGGATCTGAAAGTATCCCTGACACACAGCTACAGCGTTAAATGTGTACGAGCTGGTTTCCTTCGTCAGGAGCGACATCACTTTCACCTCCCAAATCTTGTGCTTCTTCTCCAGATGCGTCACTTTGTGTGCAAAGCGTACGTGTGGACGGACGCCCTCACTGTAGCTGCGGAGATATTTGAGCACACTGACGCGATCCTGAAATACGGGTCCAGGGGGAAACGGTGCATCATTATAAGCCATTGTCGACACTGGAATATTTGTAATGAGACCCTCGTACATGGGCGAGATCAGACTGTCATCTTCCGCGAAATCTCCATCCTTTGGATACTTTGCATTCCATAAGCCTCCGAATTCATTTCTCTGCTCAAATACCACGACATCTACACCTTCTTGCAAGAGTACTTTGGCGGTCACGACTCCACTGGCGCCGGCGCCGATCACGCACACCTTCATATACGTCTTATCATGTGATTGTAAAAGCTCGCTCTTCGATGTCTCAAAAAATGTATTTTACCTTAGACGAAGCGTTGTGCATGAATGATCGGCCTTTCATAATACCTCCCAGTGCTCCCACAGAGTCTACTACTTACAAATTATCTACGGACATGCTGCATTTTGGGTTTCGAGCCCATGGTCTGCATCATTTGCATCATCTTGTTCATATCCATCTCACCATTGCCACCCATGCCGCCCATGCCGGCCATATTGGCCATATTGGCAAGGTTGCCAAGCATACCCGGCTTTGCCCCCGGCCCCGGCTTTTGCTGGCCTTGCATCTTGGAAGCCATGCCGCTCTTTCCAAAGCGCTTTGCCATCTGAGCCATCATGCGATGCTGTGATAGCACATCTTCTACTTCTCGCAGCGAGGTCCCGCTACCCCTCGCCACACGCAGCATGCGAGTCGGCTGCTCTATGAATAGCTTTCCATCTGAGTCCAACTCCTTCTCCGTCATCGAGTCAGTGATAGTGACCATCCGCTTCAAACCCTGGCTGCCCTCCTGGTCGTTTCCTTCCATCGAGGGCATGCCCGGAATCATAGCAGCCATCTTGGATAATGGCCCCATTTTGGCAATATTGGAGAATTGATCGCGAAGATCGCGAAGGGTAAAGATTCCTTGCTGAATATGACGCATGGTGTCTTTCTGGTCGAGACGAAGTGTCTGGACATGTTCCATAAGCCCTGCTATGTCCCCCATTCCCAACAACTTTGAAATGAATGCCTTTGGCTCAAACCGCTCAAGGTCATGCACGTGCTCGCCAGTTCCCACAAACACAATAGGCGTGCCTGTTGCTGCCACGGCTGACAATGCTCCACCTCCTTTTCCGCCGTCCATTTTGGATATCAGGATAGCTCCAATGTGAGCCGTCTCCTTGAATGCCATGCTCTGTGCTTCCGCAGCTTGTCCTATGGAGGCATCGATCACCATGATGGTTTGTTGCGGCTGCACCGCATCGCTAATCTGTACCATTTCCTCAAACAGGTCGTCGGCTTGACGGTGCCGCCCGGAGGTATCCACAATGATCACATCAAACCTCTCTTTTTTGAACTTCTCTACTCCATCTCGCGACAGCTTCACCGGGTCGGACTCCACATAACTTCCGTAGAATGGGATATTTGCCTTCGTGGCATTCTGCTTGAGCTGGTCGAAGGCGCCCGCGCGAAAAGTATCGGCGCAGACAAGACAAGTACGAAGGCCTCGTCGTGAGTAATACAGAGCGAGTTTTGTACACGATGTCGTCTTTCCAGCGCCTTGCAGTCCGACGAAGAGGATGACGCTGGGCCGCCCTTTCTTTGGTACGTAGGGAGTTGTGTGAGGGTCGACGAGAGCCACCAGCTCGTCATAGATGGCTTTATGAATGACACGCTTTTTGTTTGCACCGGATGGGATCTCATTTAAGTTGATGCGCTTTTTGATGGACTTGCGTAGTCCTCCGACAAGGCGTACATTGACGTCGGATTCAAGCAGGGCCGTGCAGATCTCTTTCAGTATGCCATCTACGAGCTCTTGGTTGATGGAGCTGGACTGCGTGAGTTCTCCAAGGGCGGTATTGATCCTCTTTCCAAGGTCGCCGAGCACCATGGTGCAAGTAAACTTAGTATCGCTTATCTGGGTGTCAAATCGGAAATCCTTTCTGAGGCCAACCAAGGGATGCTACGTCAGTCTGCTCTACGGAATGCTACTGCTACTGTGACGCTGAATGGGTCATCCACATCTCAGCGAGGGGAGAGGATGAATTGACTGTGGCGGTAAAAATCTGGCGAAATAGAAGCCTGCAATTGTTTGGACAGTTTGGGCCCTGAAGTCATGCTCCCCGCCGGCAAGTCCACGGAGTCGGCTTGCAGTTTTCCATCTTCTTCATGATGTCAAAGAGATGGGGAACTCTTCGTTTGTTCGTTTGTTCGTTTGATTCTTACGACATCCTCCTGCGTCTTCATCATCCTCAAGGGTGACACCACTGGGATATGAAGCCTATGACGATGCGCTGAGTACGTGGGGCGAGCGTTAGATTCATCACTTTTTCCATTATGAGAGGCTGTATCTTTCCCCTTAGTCACCACCACCTTCTCCGTCTTCTCGTGGCTCCAGGCTAACACGGATAGGTGGGAGGGAGAAGTGGGGCTGTCGCAAAGGTACGTCACCTTCTTTACGTAGGTGGCGTCCCCTCGTTTAGGACTCGGCTAATTTTAAGTACTACGCTGATCCCTCGGAGCTCACGCCACCCACCCATCGCACACGCAAAGAAAGAAAGAACCAAACATGGAAATCGCAGATGCACAGAGCATGGCCCAGTCTTTCCACGCGCATAGGAGCTGCCTTGACGAGAGGAGTCGACAGGCCATGCAGGACTACGCCAAGGAGATCTTTCGTCATACCCAGGCGCAGATCCAGCATGAGATGACGGACCGCTCAAAGAATGTGAAGGAGGAGCAGCAGCTGCTCGATGGAGTGCAAGCGACGACGCAGAACGGTGCATTCCCCCGCAAGGTCTAGCATGTTGGCGCGGGGATGAGTTGCATGGCAGGATCCCCACAACTCCGCATGGAAGTGAAAAATGAAGAGATGGGCATCGGGTCGGTGTGAATGCATTAGATTCATGTATAATACAATGTGTTTAAATACTCCAGCAGGTCGCGTATGCCCTCCCGTCGATAGGGAACGACGTCCGTCTGCCATGCAACTTCGAGTCCCCGGCGATCAGATTTCGACGGCAGCCGCTCGAGGAACTTGGCCGGGTCCATCAAATACTCCTGGACAAAGTGCAGCACGTACAAACCGCAATCGCATGAGTTGTCTTGCGTGGGTACCGGGAGCATGTGTCCTTTGAGCGCGTCGCGCGGCACCTCGCGTTGAAGGCGTGTGGCGGCTTGATGAATGAGGAAGGAGCGGATACTCTTGAAGGTCTGCGCGTGCTGCAGTCCCAAAGAGTCGAGAATATGTATGCGTATATTATTGCCTCGAGCGCGGTTGTCAAGCGTGAGATCCTCTACCCGACGTTCGAGCTTCTCAGGCTTGAGGGTATTGAGGTTGCAGATAATGGCGACCGACCAGTGCATATTTTCGTTGATGGGAAGAACAAGGTGCTCCATATCAAATAGGTCTACCCTTCGTATCCATTTGCTCACCTGCTCGTAATTGCCTGTCTCTTGGAGGAGTCGGCGGTAAAATAAAGAGTTGAAGATATACGTATGTTTTGCCCGGTGTGGGTGTAGCTGATGAAGTTCGCGATGGATGAATTTGAGATAAAAGTCGATAATGACATCGTTGAGGAATTCGTCGTGCTGCAGTCTTTGTAGATCTTCGTTTCCTACAGCAATGTTGCCGAGGCCGCTGGGTGGGAAGGAGAAGTCAGGATGTAGGGTAAGCTGCCTGATGGGTGTCTTTTCAACCACAGGCGGATCCACATTGATGGACTTGTCTTGTCTTGACCGCAGAGTATAGGTTGATTTCGGTGAGATGGCCGGTGAGATGGAGGCCGGCCCATCAAACAACTCGATGGGGTCTTCATCTAGATCATTTTGTGCAGTTTCAGCTTTTATCAGCCGCTTCCTTTTATGGCGCTCGTTGCGCTCATGATTGCTCTCCAAACTAAGTGAAGAGAGAGGCTTCAGAGGAATTGTCTCCCTCGGTCTCGTCATCTCGTGTTCCATAATCTCTTGCTCCCTGTCGGTAAATACCGAATGCACGAGCCGCTGGACCTGCGAAGGATTCACGAGATTGTCCACTGGCATCTGTTGAGGAAGATGCTGTATGGCTCGCAAGAGTTTCGACCCCTGGTCCGCAGCAAACACGTAGACCGTATTCACTGTCCTGCTTTCAAGCTTCACGACAAGCGAATCTGTCTCAGAGTACACCACCCGCTTGACATCACTCGTACGGACCATCATATCCGACCGATGCGTAATCCCTTGATAGAGCTGCCATGCGGCACCGATCCTAACCTTCAGCTTGCCCCTCTCCTCATCCGTAGTGACAGCTTTTACAGAAACGCCATTCGTTGAGCTCACTCCAAGAGCATGAATCTCAATCACATCCTTCTTTAGCTCTTGGGGAGCAAGCACGCCATCCTTGCGCCGCATACCATCCTTCAGCTTGCGCTTCATCCCCCCATGAATCGTGTCAAAGGGCTGGTACATATCAAACGACTTGTCAAACCTCGCCGGCAACTGCACCCGGATAGCATCTGATGGACGCGCGTCCTCATGGTCTGGCTGATGGAGAATGTACTTTCTCGTGTGGATGTCATTCATCTCCCTTCCCCCCAACCCACTACACCATCATTCCTTTGTGTGAGGTGGCTTGCGTTGGGATCGCGGAAAACACAAGTGTCCCACATGCTGTTTGCACTGCTGGCGCTCCTGGGGAGTGCTTTTGCAACTGCACTGACCTACAAACTTGAAGCGAATGAGCAGGCCTGTTTCTATACGCATATCGAGCATCCTGGCTTCAAGGTTGCCTTCTACTTTGCCGTGCAATCGGGCGGGTCCTTCGATATCGACTACAGCTTCACGGCACCAGACGGCGGCATCATCATGAAAGGAGATAAAGAGCGCCAGGGCGATTATGTGTTCACTGCAAGCCAGCGAGGAGAACATGCCCTCTGCTTCTCGAATGACATGTCGACGTTTGCAGAGAAGCTCGTAGACTTTGAGGTCTCGGTGGAGCATGAGGCCCGGGCGGAACTGCCGGCGAAACAGGGCACCACGTCGGAACAGACGACGGCGCTGGAAGAATCGCTGCATAAATTGGCAGGTCAGATCTCCACCATTGCGCGCAGCCAAAAGTACTTTCGCACGCGCGAGAACCGCAACTTCTCGACAGTCAGGTCCACCGAGTCGCGGATATTTTACTTTTCCGTGATTGAGTCGCTCATGATGGTGTCGATGGCCTGTCTGCAGGTATTCATCGTGCGCTTCTTCTTTGTCGGCGCGCGCAAAGCATTGGTGTGATGGGGGCAGATCAAAAGTATAGACATGGAAATTGCTAGTTACAAACCTCATCTCCTTATGAGTATGGCGCGCTCACCCGTGTTACGTGCAACTCCGGCCGATCGATCCACATGATCCAACCCTAATTGGTAGTGATTCGACTCGGCTGGTATTAAATCGAAAAGCACATCTTCCGCTTCCAATGGCGTCGGCCTCGAGAACTCCGTCACATTGACAATCGTAAAGGTATACCTCGCGGCCTCCATTTCCTTGACACCCAGCCGCTTGGCCAAACGTGGCATTGTTTCTGCAAACTTCTCGCCTGGCTTGATGAGAAATATGAAGGGAATGCCAAACAGCCGATTTGGCTCACGTGTATAATGAAATGCCGAGATGGTTCTGCCTTCTTCATTTGCCTCTAATTCTTCTGCTGGCACAACTTCTGCGTATACAGGCGTGTACTCATGCAGCGACGCGACCGAGTGATCTAGCGATATTGTTTTGTAAACCTTGTGGGCATGCACTTCGACGAAGCGTAGATGCCCGGCGTCTTCGTCCGAAATGCCGAATCGACGTTGCAAAGGCTGAACGAGGTCACCAATAACCGCATTCTTTGGCACAAGTGCATCCACGGCAACGACCTTGGACAGATCATCGTGGGCCCAGTTGTATTTCACTACCTTGCAGTTCTCCATGTCGGCTAAGCTCATCTCGAGAACCTCATAGATCAATACGTTTGAAATACCCTGTGCGTAATACGGTGCTTGGATCATAGTGCCCAATGTGACATTTGGAGCGCGTCGAGCTAGCGGCTTTGATTCTGTACTTCGAGGAATAGGGAGGCTCAGACGCAGGTGTGTTGGCTCTACTTGCAACTTTTGCCCCAACCGCTCCACGACTTCATCGTACGTCATTTTCTTGTTGAGCATCAACTCAAAATCACCACTCTTGGAATCCTGTTGCCGGAAGTAAACCATAAACTGGTTCCAAAGATGCTCGTAAATACGGGGAGCGTCTTTGAACTTACTGTTCAAATTCTCCTCACTAGGATTAGCAGGTGACGTTTTCAATACTCACGGTGGCTTTTTCTGGAAGCATACAATATCCCCATCGCTAATCTCTGCCTGCGTGAATGTTTGCTTTAACCGTATTGCTTCAATCATGTTTGGCTTGATTTCTTCATACAAGTCAAGCAAAGTCGATGCCGGCCATTTCATAAAAGTATTAATTTGCGGAACAAGATCAAGAATCTTTCCCAGTCGATTGACATATACGTGCCCCATTCCAAGTATACATTGTGCTTCGATATCGAAATATTTTAGAAATATTAAAATTTTGGCATTTTTGCTGACCGCAGGATCTGTCGGCCATTCAACCTCATCGATATTTCCCTCGATGACTTCCCCAATTTCCGCCCACAGTCGAAGCTCCTTTTCCTTGGTTCCTATGTTACGATCCCTAACTTCCTCCATGGTGCATAATGAGTCTACTGGTAGCGGCTGGTCCGGTCTTATTGTCTTGTTCTGGCGATTCACCATAACCCATAGCCGTATCATTCCTGGTGCAACACCGACATCTTTGGCTATCAAATCAGCAGCCTCAGCGTATGATGTCGATTTTATAATTTTGTATGGCCTCGCTGTCATCGGGTTTGCTGGGTCTCTGTCGTCGAAGCTCCCCAAATCAAAACCTTGGTACTTCTTGAAATCCTCCTCCGTCAATACCTTTATATTCATAAACAAATGCGCATCCTCTAATTCCTTTCTCCGAGCCTCGTATGCAATTTTTTCCCGGTCAAGCTGCTCCTTGATATGTGTCGGCGTATCTTCCACCTTGAGTGGCTGTAGAATTTTGCTCATCTGATCCTCTCGGAGATAAACAAGCATGTACGCGTTGGAGACGCGTCTCAGACGTTGGCGCATGGTCAACAATCCATTCGGACCTGGCGCGATCGATGCGGCATCAGCGCCATAATTTTCATCCAAGACTTCTCTCAAAGCCGCAGGAATAACACGGTCATCGTCGAATCTGAACCATTTCTCGTCCTTTGTAGGTTTCAAAATGGCATAATAATGCCCTGCATTGAGATCTCCAGCATGTACCAGGACCCTACTATTAAATACTGTCTTCTACACAACCATACCCATGGAGATGAAAGACAGATGTCATCGAGCGATCCGCTTCAGGAGCAAGATATTCCTCAAGATCAATTGTCAGAGGAAATTCATGGCGATCGTTGATCTTGACCATTTGATCGCGTTGCAAGTCGTATTCGAAACGCATGAGATGCAAGTGCAAAACAGGTGGAAATGATAAGAAAGATACGCCTTTCTTGGCATCTTGTAGACCATATCCTTCAGCAAAATACTTGTTTTCACCCTCCATAGTCTCGACCTGTACGTAGTCGCGGAACGATGCAGCCAGGTCTTTCATTCCTTTGACATTGAGTTGAATGTCCCAAAAGTCCTCTGTCCGCGAGGACTCAAAGTCAACGTTGACACACTTTATATAACTCTTCATTTTGCCCACAAATATTTCGCTTAAAATGCCATCCGCGGATGTGCCTTTCATTTTGCCTTCAAGATTATCTTGCAGCACGCGATTTAATTCTTGTACATCATGCTGGGTGAATGCATCAGCAGTGTCCCAGCCAAAGGATCGCGTAAGCTCAGTCGTACCTGGCGCGTCTTCTGCGGTTTCGAGGTGGTAAAACAGGCGTTGGAGAGCTAGCGTGATGCTATTATCCGGCGTATCTTGTTCAGTGGGTATCTGATAGACTGCTCGACGGAAGAGTGTCGTCAAATATAAGGACTGAAGAAGCGAGTTCATGTAGCACGTGGCACCCTGGTTTCTTAATCCCACGAAACCAGTTTCCTTTCTAGAATCGTAATTAATAAAAGTATGCCATAAAACTCCTGTTGTATCCCGCACAACCCGTACGTATGCTGTAATTTTTACCTTTTCATCTTCGACAAGAGCCCGATTGCCGTCCATACCGCTGAAGAGAGGCCGTAAAGGATAATAACGTAGGAAACCCCAATCACGGTCTTGTTTATCAAATCGGTGGTTTGCTGTGCTATGCTCGTAGTAAGTGGTAGGACTATTGGGATTGTGCATCACAATTGCAAATTGCGCACACACAGACCAATCGTCCTCCCTGTCTTTTGGATAACCAGTCTCAAGGTACATGGAGACATGATCACCATGCTGATTGCCATACGGAAATAGTAGGATTTGCCAGGGATGGCCACCAACGGTGAATGTTGGACTGTAGACCTTCTTGTCCAGGGTTCTATATCCCGAGATTTCCCAGGTGAAGTGGCCAACTTCAATTTCCTCATACTCATCAGCCGGCAAAAGGCGAGCTGTCATCGCGCTATAATCATCTGCCGATGGTGCTGTCTGCTCCACTTCCTCCTCTCCCTCGGGCTCACGGTGTTGCTCGTTCAGCACCATTCGTGACGCCGAATACGGCTCTGCATCATCCGTCATATCCCGGTCCATTTACCTTTCGGCAGACTCCGCGCGAAAGCTGGGAAATGAGCGCCTTTGGCAGGTATTCAACGGCTCAGCTGGCGGGGAGCTGTGATGTCAGTCTCGCTCAGCCTTGGTTGGGGTCCGATGGTCGCGATTTATAATACCTACCTACCAGAAATTCCGTTGGACCCCAAGCAAGCAACATGGCCTAGAAATGATTGGAGAAGCAGTGGGAAAGGTGAACTGATGACGACCAAGGTGGCACGTGCTTTGAGCACGAGTGCCCTGCCAGACAAGGCGCAGCAGCGGTCCTTGTCACCGCAGCACTTCTACAAGAATGAGGGGTTGCAAGAGTATGTGTCACGAGCTGCCAGGCCCATCTCCCTGAGAGCTCTCACCAACTTTGGCCGGCACCTGACTAAGGAGAAGCTTCTGAGCAGTGCAAACTATGTACGGACTGAGCTACCCACGCGTCTGGCCCATCGTATTCGTGATATGCAAAAGCTTCCGTTTGTGGTCGTCCAAAACCCGCATATCTCGTTGGTGTATGAGATGTACTATCGTGCATTTGAGACGCTCAAGCAAGTGCCCGAGGTCAAGAGCGTTGAGGATAACGACGTCTTGTGCGATACTGTTAAAAGGCTGTTGCGAGAACACTTGGTAATTATCCCCAATCTGGCTATGGGTATCATAGAGACTTCTGATTCTGTGCAGTCCGACGAGATGGACCAGTTCATGAACCGGCTATTGCGGGCACGTATATCAAGGCGCGTCATTGCGGAGCAGCACATATCTCTATCTGAGACTTACAATTCTCCGTTTCACTACCCAGAGGCAACCCATCCTGATAACGTTGGGGAAATCTCGCTCCGATGTAGTGCGCATGATATCATCAAACGTTGTGCGAAATTCACGACAGAATTGGCCAAAACAACAACCAATGCTCCCATTCCCGAGGTTGTGTTGGAGGGTCACCTGGGTACCACCTTTCCCTTCACAGAGTCGCACCTGGAGTATGTGGTGGGCGAATTACTCCGCAACTGCATCGTGGCTACCATGGAAACACACGCAAAAGATCCTCCTCCAATTACTGTTACTGTCTGTGATGCAGCACGACAAGTCATCATACGTGTCTCTGATCAAGGAGGAGGCATACCTACTGACTTACTACCACACATCTGGAGTTTTCGAAAAAAAAGTGGCACGCATAACGACCAGCGTCTTGAGAACTTTGCACGAGTCCCCACTTTAGCGGGGACAATGCAGGAGCTCAATAAGGAGCACATGTCGTCACTCACATCGCTGACGAGTCGTCAACCTCACCTTCGTCTAGGTATGGGCCTTCCAATGAGTCGAGTGTATGCGGAATACTGGAATGGGAGCTTAAAGCTGCACAACCTGGCCGGGTATGGCGTGGACTTGTTTCTGCACATTTCAAAACTCGGTAATCAGCTTGAAACAGTTGAAGGAACGCACGAGAAGCCTGTCCTCGACGGTGTTTAATTATGTCATCATGCCCAATAATTTACGCCCAGTCCTTTATATCTCAAGCTGGATTAACACGCCAATATTCATTCATGCACGACCAAGAATGCTTCGAAAATGTGCTTTCTGGATCACAGCTGCACCGCCCGCTTATTATTCTTTCTTTATCTGTAGGACAATTCTCCCACGGAACGTGGACTGAGTCAGCACGGGGAGGGATGCTCACTCACAGTATGCAAAATCACCAAACCAATGAAGCTCCGACTTGTTAAGGAATAACGACACAAAGAGCGAATGTACCGGGGCATCGCCCCATCTTTCATAAAAGAACTTGCCCGTTTTATCAAGGTGATCAAAGAATGCAAGATAGGCTTCCCCCCTGTACATATCGAGATCGGCAATCTCAAAGTTCGACCAAAACTGCCATGTTAATTTGGCCGCAAGGTACGACTCACATGGCACATGTTGTAGTCACCCTCCAAGCCTTTCCTGTCGTCCACGATCCAATCAATCGCGTTGTCGGCTGCAAGACGGCTTGGATCGGTGTCCACAAAGTCCTTCACGGTCTTCCACAGCGTTGGGATCGTTTTCACATACTCATGGATCGTAATCACAAATCCATAACGCTTGTTGTTTTCCCGCATGAATGTAAAAGGGTCATAGTTCACATCGCAGGACATGTACGTACTCGGCTCTACCCGCCAATACCATTTGTAGGAATCCAGCAGTGGGTGTCGAAAGAAGAAACCGCTATTGAATCGACACATATGACGGTACGACTCGGAGCCGCCGTAGATGACATTATCCTCCTCCAAAGCTCTGTAAGAAGCTCCCGCCTGATCTTCATCCACCCACGAAGGATATGACCATTCCTCTGATGGGATCTTGCCAAAGGAAACATTGCCACTGACGATGGCGCGGACTTCCTCCATGAATTCCCGTGTGAAATATTCGTCATTGAGGAAAAGGATAGGATAGGCGTGATTCTTATTAAAGCGATCTTCCAAATTCTGCAGGGTAGCCTTGGCATCGTAAAGTTCTTTATTCCTGACCAGCATGACAACTACGGAGGTTAACTTTATGTATGTTCCAAAGCCCTACATGTTGCGTTCTCCTTTGCCCCCATAAACGCGCTCGTGTCATTCGTTATTGCACTCGCAAAGTCCGGGATGTTGGGCTGACCAGCAGCTGCAGCAAGCGGCCTTCTTTGCGGGCGAATCTGTGCATGGTGCGTGCTCCACCAGAAGAGTGCCGTAAACAGAAACCCAATAAATACAAATCTGACGATCTTGGGCATCCCTGTCCCTGCTGGTTGCCCGATCTATTTTTACAGATCATGAATGAGATACAGACGACATATATAGCTCCTCCATCCACAGCCAGATCGCGCTTCTGAGATACTCTGCGCAGACTTTTATTACTATAACGAGGCATCTACATCGAAAGCTGCCACGTTGAGATCGTTGACTTTCAGCTAGCTGTGGACGGCCGATCAAGGTGTGCTGAAAGTATGTCGCTAGATGCAGTCCTGCCGCCGCCCAGGGCATCCAACAGGCAGTCTCCAGAAGTATTCAGCAGTAAAGCTGGAACTGAGGTGAATGAAGTGCGCAGCCTGGCCGGACCACCGCCTTATGGCAGCCGAAATGGATTCGTGCCGTCTCTACCGCAAGATTTCGGGGACGGGGGTGCGTTCCCAGAGATACACATCGCGCAGTTTCCTCTGGATATGGGAAGGAAGAAGGCCACGGCCACAGGTGAGGCCTTGGCGCTGCAGATAGATGCAGAGGGAAAGATCAATTACGACGCCATAGCCCGGCAGGGCCACGACGATTCTCGAATCGTGCAGTCGAGTTTCAAAGATCTGATACCCCTGCGACAGAGAGCGGGAACGGGAGAAATTGATTTAGAACGGCCGACGCCTGAGCAGGTGGCTACCACAGCTGAGAGGACAAAGACTGCTTTGGACAACATTGTGAGCGGCAAGCTGGCGGCCCAGCAGCCAAAGAGCATCAAGTCATCCAAGCGGAATGAACCAACTTACGTGCGTTATACCCCAGCGCGTCAGATGGGCGAAGGGTCCGACGCACAGCATAAGCAGCGTATCATTAAAATGGTCGATGTGCCAGAGGACCCTATGGAACCCCCAAAGTTTCGACACCGCAAGATCCCCGCTGGACCTCCCTCACCGCCTCCTCCAGTTCTACGCTCACCCCCGAGGAAAGTGACCGCGGAGGATCAGGAAAACTGGAAAATCCCCCCCAGTGTTTCGAATTGGAAGAATCCCAAAGGATACACTATAGCCCTCGACAAGCGACTAGCCGCAGACGGACGCAATATTGAGGAAGTGCAAATCAACAACCGGTTTGCACAATTTGCCGAGGCTCTCAGCATTGGCGAGCGGACTGCTCGGGAGGAGATTCGGCAGCGGAATCTGATGCAGCAGCGACTTGCACAGAAGGAGAAGGCAGACAAGGAAGAGCGGCTGCGTGTCTTGGCGCAGAAGGCCAGAGAGGAGAGGTCTGGGTACGGCAGGCGACGGTCACGTTCGCGCTCGGTATCGCGCGGACGATCTCGCACACGTTCCCCCTCTCGGCGATCGAGATCCAACTCGTCATCCAACGATGATGCCATGGCGCGTGAGAGAGAGCAGTTACGAAAGGAGCGGAGACGTGACAACGAACGGCAGATGCGTATGTCGCAAATGGGTACCGAGAGGCGAGTCAAGGCCATGGCACGTGAGCAAAACCGTGACATTTCGGAGAAGATTGCACTTGGTGTGGCCAAACCCACGAAGAATACAGACAACTATGATTCTCGCCTCTTCAACCGCTCATCCGGTCTGGATGGAGGAATCAATGAAGACAACCCATACGACAAGCCGTTGTTTGCAGCGCAGGATGCCGCTCAGAGAATTTACCGGCCGAGTGCAAGCATGGATGATGACGAGACGACGGACAAGGAGCTTGATCGCTTTGGAAAGGAGAGGCGGTTTGAAGTGCTCGGGCGTGCCCAGAAGGGCTTCCAAGGCACCGACAGCACGGAGCCGCGCAATGGTCCTGTGGAATTCATTAAAGACACTGGGGGACCAATTGCAGAGCCGGCCGGGAGCACGGACAAGCCCGGGCCCGAGGACGATGCGAGCGAACGGCCCAGCAAGCGATCTCGGTGGGAATAATGTACATATGAATATGGAAAGTATATCAACTTCTAACCCAAAAGATCATCTTCCCGTCCGCGCCTGTGGTCACGAGCTGGTCCTTGGAAGGATGATGCGCCACGCACGAGACGACGCCAGCATGGCCGTGAGCCTGCTCCACCACCTGTCCACTTACGACATCCCACACATAGACCCCTCCGTCCTCGCTCCCGCTCAATACCATTGCTTCATCCCTTCCAAAGCACGACCTGACGCGGAACTCTGCATTGCGGTGCCCTTCATAGCGATGCAATACGGCACCATCTGCTCCGTCCATCAGCCTGAGCGTCGAGTCCAATGCAGAGATGAGCGCGCAGTTGGCGTCCTTTGTAAGAGAAATACAAGTCACCGCTGGACCGAGCACATCCGTGCACAGTCTCCCCATCCGCATGTCATACGTCCGCACGATGCCCTCTACCGTCCCAACCACAATGAGCGCCCCAAGGATCACCACAGACGACACGCTGTCCTTTGCCTCGTCAAGAATCTGAATAGGTCTCGAGGAGGAGGACTTGCAGTCCCAGAGACGGAGCGTGGTGTCGACGGACCCGCTAGCAAGCACCGACCCATCCTCATTGAAGTCGACGCAATTGATGCGCTGGAAATGGCCCGCGAAGCGCCGCACCGTGCGTCCGCTGGCTACATCCCATAGGAAGACCGCCTTGTCGCCGCCCACGCTGGCAAAGCGCGCGTTGTCGTGCGTGATGGCCAGGTCAAGCACTTCGTAGCCGTGCGCTTCGTACGCCTTGACATGCTCGCCCGACTCGCTATTCCACAGATTCACCCGCCGGTCGCGCCCGCCTGACAGGAGGTATTGGCCGTTGGCAGTGTACTTTGCACAATGGACGGAGGCGCCTTTGGATGTATGCTGCGGGTGCAAGGGCATGCGCCATGACAAGGATACAGGAATAGGAGTGGGAATAGGAATGCTCTATGCTACTTTTACGAACAACAAACACACCTCCCACCTCAACGACGCGAACTCCTGCCCGTGGTGCCCTGTGCGTGCTCCAGCTCGGCGTCCAGGGCCTTGATGGCCGCATGCGTCCCCTCAAGATCCTTGTTGAGCCGGTCGCGCTCGGCAATCAGTCGCTGCTCCCAGGTGCGGAAGCGCTGCTCCTCCACCTTGACCTGCTCCGTGAAGCGCTTCCTCAACGCCTCCTCCTCCTCCTTGAACTTGGGATTGTCCAATTTCTTGGGACGTGCCTCGCCAAATTTGCGCGTCTCCATCTGCTGTCCGCGGTAGGTCTCGTACATTTGCTCCTCCGTGGTGTGGATGAGGTCCAGCATGTGTGTGCGAATGAGAATACTGCGCAGCTTCTTGAAGTCGCAGTGCTCCTCGTTCTCCACTTCGGCCACGCCCCACGAGTACTGTCGACCCTTGACCACCCGATTATCCGCCGTGCTGACGTCCGTCTCCGAGCCAATCACGGCAAACGGGATGGCAGCGGTCAGGATGCGCGCGTGCTCCGCTGCGCTCTCATCATCCTCCTCGATAGGCGGCCGGTAGATGGCAATATTTTGCGCCTCGATAGCCGCACGCACGCGACCCTTGAACTTGGCTAGGTCGAGTGCAGAGAGTGTGTCTGCCTTTGCGACGACCGGGAGCAGGTTCACGCGCGTGGAGAGTCGCTTCATGACTTCAATGTCCAGCGGCTTCAATCCATGTCCAGTGGGCCGGATAAAGTACAAGCAGGCGTGCACACGCAAGTCGGTCTTCTCCTTTCGCTTGGGTTGCTGCTCCTGACGCATGTAGGACTCGTGCTGGTCATCGATAAACTCAATGATGGGTTGCCAGGAGTCCCTGTTGTTGACATAGTCTCCAAACCCAGGCGTGTCAATGACCGTCAGCCTGACCTTGAAGAACTTCTCCTCCAACTCCGCCTTTGTAATATCAATCTCCACCGTCTTGCCCAGCTGCTTTTGATGGCGGCGCTTATGATCCGCGTAGTTCTTGATGGTCGTGGAGAAGAGCGTATTGATGAAGGTCGTCTTTCCAAGGCCCGACTCGCCGGCTACCATAATGGTGAAGTTGGCGCCGCGCTTGGCGACAATCTTGTGTCTCTGGCGCGAATTAGCATTGGCTCGCAAAACGGCCCTCTCACCTGGTTGGGCAGATTCGAAATGCCGATCGAGTCTGGGATGTTCGACATGGCCGGCATTGGGCCCGATGAATCCACTGTAAGCGTCTGCGTGGCAGCAATCAGAGCTGGCGTGATGCGCGATGGACGATGGTGTTGGTGGAGGCGACGTGGAAGGTGCGGCACGGGTATTGTGGAAGGCCAAAACACCACTCGATACGATACGACACGATACGACACAATACGATAGATAAGATAAGATACAGTATTGTACACAGTGACGCGGCGCAGGTTACACAACAGTCAACGCAAAGAGACGCGCAGACGGCGTCGCCTGTAGACCCACAGACATCTCACCCGACGACTTGTCCCATGCAGCCTCTGTCGGCAGCTGCACTGGAAACAAGCATTGCACGCGCACGTCCGTTCCACGCAGCTGCGCTATAGGCAGCTTGCAAGACGGCGCACCACCGCGTCGCCACACAGACACGTACCTCTTTGATTTGCATTCCAGCCCCAGCGCAATCCACTCGTCCCGCCATTTGGGCAGCCGGAGAGGCCAGAAGGGCGTGCCGGTGGCTACGTCGTGGCGAATTTCCTTGTACACTTGCATCCCAGACGCGACAAGGCCGTGCTGCTCCGCGCTGAGCTTGTCTAAAAGGCCGCTGAGGTGGACGCGACCGAGCAGGGCGTTGACCACGGTGAAGGCATTGTGCTCATCCGTCCAATTTGGCTGTGGGTAGGCCCATGTTGCGCTTTGCTCGGGAGTGACCGCAGTTGGAATGGATGCTGCTATGGGGGCATAGTAGATTGCGTCTTCCTGGTCGCTGGTGGATTGGATGGGATGAAGCCCAAGCAATGCATAATCGAGTCGTTGGCCGCCGCTGGAGCAACTTTCAATGACAAGGCGCGGGAAGCGTTCAAAGATTCGCTTAATCCATGCGAGATAGGCGAGATTATGTCGCAACAGACCATCGCCCGGACTGCTTACCGTAGCATTGGTGCCTTGGGTAACACAAACGTTGTAGTCAAACTTGAAATAGCCAACGCCGTACTCGTTGACCAGACGATCCACGACAGCATCCATTCGCTGAATGACGGCTGGGTGGGAGTAGTCGAGCTGGTAGCGGTTGACTTCTTCCACGCGCCTCCCATCACGTCGGAAGAATGCGTCTTCAGGGAGCTGCTTTGCCACCGGGCTGCGCACGCCCACCGCTTCCGGCTCCACCCACAACCCCGGGACCATACCTGCCTTCTTGATGTCCTGTAGCACGGCCTTCAGTCCAGCAGGGAAACGGACTTTTGAAGGTTCCCACTCCCCGACACTGTCCCACCAACCACTTTCATCAGAGTACCATCCAGCATCAATGCAAAAGTACTCTGCGCCAGCCTTTGCCGCCGGCGCAATGAGCGATGTCACCTTTTCCGTGTTCGGGTCTCCCATGAGACAATTCATGTAGTCGTTGAATATGATGGGAAGGCCTTCGTGATCGGGATGTGGACGGCGCATGCGGCGTCTGTAGTTTGTCATGGCAGCAAAGGCAGCATCTCGCCCACCTTCCGTGACTGCCACCGCCGCTGGGATGCTCTCAAAGGAGTCACCTTTTGCAAGTGGTCGACTCCACTGGTGATCCTGGTCACAAGGACCAGTGGCTACCATGTACAACCCGTCCTCCGCGTCCCCAATCTCCCATCGCCAGGAACCATTGTGTTCAATCTGCCACAGCCAAGATTTCGTCCCGTCGAGCTTGTAAAGAGCACCCATTGGCAAATGGCCGCCAGAGGACCAAGTGCCGTTGGAAGTCATGGCAAAGCAAACACGCGACGATCTCCCATGCAGACAAAAATCATCCAGGCCTACATCCGGCAGGGATGTGTCGACCCATTGAGCCTCACGGAACCAGGTGCTGTTGGCATACGACACGCCGTAGTCCTCCCACCACTTCTGCGACCCCGTGGTAAGACCTCCAAGAGCAAGAGACGAGACAGTCTGAAGAATGACTTCCTTGTCTCCATCATTACGTACCTCTGCCCACGAGCGAAGCACGGGCACGTCTGCATATGCACAGAAATGGGCAATCACGCAAAGACCGGTCTGGGGATCACTGGTGACCACGTCAAGCAATTGTTTGGACCCTTCCTGCCGCTCTTCATGACGAACGTAGCACAATCGGCGACTAAGCGAGCTGCCCATTTGGCGCTGCGACGAAGTGACGATGCTCCCTTCACCCGCAATCCGCACTTCGACCAAGGGCAGGGCAGAGGCTGTGTGCCCGGCATCTGCGGCCCCAGCTGGCCGAAGTGAGCGCAGCCAGACATGCCCCTCCTTGTCGACGTCAATGCTAACTGCGAGTGCTTTTGTCCCCCAATGTATCATGGTCATTTCGGTTCGAGCTGCTTCGTGGGGTCCGCTTACCTCCTAGCCTTCCCCACGCTGACGTAATGAGGAGACGACCAGGAGACGACAGAAGAGAGGAAGAGAGAAAAGGACAGAAGAGACGAAGGTTTCAGTTTCTTGTCAATATATACAGAATTCCATTGCGTCCATCCCACCGTGAATCCCATGCTTTACATCACCTGCACAGAGCTGGTGTGCGACGGGAGTGACAGTCCCCCTTTGCTGCTCGTCCGGTGCCAGAATGCCGGCCCCAGCCAGGTGTCGAAAGTGTGTAAGCGGCATTTCTGCGTGTGTTGCGAGGCTGCTTCGCTCTGGCCGAGCAGAGCAAGTGCCTCCTGCCAAGGAATCGACTTCTTTTCGACGGGGATAGAGGATTCGTAGCCAGACTCGGCGTCCGTGTCGTAGGATGGGGATGTGACGTGTGTCAATGTCAGGCTGTCTGTGGTCTCATTCTCCTCCACTTCCCATCCGCACACCAGTTGCTTGATCAAGGAGTCTCGCGTGCATGCCACGCACTCCGTCTCCTCCTCACTCCACTGCCATTGGCTAAAGTCTGTCATTGCTTGGAGATGTAGTGCGTAAGACAGGTCTGTAATAGGGAGGTGGTAGTCTTGATATATTGATGGAGGAGCGGGCGGGTTCTTTTATGTCTCGCCATCGGACGCGGAGGGATAACCATCAGGGTCGGAGCGACTTCTCGCCGCCGACCTGCCAGCCCTGCATGGGGCAGGGATCGCCAGAAGACACGGACGAGAGCGGACATTTGTTGCCCCGAAAGGGTTGTCCGAGACGAAGCGAAGGATGTCCGATCGGGGACGGGACGCAGGCAGCAACGGCAGGGTAGCCCTCGATCAGGCAGGCTTAGGGGCAGGGGAGCTATCAGCGGCGGTCTCGGATGCTCAAGACCAGGGCCAAGGCAGCGCAGCTGAGGAAGCCCGAGAGGCTGGGCCTGCCCCTTGCCCTGCGCTACCTGCGAGCCGCAGAGGCCAAGCAAAAGTTCTCGTACGAAGTGCACATCCGGCTCAACACCGTCAAAGGCGCCCCTCCTGTGCGCGGCTCCCTGCGGCTGCCGAATGCTGTGAAGCCGCACGCCACCGTGTGTGTGATTGCGGAGGGCGGGGCGGCAGAGGATGCTCGCCGCGCAGGTGCGACGCTAGCTGGCGGCGAGGACGTGGTGCAGCGACTGCAAAAGGAGAATCTGCAGTTCGACAAGTACATTGCACATCCCAACTGCCTGTCCATGCTCCGCCCTGTGGCGCGACTGCTCGGCCAGAAGGGCCTCATGCCGAGTCCCAAGCGGGGCACGGTCACGACCGACATTGCGCAGGCGGTGACCAAGGCGATGGGCCAGACGGACTTTCGGGAGCGCATGGGCGTCGTGCGGCTGGGCATTGGCCTGTCGCCCTTCACGGACGCCCAGGTGCAGGAGAACGTGCAGGCCGTGCTGCAGCGGGTGCGAGAGGCGGCGGCAGCAGTCATTGGGACAAACGCGAAAATCACTCTGGACGAGGTGGTCTTGAGCAGCACGCGTGGGCCAGGCATTGTCATTTAGCCCCCTTCCTCGACATGAAGTCTAGCGAGTAAGCCAACCAGCGCTCCCGGGTCATGCACAGCCATCACCCGCTCTCTTATCCTTTGCTTGATGAAGGCGACGCGGTGGTGATGGGCGCGGAGGAAGGGGTGGTCCTGTGGCACCAGACGCCATTCCCCCTCCAGCGTCTCCAGCATGCCCACCATATCCTCCACCTCCCCCACCCCCTCCTCCTCCAGCATCTCCATGTGACCGTGGATGCACAGCAGCCGGCGTGCTAGACGCTTGCCGGCCTTGACCGTCTGCAATTCGTGCAGGTTGTCGTCGGTCTCCTGGACAATCCTGGCCAGATTGGCAGCAATCGCCTCCAGTTCGCGCCGGTAGGTGAGGAGCCCCAGCTTGACATCCTCTGTCTTGTCCTCGCTGCCCGCCAACCCCTCCCCCAGCCCTACAAAGTCCGAGTAGTCGCGGTGGATGAGATCGACGAGCTCCTGGGCCAGCTCGCGCGACCAGCCACGCAGCTCTGCCCGCAAGTCCTCCAACGTCTGGTGCTTTTGGGCGTCGGCGAGGAAGGCATCCTGGTCAAAGTCCTCTGTGCTGAATGCCGCACGCCGGATGGGCTGCGGGAAGGGAAGGTCCTCCTCTTCCTCCTCCATTCCTTCCTTCCTTCCTTTCTTCCTTCCTTCCTACCTCAATCTACTCACTGCAGTATCACTTGGCAGTATCCTTTGCAGGATCCCTTGCAGTCAATCCGTTGGCTCGACGTCAATCTCCAGTATATCGCGCTCCACCGCGAATGAGCTTCTTCGGTGCCAGCAACTCCACCAATCAGGAGCTGCAGAAGGACGTGCAGGTGCAGGATGGCCCGGAGGACAGTATCTCCGAACTCGCTTTTTCACCGCAGGCAGAGTTCATGGCGGTAGCCTCCTGGGACCGCAAAACACGCATCTACGAACTACAGCAATCCGGCCAGACGGTCGGCAAGGCGCTGCTTGAACACGAGGCGCCTGTGCTCTCATGCTGCTGGTCGAGCGACGGCTCAAAAGTCGCCTCGGCCGGCGCTGACAAAGCGGCCCGGCTGCTGGATCTGAATTCACCGACCCAGCCACAGCAGATCGCGGTGCACGAGATGCCCATCAAGAGCATACGTTTCGTCAATGGCGGCCCTACGGGGCAATTGGTCGTCACTGGCTCGTGGGACAAGACGCTAAAGTACTGGGACCTTCGACAGCAGCAGCCCATTGGGACCGTGCAGCTGCCCGACAAGTGCTACTCGCTCGACGTGAAGGACTCCCTGCTGGTAGCTGGCACCGCAGAGCGTCATATCGCTATCATCAACCTAAATAATCCCACCACCATCTTCAAAACGATTCAGAGTCCGCTGAAGCAGCAGACACGCGTGGTCACCTGCTTCCCCAATGCGGTTGGGTTTGGCGTGGGAAGCGTGGAGGGCCGGTGCGCCATTCAGTACATTGACGACAAAGACTCCAGCCAGAACTTTTCCTTCAAGTGCCATCGCGAGACCTCGCCGACGTCGAGCACCCAGTCGCAGGTCTACAGCGTCAACGCCGTCAACTTTCACCCGCAATATCTCTCGACCTTTACGACTGCAGGCGCAGACGGCACATTCCATTTCTGGGATAAGGATTCGCATCATCGGCTGAAGGGGTACTCTACGGTGGGTGGCTCCCTATCCTGCACGGCATTCAACCGGACTGGCAGTGTGTTCGCCTACGCCGTGTCCTATGAATGGAGCAAAGGGTTTCAGGGCAATACGCCCCAACACCCAAACAAAATTATGCTGCATCCCACCCGAGAGGAGGAGATCAAGCCGAGAGTGAAGCCAAAGACAAGGTAGCCCATTGTCGGGCATAGGATGAAAGAGTACATACTGTTATCTACATTTCCTGACCTGATTTGGATTCCCCTTGAGACCAATTTGTATGCGTGTATGGTCGGATCGCTGTCCCGTCAGTATTCCAGGCAGGCGGTCCGGATCAAACAGATCCACCTGGCTTTGTCGATTTTGCTTCTTCTTCGCCACCGTGTATTCCTTTTGGTCTTCCGAGAGAATCGGGTTGTAGACGCCCTTCATCGACGCCGTGCCGTGTTGGGGTTTGGGAAGTGGATACACCGTCCCGCGATTGTTCCACTGCATATTGCGCTTCAAGTGGATTCGAAACGTGCCCTTGGTGTCGACGGAGCAGGAGGCACGAAGCAGCGTCGGACCGCCACAGGAAGGACAGAATTGGCGTGTAGTCGATGTGTCACGTACGATTTTGAAGCAGGCATGACACCGCAGCACCCAGGTCTTGACCGATGTGATGCGCCTCCCGGACTCCAAAGAGACCAGGTTCAGGCCGATTTGGAGCAGGACATTCTGCATGGCAAAGTCGCTCGTAGCACAGGCTGCTTTGATGTGCTCCTTCATCTCTGGCTCGGACTTTTCCCCGCCCGGCGTGATCCATTCTCCTTCTCCGTCATCGTCCACTTCCTCGTCACTCTCGTCACTCTCGTCACTCGCTTCACTCCCCTCTTTTCTCTCCTGGCACTCCTTCGAATCCGCACGCAGGGCCTCGGGGACGCTTCCATTGATCCTCTCTTGTCCTGGCGTGCGGCGCAGGCGCCAATCACCCAGATTGAGCTCGCATTCCAGCTCATATGTCAGGGCGAGCAGCTGCACATCCGTCACACTCAGCACTGGGAAATCTCCCGTGAGCTTGGCAAATGGAACGACAAACGCCATCGCGTCCTTGCTGGGCTTGCGTATCGTAATCTGGTCCTTCCACTCTTCGAATCTCCTGCGGGAAGCCTCGTCTCTGATCTCGTCCACGGCCCTCGGACAGGTGTAGAGCCGGTCTGCCTTTCCCTCCACGCTCGATCTGGAAGAGGTGAGCAGCGGCCCGGCATCCAGCACGAGGGCGTGGATGGGTTTCGACATGGAGGGTGGTGATGAAGAGATCAGATGAAGAAGCAACGAACCTACAGGAGCAAGCCGGCTGACGCGGAGGAGAGCGAGGAGGAGACTGTGCAGCTGCCGGAAAAGGCGAAGAGGAAGAGGAGCGGACTGCTTGCTCGGCCCACGCAGCAGAAGCAGGGGCAGGAGGGGGAGGGGGAGCAGGAGGTGAAGCGGGTGGAGGAGCGCTTCATGCACCCCACCAACCTCGTGGACGTCGACAAGCACATGATGGCGTACATCGACTCCAAGATGGCGGCCAGTGGCAAGTAGTCTGGTGGTGATGGGATGTATGAGCAGTGGGGCCAGAATGGCAATCTTGGGGGTCCTACATGTTGCCATCTGTCAGCAACCGGTAAAAGAAATCATGGCCTTGCGGACACGCACGTTCTCGCTACTGATCTTGGTGGACTCTCAGCTTGACAGTTAGCAGATGGCAAGAATAGCGTCGGATGGAGTCTAAAGACCTCCAACTACATCCGGTTCATGTGTGCCATCTTCCAAGCCATCGAGCCTTTCACATGAAGCCATGGGACAATTGACGCCGAGCCTGACATTCCACTTGCTAATTTCAATGGTGGACCTTCCACACTACCCAGTAGGACAACGCGTGAATACGGCTACACCTATTACTGCACACACGAATGTCGAGGCTGTTTCTTTCATTACGTTCTAGACTTTCTCATAGCCTTGCTGTCATAGGAGTGTTTGTAAACATCACGCATCTACTCGGTCGAATGGGCACAAGACAAGCGCGGCACCTCTCATGACATCCATAGAACTACCGCATGGAAGAATCTCGGGCCGGCAGAGGGAGCATTGCCGAGTGTTTTACGGCGTCCCCTACGCTCTGCCCCCGACCGGGCCACGGCGGTGGAGGAAGCCTCAGGCGCTTCCCAAGGACCACCATTACGGCAATCTAGACTGCTCGGACCGCAAAACATACTGTCCCCAGCCTCGTTATACGCAGGGCGGGCAGCCCATCCTGTGCCCTGAAGGAGTACCAACCGAGGATTGCCTCCGTGTGGATATATGGTTACCGGTGGCCGCTGCGCCGCCTGAAGGGTGGCCCGTGTATTGCTGGTGTCATGGAGGCTGGATGCAGATTGGCAGCTCCCTCCTCACCCCACACCATCTCTTCTCCAAGGGCGGTCTGCAAGCAATCATTGTCTCCATCAACTATCGCTTGAATGTATTTGGCTTCCTCTGCGCCGGGGGAGTGGATACCAATCTCGGACTCTACGATCAGCGATTCGCCATGGAGTGGACAAGAGACCATTGCCATTTGTTTGGAGGAAATGCAGACAATATAACCCTCGGAGGACTCTCGGCTGGTGCCTACTCCACGCAATGCCAGCTCATCTATGACCTGTTGGTCTCCCCAAAGCCGATGGTACGAAGAGCCGTCATGCAGTCCAATGCCATTCCATTTCAGCCAAAGCATCCGTCACTCCTACAATCGCAGTTTGCAGAATTGTGTGCTTTGGTTCTCGGTGACGCGGCGAGCGATGAGACTGCAGCAAGTCGAGTGGAGAGGATGCGGCAAGTCCCTGCAGACGTACTCGTCCAGCATCTGCACAAGCTGCCCATGTTTCGTCCGGTGGTGGATGAAGTCTTTCTCCCCTCCAACATCATGCAACTGCTGCATGGCGGAGACTTTGGTAGGAGGTTTGTGCTGGCAGGCATGTCACTCATGATTGGCGAGGTGGAGAACGAAGAATCTCTGTATGCAAAGATCAATCCTCCACAGCACCCCCGCGAACTCGTTCCCAGTCTGTGCAATTACTACCCGCGCAAGGTCGTCGACAGCCTGGTCGCCATGTACCCCCCGCTGGCGGAGTCTGCTGACGCAGAAGAGTGCGAGCGCCATTTCGGGAGAATCGTCTCGGATGTGCAGGTTCGGACCAGTATTCGTGGCTTTGTCCAGAGCTTGCTCCTGGCTCACGTACCACTCTCGAGGATACATCGGTATAGAATTGGACTGCGCCTGCAGGCCGCAGATCAACTCACCGACCCCTCGTATGGCGTGGGCCATGGAGACGACAGTCCGATATGGTGGTACCACGACGGACTTTCACAGGAAGAGGAACAACACGTGCGGCGATGGTTGACGTGGATGCAAAGGTTTTTGGATGGGAGGGAATTGGATTGGGGTTGCGACAGCGTGGATCAGTACCGCCTGTTGGACAAGGGGGGAGAGCGGATTCAGACGGATGCCTCGTGGGATGAATTCATCAAGATCTCTCGCATGCTAAGAACCTGATGCGTGTGTTTGTACATTTGTCATATTTCCATGCCTCTATAGCTAGGCCATCCGTATGCAGTATTCTTTCCCCTCCTTTGTGATATACCGCACCCACGGCAAACTCTGGTATTGTAACTTGCTCTCCACGATCTTGAGGTAGCGCACGTTGATTCCGCTGGTGGTGAAGTAGGGAATCTCAAACTTCACGCTAATGGGCCGCTTGTTCTTCTCATTATCGCCAGCCTTGACACTCGGCAGTCCGAGTTCAGCACGCATCATGAAGTCCCTCATCCCACCAAACTGCTTGATCTTCCACACAATGGCAGACTTCTCGGGAGCATAATGCACGCTGCCGATACTCGTTCGAAACCTTGGTGTGTCTGCGTCGTCGGGTACGGGAATGAGGATCTCCACATTGTTTGCCGTAGACCGCCTCTTGAATTGCGCCCGGGCCTTCACCATATACTCTATCCGCGAACCAGAATGCGACTCCGTGTTGCACTCCACCCATATGAGCGGTTTCACCTGCGTGTTCAGGCGATAGGACATGAGCTCAAACTCGCCATCTGGAGGAATGAAGGAGATGGTTCGGTCGTTTTCGAATCTGGATAGCCGAACGCACTGGTGAAATTTGACGTCCTCCATCTCCACTGACTTTCCTCGCGACGTCCGGCCCGTCGATTCAAACATGGCCTTGTCATTCAGGCCGAGCCGGAGTTCTGGCATGCCAGAGAGGTAGCACTTCAGCTGCACGGAACCCAGGATCTCCGAGCGAAGGACGTTCCCGTTTGCATTGACGGTCAGATTGACGCTCTCCACGACGTCGAGGAAGACTTCGTTCTTGCGGTAGCGGATCCCCTCGGATCGCCAGCTGACCGCATTCGTCACTGCAATGGGCGGCCGTGCTTGCACCTCCAGCTGGTACGACTCCTGGGTGATGTACTCCTGCAGAATCTTGGTCTCTGTGGTCTGCGGATACCCAAAATCCATCATCTCGTCCAGCAGCTCGTAGATGATGACAAAGTTATCCCTGATGGACTCCTCCTCCAATTCCTTGAAGTACTCGGTGAAGACCTGCACGATCTTGTGCATGAATAATAATATCTCGGCCGCGTCCGAGTTCCGCTTGCTCAGAGCGAGGAGGTAGAGGTTGTTGTGTCGGATGTAGAGGTAGTTGATGCCCTCGTGCGAGAAGCAGGGTGCCACGGCTGCACTCTCCTCCTCCGCGTCCATGAGCAGCAGAGGGAACTTCTCCGCCGCGCTCATCGGCACGTCGCCCCTGTAGTTCCGCGCCAGCAGCGTCTTGCCCTTGGCGTCGAGGAAGAAGATCGCGGACGCCATGGGTTTGGTGGATGGAAGGAATGAGTGCACCACCACCACCGCCCCTCCCCAGCGGCCCCGTCCCAGCGACGGCCGAGGTGGCAGCGGACGATGGCTGGGTGGCGGTGTGGGAGCAGACGCTGCAGGCCTACTACTTCTCCAACAGCCGGACCGGGGAGACGACCTGGCGCAATCCACGGTTGGAGCCCCAGGAGAAGGGAGGGGGGGAGGGGGAGCTGAAGATGACGGGCACCTTCAACCGCGCGACGGGCAAGTGGCAGGGAGACCCGGAGCGCTCGGTGGCAAACTTCACGGTGAAGGGCAAGGCCTTCCGTGAGATGAGCAAGTACTTTGACGTGGACGGCACGAGTGCAGCCCACGACGGCCGCAGCCTGCGCGCGGAGAGGGCGGCCATGACCCGCACCCTGCCCAAGAAGCAAATGCAAAAGTTGAAGAAGGAGTACAAGGAAAAGAAGGAGGAGCGGCGGCGCGGGTGGCTGATGCGCGAAGAAGACCCCAGGGAACGGGCCAAGCGGCTTGCTCGGGAGAAGCTTATGAGATGACGACAAAGAATGCATCATTGTACCATGATGTAGAATTAGGAGGGTTTCTGTACTACCACGGCGTTTATCAGTCTTGCATCCTTGATCGTTGCCGCTCTATCCTCCAAGACCTTGTTGGGAAAGGTGGTCATGAGCACAAACGGCCCGCTCGAGGGTCTACTGGCAGATGCAAAGGAGTACAGGTCGCCCACTGTATGTGACTCGTTGAACCTTGATCGAAGACGGGAGCCATCGGCAAGACGAAATTGTATCGAAGTAGCAGCCTGCGTTTCATCGACCGTAAGAGACGGGCGCTGTGCACCGGGCGCAGGATGTGACGCGGAGGGTGAGGTGTGTGTAGGAGGAAGAATTACATTCGGTACCGGACTGCCCAGTCGCTGTCCCTGTCCTCCAAAGGGGTTCCTCGCCTTTGGAGGTGGCCTATAGTCTTCGTCCATCCTCTTCTCCACACGCACGTTGACGGCTTGATTGTGCTGCACATTCAATATACTCAACGGCGCCCGTCCAGAGTTGATTGCTCGCAAAGTCTCTTGATGCGCCGGATCGTCGTACCGGCACAACGGCCCATCCTCCACACTAAACCCTTCCCGCCAGAATGTAAGCACTCGATCAACAGGAGCCTCTGGCCTAGTGCCTGGGATCGGTTCGATAGGCCGGATCACAGTACTCGGCTGTTCATCTGAGCCCAAAGTGTACCCTGCTCCACCAAACGTAGTTCTACTCTGCTCTTGTCCTTCATCCTCCACATCGACAGGTGCTGCCTTTCCACCCTCGGCGGCTTTACGCAGGATGTCTTTTATGATGTTCCCACGGTCGCGATTGGGGTTCTCCACAGCCAGAGCACTCTTTTCACCTCCAGTGAAGAAGTCATGAGGATGATCGGGATCCGACTCGTCATCCTCGCCTTCTCGGAAATCCTGTAGCGTCCCAAATTTCTTCCGTTCATTACTCCGCGGACCTGGACGCGCAGACGACGAAGGGGCTCGTGCATTCGATGACCCAGCTTGCGAGGAAGCTCCTCCCACTGGCTGCGGCGCCTGATCTGCAGCCTCATTGCCATCTGCTTCCACGTCGTTTTCATCTTCATCTTGCTGCTCAAAGAATGCTGATGTGGCTTCGTTGACAGACCACCCACAGCTCTCAAGGTATTGCCTAGCCGTGAGCTCGTCTGTCGGGATGACATTCATGAACTGCTCGACCTTGGCTTGTTCGTCGTCCATGGTGACGAAGCTGCTTGGGTGAGGATCAGCTGTCAGCCAAAATAAGGAAAGCACAGCAACCACCATGATTAGGTCATGGCGGCCACTCCTGCCCAGCTTCACGAGCAGCCCTCTTCCGTTTGCACACTTTGTGAGGAATGCGACAAAGAAATCGGGGGGCAACTCAAAGAACAATCGCAACTCTGCTGGAAGAAGACTCGGGGCCAAGAAGTACGGTAGTCAATACGCTCTAGCAGGAAACATCCTCATGCGGCAAAGGGGAACACCCTTCCATCCCGGCGAGAATGCAGGAATTGGCAGGGATCATACCATCTTTGCATTAGAGCCCGGGTGGGTGAGATACTACAGAGACCCACTCCAGCCAAAGCGGAAGTTCATTGGAATCGCAGTGAAGGAAGATCAGAAGCTGCCTACTCCAAAGGACATTCCACGTATACGACGATTGGGACGGCAGGTGGTGACATTATGATTAGAGATGTATATACTGGTTGGACTATTATTTACAAAGCCTCATCGCCAAATTGGAGGACATACATCCCGATGGCTTTGATTGGGAAGATGAACTTATAATTAGGGTAGGATATCATGCTACGTTAGCATTGATTCATATTCCTGCCTTACCAATTCTTGTTGAAGACGCCTTCAATGGATTCTGGCAACCATTCGCCGTTCGGCTGTTGCTTTGCTCGCAAATTCATGATTCCACGACGAAGTAAATTTCTGTCGGGGAATTTAGCGTGCATGAGTGCAATTAAAGCCCATGATGTGTTGGTTAGCTGCGATTTTTGCTGGCGAGAGTAGACGCCAAGCTCACAGGACTTGTAGCTCTCACTCCATCCTCCATCCTCTTCCTGTCGTTCTACAAGGAAGCGACACGCCTTCCGGACCAGTGCACTCGATTCATAGTTGTCGCCCACACTTGCCAGACTTTCCAGCGCAAACATGCTTGCATAGGTGAAGCATATGCCCCATGACCCATACCACGAACCATCAAGCCGCTGTGAGGCACGAATATAATCCACAGCTCGTGCAATGGTGTTTTGAATCTCTGCGGTACGGTAATTTGGATACGATTTTCGAAACGTGCAAAGTCCAGTAACTACAGCGGTCGTGCATTCTGGGTAATCGTACTCGACCATAATATTTCCAAATACCTCTGCAGGGTTCAACAGCTCAAGCCATTGGGGGCCGCGAATGCACTCGTAGGAAGCAAATCCTCCACTTTTATTCTGCAACGTCAAAAGGACGTCAACGGCATCTTGTAACCGTTCCTCGGATACTACTTTTGGATAATTCGGCATTTGCTGGAGAGCAAGAACGGACTTTAGGCCTTCTGCTGTACAATCAGACACCGTGTATCCTTGATGTCTTGTGCTAAAAGGCCACGCTCCTTTTCGGTCGTGTCGATAGCTCAAATGAGGATCCTTGCAATTTTCTCTGATTTGTGTGTCGTCAAGAAAGCCTAATGCTAGGCATAAAATTGAATGATATTTAGTCTCTTTTACAAGCCCTGACTCGACAGCCGCTTGAACAGCAAACGCAGTATCCCATAGTTGTACACCGTTAGTACCGTTCATCATCATCCCATTCTTGCCGAGAAACATGAAGTCAGCAAGTCTCTCCTCATGACGGCGAAATGCATATGAAGGTCCCTCTTCCACCCATACAGCCAACAGATGAATAGCTTGATTGACAGGGCCGACACAAAGGTAGTCCGTGTTTTCGTCCTCCCTCTTTATGAGATCATAGACACGAGCGATGGCAGCATTTTTTATGAGTGAAGGCATTAGATATTTTTCCCATTGAACGAGAATGACATTCATATAGTCCATCAGTTTCGAATGACGACAATATAGGTCCGCAGATGCAACGGTGTTGCGATGCTTTGTAAAATCGATCGAGTGATATGGCTGGGTATAAAGTTCCTCTCGTAGGCTTCGGATGAGGTCGTCTACTGGAGCTTGAAACTTCTTTGCATATAAATAAGACATGGGAATGAAAACATTCCTGGTATGAATCCACCACCTCCAAGGATGGACTAGAACAAACTCTGGAAGTAGCCATAGTTCCGGAGGGACAGGGTTAAGACCACTCCACTCGTAACAGTTGAGCACTGCAAGCCAAAATTTTCCCCACTGAGGATTGCCAATTGCACCACCTAACCTATGCAGAGTAGCTCTGGCTCGAGTTGCGACCGGATGATCCACATCCATCCCCAAAAGTCTCAACGCAACGTAATTACAAGAGGTGCCAAACACTGTTGAATGATGCTCCACGTGTAAGCCCCAACCGCCATCTACTTTGTTGGCAGTAAGCACCAGGTACCGCGTTATTTCTATTCCCCATTCCTCAGGTAGTTTCGTCCCCGTTATGTATGCTGCAATAACCATTCCTGGTATGAGAAACATTGGGCCGCCATACTCGCAACCCCAATGTCCATCTTCTAATTGAAGCGACGCAAAAAAGTCGAAGCCGTTTCGTGCACAATCCAACAAGGTTTTTGGCTGTGGTAGCACTGGATTCCCGGTATTCAAGCCCAAGAAATACTTGTCAGCCGTAGATTGAGGCCAATTGTCTTCCTCTTCAACGCTCTTCAGATACGACCAGGTCTGTCTTCCGTGGTCAACAACCAACCTCCATTTTCTGTAATCGGTCATTCACATCATCTCTCCATTGCACGTGACTTCTTCGGCGCGTGTATAGGCGCGTGTTGTTTACCAGCCGAAAACATCCTCCACGACAATACGCGACGTTCTTTAGCCCTGTATCGCTCTTTAATAACACGGCTGTGTGTCGGCCAATTTCGGTCTAGAGGCTTCCGACATGAATCATGAGAATCCTGCGTCCTTTTTTGAAGATAGCCAAAGCACTGGGTACAAGTGGGCGGAAGATGACGACCAAGAAACCTTACTACCCGCGGTTCAAAGTCATGCTACAGGAGGAGACGAAAGAACACAAGATCGTCTGGATAGGATCAGATGGGTGAGTGAGCTCATGGACGGTATGAAGCCTAATGAACGATCGCGGAGTGTTCTATCAGATCCAGAAATCAATCACATCGACCGTATGCCGGTCCCCAGAAGCTCGGCTTCTTCGCCGCCTCACTCTCTGTCACGACTTCATATGAACTCTTCAACGCCGAATGGGCAGGAAGATACAAGTTTTCTTCAATCTCCTCCTCATCAGACTGTGACCAATATTACATCTCCATCCGTTACTTCATCTAGGGCTTACAATTTCAACGATAAATTAACGCGTCCTCTGACATCACATCCACAAGACTTAACTCGTTTGCGTGAAATAAGCGAGCCTGTATCTTGGACAAGTAGTCAGCTACGATTTCATGTCGATGAGTTCTTGCATCTTGATGGCGGTAGACAGAACGATCACCGGGATTTGATTGTGGACCAGAATATTCCTGATAATCGAAACGAAAATTTGACGCCAGCGCAGAACGCCGAGCATCGATCCTCAAATTCTAGCAAGCCAGTAGGTGAGGTTGCTGATCATGAAACTTTGCATTCATCATTAATAGAGATGAAAGCTGAGCATGAGAGGCATGGTCAGCTTTTAGAAAAGATCATCAATGCTTCTAAGGAGCTTCCGTCCGATAGATCAGGCTTTCAGGACGCTCTAGAGCATAGTCTCCGTCGTGCTAAGGCTGCAGAAATAGAGTTTGGGGACGCTCAACGGCAAGTCGAGCGCATGAAGCAAAGCAAACAAAAATCTGTCGACAATCGAAATATACAGAAAAATCGACCCGATGGACTATCCCAGAACAAAATCCCTTCGCGAAATGAGTTCGTGACGAAGCACTTAGAGAGTCCAATAATGATGAATACGAACATGAAATCACGAAACAATAAAACGGAACCTCTCGATAACGCTAGCCGGCAAGTGAACACTTCTACTAAAACTGATGATCCTGCATCTGAAGAAGAACTCCGGAGGAAAGTAGATGAATTAAAAGCTTCTCTGAGTAGGGCACAGGATGAATTACGTGCCCACAGCATCCAGGGGTGCCATCATGGTGACCATGCAAAGGCGCTGACTCCGCAAATGATGCCGGATGCAGAAAGAATTGATATCGAAACTGAGGACAAGATGTACTATCGATTACAGCTTTACGAGGTTGATTTTCTTTGTTCAAACGAGATCGCCAACATACTGAAAAATGTGTTGATCCAACTCGACACTCCTTTCCGCGCTCTACGGCAAAGTGTTGTAGATAACGGCGACAAGCTTGTCGATCTCAGACAGTTACGAGATTTTGCAGAAGACGTACATCACACGCTCTATCAGGGAGATCTTATGGAGGACGGGCCTGTTGATGAAGATTGCTTGGCACTTATGTTATCGCGAGTGGGGAAGTTGAGTCGAGCCGCCGAACGTCGCCGATCCCGGAGAGGAGCTTCATGACCTATGGAGAGACCGCAATTGACTGTTCTTGGAAGCACCACCTTGTGGAATATGTACATAATACGAAGGTTTTCATTCTGTACAGTCGGTAGCTGCTTTACTCGTTGCAAATAGCGTAGGAAATATCCGTTGGGCGACTATTTCTCTTGCCGTCTCGTAACCTTTTTTCATGGCCACCGCACCAACAATTGCATGTAAGCAATCCAAAGCCACCCTACCTTCCCCGCTCACAGGCAAATCATCTGGGTCTCGCGGTATCCACCTCATTACGCGCAGCAAGCCTGAGTCTCGAGCAATGGGTGTTATTTTCTCTGCAGTAAGCGTAGATACAACAATGTGTGATCCTAAAGCGTCCATATTTTTCCCATTGAGGGCATTCGGGCTGCCTGTATCGCGATTCATGAGATACTCCACCAACTCAACATTCATAAACCGCTTTCCAAAAAGTGCGAGCCATTCGTTGTACGGCGACCGACCGTGATTGTAGCTTTTCAGCGTAATAGCTTGCCATGCAACACTCTCCTCAAGTATGTCTTCCTTGCCGCATAACCTGCCATACATCTGTCGCACCAACCCGAATTCTTCATTTACTTTGTACCCTGGCTTCATCTTTAACCGGTGAGGAGCCTTTCGGGGGTATTCCAAAGCGGGCACATGATTCTTAGCTACACTTGCGCTGCTCTGATAGCGTAGAAGCATTGGCGCCCAAGCTCCATGGCACGGTAGTAACAAGTTCCTCCTCATCGCGCTCTTGGGAGCATCATACATAAGGTGGTGCCTGACGACTCGACTCAGAAATGCGCGCCTTCTTGACAGTATGAACTAGCGATAATCGCACAGAAGGCGGCTTTCTGCCGTTCTCCTGGCGACTGTGCTACCGTTTATGATTTATGGTGCGTAGAGAGACTGAGATTCTAAAAGAGCTGGCGAGTCTTATCCAATTGGCTCTTGCCGGTGTCAGAGAATTTCAACATGTTCAACGTCGTGTCTATAAGTCTACATCTAGGCTAATGTCTATAATTCGTCCAAGTATAAGACTCTGTATGAGCCACTTTCGTCTTTTGATTGGGATGCCGAGATCCGGAAGCCTCTGGTCCATGTTTGGGCAATACGCCATGTCCCATTTCTTTGAAGGAGTCAAACCAAACGCTGGGGATTCGCTATCAACGATCATTACTGTCGCTCCCAGAAACAAAAGCAAAAACAGGTGCATGTCTCCAACATTTTTTCCTTTGTCTGGGGAAATGAAAAGTATACGCCTTTCGTGCAGAAGCTTGTCGGAATTGTCTGCACTCCAACGCACCTTTAGAGACTTGTGTACGAAGGGTGGAACTACCATGCTTTTGATATTATCTCCCAGCCACTCAGATTCACCTGCCGCAAGCATGTAAGGCTCCCAATTCATAAAACCTCCCGCCTTAATACTGTCGCTTATGAACTTGGTTGCCAAGCAGGGCAGGCGCATGGCCAATGCCTGTAAATATTTGACAGACTCAGAGTGACGGTTGGCTATAATGCATGCAAATGTGAAGGTCTCCATTTTCCTGTGTAACGAGTAGCCACGAAAACATCCGTCTTCATCAGCCTCGAACCGAAAGAGCTCATGTAGACCATCATCGAGGACAGTACCACCGTGAGCTATAATCATTTGAGAAAGATTGTCCTTTTGCTTACTGTTTTTCAGCCCTAAACTCAGTGAAAAGAGCGCACCAGAAAAGATATTCGAAAGCAATTTTGTCGGAGCATGAGGCATTTCACCTTGTGCTTGTTCTTGGGTTGGGGAAGGCACTTCCAATGCTGACTTATATACATAGCGTCTTTGAACAAAAGGCGTAAGCATACCCGACTTGAGATATATCAAAGACACCGGCACGTATACGAAGCCCTCACATCCTTTCACTTGTCCCTTGATCATGTCGTACCCTCTTATACAGGTGCTTTTGGATATTTGGTTATGTGTTTCTAGTGAATGGACTGTAAAAGGTGTTTTCTTATCGTTCACAGGAGGTCCACGCAAGACATCTCCAGGATGTAAG
>JAABUO010000986.1_pt1 | contig 41307 bp, 46 predicted proteins | sample 5559291 | NCBI WGS metagenome assembly JAABUO01 (sample SAMN10711878, study PRJNA513372) | rock metagenome | isolation source: Antarctica rocks | place: Antarctica: Victoria Land, Finger Mt sud
GTCATTTCGAAGAATAAAGAGAATGAGAAAATGTCTTTCGAGAATAGCGAGGCAAAAAACTAGAGACTTTCATCAAAGACGTGATGAAAGATGTGTTAATTTCTTCAACGACGAGCAGATCAGATGATTCTTTTGCTTCTGAATCTTTGACTACTGAATGTGTACTTTCTAGCAATGAAATTAGTTACTCATTGAAGTCATTGATTGACATCGAAGCTGCTGACTATTCGTTCATTGATGAAGTGATCGCGCAGATTGTTTGTGATCAGTTGCAAATCAAGCTTCTGACTTTGATCAAAGCGAAGTTAATTCAAGAATTCGATGATCATTATGCTAAGAAACTCATTACTCATGCCATCTATTTAAATCTGACTGTTCAAGATCATACAATTGACACAGCTTCTATGTTGATCACTCAATTAAATCAACATCAAATGATTCTTGAAAAAACATGAATGAACAAAATCGACCTAGTAATTGATATGCGAATCAATTCTCTTCGATTTTCGAATTTCAACCCTACTAGTCAGAAATCGATTGCTCTATTCTCAAGCAATAAATCAATCACGAAACGAAAGAGCTTGACTTCTACTCATATACTGAAGAGATCTTTCACTTTCGTTACATCTCAAACCAGTCAAAACAAGAAGTTCATCGAACAGTTAAAACAGCGCGACGCGACTTTGACTAGCGTCAATTCTAAATCAACGTTCATTCTGAAACCATTCTCTTTCAGTTCAACGAACATAGCAATGATAGAGGCAGCGACATATAGAATGTTAGTCAAACGTTCAGACGTCAAGATCTTTGCTGTTATCGTCTCGAAAATCGATCGACTCATAACTACAGCTGAAAACAAGCCTGAAGAAGTGAATCTGCATGAGCTTTCCCACGCTGAAGTTCTCGAGCAAGTCAAGACCAAGCTTCTCTCTGAATATCACGACTATCTAGACGTCTTCGATCGAGTAATGATCGATCAGCTATCATCGCATCGTTCCTACGATCACAAAATTGAGTTGACTGATGAAGAAACGCTTTCTCGAAGCAGACTATATCAGATGTTCGATCACAAGCTTCAGAAGATAAAGAAGTATCTGATCAATCATCTAAACAAAGAATTCATTTTCTTCAGCTTCGCATTATACGCCTCGCTCATCTTGTTCGTCGAAAAAAAAAGATGATAGTCTGCGTTTCTGCGTCGATTACAGAAAGCTCAATGCTTTGATCAAACGAGATCACTACTCTTTGTCATTGATAGACGAGACTCTCGCTCGTATACAAGAAAGCAAGTATCTGATTCGATTGAACATCATTGTCGCGTTCAATAAACTTCGTATGCACTCAGGTAGCGAAGATTTGACTATCTTTATTATCTTCTTCGACTCATACAAATATCATGTAATGCTCTTCGAATTAACAAACGAATTGACGTTCTATCAGCACTATATGAACAACGTGTTGTTCGAATATCTACATCAGTTTTGTCAGATCTATCTAGATGACATTATCATCTACAGCAAGACTCTGAAGAAACACAAGCGACATGTACGATTGATCTTGAATAGACTACGAGAAGCTGATCTACAGATAGACATCAACAAGTGCGAGTTTCATGTTCAGAAAACTATCTTTCTAGAACTCTTGATATCAATCGAAGAATTGAAGATGAACTCGCGAAAGATGCAAGCAGTCGTTGATTGATCTACATTCAATAATCTCACTCAGATACAGTTCTTCATTGACTTCTGCAATTTCTATCGACGCTTCATCAAGAACTTTTCGAAGATTGTTCATTCAATGATTCAACTCACTCAAAAGAAGATCATATTTGAATGAAATGAAGTCTGTCAGATCGTCTTCGATCATATGAAAAGACGTATGATCGAGACTTCTATACTACGTCACTTTGATCAAACTCGTGAAACTATTCTCGAAATTGACTCATTCGACTACGTCAACGATGAAGTTCTCTCTCAATATGATGACGAAGAAGTACTACATTCAATTGTCTTCTATAGCAAGAACATGTCTTCTGCTGAATGCAACTACGAGATATATGATAAAGAACTTCTGATCATCATTCGAGCATTTGAACACTGACGACTCGAACTGAAGCTAACTGACATTTCTATCAAGATGTTCATCGATCATCAAGCGCTCATTTCGTTGATGAAAGATAAAGAGCTGAGCAGACGTCAGATGCGCTGAGTTCAGAAACTCGCTGACTTCAACTTCAGAATAATGTATCGATCTGACAAACAGAACATCAAGATCGATGCATTAACTCGTCAAGCTGACGTCGTGCTCAGAGATTCAGAAGATGAGCGCGTTCGCTATCAATGAATCACTATTCTGACTTCAAATCGAATGAAAATTGCTGATCTAGAAGAGAACATCAGTGAATCAATCTATAAACAGATTCTTGAGACTAATAGAATCGACGAGAATTGTACGCTACTTCGCGAAGCAATAGCAAGAGACGAGACACAATATGAAGATATCAAATTGAAGAATTGTCGAACTCAGAATGAAATCTTGTATCATGATAGTCAGCTATGAGTTTTGTTCAACGAGCTTCTACAAATGAATCTGATTCGTGAGATGCATGATCAATCGTCAGTTGATCATTCTGATATTCTTAGAACTGTGAAAGTCATAAAGCGAAACTACTATTGATCATTCATGCGAAAAACAATAGATCGATATATTCGAAACTGCTATATCTGTCAACGTTCAAAGACATCTAGAAATAAATCAAACGACTTGTTTTAATCTCTATCAATATCTGAACAGTGATGACAAGACATAGCAATGAACTTTATTATTGATCTATCTGATTCAAGCGAATACAACGCTATTCTGACGATCATCTGCAGATTGTCAAAAGAAAGACATTATATTTCTTGCATCACTGATGATGAAGATATCACTGTCGAAAAGACAGCTGAAATGCTGATTCAATGAGTATATCGAACTCATGATCTATCAAGCTTCATAGTATCTGATCGAAATTCGCAATTCATCTTTATACTATGAAAGTTTCTTTGCAAACGATTGAGCATTTTTCTTCGATTGTTCATCGTCTATCATTCTCAGATCGACGATCAAAGCGAACGAGTCAATCAGAACGTCAAACGATATCTTCGATTCTTCTGTTCGTATATGCAGAACGACTGATCTAAGTGACTATTCATGATCGAGTTTGTTGACAATAACGTCTTGTTCTCAGTCATCTTCTTGATTTTCTTCTTCATGAACAAGAGCTTTCATTCTCATATGAGCTTCGACTCTGACATCATCGAGTATGAAAGCATTCGCGAACGCTTGCAGATCGATCGAGTCAAGAATATATCTGAACAAATGAACAAGACATTGATCTTCGCTCGTGAAGCTCTGATCAAAACACGAAAACAAATGATGAATCAAGCTAACAAGCATAGAAAGAAAATCAATTACAAGATCGAATCAAAGATGTTTCTGAACGAAAGAAACATCGTTATCGCGAGATTTTTCAAAAAGCTAGATGACAAGATGCTCGATTCATTCAAGATCACAGACTCTGTTGACTTCTTCTATAAATTGAAACTATTAGACACTATACGTATACATGATGTATTTCATTCAGAGCTTCTTCGTTCTGTCGTCGATGACTCTTTGTCTGATCAGAAGAATGAATCTTCGAGATCAATAGTGGTAAACGATGAAGATGAATGAGAAATCAACGATATATTGAACTCTCGACGATATCAAAGACAACTTCAATATCGAATTAAATGAAAGAGCTATGACAACGATCTCAACTGATATAACGCTGACGACGACGAATTTATGAACGCTCAAGAGATGATTGATGACTTTCATATCAAATATTCAACAAAAGCGCACTAAGAAATAACATTCATGCAAACATGAATAGTCAAGAGAAAAGAGTAATGTTACAAGCCTAGTCTTCGTCTATTCTTTCTAGTCTTCGCCTTGATTTCATTCTAATCGAGTCTAGTGAGCATTCGAGCTAGAAATAATGTCATTGAGACTCTGCATCATATGTGTAAGACATCAACTCAATCGAGTCTAGCACAGAGCTGAGAAACACACATATAAGAATCGAGTTCTTTTCTGTAGATACTTTTCTTTCTTAGCATTTATTTATTAGTTTAATGACACTCATATGACTCGCTCTATGCTGATCTCTAACAACTAGAGTTATTCGATTTTTCAAGAACATCTTGTCAAAGAAAAAGACGCATCAGCGTAAACAGCATTCTCACTTGTCGTTATCAATCTCGTCATCTTTTCAGCTCAATGAGCGAATCTCAAAGTCTCAAAGATTGACAGAATTTTCGTCAAGTTCTTTTGCATTGAGTTCACGATACAACGCAGCACAGATTGATGATTCAGATGACAACTCTAGAGAAATTCTTTGAGCAGAATTCAGATGACGATCGAGAACAGTCTCTGCTGCAGCTCATGTCGATGTGCTTAAATACATAGAACTCATTCTATTGACAACGATTATGACGTGTGAAGTAGAGAAGAGCATAACGTCATGATCAGAGCTGCAATGAGTTCTCTTGAGCAATCTCATGCACAATCTCTGAAACAGAGATCGCGCACATCAATTAAAACACAGATCACGAAGAAACTACTTTGTCGCAAAAAGATCAACAATAGACAAAGCTCGAAAGATAATGTGCAACTCAAATCTTGTCATATCATCAATAGACTGACAGATACAGTTATATGATTCTATCAAACAATATTGAGCACAAATAATGTTTCAGATTCGAGATGTAGTGAAGAATCATTATGTCTTTTATGAGAAAGTCAATACATCGAACTATGTCATCAGATTGTTAGTTAATGATAACTTCATCAGCTCTGATATTGAAAAGATAAACATCTTCACAGACATGATGCGTTGACTGACATGTACTTAGTCTGAAGAATGTTGTTTTCTAGTCTCGATGATCGTGAAGATCACTGCTGTCTCATTTTTCAATCAAGAAGATCGTAGTCTTGATCAACTATCAAACACGAGAATCATGTTTGCTGAGCTGAAAGACGAAATCGTGATACTCATAGCAATCGCGATTCAACATGTCATCAGCGAATGAACAAGTGATCAGAAGAAGATCGAGAAATGAAAAGAAGCTGCAGTAGAGAGTATAACATCTCAACTGTCAATGTTCTCTTGTGCTTTATCTTTGAAATGATTGAACAATGATTGACTAACATGCAACAGTAACACATAAGCGAATGATCAAGAGCTGACGAAAGCAAATTGAGACTTGAAGAAATTTGATATTGAGCATGCTGCATGAACACGTCGTAAGTCATGTTGAATATCACGAAAACGACGTATTCAACAGCATCTCTGCGACGTATAATTTCAATTGCAATCAGGTAGATGATTTACTGACTATTAACGCGTCTTGAAAAATCATCAGAGAACATTCTTTCTCTTCTCTCACTGATTCAAGATACTCGTCGATGTATTCTGTGAATGAAGTCTCTAGTTTCATAAGAAATCGAACATCGCAGCTCGAAAAGTCAAACAACACAGAAATCGCGACAGAAAAGACAAAGAATACAACAAATCAATCAGAATCGACGAATAGCGATGAACATGAAACACTTCAAGAAATATTGAATGATGAACAGAATCAAGATCAGAAAAACGATTCAGATGTGAACATTCATTTTTCAGCTATAGAAATGAGCGATAACTAATGCAAGATAAATGTCTGAAGAACTCAAAGACACAACTGAAGTCAAATCTGATCAGATTTCGCTTGACGAAGTCAGAGCTACATATCGACTACGAACATTGAAGATGAAAGATAGTCAAAAGATGAGCTACGCTTGATCGTTCAACAACTTTCGCAAGCAGCTGAAGATAGACACTAAGACTCTGTATTATCAAAGAGCAAATGAAAGTGAATGTGTACTGACGTTTAAAGACGAGTATCAGATTTTTCTGAAGAGAGTAAAGAAGAAATTGAATGTCAATGTTGACGTTCGACGAGAAAGTAAGAGCGATTATATAGAACTCGAGTGATAGTAGTAGAATATTTTGTATATGAACAACGAACACAATCGTGAGTTGCTTTGATGCTTTTAGTTCTATTGATTGCGAGTAATTTATACAACGTGCTTGCAAGAATGAAGAATCGTACAAGACATTATGAAATACATAAGTTTGTCTTCAAGAAACTAAAACTTTTGAGCAGTGCACGACATGATGTTTCAATGCAACAACGAGATAAATCTGAATAAAATATCTTAATTTACCTATCATGAAATAATGACGTGATAAGTATTTGTCAAGAAACGTGCACAGATTACAAATTTCACATACTGATAATAACGAGCGCTGAATGTGAACACTGATCAGATGACACACATTGCGCATTGTATTATTGAAGCATAAAAAGCAAATGACTGTCATCAAGAGCTACAAGTGATTGTAGCTAGCTATTAGTTGTTGATGAGTGACTATTAGAGCTTGTGAGCTAGAAGCTCGACTAAACAGATATTTTTGACTGATGCTAGCTTGATGAGCTTGTAGTCAGTTTTAGCTAATTTTGTCAAATGATCGATGAAAGCATTTTGACTTGATCAGAAAAATTATTCTGAAAACTGACTTTTTGAAGTATGTCAATGACGAAGTATTGTCTCAATATGATGATAAAGACATTCTACATTCAATGATCTTCTATAGTAAGAACATGATTTTCGCAGAATGCAACTACGAAATCTATGACAAAGAACTGCTGATCATTATTTGTTGCTTGAAGCATTGATGCTCTGAATTGAAATGTACAGATATTTTAATCAAGATCTTCATTGATCATCTGAATTTGAAGTACTTCATGATCATCAAAGAACTGACTTGACAACAGACTAAATGAACTGAGAAGTTATCTGAATATAACTTCAAGATCATATATCAGTCAGAAAAACAGAATTTGAAAGTCAATGTGCTGATCAGAATGTCAGATGTCAAGTCAATTGAAACAAACAATGATTGAAAGCTATATCAGCATCAGATGCTATTGTCAGAAAGCAAGTTTGAATTGCAGTCAATAAAAGTTGATCAAGAAGATGATCAGAAATCTGACTCAGATCTGACTCAAATCTTGCTCAGATTTGACTCAGAGTTGAAACAAGAATCAAAGATTAATGAAGATTCAATCAAACAAGTGATTTCTATTCAGAATCAAATTATAGTCGAAAATCAAATGAATCAACTATGTATTGATATTCAAGCAGCTCTGAAACAGAACAGAAGAATCTGTCAAGATATTGATCTGAACAACTGCAGAGTACTTGATGAAGTACTCTGAAAAGATGATAAACTATGAGTTTCTCAGTCAATGATCACTTGATTAATAAGAGAAGCATATGATCTTTCAATCAATGATCATTCTGACATAAATTGAACATTAAACTTGTTAAGATGATCATATTGCTGATCGAAGATGAGAATGATGATCAAACGCTACATTCAAAACTGTTATGTTTATCGTAGATCAAAAGTATTAAGAGATTGAATCAATGAACTGCTGAAGTCATTGCTTATACTTAAGCAGTAATGACAAAACATATCATTAAACTTCATTATCAATCTATCAAAAAGTGATGAAAACAACGCAATTCTGACAGTCATAGATCGATTGTTTAAGAAACGACATTATATATCATGTTGATCAGATGACGAAGAAATCTTCGCAGAATAAACAGTCAAGCTACTGTTGATATGAGTCTTCAGAACTCATGAACTATCAAGATCAATAATGTTCAATCATGATTCACAATTCATATTGATTGTTTGAAAGTCTTTATGTCTGAGACTTGACATCAAGATGAAACTATTCACAAACTATCATTCGCAGATTGATGATCAAACAGAAAGAGCGAATCAGAATGTGAAATGATATCTACGAAGTTATTGCTCGTATATGCAAGATGATTAATTCACCTGATTATTTATGACTGAATTTGTCAATAACAATGCTATTTCATTGTCAATTAAACAGTCAGCGTTCTTTTTAAATAAGAGCTTTCACTTTCGTATAAGCTTCAATTTGAATTCAACTGAATATGAGATTACTCAAGCTAGAATTGAAGCGAGCAAAGCGAAGAATATATTCGAACACATGAAATGATCACTAACATTGATCAAGCAAGCATTAGCAAGAGTCAGAGTCACAATGAAGAAACAGACTGACAAGCATCAAAAGAAAATAATCTACAAGATAAATGACATGATGTTTCTAGATTCTAGAAACATTACGATTGCAAGATTGTCAAAGAAACTAGATGATAAGATGCTAGAATCTTTCAAGATTCTGATCGAGATCGAACATGCATATTGACTGAAATTGTCATCGACAATGAAGATTCATTCAAAGTTCATCTCAAATCTGCTGCGACTGAATTTAAAGAACTCTCTGAAAGAACAATGAAATGAGTCGTCTGATTCTATAGTGATGAATGACGAAGATGAATGAAAAGTGAAGAACATTTGAAACTTCAGACACTACAGATGACGACTACAATATCGTGTCAATTGAAAAGAATACAATGTCGATCTACATTGATACAACGTCGATGAAAATGAGTTCAAGAGATGTCAGAAGATCGTAAATGACTTTCATGAACAATATTCAAATAAGTCAAGATAGAAATCGAAAGAAAGATCGATCGAACTGCAGCAATGAGAACATTGCTAGATGAAGATAGAGAGTAATGTTGCGAGCGTGCCTCGTTACTCTGAATTAGCCTAACATAGATCATGTTAAACTATCATAGACTAGTATAGGGCTGGTGTTGACACGCTAGTGGTCTAGCGCGCCTTTGTGAGTATAAGATTCTCGACATGTTTCATCTTCTTTCTTCTTTAGCTTTGAACTTCTAGTTAGAATACACTCATATGATTCGCTCTATGCAGACTCATAACAGTACTAGTAGAACGAACGACAGCGAGGTGACGACAGCAGAGTAATCCTTCAATCAATGGCTCTTGTATGCTTAGATAATAAAAAGTCAAAAAAGCGAAGCAAAAAAGCCGCTAAGAGGTATTATACACGTTTATTGTAGAAAAAACGGTTTTATTCGTTCCCTACACCTAGCACTCGGCTAAACCTAGCAGTCGAACAGTTCTATAGGGCTGAAAATTCACATTCCATATTCTATTGGTATAATTCTTCAACATATCAGCAAAACGATGGCAGTCATCCCTCTCATCCCTCTCACCCCCCCTATGTTCTTCATACCTTCTGAAGATATAAAACTTTCACAGGAAAAGCGCATAATGCTTGCTCACGCCCGTTGAAACGAGGCTTCAGCAGCCAACGAAAATCCTTCCCAAGCAAAAATCGCTCGTCAATATGAAATATCAACTAGTACTCTTTGGGATCGAATCAATGGTCGAAAGACTGCTGCTGCACGCAATCAGCAATTTCAAAGACTTAGCCTTGAAGAAGAAGAAGCTATATGTGACTGAATTCTACGTCTTCAGGCTTGAGGCTGGCCTTCTCGTGTGAAGCAACTACAAAAATATGGCAAAAGAAGGTTAATTCTCTACTATCGTACTACGTCTAGATTTTGAGCTCTTTACTTTAAAACCTTCTTCTACTCGAAAACGAGCTGTCGTAACCTCAGCTCAACAGACAAAGGTGTGAAATAGGGAGATCAATGATCTACTACGTCTAGGCCTCGAGCTCTTCACTTCGGTATCAATGACATCAAGCTCTAGACAAAAGAAGAAGAAGCAGCTGATAGTTAAGCTACGGGTCAGACAGCTGAAGCAGGAGCAGAAGCAGAAGCAGAAGCAGCTGATAGTTAAGCTACGAGTCAGACAGCTGAAGCAGAAGCAGAAGCAGAAGCAGAAGCAGAAGCAAAGAAATAACGTGATATCTACAACTGACCAATCAGGGCGAGGCATGCGTATCAGAAGGGCCCCAAAGAGGTTCTATGTGAGTAGCCCGAGGAACGCGCAGCCACACTAGAGGATATGCGCGTAGGTAATACGATCAAATTTGGTAGTAGCTTAGTAATACCTATTCGTATAGAAAGTTAACACTAGGCTACGAAATACAGAAGCGAACCCTTCTCTATATACTCAGAAGGCTAAGCTCAAGCATCGCCGATGGGGCAAGCGAGGTTACATGCGGCCCATGCGGGGTCCCTCGGAGGTTGTATGTGGCTTGGACCCTTATCACCGATGGAACGTCGGAGGTTGTAATGGGCTTGGACCCTTGGTAGGCTCAGGGACTCTGAGGATCGGCGGTAGGGGTCCTCATAGGCTCAGGTTCTCGCCTGAGGGACCGATTCTCAAGAGCTCTGGCCCTCATAGGCCTGGGTTCTGACATTCTATTAGCTACGTAGTTCACCTAAAACGAATCGTTGAAGCAATAAAAATGAAATGTGGATTTTCAGCCCTATAGGGCTGTCCGACTGCTAGGTTTAGCCGAGTGCTAGGTGAACCCTTCTATTAGCGTGTGCAGAAAGCTATGAATTCCTTGGCATCGCGCTCCCCCCCAAATTTACTATTGAATTCAGACATTCTTGACATTCTCAAACCTTCAACGCTTTCGCATTAGAAAAATCAATCAAACAGGTAAATATGAAGCTGATTAAACGTCTCAACTAGACAACTACAAATCTTCTGTGTAGCTAGCTATGACAGGTCCACTGGCTTCGGCCCTTCGCTCGAAGATACTACGCCTTCTGCTTTTACATTGAAGCCCCTCCGTCTAGGCCTGCCGTCGGGTCCGGGTTGCCCAACCCAACCCAGGTTGGGTTTCAGTGTTGGGTTGGGTTGGGGGGGGTCAACCCAACCCAACCGGGTTGAGTCAGACCCTCGACCCAACCCAGTCAACCCGGCGGGTTGACCCGAACCCGATTGCAGGCCTACTTCCTACCAAATTCCCTACCAAATTCCCTATCAAAGTGACGAAACTCCCTACCAAACTCCCTACCATGTTCCCTACCATATTTCCCACCATATTCCCCACTATATTCCCCACCATATTCCCTACCATGTTCCCTACCATATTCTCTACTACATTCCCTACCATATTCCCCACTATATTCCCTACCATATTCCCATCATATTTCCCACTATGTTTCCCATTATATTCCCTACCATATTCTCTACTACACTTCCTACCATATTCCCCACCATATTTCCATCATATTCCTCACTATATTCCCTATCATATTCCCCACCAACCTCCCTATCAAATTCCCTACCAAATTGATTGCAAAATTGATTGCAAAAAAAAAAATTTGGAAAAAAGGGGAAAAGTATACTATTTTTAGTACATAGTATACTATATTTAGTAACAAAAATCGGGTCCGGGCAACCCAACCCGAACCCAGAATTGGGTTGGGTTGATCCCTCTCAACCCAACCCAACCCTAACCCGACGGCAGGCCTACCCCCGTCATCGCCGAAGAGGTTCACTCTCACCGTAACATCGTTTATACTATGCAAGAGAATCTCTTCATGTATGACTCTTTCTTTAGATCTCAGTTTCGTCCGAAGAGCGCTTCTCGAAAGGTCTTTCCAGTCGCTGAAGACTCTCTAATTACATATCTGAAGTAACAGTCATGAGTCATGCAGAAAGAGATGATGTGATTTCTATGAAAGGAGTGAGGTATACATGTTCATAGGTTCACGATATTCAGAATTCTGAAAAAGAGACACTGAAGTGAAAAGAGAGGACAGCGTGTCGACATCAGACAGAACGATGAGCTGCGATTAAACTGAATTGTCTCTCTTTCTTCGCTGCTTTGAAATTATCAACGATATATTCCTTGAAATTGCGGGGGCAATTGACTTTGGCAGCAGCGCCTGCAGTGTTTGCTTTGACAGCAGCGTCTACAATGGTTCTAGCAGCGACGTCAGCCTTGACTTTGCGAGCAGCGTCTGCTTTGACTTTGCCAGAAGGTTTCTTCGATCTTGATGAGATGCTTGAGAGGATGAGTGAATTCTCTAGAGGTAGGTTCTGACTTCGGCGTGACGACGGCATGATGGCTTCGGGGGTCGGGGAAGGGGGGGGCTACAAGGATGTTAGCACTGTGAAACGTTTGATCAGCTTCATATTTACCTGTTTGATTGATTTTTCTAATGTGAAAGCGTTGAAGGTTTGAGAATGTCAAGAATGTCTGAATTCAATAGTAAATTTGGGAAGGGGCGCGATGCCAAGGAATTCATAGCTTTCTGCACACGCTAATATGCGAAACCTGTGCCGTTTTTTATTTTTTGCCGAGCGCCTCATCAAAATTTCAAAAAGTGCAAAATAAGAACCAGATTTGTAGAATCAACCTCACTGCCCCCCCAGTGCTTCATATGTAGTATATTCAATGCTCCATATGTAGTATACCCAGTGCCCCAAATGTGACCTATTCAGTGCTTCATACGTAGTATATTCAATGCTCCATATGTGATCTACTCAGTGCTTAGTATGTGACCTATCCAGTGCCCCATATGTGGCCTACCCAGTGCTTCATATGCGACCTATCCAGTGCTCCATATGTGACCTACCCAGTGCTTCATATGTGGCCTACCCAGTGTCTCATATGTAGTATATCCGATGCTTCATATGTGGCCTACCCATTTCTCCTCCATATGTAGTATATTCAGTGCCCCATATGCGACCCATCCAGTGCCCCATATGCGACCTATCCAGTGCTTCATATGTGAGCTATTCAGTGCTCCATACGTAGTATATTCTTTGCCTCATATGTAATATCTATATTCAATGCCTCTCATGCGGTCTATCCAGTGCTTCATATGTAGTATATACGATCTATTCAGTAAGTCGCATAAGAGGCACTAGATAGGCCACATATGAGGCACTGAATAGGTCACATATGAAGCACTGAATAGATCACATATGAAGCACTGAGTAGGTCACATACGAAGCACTGGGTATACTACATATGGAGCATTGAATATACTACATATGGAGCACTGGGTAAGTCACATATGGAGCACTAGATATACTACGTATGAAGCACTGAGTAGATCACATATGGAGCACTGAATATACCACATGCGAATCACTGGATATACTACATATGGAGCACTGGGTAGGTCACATATGGAGCACTGGATAGGTCGCATATGGAGCACTGAATATACTACATATGAAGCACTGAATATACTACATATGGAGCATTGGGTAGGTCACATAAGAGGCACTGGATAGGCCGCATATGAAGCACTGAATAGGTCACATACGAAGCACTGGGTATACTACATATGGAGCATTGGATATACTACATATGAAGCACTGGGGGCCCAGTGGGGTTGATTCTACAAATCTGGTTCTTATTTTGCACTTTTTGAAGATTCGCTAATTTTGATGGGGCTCTCGGCAAAAAATAAAAAACGGCACAGGTTTCGCATAGGTACAACGATACCTCCGTGAACCGTGCCCAGATATCCTTCACTGTGGAAGAGGGGGGGATGAGGGTGGAGGGGTCGGGGCGAGGAAGACTTTGTATACTCGAATATCTGGAAATCGTAATATGTGATAATTGCCTTTCGGTTCTATAACACAACGCTTCCAAGTGTATATGCAGAAACCCCCCCAACCTGTACCTGGCTCAACATGCCAATGCTTCTTCTTCTTCGTCAACCACAATTATGCTTATAACACCTAAACAAAAGTCTCCATCTCCCCCCCTCCTAGGAATTCAATCTCGAGTGCGATTACCAAAAAACAGAGCGAGGTAAAACAAAGCAACAAACAGATCCCCCTCCCCAACCATAGCCCTGCACTCAACGCTCTTTCACCGCCCCGAACAAACCTCAACCGGAATAAATTCTCAACCTTCGCAAACCGAAAACATGCGCCCCTAATCCAAGCTCCATGACACCTTCCAGCGATCTCAGCAACGAACGGGGAACTGCGCATATACTGTACGCCCTTGCCCTCGGCAGACACCTTTCGATCGTTGGCTCATGGCAGCCCAACCAAGCTCATTCGTCGGAATAAACGTCATAGATGATATATGTAAAGCCCCCTATGTAGGGTTGCGGCACCGCTCCTGCCGAATCTCATCATGATGCCAAACCTTCGTATTCAGGCAATCGCCATCCAGCGGCATGCTCGGAGGATAATGGTAGGGTTAGACAGTTATGAAGTGGGCGTTATCAAATTCGAAGGTTTTTTATTTTGGGAATATTTTGATGGGGCAGGGAAGAATTTTGTGTAGGACGGTTCAGTGACGGGCTGAATTACTGTGGGTCAAGGGGAACAAAACTAACTTTTTTCAAAGCCCGGGTGAATATCAATGGAGTTATATGTGACTTCTTATGGAGACAAGAATGCGGCCTTTACGTCTTGGCCGTACCTAGCCATCTTTGAAGAAGGGTGCACGAAAACCACTATAACAAACAAACGATCTCTCGCTAGAGATGGTTTAAAATGATCAAGTAGGCTCTTCGTTTTTCTGAGATAAGTATCATCCGTTAATCTCGACTTTGAGTACGAAGATAATTCGATGAAAAAAGGTTGGACAAAGCGATAAACGAAATCGACTAACCTCAAGTTTCGATGCTTGAACAATTGCTTGATCTGATAGTACATAGTAGCTTTCCACCGACTCGAGTTACACTGATACTTCACACTCTTCGAAAGGGCTGTGGAGAAATTTTAAAAAAGAGGAGCCAGCACCTGCCGGTACGACCAGGGTGGTTATAAAATCACTACATCGCATAGGAAAACTCCCGGGTTACACGCCTCACCAAACCCCAAAGGAGCACCGATCCCGCAACAAAACACACAATGAGACCGGCCACTTCCTCTTCAAAAAAGATCGTACCGGAACAAGCCGAGATGCAGATATACTTTTGGCCCAACACGGCATCAGACGTAACGCCTCTACATTACTTTGTGGTTGCTTTACCATGCGCCCAAAAATGGTGCAGACGCCGCGAGGCAATGCAACACTCCAGCCTATTCAAAAATCTTCTTCATCCGAATTTGCTGTATTGGGAAATGGAACTTTATTGGAACCGTTTGCCACCGACGGAAACCCAAAGGATTTCCGATATATGTATCCTCAACTTCGGGAAAGTGCAAAAGAGGTCAAAGTCAGCAAACACTATCCGGGTTTTTTGTTAAAGATATAGACGTGAGTGAGTGGACTTCTTTGTTTTTCCTGAAGTAAATATCATGAATTTATTCTGGGTATCGTTGCAAGGCATGTGGTGATGTAAAGAATTTGAGCAAAGGAGCATATGAACGTGCAAACCGTGACTCTTCGTATGCATACGGCAGGATGGGCACCAACGATGACGGATGGCATGATATATTGGGCTATCGGTCGTTCTTTGCCAACTGTCTGCCACCCCATGGTGTGCCTTGGCCATAACAGTCCCTCTATATACTGTTAATGTCTGGCTTTGCTGTTTGGCTTCTGAGATCACCATGGAAAGAAGCGTACTCTAGCTTAATCGGGAGCAGGCAAGAACAGACTCAGGTGGACTTGGAGATACGTGCAGGATAAATCTGGCGAATCGAGCAGATTCAAAAAAGGGTTGACCTAGTACGGGGGAAAGAAAGGTGCGAGGCCGAGGAGGCCCAAAAGTTAGAACCGCCTTTCAGTATCATGATGGTAGATGCTATACTACGATAGGAGAGAAGGTGGAAATAGGACAATCCTTTGCGCTGCCGGTTCTTGACGACCCGTTTGAATGCAAATCTACAAATAGCTTCTCCGCTGATACATCTGCCAGGCTTGAAGCACGTCCGTTTCGGCATCATAGCTAAGCAGCCATTGCTGGAACTCAGGATCTGCCCAGCGATTGGGATATCCTACAAACGGCTCCATTGTTGTCAATTGCCTGTCTCGCTCTCGTTGACGTTCACCGTCCGGCAAATCGAATATGCTTCGCATGGAGGTGCTGTCGTTTGTGATACGGCTAGTCCGAGGGTTCCGGGCCTTCTCAAAGATTCGCATGAGGTGTGGTAGCTGGTTGATATTCTCTAGGTTCTCAAATAGAGCGCCTAGTGCGGCGCCATCTTCTACCGCTTGTGCTGCTCCTTGTGCACTGCGACAATGTCTGCATTAGTATAACATGTTTTATACGAAAGAGGATACTTACAGGTATGGTAGCGTTGAGTGACAGGCATCTCCAATCAAGACAAACCGCCCACTTGAATGGCTCCATGTGTCCAATGGCCCCATGATCTGTAATTTCCATTTTAGTGCGCCAGTGGCCAGCTCAATAAGTTTTCTCAATTTGGGATCCCAATTGCTGAAACGCTCTTTAATCTCCTCTACATCTGCGTTTGAGACGGTGGCTATCTCTGTGATGTTGTCTGGGCAGAGAAGCACGACGTTGCAAAGTCCATCCTGCTTAAGTTGATAGCATACGGCATGAGCATAAGGGCCCATCCAACATATAACAGGATATCCATCCAGTAATTCACAGAGGTCTTCTTGTCGCATGATATCGTCGATTTTGACGGTGAAACGGTAGGCCATATCTCCCGTAGAACTCGGCGCATGTGCTTGTCCCAGCAATGCTATGCGGCAAGTGGAATTGAGCCCATCCGCACCAAGAACAACGTCCGCTCGATGCTCCTCGCCATTTCTCAAGAGAATCGACGGTTTCACTGCGTTCAGCTCAGTGACCACCGATCCAAATCGAAAGACTACACCTAGACGAAAAGCTTCGTCGGCAAGGACCTTGACGAGGTCCGCTCTATGAGCCAGCAAATACGGCGCACCATATCTATCCTCCGCATAGGGGACAAGAGTTTGAGTTGAAAGGACTGTGCCGTCTCGATAAGACTTCAGAACAATGCCCGACGGCCTAAGAGAATGAGACTGGACTGCTTCTAGGATGTCCCATTTTTTGAAGATGCGTGTAGCATTACAAGGGATTTGTATACCTGCTCCAACCTTGTATGCAACATTTGTTCTTAGACAATCAAAGGCGCCGCAAGAGACAGCGTCGACATACCTCACTAAGGGCTGTTGCTTGCTCAAATATGATGACTTTGTGGCCGGCCCTGCTGATACCGATTGCAGCAGCGAGCCCACTAATACCACACCCGACAACAGCAACAGCGCATACTGGTCGTGTCATGACACGTTTGCAAGATGGTTCATGGGGAGAGCAAGAGCGTGGCGAGGAATGCCTTGATTGGGGGGCTGAGGGCCCAGTTTCCACGAAAATATATTACCGCACACTTTCCGGTAACTTATGCCGGGAAAGGTAAGGAACATGGGAAGGTAGGTATCAATCTAATACTATACGCCGTCGAGCTCCACATACTGTGATACATCGAGTAGAAGCGATGACAACAATTTGAGCATCGGATCCCTCGACCACCAATACTGCGGAAGAAGGTACTCAGCCCGCTAGCTGACGAGTCTAGACGTGCAGGGGGGTAGAGCCAGGCTAACCTACAAGCCTGCAGAGCCTGATCCGATCCCAGCATAAGGTACAGTCCCGAGCTGCAGTTCACCTCAGCTGGAAGTCGCCTCGAGTTCCATGTCGCTGTACACGAATGAAGCGAATGTCAACACAGCCTGCATCGTCCTTCATGCAAAGAAGGGCGGCTAAGAGCGGGGAAAAGATATTGAAAACTAGATCTTCATCAAATTTCCTGAAGATCCCAACGCAGGGGAGGGAGAGAAAGTCCTGAGGAGTAGCCAGACATGGCCTACGTTCTGCATGCGTGTTTCTGGGCGTCTAGGATTATCTTCCCTCGGGAACAACACAGTAAGCTGGATCCAAGGCCTCCGAGCATCAGCCTCGCAACGTGGTTGCATCCTTCGCCTACCTCATGTCACCTACACCTAATGTCGGCTAAGCAATGACGAGGCATCCAGCAAAAAAACACATCCAACGTTATTAGGAAGGATTTGCTCACCCACGAAGGAAGGTATCGTTACCATGATGCCGCTTGCCGAGAAGGTAGATGGCGGAGTCGTCAATCAGCGGGACTGCTAGGGTGGCAAGATCTTGTTCCTAGCTTTTCCGAATCGGTTCCTACAGCCTCTGTTCCAAATGTCGTCCTTCTTGACTCTGAAAGCTTCTGTTGGCGAATGTATCTCCCATAAGACCTTGGAAGAAAATAATCATGCCTTCGACACGCATTTTCCTGCTCCGCCTGAGTTTCTTGGCTTCGATCTTTTTTCAAAAAACTGTCTACGGTAAAGCGCCTCATCTATATAGAGAAAAATGTTTTGATTTCAAGTCTAATGACGATTCTCTAAGCTAATTCCGATCCGGACAACACTTACACCTCGCCTTTCCCGTCTTTTTTGACCGACAATGTATGGAATGGCCTTCAGCAGCCAAAGCTAGCAGGATTTTGCTAACTGCCTGGCAAGCCCCTACCAAATGGATATCCTTGGGGTTCTGCCACTGGAGCTGCTACCACTCCCCCGTATACCGGCGTGATACGCTCCTATGACTTCACTATCTCCCGCGGATTCAATTCTGCGGATGGCTTCAACAAAAGTGTCATGCTCATAAACAATCGGTTTCCAGGGCCATTAATCGAGGCGAACTGGGGCGATACCATTCAAGTCAAGGTCACCAACGATATTAGAAATCCCGAGGAAGGGACTTCGCTTCATTGGCATGGACTTCCGCAGAAGTTGTCTCCGTGGTACGATGGTGTACCCTCTGTTTCCCAGTGTCCTATCGCTCCAGGAAGTACCTTTACGTACAATTTCACGGCGGAAACGTATGGCACTAGCTGGTACCATTCTCACCTTAGTGCTCAGTATATCGATGGTATAATCGGCCCTTTGGTTATCTACGGGTTAGCTCCTACCTTTCAAAAGTACCTTCAGGAATTTGACAAGACCATAGTCCAACCCAAGCTCGATATGATATTGATTTAGGCCCAATTTTACTCGTATGTCTATGCTCAAACTTGCACGATTCAACACACGAAGAGAGCTCTTCGTTAGCGACACTAACGCTCCCGTAGACTGAATATTACCACACTCCATATTACCAACTTATCGGAGACATCTACGACAAGCCGCCGATATTCATCTTATCGGACAACAATCTCATCAATGGCGGCAACGCTCTCAACTGTAGTCTGGCTCTAAACAATACCTCTTGTCCAAGTGGGAGAGAAGTCCCGAAATTCCATTTTAAAACCGGCAAAACCCACAGACTTCGATTAATCAATGCCGGGGGCACGTCTACGCAAAAGTTCACCATTGACAACCACGAAATGACGGTTATTTCAAACGACTTTGTACCTATCCAGCCCTATAGAACGAGAGTTGTGACTTTATCAGTCGGGCAACGCTCAGACGTCCTGGTAGAAGCAAATGGCATATCCACAGACGCCGTTTGGATACGCTCGGATTTGGACGAGGGCTGTTTCCCTGCGACTGCCAGTCAGCCGCATGCCCTTGCAGCCATCTACTATCCGAAAGCGAACCAGAAGCTGCTGCCAAGTACGGCTGCGACACCGTGGATCAGTCAAAATTGTTCAAATGTATGAGAACCCTCTACATGCCTACCGCGGGCGAAACTTCGCTGTAAACGTTTCCGCGTGGCGCTTCCCCCAAAGCTGATTAGGTTTTAGGATGCTTTGAGCGTTACTGTTCCCTTTTATCCAATCAAGCCTCCCGAAGAACCGGCGGTAACGCAAACAATCGATATCGTGGGTAAACTCAACGATACCGGCTATTTGCTCTTCTTCATGGACAACTCGAGCTTCCGTGCAAACTTCAAGTATGCCAAGTCCTTTCAATTTCCCTAGAAACCGCTAATTCTGTCCAGCAACCCCCTCCTCCTCCTCGCCAATCTGGGCAACGTCTCCTACCCCGAAGACCCTCAGTGGAACGTCTACAACTTCAACAAAAATACCTCCATCCGCATCATCCTCCGCAACTACTTCCCCATCGTCCATCCAATGCACCTCCACGGGCACAACTTCTGGGTCTTAGCAGAGGGCATCGGTGCATGGGACGGCACCATCACCAACCCATCCAACCCCCAGCGGAGGGACACGCAGCTAATGATGGCTGGGGCGCCGGACGTCCCGTCCTATCTGGTCCTGGAATGGGCGGCCGATAACCCGGGGGTGTGGCCGTTTCACTGCCATTCTGTAGTGCATGTGAGCGCCGGGCTGTATGTCAATGTTATGGTACGTGATGATTCTCCGATACTAGTGAGCAGATAGAGCTGATAGGGTTTATTACAGGAACGACCAGATCTTATCACCGAGCGAGAAATTCCGGCGGTGATGGCGCAGACTTGTCGTGACTGGGCACTGTATAGTGGACATAACGTTGTTGATCAGATAGATTCTGGGCTGTGAGTATATAAGACATGGCAATGGGAAGCAAAAAGCATTGGCGTTTGGTATTTAGCATGATGCACCAGCTGGTGAGGGAAGGCCGCGCAGAACAATCGATATAGTCAGACACGGCAAAGCTGACAATCAGACTGAGTGGTACTTCTGGATTTGGGGATTCAAGACGCCAGTTTCACATGTTCTTTTTTTTCGATTCCCGTTGTCGCACAATCTTTGCAATTGGGCCCGAGTCAAAGTTTATGTTCTTTAATTAACATCAAGAAGCCCACTAGCTTTCCGTACCCACCATCTATACAAAACATGTCACACGTTTCACGTTATTCTTAGTTCATTCCAGACGCACAGCAATGTTACACCGTACTCGTAATTGTATCCCCATCAAAATCCGGGCGAACACCGTCCGAAAAAGATTTTCTGTCAGCCTGCACGAAAGATCACCCCGGTCGGCCGTTGTTTCGGAATTTGGGTCTTAGGGTGGAGATAGGTAGTAAGCAACCTATTTATAAACCCATCAGGTAGACACCCACACGTGGACGGAACCACTCCACTGCATACTCAAGGACCTTGCATGCATTGACCCCGCGCCCAGGATCCACAAGGATTATTGGACGGCTCTCTGGGAGCGAGGACCTAAGAACTCGTTGGGTTCCAGAAGCGGAGCAGCCGTGGCCTTGCTAAGGTATTACCGAATAAAGAACTGCCACCAGTGCCTTCGCGCGTTGTCATTATCATTATCGCGAAGCATATTCTCTTCTACTGGCTATTGTTGAGGAGCACAAAAATGTCTCCAGATCCTGCTCCCACTCTTTCAATCCCAGTCCTAGTAGTCGGCGCTGGACCGACGGGGCTGATCGCTGCGCTAAATCTGGCTCAGCATGGGATCGAGTGCGTACTGGTGGATAGGAATGAGAGTGTGGGAGAGTGGCCGAAGATGGACCTTACGAATTCGCGGTCTATGGAGCTGTTGAGGCGGATGGGGCTGGCGGATGAGATTCGGGTTCAGGGTATGTTTTTGAGGTGCTTTTTATTCTTATGTTTTCTGTTTTTGGTCGGACAGTGTCAAGATTGGGATGAGGGGTTTTCGCTGAAGATTTACTGGTATGTTGTTAGGGGTGGAACAACATCATTCGTTGGATGTTTTGTTCAGCGCTGGGTTTGGGGAGAGTGAGGCTGCTGGTAAATATCTCACGAAATGGGTATGTTTTGGATCCCAGGTTCGAAAAAATTTGCCAATCTTGATGTTGAGACATGCTCGAACAGAGGTTTTCATCGCCTGCGGACTGCCGGCAATTAATTGCGAGCCGAAACGATGGGTCAATGCCCCAGGAACCGTACCAACGGATCATGCAATCCGTATTCGAGAAACTCCTTCGTAGGAAATGCTTAGAAGACCCGAATATCACCATGTTATTCGGAACGTTTGACGGACTGAAAGAATCTGACGATGGAGTTATATCAACATTGGCGCTCCTCGGCACATGCGCAAATACAAACGTACATAGCAGGTACGTTATAGGCTGCGACGGATCGAAGAGCAGAGTCCGACAGGCGGTTGGCATCAATATGCACGGGGAGCAATTGCCCGTCAAGTATTTCTTGGTTCATTTTCGATCGAAAGATCTAAAGAGAATGCATTGCCAAGGTCCGTTTTGGCATATCTTTTACATCAATGGTGGGGTACTTATATCCCAGGATGAGATTGACACCTGGACAATCCATCAGGCCTTCCCACTAGATGTCGACCCTTCAGCTGTCAATCCCATGGACGTCATCTTCAACGTTCTCGGTGGCTTAGTTGGCCCTTACATGATCGACGTGGATGAGATCCTTGTCAGCGGATTTTGGAGACCAAGCACCTACACGGCCAATGCTTATAGGTCTTTGGAAGGTAGGGTATTTCTCGCGGGCGACTCTGCCCATCAATGCATACCTACAGGAGCCTATGGCATGAACACAGGCGTGGGCGATGGGTGGGATGTATCCTGGAAAATAGCAGCCGTCTTGAATGGCTTCGGAGGCGAGCAATTACTGCGGTCGTACGATAATGAACGAAAGCCTGTAGGTCTGCGGAATGTTGCCAGAAGCGGAGAGCTCATGCAGGTACACCTGACGTACCTAGAATGGGTCCAGAGCGCTTCGGAGGGATGCTTGCATAGTGCGGACAGTGAGGCAGGCAGGGTGCTTCGCGAAAAGATTGTTAGACATGTGGAGAGCAACGATACTGAGATAGCTGAAGAAGGGTTGGGGCTGGATTACCGATTTCCTGACTCGCCGGTGGTAGTCTCAGAGTCAACTCCACAACAACCGAACTGGGAACTCCTACATTACACTCCGTCAACTCTGCCTGGGCACAGGGCGCCATACCTCGTTCTCTCCGATGGGCTAACATCCACATATGACTTATACGGACCATGGTATAGCATTTTCGACTTCAGCGCTGACGGAGATGCCGCGAAAATCTTCTCTAACGTCGCCGGTAAGCTCAATATACCTCTGAAGCCTGTGAATCTACCTGGAGAATCGCACGTCAAGCGTACGTGGGAACGCGAAGCAGTACTCATTCGTCCAGACGGCTATGTTGCTTGGCGGTCATCCCCGACTGCTGGGCTTGTTGATGAAAATACGGCTAAAGCCGCTCTTTTGATTGCTGTGGGATCATAGCAGTCGATGTAATGAGTACGCCGCAAGGAAAGTAAGTACAATCGTATGCTCGCATTGTAGAACCTCTTAGTCCGGAATATCATAACTGATGAACCGGATCGAGGAAAAGGTTGTATAGACGCCATGATCGCCCAAGCCTTTTCTCTTCGGTTCTGCAGTGGCCGAGCATTCGTTTATTCCATTTGTACACCTTGTTGTGCTTGATCGAGCACATATCAAGTATGGCTTGCAAAGATCAAGGTACCTTTCATGAGACTATACGAGTGAGGTTACGTTCAAAAATCCAAAACCGCATGCTGATGACATGTTATAAATTCTACAAGTCGTGATCAACTGTCTCTTATTACAAAATTGTTAAATAATGACGAAAGAGATATAATGATTAGCCTTGTCTCCGAACCTTAGACTCATCTTCAAGTACTTATTAATATATGGTCAGAATGCATTCTAAGAGTCTACATTCAAAGATCAAGCCGTGCAAGCTTAACATTATTTCAAAATACATATCCAGTACTCTCAGGTCGGTTTTTAGTTTCCGACCGTGCCATAGCCGATTCCCACTAATTTCTAGGGGGCCTCAGCCAAATTTGGGGGGAAGTTAAGCGATTTCCCCCCTAAGGTTTAGGTGGGGTTCTCTAGAAATTAGTGGAAATCGACTATGACACGGTCGAAAAATCTAGAGTACATGCTCACCACCCTACTCACCACCCTACCTACTCGCCATCCTACATGCCCACTACCCTACATACTCACTACCCTACATGCTCACCTGACTCAACTGACTCGCCTACCTACATGCTCAGCTACCTACTCGCCTGTCTACTCACCAGCCTACTCGCTCCAACACATGCTTCAAAACATGCTCCATGCGACGCGTTCTAACATGCGCCATTCGCTCCATGGCCTACTCCACAGTATGCTCCATACATGCTCCATAGCACATGCTAATTAGCTCAATAGAAAGCACCCTCCATGGCTCGATACCAAACTCCCTGCCAAACTCCCTATCGAACTCCCTACATGCTTTAAAATACGCGTCGGTCGGGCGCATAACACGCGTCAAACAGTGCTTCAAACAGTGCTTTCTACATGGCTTAAGTTTAGAGGATAAACCATCTGAATTCTAGGCATGAGAGTCGTTATCGCCCCCGGGAATCGGCTATGGTATTGCTACAGTACGTAGATACTAAGAACCACCTCGAGAGTAGAATCAGCCATCAACCACCTTGACTTTGATTGGATGTCATGATATTGAGGGCGTGAACGATATTCATTCACGTTTACATTGGTTGATTCCAAGAAGCGTTCATTCAGCTTCCACGTCTTTCTTTATCACCTCTATTAAGCTTTCCAATCCCGGGCTTGCCTCTTCTGCAGTATGCACCTTCACGATTTTTAGTCCAACTTCTCCCAGTAATGATTCCCACTGCTTTCGAGTTCTTTCCATTGACCCACCAAACATCATCATAGAGATGTCCAATTGAGCTGGAAAAAGAGGAGTTCCTGTTTCAGCAAGGACACATTCGTTTAGCAGTAGTCTAGATGTGGACCCCATGGCCGATGCTATGTTCGTCAGAGCTTTTCGACAGTGAATATCAGGCCAGTCGTGTAGGACAGAACGCAGATAATATGCACGAGCGTTTGAAAGGGGTTGAGGGGTAAACATGTCGTACTTGAGAGGTTCGATGGTGTCGGGAAGGTCTGTGATGTTTTCGATGACTTGAGGCAGGTCTTGGAGCACCAGGCGTCCAGGTAACGTGGGGAATCGAGCATTGAAAGCCTTAAGATCATGCCCGACGCCGCCACCAATATCGACGAGCAATACAGCATCGTTGTCCTCTGTGGGGAATGCTTTGGAGATAGTCGATTCAACAGGAAAGTAATCGAACCATTCTTTCCCGCGACCTGCTCGTTGGACCGTCATGGCTGAGTTGAAGACCCGTAAGCGCTCTGGGGATTGTCGTATGTGTTCAAAAAAAGGCAATTGAGTTCGGAAAGCAGTTTGATATGGGGCATTTTTTAGGTCCGTAGGATTGGCGAACCGAGATTCGAGCAGATACTTAGGAAGCGTGATAAGTATAGGCGCGTGGTCGTCGAAGCTAGAAATGAAGTTTTAGTGGGTAGCAATGGTCGCAGAGTGGAAAAGAAGATTACAAACATAAAGCTAACTGCATCTCGAATAGGCGAAGCATCAACTAAAAGATTGGTTATTGGAGTACTCGCGTACTCGCCCTCTGCCACCTCGGCCACGACTCCAGCTGCCGTGAGGACCCTCATTATGCGTACTAGATGTCATGTATCAACCAAAGGTGTGGCTTGAACATATCAAAAGCTTTACCAACTAATGCGGGATCCGTCTGCGTCCTCTTAGCAAGCTCACAGAGTGTAGTCGACATGTTTCCATTTGCATTGAGAGCGTCAAATAGCTTCATCTCTATTGCTATCCTTACGCAAGTAATAGTATGAGGCTGTTCGTAAGGGCGTCAATCTCTAGGCCTTGTGACGAGCTGAAAGAGCAAACTGACTGCCATCATCATTCTAAAAACTGTTTCCACTGGAGATTCTAAGGTAGCCATCAACCTAGTACAAGCTTTGGCCAGTTCATTGCGTGCTTGCGAAGTGAGAATCCCGTCTGTTGCGGATAAAGCTTCCCTTGTTTCGGTAATAGTACTCGCAAGGTTTGAGATATCTGCCATTGCAAGTCCTTTTTTAGAAGATTCTTTGCTTAGCTGTATTCTCTTTCTGTTGATAATCTCACTAGAAAAGTGCACGAATACAATTTGAGGTTCTCGTCATTATAGGGGGATTAGGGAAGTAGGAGCGATCTTAAGGTGCACGGGCCATGTTTAAAGTAGGGCTTCGCTTAGGTTTAAGTACTGAATAGAATCAATACAAGCAATAGCATCTACAATGTCTACTTTCCAACCTGCTGGCGTCACGGTTCGGGCACATCTTACTTAGTTGGGTCCGATTCTAGATGCAGCTGTTTTATTCAGGATCAAGCAACATGAACGCAACTTTATTTGATGCGCATGCATGGATCTCAGCTGTATTACTGTCACATCGGACTGCAGCACCCACACACCACCAAATTGCTGTGCCACGTTGAGAACCTTGATCCAAGGTGCTGACCGGCTACCTCATGCAAGATGCTGATAACAAACCGTGTCGGAAGAAAAAAGCGTTAGGATTATTTCATCTAGCAAAAAGACGTGGAAGACCTAGCTACGAAATGCCACTTTAATCTCTGTTTCCTCATTTGGGACGAGAAACGTTATTCAATTTCCTAGAGCAGAATACATACTAAAAGTTTCAAATTCGCACTCCTTGTTTAGGAGCACGTGAATTGGTCGCCTTATTATGAGCCCCGAGGCGAGCGCGTCAGCATGCATAATCTAACCAGGTCTCATTGGCCTCATCCCCCGGCGGGTCAACAACTCCGTCCGAAGGGAATGACTGGTTAGGTTCGGAATGATTGCTGTGCGACTTGATGCATGTCTAATAGGACCGCCTGCCATTACTGCTTCAGCCTATAGACCTTTGCTGGTCCCTGAGCTGCGCCTGAATGTGGCATAGGTCTTTGCCAGCTTACTTTGTGTACGGAATACTGGCCGTCCTTTTTTGATCCTTACGTACACCGTACGATGGTGTTTCAGCACACGGTGTATAGTCTACCTCGTACAAAGGACCTAACTCGCGCATTCAACAATTTTCTAAGGCGATGGGGATCCTTCCTAAGTTCTCGCAAGCCTCTTCAAGGGACATTCTACTCTAGCTGAATCCTCGAACACCCGAGAGCTATGGATTCCGGCAAAACCGCTTACAGTTCTGACCAAGTCCGGATACTGGCGATCCTGAGCTTGATGATGGTTCTCTCAACTGCGATTTTCTTCCTCCGTTTACTAGCTCGAAGAATATCAGTGACTAAATACTGGTATGATGATTACATGGTGTTTGTGGCTCTGGTCCGATTTATCCCCCAAGACTCTTGCTCCAGTTCGTCGTGTTATTCGAACTGACCGTTCAACAGGTGCTTTCTTACATCACCATCTCCTGCGTGCTCGGAGGTAAGGTATATCTATGATGGGAAAACATGTTATGGAGCTCATCTGGTGGTAGCGCTGCCATACGGGCTAGGAAGAGGTGCAGCACCGGTCAGCACTCAAGATGTATCGCATGTTACCCAAGTATGTTTGGGGACGAACCACTGGCACATGGAGCCTATGCTGATGGACAGTTTGCATACCTTGCCCATATCTTCTGGCAACTCACGATGCCCGCCGTCAAAACCTCCCTGCTACTATTTTACGTTCGAATATTTCCCACTCACCGCATGCGTATAGTATCATACATCACTGGGGGGCTTATATGGAGCTTTTGCATTGCGACTACAGTTATTAGCATCGATACATGTACTCCGATCAGGTCTTTCTGGGACATATCGGTCCACGGTCACTGTATCAACAAAAACGTCTTTTACCTCGTCGAATCTTCGATGCAACTTGTCACAGACATCATGGTCCTTCTGATACCGCTTCCTGCTGTCTGGAATTTGCACATCGGCTCCACAAAGAAGACTGGTCTGTCTGTTATTTTCCTCTTGGGAGGCGTGTGAGTCTCTCTCAGCTTCGAACGGCTGAAGATCAACCACTGACATTTCACGCCTCCTCTTAGCGTCTGTGTAGCCACTACCATGCGCATCATACTAAGCAACCACTTGATCCCGCAAAAGATTGGGGACATAACTCGTGAGCTATATCTCATACCTTCCCATCACCCACACTAACCTCCTCACCTCCAGGCCTCGCCGTCGACATCGCAATATGGACCAGCGTCGAAGCCAGCCTCGGCGTCATCTGCGCCTGCATCCCCTGCCTAACACCCCTAGTCGTTCGGATCATGCGAATACAAAAACGGCATCCCCAAGGCTCGTCCGAGGCAATCAACCGCGACCACAACCGGGCGCCTTTGGGAGGAGATAGTGGATTCCACCGCATGCAAGAGTTCTCGGAGCTGGGAGCGATGTTTGAGATGACGATCCACGGCGGGTCTTATACGGATTGCCGCGCATCGGAGTACATACCTGATTCCGAACTGCCGCCGTATGGGATCAACGTGAAGAAGGAGGTAAAGCAGAGCGTGTCCAGTCGGAATGTATAGATATTCGCTTTCTTGAATTGGAGCAGCGCTTCTTAGACCAGGATCCCCGTACGCCTACCTAGCCACAAAACCCACCCATCTAGAATTCCTGCTCCGGAACCAGGTTCCAAAGCCCACTCCTCCAGCCAGCCAACCTACCAAAAACGCCAGAAGTTTTCCAGTGCAGCAAAGCCACAACCAACCCCTAACTATACCCCGTTTTCCCACCATTACTATGCACACCCAACCTTCCCCACATCCCCCAATCTAATCCCAGTGACCCCCCTCAAAACCCCCCACCATCCCCTAAGAAAACATTTCCAAGCCCATGGCCTTACCACCCACACCACTCACACCACCCACAATTCTTCTAGCGGTGAGACCATGACAGCCATACCGTGCGTCTTCCAACAGACCCTGCTGCTGCTGCTGCTGCTCATAACCTTCCGTCCACAGCGCCAACCCGAGACATTGCCTCAGTGTGCAGCGATTGTACCGCCGCGTGGCTGTCCTACTACAAACTTACCAATATCCCTCTATAGGTTTCTGGAATTCATTAATATTGTATTGATGTAAAGAATTGAGTCGGTATGTAGGTAGATAAATTAGGAGTTGTGATTGGGTAAAGATGGGTTTGTAGAAAAGCTTTTGGGATAGTTGGGTGAATATGTAGCTTTGTAATTAGATACGGCGGTTCATTGTGATGAACTTGGCGATTTTTCGGAAAATCGGGAATTCTACAAATGGAAAATCAACAATTCAAGTCAAATAGAAAGTTCGCTTAAACATGCTCTTTGTTAAACTGCCTTCGTGACTCCCTCTCGAACATCCTCCATGGCTCCCTCCGTAACTCCCTACTAAGCACCCTGCAGTACATAGTCAACAATTCGTGTAGATAGATGAATAGATAAAGGTTTACAGGAGCCATCGAGTAAAGTTTTTCATGAAGTAAAGTTTTTCATGAGACAGGGTTTTGATTCATTGATCAGGCTATTATTCATGAATTGGATGATCTTATCGACGGATAAAAGAGCTAATTCAAAAACTTTTAAATGGGATGATAAGCCGCCATCGCATTCTCTGGTTTCGCCACCCACCCTGCCTCATGCCCATTCCCATGGGCCTGCCCCTGCATTTCAAAGCTCACATCCACATCAACCGTACGTGTTATAACTGGCATATAGATGTCCTCGCTGCTAAGGTTGTTGTTCTCGATTGGCGCGCGCCTAGTGTTCGAGTTGTAGCTGTGCGGTAAAGAGTCCTTGAACATGTAGCCGGCTCGGTTTTTCTTGGAGGTATAGGTCTCCCTGCCTGGGCGCTTGAAGATGATGAGGTAGAGAGGGCGGAGGGTGGGGAGGCAGCAGCCGATGATGATTCCATGGAGTTCGGCGCTGAGAGGGGTGGTTATCAGTGGGTGTTTCGGTCTTGGCCATCTTGGGGGGCGTTGAAGGGTGGAGGACTTACATGGTCCATACGAATAGAGGGAAAGTGTTCCCTGGGAGAAGGTTAGGATTTGTCGTGCAGGACCCAAGCTTCGTGACAGGAGTCTTACATGTGTAATCTAACCTAGCACTTTGCGAGCTCAATGTGGTAGCCTTGACGATCCCAAAAGCACCGTCGCTATGGAGTGAGGTTAGTCTAAGAGTGCAGCATAGAACACAGGGAGACTTTACAGTATTCCTGTACCCAGAAGCGCAGCTAGTTGAATCCGTCGACTCACACTCAGGTTTAGATTCCAGATGATCGTGGTTGAGATGAAAACTAGAATGAAATCCAAGGAAGCGCTATAACCTATACATATTAATGAATAGCCGTCTATAAAAAGAAACAGGAATTGAAGACATACTGGCAACTGCCATAGTGTAATGCGCAAACACTGCCGGGTCCCAACATTTGGCAGTAGCTGCAAGCTCAGGATTCCACAATGCCCGCGGTGGATTGCATTGTGCAAAGGTGAAGATACAGGCCAGAACATTCAGGATGTTTACACTCAAAGATATGAAATATAGTACCCTCGTGCGCCATTTGTTGGGGGCTTGAAACCGAAGAATTGTAAATGCCACCGAGGCTTTCGCGATACCGATAGCCATGATACCAAAAGGCTGGGACACCCAGTTGAGTCTGACGGCTTGTCCACGTTGCTGCGGAGTTAGATAGAAGACATGACGCGCACCTCCCTCGCGGACGTAGAAAATCCAGATAATGGGGATTGGTGAAGCACATGCCTTTGGAAGTCAATTTACCTGGCTGTTCGATACTAGATGAAACTCACAATAGCAATTACTGCCAGCCAGTCGTCCCACCAGATTCTCTGTACTAGTCTTACTCGAGTATACATGCGTAAACATACAAAAATAAGGGATATGAGTGTCAACGTCCAGGTGACTCCGAGTATAATGGAGCCCCTGTCTTGATCACCACCTGCAGGAGGGATTGATCCTTCCATGAGGAAGAAGACGAATGACTGCTATCAGATAGGCCTTCACTTGGGAGCACGAGATCGAGCGTCGTTGGTTATACACAATTGTGGATGTGGAATGGACGCAATCAGCCATTGATACCAAAAGTGGCGTAGTGCTATGCATAACACCGTGCCTGTTGTAACAATAGCGGCTACTCAGATAGGTGCTCCCTGCGCGTTGCTGCGCCCGATACGTTGACAGTGGATACTGAAACAGATAGTCCTGGGGTCACGAGTCACGGTCTAGCTCTCGACATTCCCAGGGCTGGAATCCTAATCGTGTCGCATCAGGTCATGTATTCCGTAGGAGGCTCTCGATGTTGGAGAAGGTGGGGCCAAAGCTCTCGGAATACCCCCAACCGTCTGGATCAATTTGCGAATAGCCAATCTCTGTTGCCTCACTTGGAATTCCCAATCAATACCTCCGTAATGCCATATTCCCGAGCATGTACCGAAGATCTACATGGTTTTGGGGGCTGACTTCTTGCGTCATATCAGGGTTGCTTTGAAGTTGACAGCCTTCAGTGGTGCCAGAGTCTATCGACAATCAACCGCCATACCACAGAGGCCAATGGCGATATCTTTCCGGCAAGACCCCTCCTTCCGAGAAAATGCTTGCATGCAAGATGGCATGATGGAGTGCAACGAAGCGAGAGATTCGCGCGCCGGAGTCAGAGGTCCACCACGGGGTACATGCATGCGAGGAGTAGAGGGCGCGTCTCGGGATCCAGACCAACTGAGGTGGTTGGTGGTTGGAGGTTGGGCGGTTAAGGTACGTACCTACTGTAGTCTGTGGAGCTCTGGCGGAGGGACTAGCATTCGGCCCGTCTGAGGCAGGGTATGTATGTACGACAAGGCTCAGAATGCTTTGGGACTACTGTAATGCAACTACTATACCTGTGTGTCAGACCGGCTTCAGCTCCTTCAGGAATCGAAGCCAACAAGGTCGGAGCAAGCAACAATAGTAACGCCAGCAGGCCGCCTGCTGCTTACCGACCCTGACACAACCCTTTCTCCATCCCTGTAATTGCTGCAAAGTTGGCGACTCCAGGCAACCTCCAGGGAGCTGAATGATCACTGCAGTCATGTCGTGTGAGTGGGTATTTCATTTCAGAGCATGTGGCACATGCGTTGATCTTGTCTGGTTCGTCTCCTTTTCGTCTTTCTTGCAGCTGTGGTATGTGTCTGGCGTGTCTGCTTATTACAGTCAACAGTTTGTTTGCCTTCTCCATTATCTTTTCGTACGTTCTCGCGGTCCCAGTCCATCCTCTATAGATATCTTCCTAAGTCTTTCGTATTAGTCGATTCTTCGATTATATCTTGTTGGGCTTTGGATATTCGTCCGAACCGTTAAACCTCTAAACATATATATATATACCAATCAATCCAGTAACCCTTGCTTACCATGGACACAAATTCAGACACAAAGTCCGTTGAGCAGAGCCTCAACGCTTTGGCAACACGCGTCGCAGACAGTGATTCCCTCGATCTTCAGACTCGCCGAGCCGTGCAAAAAGCCGCTCAAAAACTTATTAATACTGTAGAGACGCCTGGAGATACTTTCCAACGAATTGCGTTTTTGGTAAAGCTCTGATTTTCTGTCACCTCTTTACCACTTCTTCCACATACTAAGACCCCTTCTGTGAGTGCCTCAGCCTCTCCAAGCTACAGTCATTCGTATTGCGCTAGACCTTGGCTTGTTCGAAATACTAGGACAGGCCGGGCCCAGCGGCAAGAGCATAAAAGAACTCGAGAAAGACACGGGCGCTGATCCAGCATTTCTGAGTTTGTCTTCCTTCCCTTGGCATGACATATCGTGGGATGTTGATGTTAATCTACACACGTTAGCCCGTCTTCTGAGACACCTCGCAACCACAGGAGTCATTGACCAAGTGGATCAAGTCCACTTTAAAGCAACACCTATCTCAAAGGCTTTGTCGGACCCAGTAGCACAAGCTGGGGTGAAACATAAGTAAGCATTGTCATTTCTGATACGAGAACGACATGTTAATTGGCACAGTTATGACTTTGTCGCACCAGCATTTTACAAATTGCCAGCCTACTTTGCGAAAACCAAATACCGGAATCCCACAGACGCCATGAACGGCCCCTTCCAATACGCTTATGATACTCAACTCAACGGCTTTGCGTGGATCATGCAGCCAGAAAATTCAACCCTCCTCCACAACTTCAACACCTGGATGGCTGGTACCCACGCGGCTCACTGGCTTGATTGGTTCCCTGTGAAAGAAGAGGTGATTAAAGGCTTGGAGCAAGATGAGAAGGCCGTTACTATGGTAGACGTTGGAGGGAGCTTGGGACACGAGCTTCTAGAACTGAAGAAGAGGTACCCAGAACTGCCAGGACGCCTGGTCCTCCAAGATCTACCCGAGACCATCAAAGGCGTTGCTGAGACCAAAGTGTTCGAGCCCGCCGTGCATGACTTCTTCACTCCACAGCCCGTTGAGGGTAAGTGTATTCTCTCACTATTTAGCCACTCATCCAGTTCTACCTTCTGACATTCTGATCTACAGGCGCCCGTGTATATTACCTTCGTCAGGTCTTGCATGATTGGCCCGACGATAAAGCTCGGCTCATACTGAAGAACATCATTCCTGCTATGCGCACGGGATATTCTAAGATCTTCATCAACGAAATAGTTATCCCTGATGTTGGAACTGGGTTGAGAGAGACGAATTGGGACTGGACCATGCTCGCTTGTCTATCTGCGATGGAAAGAAACGAGCAACAATGGCGCGACATCCTGACTTCTGTCGGCTTGAAGGTAGTCAAGATACGCAGCCATGCTGACTCGACGGAAAGCATCATTGAGGCGGTGCCTGCTTGAAAAGCCGCCCGCCGACTCGCCGGCAGGCGCTCATTCCAAATGGAAGTATCCGATGAAGCTTCGTGAGCTTGGAGTACCTTGAACCGGTTTGGGTTAGGAGAGCTCTGGAAATACAAGGGGGCTACCTTTATCCTTCGAATCACTCGAACACAAGAATTTTCTGACGGCTTATTAATCCCAATCAACATTTTTTTCTCTCTCCTTGTCACTATTTCGGACCAGAAGAAGCCGGTGATGCTCAAACCCATCAGGCTGTGCCACCAACAGAGGCACGGATGTTCGGGTCACAGTATCTGGCAATAGATAACTACGTATTCCGTAGAGACACGCGGAATCGAAATAGTAAGCAGGCATCTGTGCTGAGGCAAGGGAAAGCATCGGTATCATAGCACGTTTGCATGGGTGCTACAAAGGGCAGAATGCTCCGACGAGTCAGCATATGGCACGCTTTCCAAACTTCCATGCCACATGTCTCATGCATGTTATCCCTGTCTGCTTTCAAGAACTTAATCTCTTAGCCCTCGCTGGCAGTCACGGTGAGAATTTAGAGATCAATCCCTGGAGGTGGAAATACTATGCATACATGCAGAAACCTTACGACACGAATGGAACAGTTTAATACCGTCACCTTGCGAAGCGAAGGTTTCAACTTTTCGTATCCGTATTGTGTATTTTACAGAACTGCGGTATCCTTTGCATGGTATTACTGATATCTGTGCATGTGAAGCTCAGCCCCACCATCAACAGCGTTTGACAGGCATACGCTTCCTTCTCCGAAAATGGGGATCCTGAATCGACACCGCCGGGACCGTTTAAGGCCGATATCTCCGCCTGCCAGGCACTAGCTAATAGAACGTGGGAGCAGCATGCTCGCTGTCTGCACAAAGTCCATTGCCCGTTTACCACCCAGGTCGCTGGTGGAGTAGGCCAGACGGCCATCTAGTACAATAGCCAGTCAAGAACCATCTCTCGTTTTCGAGCCTTCAGCACAAAGACGACCATGGCAAAGGGATATGCCAAAGATCAGCCTAAGGGCTTCTCCAACCGCATCGAAAAGGTGGCCATTATTGGGGTACGTCGAGTTTTCACCCCACCGTGTTTGAGTCAAGAATGTCATTTGTAACTGGATGACAGGCCGGCGGGCAGATGGGAAAGCACTTGACAGATGCAATCCTCAAGAACGGCAACTTTTGTCGTGACGGCCATCGCACGCCCCAGCAGCACCAACAAGCTGCCGGAAGGTATCAAAGTTGCTCGCGTCGACTATGGCAGCGACGATGACACGGCACTGGTAGAAGCGCTTCGGGGACAGCAGGCCTTACTCATCACCATGTCGGTATCGGCTCCGCGCGACACCATCAGCAAGCTCGTACGCGCTGCCGCCAAGGCCGGCGTGTCGTATATCCAGCCCAACTGGTTCGGCCACGATGCCGCCAATGACTCGCTGTGCAACGACAGCTTCCTCGGCCAGAGCCGCGACAGCACCCTCGCTTTGATCGAGAGCCTTGGCGTCAGCTCATATCTACTGCTGGTCTGCAACTTCTGGTACGAGTTTAGCCTGAGCGGCGGAGCGGACCGCTTCGGTTTCGATTTCCAGAAGCGCTCCTTCTGCTTGTTCGACGACGGCAACGTGCCCATCAACATCAGCACCTGGCCCAGCTGCGGCCGAGCCATGGCCAACCTGCTGAGTCTGAAAGAACTTCCTGCGGACGAGGAGGACAAATCACCCACGCTCTCGCAGTTCTGCAACCGCTCCACCTACATATCGAGCTTCCGACTGACCCAGCGCGACATGTTTGAGAGCGTCAAGCGCGTCACAAATACCACCGATGCCGATTGGATCATCACTCACGATTCCGCCGAACAGCGCTGGAAGGATGGCCATGCCGCCGTGGTGCAGGGCAACTTTGGGGCTTTCGCGAAGCAGCTTTACAGCCGCATGTTCTTCAACAACGGCGACGGCGACTATGAGTCGAGGCGGGGCCTTGACAACAAGACGCTCGGCTTGCCCGCCGAAGATTTGGACGAGTACACAGCTATCGGCGTCTGCATGGGAGAGAACGGCGAGGTGGCGGCACACTAGGGGAGGAGTGGTGCTGCTTGTGATATTGTGATACGGATCAGCCAAGTCTTGGAGACGAACATAGCTCCAATGAATTATCCATCCCGAGTCAATAGTAGAACATCATTGCACATACCTTATCCCAGCCTTCATCTACTCATCCCATGATAACAATTCCAATCTAACACAGCTTCCCACATCTTCCCGAATACCAACCTAATTCCCAAAACCATTCCCCTAAACCCTCCCTACTCATCCCCCATCACTTCTCCCCAAAAGCTTACCGTAATTCTTCCTCCCCTAACCAAACCCCCACACCTCCCACGCCTTCAATTCACCATCCCAGTAATCTCATTTTCCATCATCGCGTCTAAAATTACCTTTTCTCCATTCCACTCACACGCTCGTAGAGTCCTTTGAGGATAGTCCAGCTACCGCCATACCATACTTAATCATTTGGCAGTGTGGTGGTGACTGCATGAAGCGAATTAGGGGGTGTGGGTAGCAAAGTGTGGCTGGGGTTGGGGTTAAAAACGGTAGAACTTTTAAATTGAATCTATCCGTACCCCGCACTAAGCTCATTCTAAGCGAAGAAGCTTAGTGCGGGGTACGGATATATTCTATAGTATGTACGTCGGTTTACCTAAAGAGGTGGATCATGTCTGATTCCTTGGTCCCTGCCTGTCTCTTCCCCTATGCTCCATCACTATCCTTCTCCGTTCCTCCTCCCCAGCCACCCCGGTCTTCACCTCCACATGAGTCTTATCCAGCGTCTTGCGCCGGATGAGCAGGCAGACCAAAAGCCCCACTGCCGAGAAACACACGGCGACGATCCATATGTTCCGAATAGATATCCAGAACGCTTTGCGAACGACCGCTTGTTGCCGGCCGTTAAGCTTGTTGATAGGAAGGACGTTAGCCAGCGCATTGCTCCCCGAGTAGAGGTTGGCGGTCGAAGCGCCCAACGCGTTAATGAGCATGTCTTGCTGAGCGTCCATCTTCTTCGCGACGGCCACCGAACCGATGACCACACCAATCGCGCTGGCAACGTTGCGCACGAGACCAAAGGATGACGTCGCCGCAGCATTGTCCTGCGGCGAGACATTGCTCTGCAGCGCGATGAGAGGAGGCTGGAAGATGAGTCCGACACCGAAACCGGAAATGATCTGGTAGATGATGATCTTCAACCACGTCTTCGAAACTGGGAAATAGGAGAGCCCGAGGCGCTAGGACTAATAGGACAAACCTAAGGCGGATACATTCGTGATAACGACCCGTTTTCTCAAGGTGGGTAGGTGCCTGTACTCACCGTGGCCACGGACATGGATATGGCGAAGGGGAGCAACAACACTCCGGAAAGGAGCGGGCTCTCTCCGAGGACAGATTGGCAGTATAGAGGGAGGAAGTAGGTGTTGCAGGTCAAGACGATCCCGTGGAACAGGTTTACGGCGAAAATGGCGAAGTTGGACACGTTCGAGTACAAGTGCACAGGGACGATGAGATACCGAGCAGAGTACCGCTCTACTGCAACGAAGATCATGAGAGTGACGATTCCGAACACAATAAGACAAATGACCGTTGCTGAATTCCAGGGGTGAACGGTGCCGCCAAAGTCGAGCCCGAGGAGGAACATCAAAAGGCCACCAATTAGGGCGAGGCTACCGACCCAGTCGATGGCCTTGATTCCTGCGAGTATGGGTGTCTTCGGCGTGTCCAATTTAAGCATCAAAGCAATGATGATGAACGAGATTGGCACTATGAGATGAGTTTGGTTATTATGTCGTTATATGCGAGCAGTGAAGAGGTTGGTAAAAACGGACTTACAATTGACATAGAAACACCACCTCCACGATACTTTTTTTTGTGAAGGCGCCTCCTATCAGTGGACCCAGCGTGAAGGCGACAGCCCAAACCATGCCCACGATTCCATAGTATTTACCACGTTCTCCAGGGAGTGGGTTAGTCCAGCCATGACAGGATCTAGGTACAGCTCAACTCACCTCTGGGAGAAGAGGTCACCAACGACTATACTCACCAAAGACAACAGACCCCCGGCGCCCAATCCTTGAACAGCCCTGCCAACAATAAGCATCGTAATGCTTACAGCAGCGCCGCTAATTGCGCTTCCAATGAAGAAAATCGCTACGGCGATCAACTCAGCTACCTACTCGTTCGTCTAACGATCTAACCATCTGTCTACTCGCTTCAAAACATGCTTCAAAAATGATTCAAAGCATGCTTTATGCAACGCGTTTGAACACGCGTCATTCGCTTCATGGCTCACTTCATAGTATGCTCCATACATGCTTCATAACACAAGCTAACTATGTAGCTCAATAGAAAGCACCCGTCATGACTCGATACCAAACTCCCTACCAAAATTCCCTACCGAACACCCTTCATGACTCCCTTCATGGCTCCCTCCATGGTTTCCTATCGAACACTCTTCATGGCTCCCTTCATGGTTCCCTCCATTATTCCCTGCCAAACTTCCTTCATGGTTCCCTTCATGGTTCTCTACCGAACACCCTTCATGGTTCCCTTCATGGTTTTCTACCGAACATTCTTCATGACTTCCTTCATGACTTTCTACTCTATTTGCTTCCCTATTTGCTTCCCTTGCGCATATATTAAACTGGGTAAATAGCTGTTATTTAGTTAGTTTATTAAATTAATTATTACTTATACGATCGCAATAATCAGTCATTAATTCAACATTAGAATGGTAAAGAGAAATTTATTCCCTTTTAGAATTAATATATACTTATATTTCAGATATTCGATGTTTTTTCTTTCGTTTTCTTCTTCATATTCTCATAGATCGTTTAATTGTCCCGAGTTTAATATAATATCCTTGCACACTTTCCTACACACTTTCTGAAGTTCAATATCTCAATATGTCGGTAATATTACCATTTTCGGCCATCGCTGATTGCAACGCTAATGCAATGTCCAGCCCGCTGCAGGAAGGACTTGTAGAGTAAGGTACTGTAGGTACATCTCGGACAGCAACAGCACCCACCCCTGGCAGTGCAGCTGCGGCACAGAATCGGATTTCTGGCCAATCCAACAGTGTGGGAGCAATGTGGAAACCATGAGATGTCAGTGCGTTGGTGACGGAACCCGAGGGGGGCAACTGCCGCAACTCCACTGCATTATCGATGCAGAGCCAACGCAAGGACCTCATCCCCCACTGTTGTATCTCCTCGCGCATTGCATCTTCTCAGCTCAATTATCATGTTGGTCTGGCGATTGAGATGACCAGGAAGCCGGTCTCCTCAGCTAAAGTACCTCAGTACAACCCAAGGATCCTTTAATTGATCTAGGTATTAATCGGCAGGTTGTAACTGTAGCGCTACCTCACCTTTGCCCACATTCTTTTCTCGGGCACCCCGGCTTTCATTATGTACTTCTTCGACTTCCCTATGCTCTGAGTAACTGACCTAATACGGCGGAAACCCATTCGAACGAGATATCTCGTCCACAGCTTTGCCTTCCCTCGCATCATGTATACCAAAGCCATGGCGAGAGTCCCAGTGCTTCCAAGCCCGTTGCACCACGCTATGTCTCGTGTATTTTCCCCTCGTTGCACAGTCACTTACCGTCGATCTGAATCCTACTCTTCGTTAACGCATCAACACCGACCAGCCCATTCGTCTCTCTCTTTCCTTACTCCTTCACCCGCCTTGAACATCAATCCTGCCTTTTCGATTTTCTCACCTTCAGCAAACACCTTTTCTACATCTCACATCGCTACTACGCAGCATTCTGCAACCCCACCCTCTACCAGTCCCGCTGCTCAGTACAAGCCTCCCACCACGGGAATTCTCTCACGTCTGCCTTCTTCCCTCGTTCCGTACGCCGAGCTCATTCGACTGGAGAAGCCAACAGGTACTTACTATCTTTACCTGCCATGCCTATTCTCCACGCTCCTTGCTGGATTACTGTCCACTCCAGTTCCGGCTCCGAATTCAATTGTGGCCACGAACGCTCTGTTCCTCCTCGGCTCCGCGATATTCCGTGGTGCTGCTTGTACTTGGAATGACACCCTTGATCGTGACCTTGATGCCAAAGTCACACGCACAAGATTGAGACCACTGCCGCGAGGCGCCGTTACCGCAAGCCAAGCACATACGTGGACAGCTATCCAGCTGGGAGCCGGAATGGGAGTACTCGCGGCTGCTTTCCCGTTCCCGACCAGCGCCATATACGCTATTCCTTCTTTCGTCATTATCGGTCTCTATCCTCTAGCAAAGCGGGTGACGCATTACCCGCAGGTAGTTTTAGGATTTGCATGGAGCTGGGGCATCATCATGGGCTTCCCAGCCATGGGCATTGACCTGTTTGCTCCCGAGAGCTCCACTGCGCTTGCTGCAGCAGGCACCTTGTACGCTGCCAATATTGCATGGACAGTCCTCTACGACACAATATACGCACACCAAGACGTCAAAGACGACACTCGAATCGGGATCAAGAGCATGGCTGTCAAACATGGCGCAAAGAACCTTCTCTCGGGCTTGGCTGCTGTACAAGTGTCGCTGCTTGCAGTGACAGGGTGGATCGTTGGCGCTGGACCAGTCTACTTTCTGGGAACCTGTGGTGGGGCCACGACCGCTTTGGCAACAATGATCTGGCGTATGCGATTGGACATGCCCGAGAATTGCTGGTGGTGGTTCAAGTGGGGGTGCTGGTTTACGGGAGGGAGTGTGGCATCTGGCTTGATGGGGGAATACTGGTTGCGGTGGAAGAAGCAGGAAGACCTGAAGCATGCAGGGGGGAGGGTCACGGCTCTGTAACTCCCCAAATGCCTCACCCTGTAACTGCATTTTTGAAAGTGCCTCCACAGCTAGGTTGCAGGGAAACCCACCCAGCCAAAAGATCTTCTGCTGGAATACACATCCTTGAATAGCTATACAGGCATCACGACAACTTCAAACACTGGCTGATCTTTCAACCTCCGTTAAAGCCAAAACTACATCATCGGCCCATTTCAAGTTGATCTGCTTGCCACCCTTCACAAAATAGCCCCCGCCCCCTCCTCTCACACCCTTTCCCCCCTTTTCCCCAAGCTCACATACTAAACCCCACTGTGCGCCTTCCACCCCCCTCGTGGATCGAAGCCCAAAACAGAACTCCCATATCAAAGTCCGATTTCCCAATCCGCGAACCAAAACACCCAAAGATAGGATTCATAAATAATAAGGAAAGATTAAGTGGGTATCGCATGAGATGAGATGAGATGAGACAAGGAGACATGGCGTTCCTATAGATCTCTAGCCCCGAGTTTCAAGAACTGCTCTTTCTTCCTTCCTTCCTTTCCACCACGACTACCCCGTCTAAATTTCCAGAAACAACCAACCCAGCGCCCTCTACCATCCCCAGCCAAACCCTCTCGCCCCGACCAGTTTCCCTGAACGGCAAATGCCCAACCAACCCTCTTCGCCAACCAACACACGTACTGCGAAATATATCTCACATCCCCATCTATCCTGATCAAAAGTCCCGATTTTTAATGGGGAAAACCTCATCTGAAGTACAGATTTTCACCTGGATTCTCCCAATCGATGGAGAGTCCTTTCTTCTTTAGAATGTGTTTTCGTTCTTGGATGGAGATTGGTTATAGATGGGTACGGAACACTTCATTTCGACGGCTTGAGTAGCTAGTTCGGTGTCTTTGTTCTCACTCTCTTATTTATCTATCTATAGGCCTTTACTGCTGGTTTTTTTTTTTTTTTTTTTGGCTATATCAGCATCTTCGAACCTGGTCTCTCGTTCAGGCTTTCGCAGTCGCCGTTTTTTTTGGGTTT